>Ga0209172_10000489_pt1 | contig 108700 bp, 88 predicted proteins | sample LarsenN4metaG_FD_184113 | JGI IMG/M metagenome (GOLD analysis project Ga0209172, IMG submission 184113) | Hot spring sediment bacterial and archeal communities from British Columbia, Canada, to study Microbial Dark Matter (Phase II) - Larsen... ... | reverse complement strand
AGCCGCTCGGCGATCCGTTTGCGGATGGGGGTCATCGGGACTCGGGACTCGAGGTTCGGGACTCGAGGTTCGGGACTCGGGACTCGGGACTCGGGACTCGAGGTTCGGGATTCGAGGTTCGGGACTGGTAATCGAGAGCTCTTCCACTGCCGAATCCCTGGTACCGGCCGTTAAAAGGTCATCCACCGTTACTCGCCCGCCTCGCCCAGTCCCATGAACCGTCTCGGGCCTGATCCCCCGCTCCTGGGCCAGCTTACGGACCGCCGGCGAAAGAGGTGGAAGTAACTCCTTCGTCTCCACAGCATTGCCAGTCCCGAGTCCCGAATCCCGAGTCCCGAGTCCCGAATCCCGAGTCCCGAGTCCCGAATCCCCGGTCCCGGCCTCTATGATGCCGATGACGGCGCCGATCTTCACCGTGGCCCCCTCCGGCGCCAGGACGGTCAGGACACCGTCGGCCTCGGCGTTGATCTCCATGGTGATCTTGTCGGTCTCGATCTCGCAGACCGGCTCGTCCCTTCGGACCGCCTCGCCGTTTTTCCTCAGCCACTTTCCCAGCAGGGCCTCGTGGACCGATTCGCCCACTGACGGAACTCTTATCTCCATATCATTCTCCGGAATCGTTGATGGCGGCGGTGATGATCCGCTCCTGCTCTTCCACGTGGAGCCGGTGGGACCCCACCGCCGGGACGTCGTTTTCCGGCCGCCCCACGTAACGGGGCTCCCTTCCGAGGATCTCAGCCAGATAGGGCCGGATGAAGTTCCAGGCCCCCATGTTGCGGGGCTCCTCCTGGACCCAGGCCGCCTCCGCCGCGCGCCGGTAGGGCGCCACCACCTCCGCCAGGAGGTCAGTCCGCAGGGGGTAGAGCTGCTCCACCCGGACGATGGCCGTGTCCTCCCGCCCCTCCCTCTCCAGCCGCTCCAGCAGGTCGTAGCAGATCTTGCCGGTGCAGAGGAGAAGCCGCGTTGCCTTTCCCGGCGCGACAGCGGGCGGGATCACCTCCCGGAACCCGCCCCCGGTCAGCTCCTCCAGCCGGGAGACACAGCGGGGATGGCGCAGCAGGCTCTTGGGGGTGAAGACCACGAGGGGCTTGCGGAACGGCTGCCTCATCTGCCGCCGCAGGAGATGGAAGAGCTGGGCCGGGGTGGAGGGATAGGCCACCTGCATGTTGTTGTCGGCGCAGAGCTGCAGGAACCGCTCGATGCGGGCGCTGGAGTGCTCGGCCCCCTGCCCCTCGAAGCCGTGGGGGAGAAGGAGAACCAGGCCGCAGGCCCGCTGCCACTTGGACTCGCCCCCGGCAATGAACTGGTCGATGATGACCTGGGCGCCGTTGGCGAAGTCGCCGAACTGGGCCTCCCAGATGACGAGGACCTCGGGCGCCTCCACCGAGTAGCCGTACTCGAAGCCGAGGACCGCGAACTCGGAGAGCATGCTGTCCCAGGCCTGGAAGGATGCCCCGCCGGCCGCCGCACCGGCAAGGGGGACATGGGCCGCGCCGGTGGTCATGTCATGGATGGCGGCGTGACGGTGGCCGAAGGTCCCCCGCCGGGAGTCTTCGCCGGAGAGCCGGACAGGGACCCCCTCGGCCAGGAGCGTCCCATAGGCAAGGGTTTCGGCGTTCCCCCAGTCGATCCCCTCCCCGCGCTCCACCGCCTCCCGCCGCCTGGCGAGGAGCGCCGCCACCTTGGGGTGGGGGGTGAAACCGTCGGGGATGGCGGCGAGCCGGCCGGCCAGCGCCGCCAGAAGGTCACGGGAAACGCCGGTCTCCACGGCGCCGGGGGCATAGTCCCGGCGGAACCGTTCCCACTTCCCCTCGAAGCCGCCGGGGAGGGAACGGGGTGGGGCAGCGAGGGCCGCATCAAGGCGCCGTGCCACCGCCGCTGCCCCGGCATCGATCTCCCCGCGGCCGATCCCCTCCTCCGCCAGCCGTGCGGCGTACACCTCGTGGACCGGCGGGCGGTCCTTGATGAGACTGTACATGGCGGGCTGGGTGAAATAGGGCTCGTCCCCCTCGTTGTGGCCGTGGCGGCGGTAGCAGATGATCTCAATCACCACGTCGGTGCCGAAGGCCTGCCGGTAGTCCAGGGCCAGCCGCGCCACGTGGACCGCCGCCTCCGGGTCCTCGCCGTGGACGTGGAAGACCGGGGCCGCCACCATCTTCGCCACGTCGGTGGCGTAGAGGGACGAACGGGCATCGGCGGGGAGCGTGGTGAACCCGATCTGGTTGTTGATGACGATGTGGATGGTGCCGCCGGTCCGGTACCCCTCCAGCTGGGAGAGGTTCAGGGTCTCGGCCACCACCCCCTGGCCGGCGAAGGCGGCGTCGCCGTGGATCAGCAGCGGGAGCACCCGCTTCTCACTCCCCGCTCCGGCGGCGTCCTGGCGGGCACGGCACTTCCCCTCCACCACCGGGTCCACCGCCTCCAGGTGGGAGGGGTTGAAGGCCATGGTGAGGTGGATGGCGCGGCCGTCCGGCAGCTCCCGATCCCGGGAGAACCCCTTGTGGTACTTCACGTCGCCGTCACCGACGACGCCGGCGTTGTCGGCAAACTCCGCAAAGATGTTCTCCAGGGGCTTGCCGAATATGTTCGCCAGGACATTGAGCCGCCCCCGGTGGGCCATTCCGAGAACGAGATCGGTGACGCCCAGCTCCCCGGCCCGCTCCACCACCGTATCGAGAACCGGAATGAGGGCCTCCCCCCCTTCCAGGGAGAAGCGCTTCTGCCCCGGGAACCTGCGGTGGAGGAACTCCTCGAAGAGGGCCGCCTCCTGGAGGGAGCCGAGGATGCGGAGCTTTTCCTCCCGGGTGAACGTGGGCCGGTTGCGGACCGGCTCCATCCGCTCCATGAGCCAGCTCCGCACGGCCGGGTCCTGGATGTGCATGAACTCCACCCCCACGGAGCGGCAGTAAGTCTCCCGCAGGGTATCGAGGATCTCCCGCAGGGTCGCCTCCCGCTTCAGGAAGCGGCGGGGGTGGAAGGTGCGGTCCAGGTCGCTCTCGTCCAGGTCGTAGCGGGCCAGGGCCAGGAGCGGATGCTCCAGCTTGCAGGGGGAAAGGGGGTCGGTGCAGGCCAGAAGATGACCCAGGTCCCGGTAGCGGTAGATGAGGGAATCCACCGCCGACTGTTTGGCGGCAGACACGGGGGAAAGGACCCCTTCGTCGGAAAGGCCGCCCCCCAGCTCGTAGCCGCTGAAGAAGGCCTGCCACTGGGGGGAAACGGCGGCGGGGTCGTCGCGCCATCTGAGATAGAGGGATTCAATGAACTCCGGGTCGGCCCCGGGGAGAATGGTCATGGGTGCGTCCTTTCGACGGGATAACGCCGAAAGTATAGCAGAGGGGGGAAGGGTTTCAAACGCAGGCAGTCAACGCGGGGGAACTGGTTGTCATTGCCCCTTGTCCAGCGTCAGGGCCGCCGAGTTGATGCAGTAGCGCTTGCCGGTGGGGGCGGGACCATCGTCGAACAGATGCCCCAGGTGGGCGCCGCACACGGCGCAGTGGACCTCGGTCCGGCCCATGAAGAAGCTGAAATCCGCTTCCGTCTCCACGTTCTCCGGACGAGCGGCGGCGGTGAAGCTGGAGCCGGCCGGGGTCAGAGGGAAAAATAGAATGTCGCCCCTTCGCCCAGTCGTCCCTCGGCCCGGAGCTCTCCTCCATGGTGGCTTATGATGCGGCGCACCGTGGCGAGCCCGATGCCGGAGCCTTCGAATTCGCCGGTGTGGTGAAGCCGCTGGAACGGGGCAAAGAGCTTGCCGGCGTAGGCCATGTCAAAACCGGCCCCATTGTCCCGGACAAAACAGACCGCAGCGCCGTTGACCTGCAGGGTCCCGAACTCTATGACGGCATGTTCCTTTTTCGCCGTAAACTTCCAGGCGTTGCCCAGGAGATTTTCCAGCACATTCCAGAGGAGGCGGGGGTCCCCCTCCACGACCACGTCGTCCTGGATGTGAAAGGTTGCCCGACGTCCCGTATCCGACAGCCGGAGCCCTTCCGCAATCTCCCGGGCCATGGCGCCCAGGTTGACCTTCTCCCGGCGGAGTTCGACCCTGCCGATGCGCGACAGCTCCAGGAGGGAATCGATCATTTTCGTCATCCTCGCTCCAGAGCCCTGGATGCGGGAGAGTATCTCCCTCCCCTCCTCCCCCAGCCTGTCGCCGTGGTCTTCCATGAGGACGTCGCTGTACCCGGTAATGTGCCGCAGCGGCGCCCGAAGATCGTGGGAGACCGTGTAGCTGAACGCTTCCAGTTCAGCGATGAGCCCCCTGATCTCCCCTTCGAGCCCCTTGACCACCCTGGTGGGATAGAGGTAGACGGAGAATGCCAGGCCGCACCCCGCCATGGCGGCAACCGCGAAAACCGCCAGGGTGGAGAGAACCAGCCGGTCTACCCTCGTTTCGACAATGACGGTCCCGATGGTTTCCCGGTTGAAAACGACAGGGGCACTGCCGCTGACCGCAAAGGGCCTGAGAATCATCATCCCTTCGGCTTCGTCGTGATTGTACAGCGTCAGGGGCCTCCCCGCTTCGTCGAGAATACGGACATGGGCGATATCCTTGAGGGGGAGGAAGTCATCAAGAACGGCGGAATATTTCTGGTACTGGAACTTCCAGAGCGACACGTCCTCCAGGGCCAGTCTTCCCAGCCTTTCCGCCAGTTCCCGGGCATGGACCGTCGCCGTCTTCTCCTGGGCGTTGCAGGCCAGAAAGGCATACCCCGCCGGAAAGCCGATGCCGACAAGCAGGGCGATCCCCAGCGCAAGGGGATAGAGTCGTTTCCCCAGCTGTTTTGCTATTGCCACCCTGCTGCGCTTGCCGCTTCCCACATTCACCTCACACCGGCAGATAGCCGTACTTTTTCAGGAGAGTCCGCCCTTTGGCGGAATGCACGAACTCAAGAAACGACCTGGCTGCCGGCGAAAGCCCCCCTCGGCGGTGGACAAAGGCAAGGGTCTTGAAGAGGGGATACCTGCCGCTGCGCACATTGTCGTCATGGGGCGCGACGCCGTTCAGACTCAGCATCCTGACGGGAAGCGCTTCGAGAATCACGGCGCCCCGGTCGGTCACCCCAAGGACATCCCGGGCCCGCGCAAGGGTCTGGTTCATCTCCTGATCGGTGTAGAGGATGGCCCAGAATTTTTTCTCGTGACTTTCCTCATAGGCTTCCCGGAACCCCGGAATTTTCTCCCGCAGCACTGCAATGGCGCTGTCTCCCGGCTCCCGGGTCAGGACGACGATCTTCCGGCCGTTCTTCCACCGGGTCCGGACACCCCGATAGATGGCAACGATATCTTCATAGCTCAGATCGGTGTCGGAAACCGAAGAGGAGACGGCAAAGACGACCGCCGTCCGCGCGAAGGGGCGGTATACCAGCCCCCTTGCGGATTCGTCCCCCTTGAGGGGCCGGGAAACCATGCCGATCTCCACCGCTCCGTCCACAACCGCCTTCACGCCGCCGGCGGAGCCGATGCTGGGAGGCACCGTCACCCGCACGCCGGGACGGGAGCGCTGAAACTCCCGGGCAAGCAGCCGGACAACGGGGATGCATGTTCCGGAACCGGCCACCACAACTGCCGGGTTCTGGGCCCAGGATGTCGCAGCGGCCAGCATTGCTGCAACCCCGAAAAATATCTGCACCATCCGTTTCATTTTCTCCCCCCATGCCGGGAAACACCGGCAATCACACACGCAGCCAGCTGATTAAATCATATTTATAACGACGCCAAGCCATCGGGTACACCGTCTACAGTCTCCCAGCTGCCCTCCTGAGGAGAAGGGAGTTGGTCACCACCGACACCGACGAGAAGGCCATGGCGAGCCCGGCGTACTCGGGCCTGAGGGTGATGTCGAGGGGATGGTAGAGAACCCCTGCCGCAACGGGGATGCCGAGGATGTTGTAGAAGAGGGCCCAGAAGAGGTTCTGCTTCACCTTGGCCAGGGTGGCCCGGCCAAGCCTTATGGCCCGCACCACGTCCATGAGGTCATCCCGGACCAGGATCACGTCGCCGGTCTCCTTGGCCACGTCGGTGCCGCCGCCGATGGCGATCCCCACGTCGGCCCGGGCCAGGGCCGGGGCGTCGTTGATGCCGTCCCCCACCATGGCGGTAAAGAGCCCCCGGGCCTGGTACTCCCTGACCACCTCCTGCTTGCGGCCCGGAAGAACCTCCGCCTCGAAGCCGTCCACCCCCGCCTCCCGGGCCACGGCGGCGGCAACATCACGGTGATCGCCGGTGATCATGAAGGTGGCGATCCCCATCCCCTTCATGGCCGCCACGGCCGCGGCCGAGCCCTCCTTGAGCCGGTCGGCCAGGGCCGCAAGCCCCACGAGCCGCCCCCCGGACGCCACGAAGACCAGGGACTTCCCCTCCCCCGCCAGCCGCGCCGCCGCTTCGGCCAGGGGAGCGGTGGCGATTCCCGCCTCCTCCAGAAAGCGGGCATTGCCGGCCATGACCGGCTCCCCCGCCACGGTGCAGGCGACGCCGCCCCCCTCGATCTCCCGGCAATCGACGGCCTCCTGCGGCGCCACGCCCCGCTCCGCCGCCCCGGCCACGGCCGCCTGGGCCAGGGGATGGGTGGAGCGGGACTCGGCGGCGGCCAGGAGTTTCAGCAGCCGCTCTTCCGTTTCACCCGGCGCCGGCACCAGGTCGGTGAGGGTCGGCTCCCCCCGGGTGAGGGTGCCGGTCTTGTCCAGGAGGATCGCCTGGACCCGGGAGATGTTCTCCAGCACCGACCCCCGCTTCACAAGGATCCCCCGGCTGAGCCCCACGCCGCTTCCCACCATGATGGCGGTGGGGGTGGCTAGCCCCATGGCGCAGGGGCAGGCGATGACCACCACGGCAATGGCCAGCTTGAAGGCGAAGAGGAACTCGGCGCCGACCCCCCAGAACCAGACCGCGAAAGTAAGAAGGGCCAGGGCGATGACCACCGGCACGAAGACGCCGGAGACCCGGTCGGCGAAGCGCTGGATGGGGGCCTTGTCGGCCTGGGCCTCCCGCACCATCCGGACGATCTGGGCAAGCAGTGTTTCCTCGCCGATCCGGGTCGCCCGGACGGTGAGGACGCCGCCCTTGTTCACCGTGGCCCCGGTGACCGGGTCCCCCGGTTTCTTGGCCACCGGCACCGACTCGCCGGTGACCATGGACTCGTCCACGGTGGAGCTCCCCGCCACCACCTCCCCGTCCACGGGGAGGGCCTCGCCGGGGAAGACCCGCACCAGGTCCCCCACCCGGACGGCGGAGGCCGGCACCTCCCGCTCCCCTTCGGGGGTCACGAGGCGCGCCTTGTCCGCCTGGAGCCGCAGGAGCTTCTTTAACGCCTCCCCCGCCTTCCCCCGGGCCCGGGCCTCCAGGTACTTGCCGAGGCGGATGAAGGCGATGAGCATGGCCGAGGTCTCGAAGAAGACATGGCCCCCGTGCTCGCCGAAGGCACCGAAGAAGGCGCAGAGGGAGTAGAAGTAGGCGGCGGAGGTGCCCAGCGCCACCAGCACGTCCATGTTGGTGCTCCTGTTTTTCAGGGCGAACCAGCTCCCCCGGTAGAAGGTGAGCCCCGCCGAAAACTGGACGGCCGTGGCCAGCACCAGGTTCATCCATCCCACGGCCCGGTTGTCGTGGAGGGTCATGGTGAGCATGATGGGGAGCGACAGGATGAGGCTCAGGATGAACCAGTTCCGCTGGGAGAGGAGCTCCGAGGCGGACTCGGCGCCGCCCCTTTCAGGCTCGACGGGGGTGTATCCCGCTTCCGCCACCAGGGCGAAGATGTCGGCCTGGCCGATGCGGGCCGGGTCGAACCGGACCAGGGCCTCCTCCTGGGCCAGGTTCACCACGGCGGCGGTCACGGCGGAATCGGAGAGGAGCTTCTTCTCCAGATTCGCCACGCAGGAGGCGCAGTGGAGCCCCCGGACCCCGAAGCGGAGCTCCCCGGCCGCCGCCACGGGTTTCGTCCCGTACCCCAGCTCCTTCACCCGGGCCGCGATGGCCTCCCCCGAGGTTGCGGCCTCGTCGAACTCCACCGCCAGTTCCTCGGTGGCAAAGTTCACCACCGCCGCGCCGACGCCGGCCATCCGCCCCAGCTCCTTCTCGATCCGGGCCGCGCAGCCGGCGCAGCTCATGCCGGTTATGCCGAACATCACCCTACGCATCCCGCTCCCCCTCCACCAGGTACCCCTTCAGTTCCACGGCGCAGATCTTCACCACCGCCGCCACCGGCACCGCCAGCACCACCCCCCAGAACCCCATGAGCTCCCCCAGGGCCATGAGGGCGAAGACGACCGCCAGGGGATTCAGCCGCAGGGTCCCCCGCATGAGGAGCGGCTTGATGAGGTTCCCCTCGATGATGACATTGATGACGAAGTAGGCGGCGCAGACCTTGGGGATAATCCAGAGGTCCCCGGTCTCGGCGTACCCCATGAGGGCCGGCGGGATGACCGCCACCATGACCCCCACATAGGGGACCACCGAGGCGAACCCGGCCACGAGGCCGTTCAGGAGCGGGAACTCGATCCGCAGCGCGTAGAGGGCCAGGGCCGACAGCATCCCCACCAGGAGGCAGTCGAAGAACTGGGCCAGGACGAACCGCTCCAGGGAGACCTTGATCCGCCTTCCCACCTCCCGGAAGGAGTGGCGCTCCCGATGGGGGATGAAGCGGAGGATCAGGTCCTTGAAGAACTGTTTGGAGGAGAGCATGAAAAAGACGAGGATCGGGGCAAGGACCAGGTTGAAGAGGCCGAAGAGGGCTGCCTTCAGCTCCCGGTACCCCTTGCCCGACACCTCCAGGGCCAGTTTCTTGAGGGATTCCTCGGCCCGGGCGATGAGCCACTCCCCCTCCTGGCCGCCGTAATGGGGGGCAAGCCGCGCCCGCCACCCCTCCAGGACCCGCTCCAGGTTCTGCACGTAGTGGGGGACCGCCCGGGGGAAGGCCTCCAGCTGATGGCTCAGGTAGGGAATCAGCGCGAAGAGGGAAAACAAGATCACCACGGAGATGCAGAGATAGAGGATGGCAATGGCGGGGATGCGGCCGAGCCCCTTGCGCTCCAGGTACTTCATGAAGGGATTCAGGAGATAGGCAATGATGAGGGAGGTGAGGATGGCCGAAAGGCTGTGCCGGGCCACATGGCCCGCCAGGAGCACCACACCGAGGGTGCCGGCCAGGAACCAGGCGATATGGGCCGCGTCCCGGGGGCGCACCTCATGCCCTCCGGGAAAAATCGCCGCGGCGGGCATGATCGGCCACGATCCGGACCGCCGCGGCGATGGGAATGGCCAGCAGAATCCCCCAGAACCCCATGAGCTCCCCGAAGAGCATGACGACACAGATGGTAACGAGGGGGTTGAGGTCCATGGACTCCTTGAAGACCAGGGGTTTCACCACGTACCCCTCCAGGAAGTAGATGACCGAGAAGGCCCCGATCACCTTCAGAAGCATTACTCCGCTCTGGTACTGGACATAGGCGAAGAAGAGGGGTGGGAGCGTGGCCAGGATCACCCCGATGAAGGGGAGGATCGACGCGAGGCCGGCGAAGATGCCGTTCAGGAAAGGATAGTCGATGCCGAGGATGAAGAGGGCGATGATAGAGAGAACCGCGACGACAACCGAGACCATGAGCTGCCCCCGGATGTAGCCGCCGACGCTGGCGTTGATCTCCCGCCCCAGGGCAAGGATCGCCTCCCGCCGCGACGGGGGAAGCCACGCGATGATTCCCTCCTTCATCCCGTCCTTGTACCAGAGCATGAAGAAGATGAGGATGGGGGCCAGAACCAGGTTGAAGAGGTTGAAGACGAACCCGGTGGCCGCCGCATAGACGCCGGTCCCCAGGCGCGCCGCCAGCTTGTCCAGCTGGGCCGTGGCCGTCTCGAAAAGCCAGCGCCACTCGTCGGCGGCGGACGCGGGAACCACCTGCATCTTCCAGGCAAGGACGATCTCCTTCCCCTTCTGGAGATAGGCGGGAAGCCCCGCGAGGAACGCCTCCCAGCGGATGCTGGCAAAGGGGACGATGTAGGCGACGACGAAGACCGAGATGACCGTGAGAACCAGATAGAGGAGGGTGATCCCCCAGGGTCGGCGCACCCCCCTGCGCTCCAGAAGCACCACCAGAGGGTCCAGGAGATAGGCCAGGACAAAGGCGAGGAGAAAGCAGGAAAGCGTATGCCGGATGGCATAGCCGGCCGCGATCAGGGCCGCGGCCGCCAGGAACCAGACGATCCCCCTCTGCGCGGCCGGTGCTTTCTCTCCCATGGTTGCCCCCCACCTCTGTGCAAAAACCCCTAAAATTCCTCTTCCGCCCCGAAGAGGTCGTGTTCTTCGAGCCAGCGCCTGATCCGCTGCGAAATGATCTCTTCCTTCATGGCCATGAACCGGTCGAACTCCTCCGGATAGAAGGAGAGAATCTCGTCCAGCTTCCCGTAGGGCCTCCTGCCGTCGAAGGCCTTTTCAAGCATCCGCTTCAGCCCGTCGTTCCCGACCCCGCGGATGAACTCATGGAGAAGCAGCCGCTCCTGATCGTAGTCAAAGCCGGGAATCGGGATAAAGCGCTCGCCGCTCGCCTCCAGATCGTGCCAGAACTCCTCGTCCTCGTAGTCGGCCGGAACGGCGAAGATCTCCCCCGTCTCCCGGTCGAGAAAAAACAGAACTCCCTGGTCCGGATTGTCAAAGGCCTCCAGGAGATCGTCCCAGACTATCTCCACGTCCCGCGTAAATCCCATGGCTGACCCGTCTTCCTCTCTCAAACTTTACCTTTACCCGCCTTTTGGTCTATAGTGCCGCCATGCGCGCTATCTTCATCGCCGATGCCCATCTGCGGCACGAGGGGGACGAGAACTACCGGCTGCTCATGGAGTTCCTGGCGGAACTTCGTGGAACCATCGACACCCTCTACATCCTCGGTGATCTCTTCGAGTTCTGGATCGGCTACGACCCGGTCCCCTTCACCCACTACCTTCCCATTCTCGACCACCTCCGGAACCTGGCGGAAAGCGGCACGAAAATCGTCTACCTGGAGGGGAACCACGACTTCCACATGGGGCCGTTCTTCACCGAAACCCTCGGCGCCCGGGTCCATCCCGGTCCGGCCATCGTCACCATCGAGGGGAAACGGGTCTGCCTCTGTCACGGCGACGAGGTGAACCGCCGGGACTACCCCTACCGGCTCCTCCGCTTCATCCTCCACAGCCCCCTCGTTCGGATGGCCACCAGGTTCGTCCCTCCGGCGATCGCCTGCCGGATCGCCGACCGGATGTCCCGCGGCAGCAGGAAGAACCACGGCCGGCGCCGGCACCGCTGGGACTACCCCGCCCTTCTGCGGGCCTTTGCCGCCCGGCGGTTCCGGGAGGGTTGCGACGTGGTCGTCTCGGGCCACTTCCACATCCCCTTTCGGGACGAGGCCGACGGCAAGGTCCTCCTTTCCCTGGGGGACTGGCTCACCCACTACACCTACGGAGAGTGGCGGGACGGAGTGGTATCGCTGCTGCGATACCGGGACCGGGGACCGGGGACCGGGGGCCGGTAAAAGCCTTCACTTCGCGTCGAGACCGAAGAGTCTCAGGTACCTCTCCACCCGCTCCTCAAGGGTCGGCGCGGCCACCAGGAGACAGATCTCGTCGGGGCGATACCCCCGACAGACGGCGGGCCGCTGGTCGTAGATGGTACACAGCCCCGTCTCGCCCAGCCGGCGGCACGGGACGCCGGCAGGCTTCCCCAGGGTCGAGATGTCAGGGGCGGTACAGCAGGTGCCGCAGCGAAGACATTCCATCAATCAAACCGATAACCGGACATATTTCCGCCGGAACCCGCCCCGATCACCGGCAACGCCATCAGTGCCGGCTTCCCGGTTCCTGGTCCCCGGTCCCCGGTCCCCGAAGAAAAAACGCCTCCAGGGCCTGCTCCCCCAGATACGACGCCTTGATCTTCCACTTGTCCTGATTGATGACGAGGGCGGCGAGGGCAATCCGCGGATTCTCGGCCGGGGCGTAGGCGGCAAACCAGCTGTAGTGCCCCTCGGGGTCGGTGCCGTTGATGGAGCCTGTCTTGGCGGCGATGTTGACATTGGCGATCTTCGGACGGCCATGGCTGTCATGGAAGGCGCGGCGGGAGGTGCCGCTGGTGACGGTGGTGGAGAGCATCTGCGTGAGCTGGGCAGCCACTTCGGGGGCCGCGATGGAGCGGATGGTCCGGGGCTGGTGGACATAGGTCACTTTGCCGTCGGCATTTCTGATCTCATCCACAAGGGAAGGGGCAAGCATGGTGCCGCCGTTGGCGATGGCGGCCATCATGACCGCCGCGTGGACCGGAGAGATCTTCACCTCGCGGCCGAGGCCCGCCCCCATGAGGCGAAGATCGTTGTCGGTGAGGGGATGCTCGGCCTTGCTGGGCTGAACGGGAGTCCCGGGAAGAAGGTAGTGGTTGAAGCCGTAGCGCTCGGCGCAGCGCAGCACCGCCTCCCGCCCCGCAATGTCGCTGGCGACCCGGCCGAAGACCGGATTGACTGATTTTCCCATGGCGGTGGTGATATCCATCTCCTGGGCGCCCCGCCTCGGGAGGGTGCTCCAGTAGCGGGCGCTCTCCGAGTAGTTCCCTCCGTTGTAGGGAATAACCGTGTCAGGGGTCACCTTTCCCTGTTCCAAGGCCGCCGTGGCGGTAATGATCTTGAAGAGGGAAGCCATGGGATAGACGCCGTAGAAGGCCCGCTCCTCCCATCCCGGGGAAGCGGACGAATGGGAAACCATGGCCAGAACCCTGCCGGTTTTGGGCTCGATGGCCACGAAAACCCCGTAGGGGACATCGAACTGGGCCATGACCTGCTTGACCCGCTCCTGGACGACGGTGTCGACGGCAAAGACCACCGTCCCCCCCTCGGGGATGGGGGCCGTGAGGCGGTCACCTTCGAGGCGGGCGGAGGGGAACAGCCCCGCCCCGAGCCGGAACGAGCTGAATATATCGAGATCACGGGGAAGCTTTGCGGCGGGACTTGACTCCTCATGGTCGCTGGAAACAGCCGTCTTGCCTGAAAAAACAGGGGAGAATACCGGATAGGCGGCAATCAGGGCCGCCAGTGCGGGAAGGAGTATCCGAAGGTGTCTTTTCCGGGGCTTGGATTCTTCAGGATGTGCGCTTTCAGGCCGCTTGAAGGAGTTGCGGAGAGGTTCTTTCCGGCGCCTCCCCTTACTCGTCAGATGTTTGAAATCTTGCATAGGGTATAAAATAATCCGTAGCCCGCCCGAAGGGGCCGAAGCAGGCGTGAATGCTGGAATTTTTCGGCGGTTGCAGTGCCGCCACTATATGCAAAACCCCTCCCTTTGTCAACGACGCCCCCCGTTACCGGATTCTCATGAAACATGACCCAAAGAGGCGCCGGATGCCGGTTTCACCCGCTCCGCCAGCTCCTTGAAGCTCAGATCGCCGACGGCGCCCTGGACCGCCGCCTCGATGGTCCCCCACAGGTCATCGATGACCAGGTGCCCCTCCCCCCCCATCTGCCCGGGAAGCCCGACCCCCTGGTTCCTCATGGCCGCCAGCACGTCCCGAACCCGGATATGCTCCAGCTCCCGGGCCGGAAGGTAGAGGGGATCATCGCCGCAACCCGCCGCCAGTATCCCGCCATCGGCGAGACATTGGAGAAGCTCCCTCACGGAACGCTCGGGCACGTCGAGGTGCTCGGCAAGCCCGGTTACGCTCCAGGCCGGCCGATCGTTGCGGAACGCCAGGGAAATCTCGAAGACGAGCGCCAGGGCCAGCCGCTCCCGGGCAACGCTGCTCATGGACGGGATGCGCACCTCGCGCCGAAAGGTGCGGATATGCTGGTGGGCGTAAACCACCTCCCCCCCGAGAAGAACTATGAGCCAGCTCGTGTAGAGCCAGACCATGAAGATCGGCAGAACCGACAGGGTGCCGTAAATGGCGTTGTACTTGGCCACCCCCACCTGGAACGTGATGTACCCCCACTGGGCCCCCTGCCAGATGGTACCGGCGATCACCCCCCCCACCAGGGCCGAACGGAAACGGACTCTGGTGTTGGGAATGAACATGTAGAGAAAAACGAGAGCAATCCAGATACTGAGGAAGGGAACCAGGTGCAGCAGGAGCACCAGAACGTCGCCCAGATAGGTGGAATCCATGAGCCACTGGACGAACGCCTGGCTTTCGATGGTGGTTGTCGTGCTCACCGCGGCCAGGAGCAGAACCGGACCGCTCACCAGGACGCTCAGGTAGTCGCTGAACTTGCGGTAGAGGGAACGGGTCTCCCGGACCCCCCAGATGACGTTGAAGGCCTCCTCGATGGTCCCCAGAAGGGAGACGACCGTGACGATGAGCAACACGAGGCCCACGGCGCCGATGGCGCCCACCTTGGTGTTGTTGATGTAGGTGACGATGTTGTCGACGATCTCGTGGGAGCCGGCCGCCACCTGCTCAAGAATGAACGGCTCCAGGGTGTTCTGGACCCCGAACCCCTTCAGGACGGCAAAGGCGAGGGCAAAGAACGGGACGATGGAGAGGAGCGTCGAGAACGCCAGGGCAGAGGCCCGCATGAGGCACTGGTCATCCAGGAAATCCTTCACGACCAGGGCGCCGATCTGCAGATACCGCACCAGCCGCCCCTTCACCGGACCAAAAGAATCCGGCTCCAGCTCCCAGATGGTGTGGGTGAAAAAACCGATGATCCTCTCCGCCATGCCGCCCCTGTTCGCCATGCCCGACACCATCCGCCCCGCGCCCACGAAAAAGCCCACGCGAGGTGGGCTGGTTCGTGGGGCGGCGGAGGCCCTTACATCTGCCCGAACTTCTCTTTTTCCCGCTCCATCGCCTCCTTGCCGGCCTCGATGGCGGAGGTGATGATCGACTTCTTCTCGGCGATCAGGTCCTTGGTCTCCTCATAGGTATCCTTGATCTTGCCCTGGGCCTCCTTGGTGAACCCCTTGATCTTGTCGATGGCGTCATCGGTCAGATCCATGATGTCCTCCCGCATCTCCCTGCCGGTCTTGGGCGCCAGCAGCAGCCCGAGCCCCGCGCCGACCGCGGTGCCGGCCAGGAAGGAGAGCATCACCGTACCGACGCTTATCCCTTTTTCTTCGTCTGCCATGTTTGTTACCCCCTTTTTTTGATGAGTCGTTCCGCGAGGAACTTGCCTGCTGCCCGGGCGCCGGTCAGCCAGAGCGACGAAGCGGCCGCCGCGTGGGCAACGGAACCGACCGCGGCATTGATGGTGCGGATATTTTTCCCCGTGTCGCCGACCGCCTCCATGAAGGTCCGGATATCTTCACGCCGTTCGGCAATCCCCTCGGTCACCATGCGCAGCTCGGCCAGGGTCTTCTCCAGCTCCAGGAGCACCGGCTTCAGTTCACCGCCCGTCTGGGTCACGAACCCCCGCAGATCGGCGGCGGCCTTGCGGATCTCGATCAGGGTCGGGATCATGAACGCCACCAGAACCACCAGGGCAAGGGCCAGCACCACCACGGCAAATGCGGTCACACTCATGGGGTCAAATCCTCCAGAACGGAAAGTAGTGAAAGTATAGAACAGCAGCGGGACATTGCAAGCATCCGGCCGGCACGGCTGAAACGGCGCCACTATACCCCATCCCCGGCAGCGTTTGCAAACGAAATGCTCAGGTTTGGCGCGGGGTTTCACGGGCTGCGCGGGGGAAAATTTTCATTTGACAAACTCCCGGCGCTTCCGTATCCTCCCATGAAAATCAAATAGAAACGCATTCTTATCAAGAGTGGTGGAGGGACAGGCCCTGGGAAACCACAGCAACCGGCCCGGAAACGGGTGTCAGGTGCTAAATCCTGCCGGCAGGCAAAGATGAGAACGGCGCTTGACGATAGCCACCTATCCCCAAAGCCCCTTCCCGCCACCGCAGGAAGGGGCTTTGGCTTTTCTGAACCGCTTTATTGCAAGGTAGCTATCAATGTCCGTCGGCATCGTACAGGAACAATCGGTAACCTTCGACACGGAGCTCCGGCTGGAGAGCGGCCGGATCCTCGGCCCCATCACACTGGCCTACGAGACCTACGGCGAACTGAACGCCGACCGCTCCAACGCGATCCTGGTGGCCCACGCCTGGACCGGCAACGCCCACCTGGCGGGGAAAAACAGCGAAGAGGACCCGAAGCCCGGCTGGTGGGACGCCATCGTCGGTCCGGGGCGACTCCTGGACACCGACCGCTGGTTCATCATCTGCTCCAACGTCATCGGCTCCTGCTACGGCTCCACGGGCCCCGCCTCCATTAACCCCCGGACCGGCAAGCGCTACAACCTCAGCTTCCCGGTCATCACCATCCGGGACATGGTCCGGGCCCAGGCCCTCCTCATCGACCACCTGGGGATCGACCGGCTCCTCACGGTCCTGGGCGGGAGCATGGGGGGGATGCAGGCCCTGGAGTGGGCCACCCAGTTCCCGGACCGGGTCCGCTCGGCCATCGCCCTGGCCACCACGAGCCGCCCCTCCCCCCAGGCCATCGCCCTGAACGCCGTGGCCCGCTGGGCCATCTTCAACGATCCCACCTGGAAGAAGGGGGAATACCGCAAAAACCCCAAGGACGGGCTGGCCCTGGCCCGGGGGATCGGCCACATCACCTTTCTCTCCGACGAATCCATGTGGCAGAAGTTCGGCCGCCGCTTCAGCGCCCGGGACGGCCTCTTCGACTTCTTCGGCCAGTTCGAGGTGGAGCGCTACCTCTCCTACAACGGCTACAACTTCGTGGACCGCTTCGACACCAACTCCTTCCTCTACCTGGCCAAGGCCCTGGACCTCTACGACGTGGCCTGGGGATACGAATCCATGGAGGAGGCCTTTTCCCAGGTGAAGGCGCCGATCCAGTTCTTTGCCTTCACCTCCGACTGGCTCTATCCACCCTACCAGACCGAGGAGATGGCCAAAGTCCTCCGCTCACTGGGCAAGCCGGTGGAGTACCACCTGATCGAATCGGCCTACGGCCACGACGCCTTTCTGCTGGAGCACGAGACCTTCGCCCCCATGGTGCGGGAGTTTCTGGAGAAGGCGGAGCGTTCGGAGTAGTTTCGGGCGAAAAGCAGCCCTGCATTGATGCGCTTCCAGGAGGGAACAGCAATGGCGCGGAAGATCTTCATAGCGGCCACGGGGCAGAACTGCGGCAAGACCACCACCAGCCTCTCGCTGCTCCACCTGGCCCGGAAGAAATACGGCCGGGTCGGCTTCATGAAGCCCCTGGGCCCCAAGCCGGCGGTGCTGCGCGGCGTCCCCATGGACAAGGATGCGGCCCTCATGGCCCAGGTCTTCGGCCTGACCAGGGACCTGCGCTGGATGTCGCCGGTGGTGGTCTACCCCGACACCACCCGGAAGGTGATCGACGGCGAGATCTCCCCCGACGAGCTCCGGGAGCGGATCCTCCAGGCCCATGCCGAGCTGGAGAAGCAGTGCGACTTCATCATCATCGAAGGGTCGGGACACCCGGGGGTCGGCTCCGTCATGAAGCTCTCCAATGCCCGCATCGCCCGGATGCTCGACGCCCCGGTGCTCATGGTGACCGGCGGCGGGGTGGGGAACGTGGTGGACGCCGTCTCCGTGGACCTGGCCCTCTTCGAGAAGGAGGGGGCCCAGGTGCGGGCAATACTCGCCAACAAGCTGGTCCCCCACAAGCGGACCCAGATCCTCGACTACCTGCGGCGGGCCTTCGCCGACGAGCCGTTCCCCGTCATCGGCGGGTTCGACTACCAGCCGGTCCTGGCCAACCCCACCCTGGACCGGGTCTCGAAGCTCCTGGACCTCCCCCTCCACGGCAACCGGCGCGAAATGAAGCGGATCATCCACAACGTGCAGATCGGCGCCGCCTCCACCCAGCGGGTGGCGGAACTGCTGCGGGACTCCACCCTCCTCATCGTCACCAGCAGCCGCGACGAACTCCTCGTGACCCTGGCCAACCTCTACCAGATGCCCGAATACCGCGCCAAGATCGTGGGGCTCGTCATCCCCGGCATCATCCCGGTCAGCACCATCACCCAGCAGATCCTGGAGCGGAGCAGAATCCCCTTCCTCCGCAACTACACCCACACCACCGCCGAGCTCTACCGCCTCATCACCGAGGACGTCTCCAAGATCACCGCCGAGGACACCGAGAAACTGGCCCTCATCAGAAAGCTGGCCGAAACCCGCCTCGACTTCGACGGACTCGATGCGCTCTTCGGGGCGTGACAGAGATCCGTCAAATACCCTGAACAGCAATCCCCGCCTTCTTCAATGCCCCCATGAACCTGGCATCGAAGGTAATGACCGCCGCCCCCTTGGTGGACTTGCAGACCGCGGCAACGATGGCATCGCCGAAATCGGGGATCGATGCCGGCCAGAGCGCCAAAAGACCGGCAAAATCGACCTCGTGCCGTACCTCAATCCCCGGCATGGCGATAAAATCCCCGACCATGGCGCCGATTTCGGCTTTCGCCACCCCATACACCCTGTCCATGACGAAGACGAATTCCGTCAGTACATGCTGGGGACAGATAATGGTGCATCTCAGCCGGGCCGCCTCCTCCAGTACCCCTGCAATCCGTTCCTGCTGGGCAAGGTTCCTGTCCGTGACAAAGGAGATGAGAGCGTTGGTATCGATGATGTATTTTTTCACCGGTACTTCTCCATCCGCCCTTCGCGGGCCCGCTCGATATCGGCCGCAATGTCGCCGGCGCCTGCCTTGACCGCATTTCTGTGCTGCAGAAAGGTGTTGCGCACGGGGTAAACCGTAACCTTTCCCTTTTCCACAACCCACTCAAGGGCATCATGGACCTCTATGCCGAGCTTCTCGCGCACTTCCTTGGGAATGGTTGTCTGGTATTTTGCCGTAACCGTCGAATTCATGGGGCCCTCCAGAATCGATCTCCTTACGTTTAGATAATATTGTAAGGAACCATCCCCGTCAAGACCGGCCGGAAGCCGTAACGGCTCTTCTGTTGGCCCCACTGCCCGGCGCCCTATTCCCCGATGATCTTCACCAGCACCCGCTTGCGGCGCTTGCCGTCGAACTCCCCGTAGAAGATCTGCTCCCACGGTCCCAGGTCCAGCTTGCCGTCGGTAACCGCCACCACCACCTCGCGCCCCATGATGGTCCGCTTGAGGTGGGCGTCGGCGTTGTCCTCGTACCCGTTGTGACGGTAGCGGGCATAGGGCTTCTCGGGGGCCAGCCCCTCCAGCCAGACCTCGAAGTCGTGGTGGAGGCCCGCTTCGTCGTCGTTGATGAAGACGCTGGCCGTGATGTGCATGGCGTTGCACAGGAGGAGCCCCTCCCGGATGCCGCTCTCCCGCAGACACTCCGCCACGGTCCCCGTGATGTTGATCAGCTCCCGGCGCTGCCTGGTCTCGAACCAGAGCTCCCTGCGATAGGTTTTCATGTTGACCTTCTCCAATCCGTTGAATGACTTCAAGGGGGTACGACAACTATTGTAGCCCCAACACATCCGGGATCAACCAACCCTGCGGCCGATTTCACCCACACCGACACCGTTATCGCCATTGCACATGCCGGCATAACGGCTTATACTTTTTCTGATTTCAGAACAGGCAGCCCGGGAGACGATCGAATGAAAAAGGTGCGCACAAGGAGTGAACTTCTTTCGGTGCTCAAATCCTGCAAGGGGGGGCTTGCCGAACGGTTCGGAGTGATTGATCTGGCGGTGTTCGGCTCTTACGCGAAGGACCAGCAGAAAAAGCGCAGTGACGTCGACTTGCTCGTGGAACTTGAAAAGTCCCATAAGACATTCGACAACTACATGGAGTTGAAGTTTTTCCTGAGCCGCGTCATTGGCGGAAAAGTTGATCTCGTTCTCAAGGACTCAATAAGGGATGAACTCAAGACCCGCATAATCCGCGAGGCGATCCATGTCTGAGCGGGACTGGAGACTCTTTCTGAAGGACATTCGTGACAGCTCGGCACGAGTCATTGACTATGCAGGTGCCATGTCCCGGGAAGAGTTTTTTCAGGACGCCAAAACGGTCGATGCCGTCATGCGCAACCTGGCCATCATAGGTGAGGCTGCAAAAAAGATTCCGGCAGCTGTCCGCCGCCAATATCCGGAATTGGCCTGGAAGAAGATGGCGGGCTTACGGGACATTGTCGTGCACGACTATTTTGGTATTGACGAGGACATTATCTGGGATGTGGTGTCCGGCCGGATTCCTGAATTGAAGGGACATCTCGATGCAATAGCCGCAGATATGCCTCAAGACTGAACCCCTGTCTATCCAAGCCTATTCTTTTCCAACCAGAAGCACCTCCCCATAGAGTTCCCGGTACGCCGCCGCCTCCCGCTCCGGCGAGAACCGCTCCCCCACGAGCCGGCGCCCCTGCCCGCCCAGGCGCCGGCACAACGCTTCGTCCCGCAGCAGTTTCCGGGCCTTTTCGAGAAACTCCCCCTCGTCCCGGTAGAGGAGCCCGGTCTTCCCCTCCTGCACGATGGAGCGGTTCCCCTCGATGTCCGCCGCCAGGACCGGCCGGCCGAAGGCCATGGCCTCCAGCACGCTGTTGGCCATCCCCCCCTCGAAGCGGGAGGTGTTGAGGACCACGTCGGCCCGCCGGTAGAGGGCGCCGATGGCCCCGCGCCCCACCACCCCCAGGTAGCGGGCGAAGGGGTGGCGCGCCAGCTCCGCCAGAACCGCGGCCCCGTACCGTTCGTCGAGGACCGGCCCGGCCGCCAGCAGCCGGACCCGGGGCTCCTCCCGGTGGAGTTCCGCCAGGGGAGCCAGGGCGAAGCCGATGTCCTTGACCGGCCGAAGCCCTGCCGGGAGGAAGAAAACAAACTCGCCGGCATCGAAGCGCTCCTCACCCCAGGGGAAATCGTCGCCGGGAAGCTCCACCCCCTGGGGGATGACCCGGATCTTCCCGGCCAGGGTCGGATGGCGGTCGGCGATGCGGCGCTTCACGCTCGAATCGAAGGCGACGATGGCGGCAGCGTCGCGCAGGACGGCGAGGGTCTCTTCCCTCCGGCCATCTTCCAGGGCCTCGTAGGCGTCGGAGCCGGTGAGGGTGACTACATAGGGAATTCCAGCGGCGCGGGCCGTCTCCCGGGCCACCCGTCCCCCCAGATGGGCATGGAAGGCGTGGATGACGGCCGGAGCCCCCTGCCGAATCCCGGAGAGGATGTCGGCGGCGGTCATGGTGTCAAGGGAGTATACGGCCGTAGCACAGCCGATAGCGGCAAGGTGCGCCGCGATGCGCCTGACGGTGACGGCATTCCCCCGCACCGGGGGGGTATGGTAGGGGGTGATGAGGGCAATCTTCATGGCGGCGGCGAGCTCCTTTCGCGGCGTCGATAGTAGCCCGGCCGCACCTCCGGATGCAAGGACAAAGCCCTTGCGCGGCTCCTTCGCCTCATGCTATTTTTTGCCGATATTTCAAAGGAATTTAAGCGCATGAAAATAACCATCCTCGGCAGCGGCACCTCCACCGGCGTCCCCATGGTGGGGTGCCACTGCCCCGTCTGCTCGTCGGGCGACCCCAGGGACAAGCGTACCCGCGCCTCCATCATGATCGAGACGGGGGGGAAGTACATCCTCGTGGATACCTCGCCGGACCTGCGGCGCCAGGCCCTGCGCCAGCGGATCCCCCACATCGACGCGGTGCTCCTCACCCACCCCCACGCCGACCACATCAACGGCATCGACGACCTGCGGGGCTTCCACTTCATCCACCGCCGGGTGATCCCCTGCCACGGCAGCCGGACAACCATGGAGGCGGTGCTCAAAAACTTCTCCTACATCTTCCGGGGGCTGGAGGCGGCCGGCTACTCCCCCCTCATGGAAGCCCATATCGTGAACGAGCCGTTCACCCTCTTCGGCCAGACCATCGTCCCGATCCACCTCTACCACGGCTCCATGCCGGCCACCGGCTACCGGATCGACGGCGCCGCCTACCTCACCGACTGCAGCCGCATCCCCGAGTCGTCCCTGGCGCTCCTTACCGGCCTTGACCTCCTCATCATCGACGCCCTCCGCTACACTCCCCACGAAAACCACTTCAACATCGCGGGGGCCCTCAAGGTGGTGGCAGAACTGAAGCCGAAGCGGACCGTCCTGACCCACCTGACCCACGAGGTGTCCCACGGGGACGAGGCGCGGCTCCCCGAGGGGGTCGAGTTCGCCTACGACGGCATGGAGTTTGCTTTGTAGCCGCCATGCACAAAGACATCCGCCTCCACGGACATATCGATGACAGAATCGAGTATTACGCCATCGTGGCGGGCAACGATGCCCACCGGCGCTACTTCTTCAACGCCGCCGAGGGAGACGGGGCGGAGCTCCGCTTCTTCTCCCCCGGCAACGAGTTCGTCATCGGCCGGGGGGGCATCAGGCACGCCGGCAACGGCGGCTCCTTCTGCGAGTACATGTTCGGGGTGGATCAGCCCGTGGCCGACCTGGCCAAGGGGGACGTCATCAACCGCCTTGCAATCTACGGCGCCCGTTCCGGCGACGGGGGAGAGGCCCTCAACTTCAGCGAACAGACCGGCGGCCAGCTGGGCTTCGACCAGATCTTCTTCGACGGCAACGCCGTGGCCAACTACTTCTTCTTCCTCGCCTCGGAACGCCTCGGCGCGGACCTGCGCCGGCAGCAGACGGCCATCGTCCGTGCCGTCGGCAAGGCACTCAAGCGCTCGCCGGCCGTGGGGGCCCAGGACGAAAACGCCCTCATCGGCGAGGTGCTGGGGCTCCTGGGGGACCCCGACGCCCTCTTCTTCCTCTTCAAGCTGATTCACATCCACCACCGCGAGTACCACGACACCTTCCGCCGCCTCTACTTCGCCAGCAAGAAGATCGCCGACGAGGATTTCGCCGGCCTTTCAGCCATTGCCGAGCGCCACGCCATCGACCGCTACCAGCAGGAGCGGATCAGGATCGACGTCATGTACAAACACCCGGCCAACCGGCGGATCGTGGACGAATACAAGAACATCCTCATCGCCTGCCACCTGCGGGGGGAAATCAGCGCCCTTGAGAACGCCCGGCTCACCCGCCTCAAGACCCTCTCGGTACGCAACAAGATCCCCGGCGCCCTCTTCTATGCCCTGGACGACATGCTGAAAAAAGACAAAAAAATCGGGGGAGCCGAAGAGCACGAATCCATCGCCGAGACCCGCCAGATCCTCCAGGGGCTCTTCCTGCGGGAGCGTGAGATCGAGAGCGCCATCGACCGGGACGACCTGGTGCGGCTCCTCTTCGCCAAGAAGCGGGCGGCCGAGGTCCGGGACCACACCTTCGAGGAGATCCTTCTGGACGCCAGCAAGGGGTGCGACGAGAGGATCCGCGACGGGGCCGACATGGCGCTCCTGGAAGGATTTTCCCACATCATCACCTATTTCGACCGCTACGACGCCACCTCCCGGGTGGTGAACCAGCTGGCCTTCATGGAAAACGTACGCATCTCCGAGGAGATGCTCCGGAGCCTCCTGGGAAACCGGAGCGCCTTCGAGGAGCTGCGGCCGGGCCTCTTCGAGGAACTCTTCATTGCCGGACTGCTGCAGGACAAGTACCTGGGGCGCTACGGGCGGAGAAAGGTCACGACCCTCCTGGCGGGGCTGCGTCACATCGAGGAAAACCGGCTCACCGTGGCGGGGCTCCTGGACGAGCTGCTGGCCATCGACCGGGAAGAACGGCTGGCCATTACCCTTCTCAACCTGGTGCGGGAACGGATCAGGAACTTCTATTCCAGCTACGCCACCCGGGAGGACCAGGAAACCCTGCAGCGGGAAGTAACCGAGGACCTGCGGGCCCGAGGGATCATCGCCGGCCCGATCCCCGGACGGCTCTTCGACGAGACCATCGTCACCATCAGGAAGGAGGCGGTCTACCTCCACAACCTCCTCCCCCTCATCGTCAGCGGCAGGGACAGCGCCCTGCGGGAGGACTTCCTGGAGAACTCGGGCCTGGACCGCTTCTCCGTGGAAGAACTGGAGCGGGAATACTTCGAGCTGAACGGCCTCGACCTGGAAGAGCTGTACCAGATACGCAAGGGACTCAGTTGAGCCGGGACCGGGGACCGGTAAAATCTTTTTCGAAGGGCCGTACTCCCTGGGCATCCGCACTCGCTGAACCCGGTTTTGCTGGTCCCCGGTCCCCGGTCCCCGATTCCCTTGACTTCCCCGCCCCCCTTCCTCTACACTGCCACTGAGTACATTTTTTACACTCAGAGGCACCCCATGACCGACCTTACAGCTCAGCTCATCGAATTACGGGACCGAATCGCCGGATTCGGCAAGGAGAACCTGGAGGAGATGCTCCACGCCCTTGCCGACGGGGTCCGCCTCGTGTCGGGCCAGGACCGGCTCCGCATCTATCTGGAGGATCTGACCAGGGGGGTCCTCTCCTGCGTCTACGCCTCGGGGCCCCTCGCCGAGGAGATCCGTGCGGTGAGCTTCCCGATCATCTCCCGCGACATCTCCGTTTCCAGCGTCTTCGCCTCCCAGTACCCGGCCGAGTTCCGGCAGGACTCTCCAGGCATCGGCACCTTCGACTGCGGCTTCGCCGAGCGGTTCGCCGTGGGGCACAGCTGCCTCCTGCCGGTGGTGAGCCAGGGGAAATCCATCGGCGTGGTCTCCATCGACCGTTTCCAGCCGGGGGAACTCCTCAAGGGGAAGGACAAGGCGCTCCTGGGGGAGTTCATCACCTCCGTGGCCGACCGCCTCGACTCGGCCCGCATCTACCACCAGCAGCTGCTGCTGGCCCGGCGGGTGGAGGAGTACAAGAAGCGCGAGGCCGCCTCCTTCATGGTCCAGTCGGCGGTGCGGCTCATCGACAAGCTGGTGCTGGCCTCGGTGCTCGTGCCGGTCACCGGCGACGACGGCACCTCGCGGCTCGCCATCCTGGCCAGCCACTCGGAGGATCCAAAACTCAAGGCCCAGTACGACAGGCAGGGTGAAATCGAGCTGCGCCGGGGAACATCCCTCATCTCCCGCTACCTGGACGACAACGCCGTCATCGCCGACGAGCGGCTCCTGCGCCCCCTCTTCTTCCCCGACCTGACCCAGCAGACCCTCCAGAAGAGGGCCCTCACCGAGGAGATGGCGCTCCGCTCCCTCTACGTGGTCCCCCGCTACGAGGCGTCGAGCCGCAAGGTCATCTGCCTCGTCAATTACTTCAGCCGGGAGCTCTACCGCTTTTCCGACTTCGAGATGGGACTCCTCCAGACCCATGCCGAAATGGCCGAGCGGGCCGTGAACGAGATCGGCGGCGAGCACCTGGAGATCCGGGTCCTGGCCGAGATCACCGAGCTTCTGCAGGAGCGGACCGAGGAGCTCCAGCCCTTCCTCACCAAAATACTCTCCAAGGCAACGGAACTCATCGGCGCCGACACCGGGAGCATCGCCATCGTTGAAGAGCGGGAGGGCGGAAAATGGCTCGTGGTGGAAAACGAGGAGGGGACCATCGTCGGCGCCAAGAACAAGGCGTGGCTCAAGAAATACATCCCCCCCTTCCGGATCGGCGGCCCGGAGCTTGCGCCGGCGGAGCGGAGCCTCACCGGCTACGTGGCCTGGTCGAAGCAGCCGAAAATCATCGCCAGCGTGGCCGAAGAACAGAGCGGCGAAGGGTTCCACCGCTCCATGCATGAGCAGATCCAGAGCGAGATCGCCGTCCCCATCGTCTGCGACGACGAGGTCATCGCCGTGGTCTGCCTCAACTCCCTCAAGCCCGCCTGGTTCACCGAGGAGCACAAGCGGATCCTCCAGATCATCGACCGGCTCACGGCCCGGCACATCTCCGACCTGCAGCGGATCGAGCGGCTCCAGAACGAGGTGACGCGCCTGAAGTCCGACGTGGCCTACAAGGACCCCCAGATCTCCTCCTACCGCCTCGGCAACATCATCGGCAACAGCCGCAAGGCCCAGGAGATCGTAGACTTCATCGAGACCGTCTCGGTCCCCCTCTTCAACCGGATCACCCTCTGGAGCAAGAACGTCCTCCAGGAGGCCACCATCGGCCTCCCCTCCATCCTGGTCCTGGGGCAGACCGGCGCCGGCAAGGAGTTTTTCTTCAACAACCTCTACAACAAGCTGAACGAGATGTACCGGGAGAAGCTGAACCCCAGCGGCCAGCTGCCGGTGAAGAAGACCAACATCGCCGCCTACAGCGGTGACCTCACCTACTCGGAGCTCTTCGGCCACAAGAAGGGGGCCTTCACCGGCGCTTACAGCGACCGGAAGGGAATCCTGGAAGAGGCGGCCGGGGGAATCGTCTTTCTGGACGAGATCGGCGACGCCGACCCCAAAACCCAGGTGCAGCTGCTGCGCTTTCTCGACAACGGCGGCTTCGTGCGCCTCGGCGACAACCAGGACCGCTTCAGCCGCGTGATGCTCGTGGCCGCCACCAACAAGGACCTGACCGAGGAGATCCGGAGGGGGAACTTCCGGGAAGACCTCTACCACCGCCTCTCGGAACTGTCGGTGCGGGTGCCGTCCCTCAACGACCGGCGGGAGGACATCCCCGACCTGGCCACCCACTTCCTGGGCAAGCTCTACCGCACCTACCGGGGGGACGAGCCCCGGGATGACACCCCCACCCTCTCCCACGACGCCAAGCAGATACTCATGAACCACCACTACCACGGCAATATCCGGGAGCTGCGAAGCATCCTGCTGCGGGCGCTCTTCTTCCGGAAGGGGAAGGTGCTCACCGCCGACGACATCCGCCGGGCCCTGGCCGCGGGCATGCGGGAACTCCCGCCGGCCAACGCGGCCCAGGAGCTCAACGAGCGCCTGGCGGCGGAAATCATGCAGCGGATAGCCAACGGCGAAACCTTCTGGGAGGCGGTCTACGAGCCCTACTCCGAGAACGCCATCTCCCGGGACGTGGTGCGGCTTGTCATCGAACGGGCAAAGGACGCGGCCGGCAGGGCCATGCCCCAGGTGGCCCGCTACCTCAAGGCGGTAAACGGCGGCGGCGAGGAAAACGCCGAGGAGCGGCGAAGATTTTTCCGGTTCAAGAATTTCCTCTACAAGACGGTGAAGATATGAACGGGGAGAAGTAGTTTGCTGAAGAAGAGAGCGAACCTAGCGGGATGATCCATCAACGTGAAGGAGCCTTTGCCGTTCATCCTTGAGACCATGAAAAGGAACAGACCATGACCTCAGCCCCCCTCCTCGCCTTCCTCGGCGCTTCCATGGCCCTGACCATCGCCCCGGGCCCGGACAACATCTTCGTCATGACCCAGGGGATAGCCCGGGGAAGGAAGCCGGCCATCGTGACGGCCCTCGGCATGTGCAGCGGGGTGAGCGTCCACACCGTTGCCGCGGCCTTCGGAATCTCGGCGGTATTCTATTCGTCGGCGGTCGCTTTCACGGCGGTGAAGTCCGCCGGCGCGGCTTATCTCCTCTACCTGGCCTTCAGAACCCTGAAGGAGCGCTCCGCCATCCGGCTCTCGGCGGCGGAGGAACTGCCGGCGGCGGCCCTGTTCCGGCGGGGGTTCGTCATGAATGTGCTGAACCCGAAGGTGGCCATGTTCTTCCTGGCGTTCCTCCCCCAGTTCGTCTCCCCCGCGGCAGGGCGCATCCCGCTCCAGATGCTGCTGCTGGGATTCGTCTTCATGGCCCAGGCGGTGGTGATCTTCTGCCTGATCGGTTACTTCGCCGGGAGCATCGGCAGCTTCATCCTGGCGCGGCCCCGGATTGCCCGGTACTTCGACTGGCTGACGGCGGGGGTCTTCGCATCGCTGGGAGTGCGGCTGGCCCTGGCGGAGCGGTAAACGCCCCGCTCCGCCAGGGCCGCGGGTTCAGCCTACCGGTTTTCCATGAGGTTTTTGAGAATGAGGTTCGCTTCCTTCAGCTTGGCTTCGAGGGTTTTCAGCTCCGCCGCGGAGTAGACCGACGTCCCCTTGGCCAGCTCCTTGTTGAGCCTGGCAATCTTCTGCTGGAGACTGTCGGTTTCCTGGGCGCAGTTGCGCAGGAGCATTTCGCATTCCCTGGCGCACTGCTCGTCCATCTGCTTGTGGGAGGCGCCGTGCTGAACGGCCAGGACCGATGTGGCTGAAAAGAGGGTCAGAGTCAGTGCGGCTGCCATGAGTTTTTTCATTGCTGTTCTCCTTGAAGGTGTGATCGGCGAGGAGCACCGCCCGTCGCCGCTGTTCTGACCATTTTCTTTTCACATGCCATACCATTTCGCACCGGCCCGAAACAGCTGGCTTTTTTGCATTGAATCGGCAAGCGGCGCCCCTGGCATGCATACTATTCCTCAACAGTCAGGGGAATATTCCCCGCACCTCGCCACAACGGCATTGCATCGATGCCGCAGAATGGGATACAAGCTGACTGCAGCAGATGTGCTCCCGCTCCCCTTGATTCAGGATGAAACGCCATGTCCAACGTCTGGTACGCCCTGGGACTGACCCTCTTCGCCGGCCTGGCAACGGGGGTCGGCAGCGCCATCGCCTTCTTCGCCAAACGGACCAACTACCGCTTCCTGTCGGTATCCACGGGCTTTTCGGCGGGGGTGATGCTCTATGTGTCGTTCGTGGAGATTCTGCCCAAGGGATTCACCTCCCTGGCGCAGGCCTGGGGAGACCGCCTGGGACACTGGATCAATACCGGGTCGTTCTTCGCCGGGATGCTCCTGATCGGCCTCATCGATACGCTGGTCCCCGCAGCCAGCAACCCCCACGAGACCCACTCGGAGGAAGAGACGGCCCCCCTCCACGACCTGTCCGCCGCCTGGCCGGACTTCACCTCGGCAGCGCCGCGGCTCCGGCACCGGCCACCGGGGACCCACGACCACCGGATCGACCGGCACCGGCTGGTGCGAATGGGGCTTTTCACGGCCCTGGCCATTGCCATCCACAACTTCCCCGAAGGGCTCGCCACCTTCCTGGCGGCCCTCCATGACCCCCGCCTCGGGGCCGCCATTGCCCTTGCAGTGGCGCTCCACAACATCCCCGAAGGGATCAGCGTCTCGGTCCCCATCTACTACGCCACCGGCGACCGGCGCAAGGCCTTCGGCTACTCGCTGCTGAGCGGCATGGCCGAGCCGGTGGGGGCCGGGGTGGCGTACCTGGCGATCCATCTCTTTCTGGGAGGCAACGGGGAGGTCATCCCCCCCCAGATCATGGGGCTCATGTTCGGCGCCGTGGCCGGCATCATGGTCTACATCAGCCTGGACGAGCTCCTCCCCACCAGCAAGGCCTACGGCACGGGCCACGACAGTCTCCTGGGGCTCGTGTCCGGGATGGTGGTCATGGCCCTGAGCCTGCTGCTGATGCAGTGACCCCCCCCACTCTCCCACCCGGACACAGCAACTCCCAAATCATTGAAAACGCGGTTTCCTTGTGTTAGCGTTTCACGGAGATGACGACAGACGAACCAGGGAGGACGCGACAATGCCAAGCACAGTCTATTTCGCCGACATGCGGGCCGGCCACAAGGAGAACCTCTTCGCCAAGATCGGCAAGCTGATGACCTTGGCCGGGGTCAAGGAGCGGATCGGCACCGGGGATCTGGTGGCGGTGAAGGTCCATTTCGGCGAGCGGGGAAACCACACGTTCATCCGCCCCATCTTCATCCGGCGCGTGGTGGATGAACTCCGGGGGTGCGGCGCCAGGCCCTTCCTCACCGACTCGTCCACCCTCTACCCCGGCGAGCGGAAGGAGGCGGTCTCGGCCCTGAGTTGCGCCATCGAGAACGGCTTCGCCTATGCGGTGGCCGGCGCCCCCCTCATCATGTGCGACGGCCTTCGGGGGAACTCGGCAATCACGGTTGAGGTGAACGGCGAGATCCTGAAACAGGTCCCCATCGGCTCCGCCATCGTGGAGGCCGACGCCCTGGTGGCGGTCTCCCACTTCAAGTGCCACGAGCTGACCGGCTTCGGCGGGGCACTGAAGAACCTCGGCATGGGGTGCTCCAGCCGCGAGGGGAAGATGACCCAGCACTCCACCGTGGCCCCAATAATCGCCGAGAAATACTGCACCGGCTGTTCCCTCTGCATCAAGGCCTGCGCCCACGACGCCATCGCCATCATCGAGGGGAAGGCAAAGCTGGATGCAGCGCTGTGCGCCGGCTGCAGCCGCTGCATCACCGTCTGCCCCACCAAGGCAATCCAGATCCAGTGGAACGAGGCCGCCGACCTGGTCATGAAGAAGATGGCCGAATTCGCCAAAGGGGCCGTGGTGGGGAAAGAGGAGAAGACCCTTTTCCTCAACTTCATCACCCAGGTCTCCCCCGCCTGCGACTGCTACGGCCACGCCGACGCCCCCATCGTGAACGACATCGGCATCTGCGCCTCCACCGACCCCGTGGCCCTGGACCAGGCCTGCGCCGACCTGGTCAACAACGCCGTGGGGAACCAGAACACCGCCCTGGCAGCCGGCCATGAGCCCGGGGGGGACAAGTTCCGGGGGGTCCACCCCGATATCGACTGGGAGGTGCAGCTGGAACACGCCGAGAAGATCGGCATGGGGACGCGGGAGTATGAGCTGGTGAGGGTGTAGGGACCCGGGAGCAGCCTGGGAGCAGCCTTGACTTGGTCAACTACCGGGTCTAATATTTAACCCGGATATTCCATTGGGCGGCGCGAAGCGCCTACACGAGCCCTGCCGGATGCATTCCGGCATCCTTCCCCCCGTTTTCCGCACCAATAGTCCCTGCTAATGGCTTGTCAAACGGGGGAAAATCTGCTCGAAATTCATCACAGCAGCATCTCGTGTCCCAATGGAAAATCCGGGTTTAACCATCATGATAACTATCAATATTAATGAAGCAAAAACACACCTGTCCCACTATCTGGACGAGGTGGAAAAAGGGGAGCGGGTCGTGGTATGCAAGCGGAACCGTCCCGTTGCGGAACTCCGCCCCATCGCACCCCGGCCGACAGAAAAGCGCCCCATAGGCCTTGCCAGGGGGACGTTCACGGTGCCCGACTCGTTTTTCGATGAACTGCCGGACGAGACCATTGCCCTGTTCTCCGGCGAGGCGCCATGAACATCCTGCTGGACACCTGCACCTTTCTCTGGCTGGTGTCCGACGGCCCGGAGCTGTCGGACACCGCACGTCGCCTGTTTGCCGACCCCGACAATGATGTCTGTCTCAGCGTTGCCTCCGCGTGGGAAATCATCGTCAAGCACAATCCGGGCAAACTGCCGCTCCCCGAGCCCGCCACGACTTCATCAAGAACAACCTCATCCGCCATCGCATCGAGACGCTCCCCCTGGATGAAGCAGCCGTTCTCCTACTCTCCCGCCTTCCGGAATACCACCAGGACCCCTTCGACCGCATCCTCATCTGCCAGGCCATTGCCGGAAGCATGACCATCCTCCCCCCCGGACCCTCATATCACACGGTATCCGGTGCGGACGGAGTGGTAGGGTGTGAGTCTCTTCTTTCGAGATGTGCATATGAAAAAAACAGACAATTCGCTTGATCTTGCCATGCTTTCGCCTGCATCACGTCGGGTGTTGCGTGATTTTTTCCAGTTTCTATTGCTACGTGACCAGGCACGAAAGCCCAGGCCCGATAAGGCAATCAACCACCGATTCACCGATCTTTGCGGACGACTATCCAGGGAAGGAAACGCCGTGGAAACGCAACAGAACCTTCGTAAAGAATGGGAACGGTCATAAGTTTCCCTTACGTTCCTCCTCCAAGAGCTAGCCAACTGCCTATCACCTCCACCCCCGCGAAAGATGCTTCTTCCGGTCATTGGAATCCAGCACCTTCGCGCAAGTCTCCCAATTCACTTTCTCAACAGAACTCTGATACCGACGGTCAAAGGGGTGCTTTTCCGGCACGGCATCGATCGTCTGACGGGCCTTTTCGATCTCGCCGATGGCGATGTCGATCCAGACGTCTTCGAGGATGTCGGGGAGCTGACCGAACATGGTTGAAATGGCCTCAAGACGCTCCGAAAGAAGATCGTGCACCCGATCCTCCACCGAGTCCAGGTACCGCATATTGAAGATATCCACCTCGTCCCGCGCCTGGCCGATCCGCTGGATGCGCCCCTTGCGCTGTTCAAGGCGGCTGGGGTTCCAGGGCAAGTCAAGGTTGATGAGCGTGCCGAGCCGTTGCAGGTTCAATCCTTCTGAAGCGGCGTCGGTCCCCAGCAGCAGCCGCAGTTCGTGGCGGCGCACCATTTCCTTGATAGTCTCGCGGGAAGTGGCCGTGAAGATTCCGTCCTGCATGATACCGGACCTCTGCGCTCCGGCGTAGATACCGATCTTCTCCCCCGGCAGCTCCGTTGTCAGATGCCCCGCCAGCCACCAGACGGAATCGAAATACTGGCTGAATATGATGCATCCCTTCTCCAGCCAGCCGTCATCCCGCAACAGCCTGACCACCCTCTCGCACTTGGGGTCGTCTTCACGGTTCGCCTCCAGCGCCCGCACGAACTTTTCCAGAGCAATCCGTTCCGATGCGGTCAGGCTCTTCCCCTCTATTTCCGGCGTCTCATCGTCCTCGTCGTCGAAATCCTCCACCTCGCCCCAGGTCCCCAGCATTTTCTCAGCGGTTATCCTGCCGGCTTCGATGGTGCTCCCCACGCGTCGAAGCAGCAAGGTCTTCAGGAAACCGGAATTCATCCTCTGGGCCAGCAACTGGCAGAACTCCTCGGCATGGTGGTAGGCGTCCTGAAGGAAGAGCGGCAGCCGAAGGGCATCGTCCTTTCCTTCGCCGTGGAGCCTCACCCGAACCGGCTTCAGGTACGGTTCTCCGGTCTCGGGGTTGATGGTTTCTTCGAGATAGGCGCGGGTACGGCGGATGATGTGGCGAATGAACGGGTTATGCTCCTCAACGTAAGCCCGGAACATCCGCCTCATCCGGCTACGGTCCGCCGGCGACAGATTCTGGAATCTGCTTCCCGGTGCAATGGCCTGCTCGTCGCCAAGGCCAAGGGAACGGCGCAGGATGGTGTAGTCGTTCCCTTCCGTCGCCGGTGGGAAGGGGTTACGCAGCCACTCCCACATTTCCAGGTCATCGTCGGGCAGCGGCCGTTCCCCCATGACCAGTTCAATAGCGGCCTGGGCATTGCGCCAGCGGGAGCTTGCGCCCCCCAGCACCTTTTCCGCGCCACGGCTCAGGGCATCCAGCAGGTCCCACGCCTCCACCGGATGCAGTTGTACCGGCGTTGCCGTGGCGAGAAGCAGGCTCTTTGTGGAGGACGAAATTCGTTGGATAAAACGGAGGAGGTTGTTCGGTTCCGGCCGGTCATACTCGTGACCGATAGTGATGTTTCTGCGGCGTGCCCGGTGGGCCTCGTCCAGAATCACGCACTCGAACTGCGTGGCGGCCAGCCAGTCGGAGATTTCGGAGCGACGGGTGATGAGCCCGGTGGAGACGATGCCGACCCAGCGAGGACAGTTGCGGATCGCCTCCGGCCCGGTGTTGGGATACTCGATGCCGTTTTCATCCACCCACTGTTTGCCGTTCCAGACCGCCGACGGCATATCCAGAAGGTTGTGCAGCTCATCCTGCCACTGCCAGATGAGCGGCTTTGGGGCCAGCACCAACACCGGACGATCGCCGGAAAGGGCCATCAGCTCCGCAGCCATGGCAAGCTGCAGGGTCTTGCCCAGCCCCACCTGGTCGGCCAGGACAAAGCGGGCACCATGGGGAGAGAGGTGAGCCTCGAAAGCAGTCTTGACGAAAAACTTCTGATGCTCCCACAGCCCCACCTCGCGGCGGTACACCGGTGATTCGATGATGGGAGCAGACGGTTCCGGCTCAATTCGCCACTCGGCAACGGTGCCGATCACCTCCCGCCGGGAGAGCCGTTCGATGTCTTCGATCACGAAGTCGGCCAGCGGCACCGCATCGGGCGAATTCCACAGGGCATCGAACTCCGCCTGCACCCATTCTACCGCTTCCGGCGAATCGTCTTCCCAGACCAGCTCGTAATTGAGTCGCCAGGCGGAGACCGATTCGTTCACACTCCCCAGAAAGGCGATCCTGGAACCGTCCGCCAGTGCAATCACCCCCGCCTTGCCGTGGATCAGGCCAAAGCGGTCATTAGGCAACACCTTCACCAAGAGCTTGCCAGAGCGGAGAAACCGGAAGAGCCTCCCGAACCGCCCCTTGGCAACCTCACCCAGCTTTTCCGGCTCGGCGGCGCACCATTCGCGGCGCATGGCGGCCTGAGCCGCCTGGGCGCTCAGCACGTCCCGCGGGTCGAGGTCGGAATTGCAGATGATGCGCACCGCTCCCGCGACTCGTTCCAGCTCCTCGCCCGCCACTTCGAGGATGGACGACGAGAAGTAACCGGCAATGCGGTCGTAACCCTGTGCCCCGGTCAAACGGGGAGTGAGGAAGGAGGAGTCGAGCCGTTGCAGGCGTGATGAGAAGCGTTGCACCGTCATGGGAGTCTGCTACACCCCGTCGTTTTCCACCGTCCCAGCCAGGATACCGGCCCAGTGGGCGTCATCCTTCCAGTGCTTAATGGGGAGGCGGGAGATGTAGCGCAGAATGGCAAGGATGGCCTGCTTCTGCTGCCAGTAGTCCGGCACTTCGTCCTTGAGCCAGCGCATGGCGTCGTCGGTCTTTTCAGCCTCGGCAGCCTTATATACTGCAAAGAGGATGCTCCGCAGCAGGGTGGCGCCAAAGCCGGGGGTGTATAGTTCCCGGCCCTTGAACTCGCTGGCCGTGCGCAGCCGGGTCTCGTTGGCCCTCCCCGATTCCAGCATATTGGTGTACTCCCGCAACCCGAACCCCTTGGCGAACTCCTGATACACCCCTTGGCGGTAGTCGCCGTGGCTCTCCACCTCCAACCCCTTCAGGTAGAAGCGCTCCTCCGGCGTCAGGTTGCGCCACAGGTCGCGGCGGGTTATCTCGTCGTCGTGGAGGGCACGGGGGATGAGGAAGTTGGAGGCGATCTTCACCCCGTTTTCGATGATGGTCTGGATGGGGGAAGTCACACCCCGCTGCCGGGGGCGGGCCAGCTCCCGCTCCACGTCCAGGTCTTCGATCTGCCTGTAGCTGGTAACCACCCGCAGGGCGGCGGCGTAGGCTGCAAGCTGGTAGTCGCTGTCCGAGAAGTTGGGGTCGTCCTTGTCCTCGATGTCCAGCATGGACTGGAGCTGCCGCTCCACCTCCGGCCGGATTTCGTGGGTGATGTCGTCGAGAAAGGCGATCTCTTCCGATGTCCGCTTGCGGAGCACCAGGAGGACCGTTCCCTGGACGTAGTTGCCCTGCTTGAGGCCGGCAGCCTCTGTTTCCGTGGCAATGGTCCAGGCAGCGGTCACCTGCAAGCCAGCGGCCCAGAGGATCAGGGCAAGATCGGCCCAGACTCCGGCATCCTGATGGGTAAACATGACCACCTGCATACCGTTGTCGGGCATGTGCTCGGCAAGGTTGCGGTAGCAATCCACCATGGAGCGACGGAAACCTTCATCCGCTCCCACAACCGCCAGGGCACGCTTGCTGTCCGCATACCACCCGGGAAACAGCTTCACCAGCTGCTTTCCATACCACGCAAGGAAGAACTCCGTCAGTTCATGGTAGTTAACGGCGTCGGCATATGGCGGGTCAGTAATCCATATATCCCTTTCCGTCTGGATTGTTCGACAATCACCCACACTTACACAGGAACCGGCAGATATATCAACAGGGGAATAATCCAGGAAATATGACCCTTTGAGGAGACTGAGCCCCTTTCCGGCATAGTTGAACATGGGATTAAGTGCCATATTGTAATACGTCTGAGCTATGGACTCCCTAGCAGCACCAACACCCCACCGGCACAAACGACTGTCCCAGTCACAACACCTGCCAATCCCCTGTAATGATGCAATTTTACCAACATACGAAATATCAAGCGTGGCAGTCTTTTCCATCAACAAGCCATGGAGCAACAGTTGCCGGGGAGTAAACAGGTGATGCCAGTGGGTCCATCCACGGGTTTTGATCGGCTCGTCCGTTTTAGAACCAGGCTCAATAACGTCACAGGGAATGTACCCCGCTTTCTGCCAGCGAGACAGGTGCTCAGAGAGCAGTTGGACAACTGTCTCTTCACGGATGTTGTCGGCATTGGTGATTCCCCTGAAGTGTCTTGTGGTGCGCTCTCTCCCTTCATCGTCCTCGTAGGTTTCGACCCACCGTATGCAATAGAGCCTTTCCCTGAAAATGTCGTCGGGTCTGTGGATTACATCATTCCGTTCCCAAAGCCTCAGGGCGTTTGCACCATCTCTGTCACCTCGTATTGTCGAAAGTGGCGTTCTTGTCTGGCAGTGCGGGCAAATCAATTCCGAGCCTTTGATGGTGCTTGATGCAGAAGCCTCTTTCAGTTTTTTCGGTGAGGCGTCGTTGACGATACGTATCTCGAACGCTCTGTTATTCTCGTCTGGGACCAATGAGGCATGGCACCGTGATGTCGGCCCAACCATGAATGTGGGGAGTAGCGGAACGGACCAGCCGCATTCGGGGCAATCCGTCTCCGTGCAATACAGAAAGGCATCGGCCCGCCAGCCCTCTTCGTTATGCTCGATGCCCCATTCTATAACTTGTTTATCCACGGCGTCGTAAACCGCTTGCTGTGCTTCGGCTACCTGCCCGGCAACCTCTTCGCCACCGCCGACAATGTTCAATGCAGCCCATGTAAGCAGCGCCGCGACGGGGTTAAGGTCTGACGCAAACGCATCACACCCGATACGGGTCGCCTCAAAGGGCACGCTCCCCCCTCCACAGAAGGCATCACCGACCCGCGGCACGTGACCAAACTGCCGTTCCCCCAACTCCCGCACCAATTCCGGCAAGCTATTGGCATTGGTTGACAGGTGGGCATTGATGAGAGCCCAGGATCTCTCGGACGGCCCCTTGATGTTTTCGGGGCGCTCGCACAGTTCGAGTTTTTCGTCGTAGGTTAGCCGTGAAAAAACGGCAAATTGATGCGCCTCTTTCACCTCAGGGGCAATGCCCCGTTTGTATTTCACCTTGCCCGTCGCCGGCGTCACGTCAAAGTAGAGTTTCTGATCCTCACAGGTAAGCGACTGATATATTTCATCGGCCGGAATAGTCTTGGTTTTCCTCTCCCAAAGTCCATCATCATCCATGGTCATGAGCTTTAGGAAAATTTCACGGTCCTTGGCGGGGTTGCCGGAGGCAGGGAGAAGTGCCCCCAATACGGCGGCTCTCACCAGAACCAGCGGCTTCCGCCCCCACCACTTTCCGAGCCCGGTAAGGGTTTGCGATTGAACGGCCTTGCGCTCCTTGAAGCTCTCCTTGCTGAGCTTCGAGACCGGAAACTGGGTTTCGATGAACGATTTTTGCACGCACTATCCTTTTATTCCATTGCGGATCATTTCAATCCGAGGGGCTGAAGAGGAAAAATATCGACTCAATTCATTGCTACTTGAGAAACCAGGCATCCTCCTGCATCCGCCCGATATGGTCAGTGACTGGATTCTCCGTGAGGGCGAACCTCACCGCCTTCCGCCAACCTTTGTTGCGGCCGCTGACGGCATTGCCGGTGGCTGCGTTGGTCATGGTGTAGAGCCACCAGCGTTCCTCTTGGGCCAGCCCCAGCCAGTTGCGGATGGCTGTGGGGATCGTGGCCGGATCGGCATCCTCGATGGCCCAGCAGAGCAGCACCAGTTCCTTACCCAGGGGGCGGGCAACCGGCACCACGCCGGTCTTCCACTTTCCCGCCCTGACCCCGTGCTCTTTCAGGCGCCGGTTGAACTCCACCCGCACCTCATCGGCAATGGCGTTCCACTTGGCCCGCGAGAGAATGACCTTCAACTGGCCGTCGTGGGATTCGGAGAGGGTCGCCGAGCGGGCTCCCCCTTCCTCGTCGAAGGAGAAGTGCTCGGAGATGATGATCTCCTGCTGACTGCCGGCGGGTATGGTCACCCGGAAATGGTGGGCGCTTTCCTGCGGACAGAAGCCGAACCCTTCATATTTCAGTTTCGGTGGCATGGGGTGGCTACTTATCCCCGGCGGGCTGGACGATTTCCCCCTCGGTGGGGGCTGCCTCTTCTTCCCGGACAAAGTCCATCAGCGCCGCACCGTTCGGAAAGTGAAGTTTCTCGACCCTGAGACTGGAGATGGAGCCGTTTGTCAGCAGATCGCGGAAATCGCCGACGATCCCCTTCAGCTTCTCGCCCCCCAGCAGGACGTCCTCGCCGAACTGCAATTCGACCCACTGCCGGTCATCCCTTGTTATGACCACGGAACACCCGCTGGCCTGTCCGCCGTGCTTGGCAAGCCGGTCGATGAAACCGTAGGCCGCCGGCGACGAGGAGAACTGGTGCACCTTGTTCCAGATGGCCGGTTTCGCCGGGTCCGGCTCGTAGGGCTTCTGTTGCCGGTTGATGGTCAGGCGGTGGATATCGGATGAAATCCCCTTGCTTTCGGCGTACGCTTGCACCACCAGGGTACTTTCCGCCACTTGGAAGGGGCCGTCGTAGCTGCCGCCGCAGTTGCGGGGATTGGAACCGTCGGTGGTGTAACGGATGGGAGCAGGCGGCGCCGCCTTCAGCTCCACCATGATTGTCCCCCCGTTCTGGTACTGGCGGGATTTGAGGGTGATGGTGTTTTTCCATGTCTGGGCGGTACCGGTTTCGTGCTCACCACGGGAATCGACGGCGAGGAATGACACCTCCAACTCGCTGGTCTCGTAGGTCCGCTCGGTCAGCTTTTGGGAGGCGGTGGTGGCGGTTCCGCCAACTTCGGCGTAAATGGTATCGGCGTTGATCGGGTTGATGCGCAGCCTGGCCGCACCGGTGTTGTCATCGCGGGAAAGGGCCTGGATGGTCAGGGAGGTGGCCGGCTTGGGGAACGGCCCCTTGCGGATGTAGCCGCCCCCTTCGTCGCGCCAGGTATCTTTGCGGATACAGTCGTCCTTCAGACGTTCGAGAGCATCCGGACGGTGCCACTGCCACTGGGTGTTGGTTGCGGCCCGCTTCCTGATGTCGTTCCACGGCATGGGGTTCTGGGTGAAGAGGCGGGCCTCGACCTTCTTGGCGAAGGTATCGCCGGAAATGTCTTCGGTGTACTTCTGGGCTTCCTTCAGAGCGTCGATGATCTGGCTTTCCCCCCGGTATTCGTTGCCGGTGTACTTCATGAGGAATTCGGCGCTCTGGAGACCGTTCCGGGTCGGATAGAGGAGCGTGTTGAACGTCTCCTTTACGGAGAAGAGGAGCTGCCCCTGCAACTTGTCCTTCAGCTCGATGGCCTGAACCATCTGCGGATCGTTGTCCGGCATGCGCTCCTCCTTCAGGGCGGCGACGATCTGCTGGATCGCCTTGTAGCGCTTGGCCGCTTCGAGGAGGCTGTCGAAGTTGCGCTGCCCCGTAAGGAAGAGGATGCGGTTCTGGAAGGTCATGTCCTCATAGAACTTCTTCAGGTCGGGGTGCAGTCCCTCTTGATGGGGCATGGAGATGACCAGCAGCACCCGGTCCTGCGTCGGCCTGATTTCATCCACCGCCGGCAGGGGCAGGAGATCCTGGTAGCAGTATTTGTCGGAAGGAGTGAAAAGGCGGTCGAGATATTCCTTCAACTCCTTCACGGCCTGCTCGCGAATGATGGCGCCGGAGGTGGCGTTGAGCTTGGCGATAAGGTTCTGCACGTCCTTGAAGTAAAGCTTGCCGTCGGCGGTGGTATGCAGGTACCACGCGGCGGTGGTCAGGTTGGACAAGACCTCGGTTTTCAGGCGGGAGACATCGCGCCCCGGCTCGCAGAGGTAGGCGATTATCTCCGGCATGGCCAGCCCCCTGACGGCACCCGGCACGTTGGCGAGGGAGGAGACCAGCAGGAGCTTGGCAACGTCCTGGGCATCCTGCCCCCCGAGGTTGGCATCCATCTTTTCGGCGATGGAATGCCCTTCGGCGGCCACATCGTGGGCAATGGCGTTTTCAAGGCTGGCGTTGATCTTCATCACCTCGGTCAGGGTCTCCCTGTTGTTCATGTCGAGGCTGTGGGCACCGATGAGGTACGGGTCGCTTGCTCCCTCCCAGATGCGGGAAGCCACGATGCGCATCAGCCTGATGAGACCGCGGGTCTGCTGAAAGCCTTGGTTTTCCTTGAAACGGGCGTAGAGATCGCGAACCGAGGGGTGAAAGGGATAGGATTCGCTGATATGGGCCGCAAACTCCTCGGGGGAAGCGGTGGTGATGTCCATCTGCTTGGCATCGCGAACCGCTCTGGCATAGCCCTGGGCCACCTTCTTGATCTCCTCCTTGCCGGGCAACTCCTCGAACAACCGCTTGCGAAGGATGTGATAGAACTCGTCAGTGTTCATCCGTACAGGCTCCAGGTCCATGGCGACCCGGTTTGCCTCGTTTTCGAGGTTGTTGAGCGATTGGATGATCTGCTGCACACCGTCGGCATAGGTTGCCCGCAGGTCGGTAATGACCACGCAGACATTGGGGAGGTCTTCCATGACTGCTACAAAGAGGTTGGAAAGGGCCGTGGCCGTGACCACGGACAGATCACTGTTGCCGATGGCCTTGGCCTTGGCGTTTTCAAAATAGGGCGGCAGCTCGTCCAGCATGATAATGAGCGGCTGCCCTTTGAGCAGGTTCACCCAAGCGCTCTGTCCTGGCGCCGACAACGGGGAATAGTAATCGTTGAAGAACTCCTTCTTGCCCATCTGCTCGGCGATGACGCCCCAAACACCCAAGGGGGCATCACTCTCACGGCCGGAAAAGGCCACCACCTTGACACCACCGAGACTATCACCCGGCACATAGAACGATTCCATCACCTGCCTGCGGTACTTTGGATGCTGGGCCAGCAGTCCGAACGCGAGCAGGTTGTGAGTTTTACCACCGCCCATGGCCTGGGTGAGACGGAACACCCCTTGGTCCGACTTTCCCTCAAGACGCTTGAAACCATGCTCCAGCAAGAGCCGCATTCCCTGCGTCAGGTGGTTCTCGCCAAAGAACTCGCCGGGATCGATCTGGTTGCGGATGAGATTGTTCAGACTGAGAACTGTATCGCGCCTGGTGATGTCGAATATGCTCTGGCGGGGTTTACAGGCTTGCTTGAGAGTCTTCATGATTCTCCCTCTTGGTTCAAATATTCAATGCAAGGCAGCCATAGGACTTCGTCGCGCGCCGGAGCAACTCAGCGGCAAAGTATTTGGCGTGATAGGGGGTGTTCAAGGGAAGGAATACCGCCGATTTTGATAGTGCCCGGAAGGGATAAATTACACGCCATACGTGTAAAACTCAACCCCAAACAACTGCCTGTCGGCGTAGTATTGCAGGCAAGACCGCTTTGTTATGATGCCGTCATGCCAACGGACATCATCACAACCAGGGAAATCGGCGAGGCCATACGGAAGCGCAGGAAGGAACTGGGACTTTCGCAGGAACAGCTGTCGGAACGGGTGGGAGTTTCGTACCAGCAGATTCAGCGCTATGAAAACGGAAGCAACATGCTCAACGTGGAAACCGTGCAGAGAATCGCCCGGGCTCTCTCATTGCCGGTAACGGCCTTCTTCGAGACAAACCAAACGAATGTGACGACGGAGTCGGCAACGCTCTATGCATCTAAGGAAGAAAAGATTTTATTGAGAAATTTCAGGAACTTGACTGCCGCAACGGACAAGAAGCTGGCAATCTCCATCGTCAAGAGACTGGCAAAACGATAAAGACTGACCCACCATAATAAACCCAAAGGCCCCGAAGGATGTTCCTCCGGGGCCTTTTTCATCTCACGATTAAATACCACCCTACCCATTGGACCACGCCACCTCCTGAACCACCAGGGGCATTGCGGCATCACGTTCCCTCTTCAGCCTCCCCTACAGCCTCCCCGACCGGATGATGGCGATGACCCACCAGAGGCCGATGAAGCCGGCGATGGTGTACCCCATGAAGGCGAATACGGGGAAGTCGAAGATCTTCGGCCCCTTGTCGGTCTGCATGACGATGGAGGAGCCGATGATGAGGGCGGCGATGATGAGGCTGAAGGAGAGCCGGTTGATGGACTTGTCGAAATCCCGGATGGCCCGGTCGAGCCCCCGGTGCTCCAGGTCGATCTTGAACTTGTTGCGGTTGATCCGGTTGAGAAACTCCTTCAGGTCCCGGGGGAGGTTGCGGAACAGGGTCATGTAGGAGAAGAGATGGGAGCCCATCTCGCGCATGAGGCGGTTCGGCGACAGCTGATCCCGCATGGCCTTTTTCATGAAGGGGCGCAGGTGCTCCACCATGTCGAAGGCGGGGTCCAGCTCCCGCCCCATCCCCTCGATGGCCACCAGGGCCTTGGCCAGGAGCATCAGATCGGGCTGGAACCGGATGTGGTAGGTGGTGATCACCTCCAGGAACTCCAGGAGCATCCGCCCCACCTCGATCTCCTGCAGCGGCACCTCGTAGTAGCTGTCGATGAGCCCCGACAGATCCCGCCGCAGGGCCCGGGTGTCGAGGGTGTCGGTGATGTCCCCGGAGTAGAGGAGCAGCGAGATCACCTCGTCCACGTCCCGCTGGACGATGGCCAGGAGGATGTCGGTCAGGTACCGCTTGAGCTGGGCGTCGAGGCGCCCCACCATGCCGTAGTCCAGGAGGCAGATGACGTTGTCGGGGAGGATCAGGACGTTGCCCGGATGGGGATCGCCGTGGAAGAAGCCATGGGTGAGAACCATCGTGAGGAAGGCGTCGGCCCCCCGCCGGGCGATGAGCCGGCGGTCGAGCCCCGCAGCCTTCAGGGCAGCGGTGTCAGAGACCTTGATCCCGTCGATGTACTCCATGGTCAGAACGCCGCCGGCGGTCCGGTCCCAGTAAACCCGCGGAAAATGGAGGGTCGGGTCGCCGGCGAAGTTCTCGGCGAATTTCTCGATGGTGTGGGCCTCCCGGGAGAAGTCCATCTCCCGCCGGATGGTCCGGGCGAACTCCTTCACGAGCCCCACGGGGTCGTAGAGGTCGCTTCCCGGCAGGTGCCGCTCGGCCAGGACCGCAAGCCCCATCAGGGCGTCGATGTCGGTCTCCACCACCCCCACCACCCCGGGGCGGCGGACCTTGATGACCACCTCCTCGCCGGAGACGAGCCGGGCCCGGTGGACCTGGGCGATGGAAGCGGCGGCCAGGGGCTCGGGGTCGATGCAGGAGTAGCATTCGGCCGGCTCCCGTCCCAGGTGCTTGCGGATCTGCTCTTCCACCGCCTCGAAGGGGAACGACGGCACCTGGTCCTGGAGCTTGGCGAATTCCAGAATGAAGCTGCGGGGGATGACATCGGGGCGGGTGGAGAGGATCTGCCCCAGTTTCACGAAGGTGGGACCCAGCTCCTCCAGGGCAAGGCGCATCCGTTCGGCCGGCGACAGGAGGGCAAGCTCCGACGCCGGCCGGCGGAAGAGCTTGCGTCCCCGGGCCACGAACTGGGAGAGCCCCATGAGCTCCAGGGCATGGTCAAAACCGTACTTAAAGAGGACCCGGACGATCTGCCGGTAGCGCCTCAGGCTCCGGATATTGCGGTTGAACTGGATGACGCTCAGCATTCAGGGTTGGAATCGGTGCCGGCGAGCTTCGCCTCCAGGGCCTCCACCCGCTTCGCGAGCCGGTCGTACTCCTCCCGGGGGACAAGGCCGAACCGCTCGATGGCCCGCTTCACCTCCATGTCGGCCATCTCCGAGATCCGCTCCCGGGCATCCCGGGCGATGTTCTGGAGCTTCTCCACCAGGGCCTTCCCCTCGTCCTCCCCCACCTTGCACTTCGCCTTCAGGTCGCTTACCAGCTCCTCGGCCTTCTTCTGGGAGAGGGACATAACCCCCAGGCCGGCCAGAACCGCCTTCTCGATAAGTTCGATCATGGTCGAAACCTCCTTGATATTCAGGTATCACACGGAATAAAACGTATCAGGAATGGGAAAAAAGACAACCCTATATCTCCAGGTCGAGATCGGGCTGATGGAGCCGTTCGTCACGCCGATCGAAGGGGATCGAGAGGAGCCGCCCGGCCCCGCAGCGGACGGCAAAGGCGTCGAGAAACCGCTGGTTCACCCGCCGCTCCGTAGCCACCGTGGCCAGCACCACCGCTTCGGCCAGGGCCCGGGCATCGGCCTCCCGGAAGACAATGGGGGCCACACGGGCGGGGATGCCTGCGGAACGGCCGAAGGCGGGGGAGCGGAGGGTCAGAAGCCTCCCGGCCCGCAGAAGGGCCGCTGACCTGGCGGCAAAGGCCGGCACGAAGACCAGGGGGAGCTTCTCCTGGCGGCCGAGGGGGAACTGGGTGACGGAGCCCGCCAGGGCCAGGTACTCCCGCAGGGTGGCCACCTCGCCGCCGGCCGTGGCCGCCCGGAAGGGGAAGACCCAGAAGGGGAGCCGCACCATCTCCCGCCGGGCCGCCGGAGGAGCGTCCAGGTCGGGGCCGGCCGCATGGACCATCTCCCGGAGTACCAGTTCCTCCCCCGCCAGCTCATGCCAGGTGCCGCACCGGGTGCAGGGGAAGATGACGTCCTCGCCGCCGGCATCGAGGCTGCCGCCGCACGCCGGACAGCGCAGCGGAATGACGCGCAGATCGTGCCGGTCAGCCAAGCTCCACCTCCCCCTGCCGCTCCACCAGGGCGAAGAACCAGGCGGCAAGCCGCCCCGGCGAGAGCCCGCCGTTGGCCCCGAGCCACCCCAGGAATCCCACGGCGGCGGCGGCGCCGGCCAGGTGATGGACCGTGAAGGCGAACACCAGGAGCGTCACCGTGAGGAGGGGGCGCAGGAGGGTCAGCCGCGATGCCCCCGGAAGCCGCCCCGCCAGGACCCGGCCGTTCACCCCGTCGATGGTGACGTGGTAGAGACGCTCGCCCCGGGCAAAGGAGAGGCTCCAGACCGGGTAGGAGATGAGGGAGAGACGCTCGCCGCACAGGGAAAGCCGCCCCGCGGAGCGGAGCACCCCCTTCCCGCCCCCCCGGCTCCGGGCCTGGGCCACCGCCTCCCGCCGCACCTCGTCAGGGGTTTTCACCGGATCGAACACCGTCCCCCGGCGGGAGACAAGGGCGAAATCCATCCCCTGGAGGGGGAGGACGGCGGCGGCCACGGCAATCCCCCGCAGGCCGAAGCGTGACACGTCACAGGCGGGGGAGCTGTAGTCCACCGCCACCATGACGCTCTCGGTGGTGCACTCGTTGGGGCCCCGCACCTCCCGCACCCTCCTCATGCCGTTCTCGTCGTACTCCTCCTCCCGCACCACCGTCTCCCGCTCGCTCCAGAGCCACCCGGCGGCATGGCCCCGCAGCCGCCAGAAGGGGAGAAAACAGAGCTCTCCCCCCTCGAACCGGAGCCGCTCCACCACCCGGGGATCGCCGCCGGCAGCGGCCACGGCCCGGCGGGCATTGGCCCGGGCCTGGGCCAGATCGACCCGCTCCTCGATCCAGAAGCGGGGTATCCCCGCCTCCCCCGAAATCGCAAGGGGGGTGCCGCAGGAGGGGCACCGGGCGTTGCGGTCCCCCTCCCGGAAGGAAAAGGGGCTCCCACACTGGGGACAGGAGATGGTGACGGTCTGCTGCTCGGCCATTCACCCCTCCCGCTGGAGAAACGCATAGAGGGAAGGATAGGCCACGCCGAGGATGAGGGCAAAGGCAGCGGCCCGGTGGAGGTGGTTCTTGACCGTCAGCCCCACGACGACGAGGAACAGGGCGTACCCCGCCACCAGGGCCGCGTGACGAAGCGGAATCGCAGAGATGCTGCGCGGCGGAGTCTCCAGGAAATAGATCCGGCGGTCCACGCCGGAGACCACAGCCCGGCAACGGTTCTCGCCGCTGCGGAAGGTGAGGAGATAGAGGGGGATATGGACGAGGCACAGGGAGCCCGGCTCCTTCCCGGCCCTATCCCCCAGGGCTTCGGCGGCGGGGATATCTGGCGGGGTGAAGTCGCTCCCCTCCGGCACGAAGAGGAGATCCCCCCCCGGCATGACCAGGGAAGTCGCCTCCAGCCACGGATGCCCCAGGGCCGGAACAATCCGCTGCCCGGCGCCGGAGCGGGAAAGCCAGAAGGGGGCCACGAGGTACTGACAGTCGAGCCGCTCCACCGCCTGCGCGCCCCCCTCCCCCTCCAGGGCCGATGCGAGGACGCTCCAGGCCAGCCGGTCGTCTCTGCCATGGGTCAGGTAATATTCGGCTATCCCCACCCCCTGCTCCGCCACGAAGGAGGAGGTACAGAAGGGGCAGTGGTGGAAGCGGGTGTCGGTGCGGGCCTCCACCGGGGCGCCGCATTGGGGACAGGAGAGGGGCACCGCCTACCCCCCGGCGGGGCGGCCGCAGCCGGGGCAGAACCGGGCATTTTCCGGCATCTCCCTGCCGCAGCCGGCGCAGAAGCTCCCCCCCACGGCGGCGCCGCACTGGTGGCAGAATTTCCCCCCCGCCACCAGGGGAGTCCCGCAGCCGGAGCACGCCCCCCCGGCCGGAGCCGGTGCCGGCCTTGCCGCGCCCCCCCCCATGGCGCCCGCCACCATGCCGGGAAGGATCATACCGAGTCCGGCGCCGAGGCCAAGCCCCATCCCCTGGGCCGCCTCCCCGCCCCCCTCGGCCGAGGCCGCCTTCTCCAGGCTCTGGGCCGCCTTGAACTTCAGGTAGCGGTCCACGTCCCCGGCCGCCTCCATGGAGCTTCGCTCGTCGATGACCTTCTGGACCTCCGGCGGCGGAGTGATCGCATTGATGTACAGCTCGGCCAGCTCGATGCCGAAGCCTCCGAAATCCGGGGCCAGGCGCCCTTTCAGGGCCGCGGCCGTCTCGTCGTAGCGGGCCGGCAGCTCCAGCACCGTGTCGCTGGTCTCCCCCAGGTAGTCGTTGAGCCGCGCCACGATGATATCCCGGAAGAACTCCTCCAGGTCGGTGCTCGTGTAGAGTCCCCGGGTCCCCACCAGGGCGTTCACCAGAAGCCGGGGCTCCACGACCCGCAGGGTGTAGGTGCCGAAGGCCCGCAGGCGCACCATGCCGAAACGGCTGTCCCGAAACGTCACCGGCTCCTTGGTCCCCCAGCGGAGATCCGTAAAGGTCTGCATCCCCACGAAGCAGACCTCGCAGCGGAAGGGGGAGGTGAAACCCCAGGGAAGCGCCAGGAGTTTGGTCAGGATCGGCAGGTTGGCACTGGTGAGCGTATGGCGCCCCGGGCCGAAACAGTCGGCGGCCCGGCCGTCCCTGAAGAAGACCGCCCGCTGGCTCTCCCGCACCACCAGCTGGGCGCCGAACTTGATCTCCGCCGACCCCTCAGGAGGGATGCGGCGGACCATCTCCCGGCCGCTGTCGTCGAACCACTCGATAACTTCGAGAAAAACCGCGTTCATCTCATTGATCGCCACGGGGACCTCCGAAATTGATTGTGCCTGGGAAAGAGGAAGGAACTGCTTTGCTCTTCGGCCGAAAGAGACAAATCTTGAGGGATTTCAGCGGGAACAGTTCACTTCCGCAGCAGCCAGAGGATGAGGGAGAGGATCACGGAGACGAGGATGCTCGTGGCCAGGGGGAAATAGAAGGTGAAGTTGTCGCGCTTCACGTAGATGTCGCCGGGGAGCCGGCCGAGCCAGGGGATCTTGCCGGCGAAGGTAAGCACAACCCCCAGGGCGGCAATGATGAGCCCGAAGACGATGAGCGATTTGCCGAGTCCCTGCATCACTTCACCTCCTCCCGCGGGTGGTAGCGCTCCTTCTCGCTGTAGATGCAGCCGCAGTACTGCTGGCGGTAGAGCCCCAGCTCCTTCGAGAGGCGGATCCCCTCCTGCCATCCCCGCCGGTAGTCGTCATAGAAAAAGGCCACGCCGTGGCGCTCGGCGGCCCGCTCGGCGCAGTCGCGGATGGCGTCGTGCTTCTGGTAGCGGCTGTAGAGAAGGGTCGAGGTGAAGGCGTCGAACCCCCCGGCGGCAGCGGCGGCCGCCACGGCGTCGAGGCGGGAGAAGTAGCAGTAGAGGCAGCGCTCCTCCGGGTTCCGGGCCACGGCGGCCAAGAACTCCTCCAGCCGGTACTCGTCGCGCCAGACCATGTCGAGCCCCGCTTTCTCCGCATACTCCCGCACCGTCTCCCGACGGCGGACGTATTCCTGGTAGGGGTGGATATTGTGGTTGAACCAGAAGCCGGTCACCGCCGCCCCCCGGTCCCGTAATTGTGCCACCGGATAGACAGCGCACGGACCGCAGCAGATATGGAGAAGGATCTTCATGTCTCAAACCTCTTGGAATGACTGGAAAAGAAGCATTCGAAAGATACTACCCCAAAAAGGATCAAAGGCTCAAGCCCCTTGAATATGCCGGCAAATATAACCGTGAGGAGAATCAAATTCATTCTTGATTAAAGTTTCTGTTTTTGATACCGAAAAGTAGTCACAGGAATACAAAGAGTTTCCGAAAGGGCAAACTCCGGGTAACCGGAGGACGCAAAGCCACGGGTCCTGACGCCATGGTCAGGATAGCCGGGTTGTCGAAGAGCAACGCCCGCCTTCCATAGGTGCGGGGGTCTGTTTCTGAGGTAGGAAGCAAACTCAACCCATGGAGGTGGCGCATGCGCTGCACGAAACGAGTTTGTGGACAAGTAACCCTTCACCTTGGCACCCTGGGCATCCTCTGCCTCTCCGCCCCACTGGCCGGTGCCGCTCCCCCTCCCCAGAAGTTCGTCGCCGATGAGCTGATTGTCCAGTTCAAGGCCGGCGTCCCCAAGGCCGGCTCCGACAGCCTCCTCAAGGGGGCCGGCGCCCGGGAAGCCGAGGAAATCCCCCAGCTGCGGGTCAAGAGGATCAAGGTCCCCGCCGCGGCCCGGGACAAGGTCAAGGCTGCCCTGGCCAGGAACCCCAATGTGACCTTCGTCGAGGAGAACTTTCTGGCCGAACCCCTGGTGACCCCCAACGACCCATCCTTCCCATCCCAGTGGCATCTCCCCAGGATTGCCGCGCCGGCGGGGTGGGACATCTCCACCGGCTCCAGCTCCGTGGATATCGCCATCCTGGACTCCGGGGTCGATCCCGGCCACCCCGATCTGGCCGGCAAGCTTCTCCCCGGGTTCAACTTTGTCACCAACACCGCCGATACCAGGGATGTCACGGGCCACGGCACCAAGGTGGCGGGCTCGGCGGCGGCCATGGCCAATAACGGCGCCGGGGTGGCCGGAGTGGCCTGGCAGAACCAGATCATGCCCCTGGTGATCGCGGACTCCACCGGCTACGCCACTTACTCCCGCATGGCCAGCGCCATCACCTATGCCGCTGACCGTGGCGTGCGAATCATCAATCTCAGCTACGGCGGCTCCACCAGCTCGTCCACCCTCCAGAATGCCGTCAACTACGCCTGGAGCAAGGGGGCCATCGTCTTTGCCTCGGCGTCCAACTACAACACAAGCACCCCCTACTATCCCGCCGCCTGCACCAATGCCGTGTCGGTGTCGGCCACCGACGCCAACGACGCCAAGGCGAGCTTCTCCAACTACGGCGCCACCATCGACATCGCCGCCCCCGGGGTCTCGATCCTCACCACCGCCAACGGCGGCGGCTACGCCAGCGTGAGCGGCACCTCCTTCTCCTCCCCCATCGCGGCGGGGCTCGGGGCGCTGATCCTCTCCGTGAATCCGACCCTCTCCAATGCCCAGGTGGTGGACATCATCACCAAAAACGCCGATGACATCGGCACCCCGGGCTTCGACCAGTACTTCGGCCACGGCCGGATCAACGTCCTCAGGAGCCTCGCGGCGGCCCGCAATGCGGTGCCGGCCGGCGACACCACCGCGCCCAAGGCTTCGATAACCTCCCCCTCCAATTCCAGCACCGTGAAAGGGGTGGCAACGGTGGCCGTGGCGGCATCCGACGACAAAGGGGTGGCCAAGGTGGAGCTGCGCATCGACGGCGCCCCCTTCGCCGCCGCAGCCACCCCCCCCTACTCCTTCGCCTGGGACACCACCACGGTTGCGGACGGCACCCACACCCTTGAGGCCATAGCCCATGACGGCGCCGGAAACATCGGACAATCGGGCGGCGTGGCGGTCAAGGTTTCCAACGCGGTCGACACCATCGCCCCCACCGTTGCCATCTCTTCGCCTGCCAACGGCGCGAAGATCGGCACCAGTGCCACCATCACCATCGCCGCCGGCGACAATGTGGGGGTGAGCCGCATCGAGCTGTACCTTGACGGCAAGCTGGCAACCAGCAAAACCGGCATCTCCTCCCTGTCCTACATCTGGAACACGAGAAAGATTGCGGCCGGCGCCCACACCATAACCTCCAAAGCCTTCGACGCGGCAGGCAACGCCGCAGCCGCCTCAATCACGGTCTACAAGTAGACTTGCTGCAGCAAGCATCGCGCACAAAGGGGACGGTCAGGTGGCCGTCCCCTTTCCCGTTTGTCCCCCGGACGCACGAAGGGGAGACGGCACGTGCCGTCTCCCCTTCGACTCATCCATTGCTCCTTGTATGCTGTGGCGTTACTTCATCCGCCTCCTGCCATAGAGGGCAAGGCCGATGAGGCCGGTGCCGAGGAGCATGATGGTGCCCGGTTCGGGGACAACTTCCTGCTGGCCACCGCCGCCTTCTTCTTTCCAGGTAACATCGTGGGAACCGGGGTTATTTTCATCAATAGCCTCACCCAAATACGAAACAAGGGTCTTTGCCTGCCCGCTACCTTCGAAAACTTCCTCGTAGCTGGTTTGCAAGGCGATCACATCAAAGTGAGCCCAACTGAATCCAGTCAGTGCAAGAGAAAGAGCCAGTATTTCACCCTGCTTTTTTCCAGCATCGCCGGTATCATCCGGGTCAAAATTAGGCACCTCTGCAACCCTATCGAAGCTCCCGATATCGAAGAAAAGATAGTCTGCACTTGATCCATCACCTACGGGAGCATGGTTGTTGGGAAACCATGAATCTGTAAGGCTCTTATAGAATGCTGAGCTTCCGCCAACCGTCATGGAAAGCCCTGCTTTCAGATTTCCAGAAGCGTCAAGGGATCCATTGGGAATTGTGACGACCAAAATAGCGCCACGATTGTCGAAAACTGTTGGATAATAAATATCAGGTTGATGACCTTGGCCTTTTGCATACACGAGGCCCGACCAATCCTTCGCACCGGTGACAGGAAGTCCATTATACGTAGTATCTGAATACCAGCTTCCAAGTTTTATAACATCGCTACTCTGGTAGGTGCCTGCCACGAGGAGAATATTTCCGCTTGTGACGGCAGTATCTTCGTCTCCTGCAGGAGGAGGCGTGACGCCATTTTGATAAGTCGCCCACGGACCGGCATATGGGTCAGTCATGCCAAGCCCCGGAGCCCCCACCTGTAAAACCGGAACCGCATATGCTGTTGCCGCATACGCCAGGAAAACCAATGTCGCAACAAGCATCTTCATGGAGACCTCCCCATTCAATGGTTCAATAAAAACATTGCCGTTTTAACACGTTACATGCAATTCACAAACCACAACACAACCTTCTGAAATCACTGGCTGACGAAACAGCAACCCCACGGATCACGGCAATACTGTAAAGCATTTCGACGGGTCCTGACATGCTTTCCTTACAGATGAATTTGACACTTCACGCTCTACGGAGAAAAGCAAGCAAGACACTTACACGCAGGCCAGCGCCTCCCGGGCCAGCCGCACGGAGACCTTCCGTTTCGTGGCCAGAGCGAAGCGACTGATAGCGTCAAGGGCCTCAACAAGGGAGGGGACGTCGCGGCGGACATGGAGGAGGAGGTAGTCGATGACGTCGGCGGGGAGGACCATCTGCCGGTCACCGGCAAGTTTTTTCATGATGAGGCGGCGGGAGTCGTCGTCGGAGATGTCGACCCGGGCCACGAGCCCCCAGAGGAGGCGGGAGACGAGGTGGCCGTCGAGGGTGGGAAGTTCCCTGGGGGGGTAGAGGCCGGTGATGGCGATGGGGCGGCCGGCCTGGTAGAAGTCGTTGAAGAGCTGCCAGAGTTCCACCCGCACGGCCTGCTGGTCGGGGATAAGATGGATGTCGTCCACCAGGAGCGCCGGGGCGTTGCGAAACCGCTCGGCCAGCTTTGACACCGCCTCGGCCGGGTATTCTCCGCCGTACACCTCATCCACATCCTTGAAGGAGATGCAGGGGACGGAGGAAAGGCCGGCCCGTGCGCTGAACCGGGCGCCGATCGCCATGAGGAGGTGGGTTTTCCCGGAGCCGGAGGGGCCGTGGAGGTAGAGGAGGTTCTCCGCCCCCCCTTCGTCCGTGAGGCGTTCGGCAAAGCGGTAGGCGGTCTCGTTGCCGGAGCAGACGACGAAGTTGCCGAAGGAATACTTGGGGGTTACGGGAAAGTCGAAGACAAGTTGCATATGATATGAACACCAAGAACACCAAGGAAAAACCTGCAAGTTCACCAAGAGAAACGATCTGCCATCGTTACTCAGTTAATTCCTTGGTGCCCTTGACCTTACTTGGTGTCCTTGGTGTTGAGAAGTTTCCTGCATTAAAACAGGGTTCCCTGGGCTGACGGCGGAGCAATTCGACCGAAGTGCTCATAGGCCGTTTTAGTTGCCACCCGCCCCCGGGGGGTGCGGTTGATGAAGCCGTGCTGGATGAGAAACGGCTCGTAGACATCCTCGATGGTGTCCCGCTCCTCGCCGATGGCGGCGGCGATGGTGTCGAGCCCCACGGGGCCGCCGCCGAACTTGTCGATGATGGTGAGCATGATGGTCCGGTCCATCTGGTCGAATCCCTTTTCGTCGATCTCCAGCAGCTTCAGGGAGTCGTCCACCACGGCTGCGGTGATGACCCCGTCGGCCCGCACCTGGGCGAAGTCCCGCACCCGGCGCAGAAGGCGGTTGGCGATGCGGGGGGTGCCGCGGCTGCGGCGGGCCAGCTCCCGGGCGCCCTCGGGCTCGATGCCGATGTTCAGGATGCGGGCGGAGCGGGTGACGATGGTGGTGAGCTCGTCATCGGTGTAGAACTCCAGCCGGGAGATGACCCCGAAACGGTCCCGCAGGGGCGAGGAGAGGAGCCCGGCCCTCGTGGTGGCCCCCACGAGGGTGAACTTCGGCAGATCCAGCTTGATGGTCCGGGCGCTGGGCCCCTGGCCGATGATGATGTCGAGCTGGTAGTCCTCCATGGCCGGGTAGAGGATCTCCTCCACCACGTGGGAGAGGCGGTGGATCTCGTCGATGAAGAGGACGTCGTGGGGCTCCAGATTGGTGAGGATCGCCGCCAGATCGCCGGGGCGCTCGATGACCGGACCGGAGGTGGACTTGATGTTCACCCCCATCTCGCAGGCGATGATGTTGGCCAGGGTGGTTTTCCCCAGCCCCGGCGGGCCGTAGAGGAGAACGTGGTCCAGGGCTTCGCCCCGCTTCCGGGCCGCGTCGATGAAGACCCGCAGGTTTCCCTTGGCCTTTTCCTGGCCGATGTAGTCGTCCAGGGCCCGGGGGCGCAGGGACGATTCGATCAGGTCGTCTTCGGTTATGTCAGGGGTAATGAGTCTGGTCATGGCCTATTTCATCAACACTTTCAGGGCCTGCCGCAGGACCGCCTCGGTGGAGGCATCGGGCTCGATGGTCATCTCCGCCAGCACCTTCCGCACCACCGCCTCCTTGTACCCCAGGTTCACCAGGGCCGAGGCCACGTCATCGGCCACCTCGGGTGCTGTCTCACGGGGGGCCGCGGCCGTGGCCGACGGCGCCACTTCCATCTTCCGCACCTTCTCCTTCAGCTCCAGCACGAGCCGTTCGGCGGTCTTCCTGCCGATGCCGGGAATTGCCGACAGCCGGACCAGATTCCCCTGGACGATGGCGGCGGCCAGCTCATCGGGCTGGATGTTGGAGAGGATGTCCCGGGCCATCTTGGGACCGATGCCGGAAACGGAGATGAGGAGCTGAAAGAACTCCTTCTCGACCACGGTCCGGAAGCCGAAGAGGCTGATGGCGTCTTCCTTCACGTGGGTGTGGATGGAGAGGGAAACGGTCTTCCCCTCGTCGGGAAGCTCGTAGTAGGTGGAAAAGGGGATCTGCACCCGGTAGCCGACGCCGTTCACGTCGATAATGATGGCATCGGGGGATTTGTGGGCGAGCCGGCCGGTGAGCAGGGCAATCATCGGATGCTCCGGAGGATGGTTTTCATGGCGGCCGAGTTGGCGTGGCAGACCGCCACGGCCAGGGCGTCGGAGGCATCGGCCTGGGCGATTTCAGGGAGATTCAGGAGGGATTTCACCATCTGCTGCACCTGCTCCTTCCGGGCATGGCCGTAGCCGACCACCGCCTGCTTCACCTGCATGGCGGTGTACTCGCTGACCGGCAGCCCCGCGTTCACCCCGGCCACGATGGCGGCCCCCCGGGCCTGGCCAAGCTTCAGGGCGCTCTGGGCGTTGTTGGCGAGGAACACCTGCTCGATGGCCATGGCGTCGGGGCGGTACTCCTCGATGACCCGGCAGAGCCCCTCGTAGATCTTGTGGAGTCGAAGCGCGAATTCCTTGTGGCTATCGGTATAGATGGCGCCGTTGTCCACGTGGACGAGCCGGTTGCCGACCTTCTCGATGATGCCGTAGCCGGTGATGCGCGAACCGGGGTCGATGCCGAGAACTCTCATTGCGCCCTTAAAAAACACGTAGGGGCAACCCCCTGTGGTTGCCCTTATTCGGGCGGCCACAGGGGGCCGCCCCTACAAGAAAGGGGACCTGATGTCCCCTACTCTCTACATCAGCTTTTCCATCTCCTCCGTGGAGATGTCGAAGTTGGCGTACACGTTCTGGACGTCGTCGTTGTCCTCCAGCCGGTCCATGAGTTTCAGCATGTTCTCGGCGTTCTTGCCGTCCAGCTTCACCATGGTCTGGGGAATCATGGTGATCTCAGCCGATTCGTAGGCGAAGCCTGCCTTCTCCAGGGCCTCACGCACCTCGATGAAGGAGGTCGGGTCGGTGAGCACTTCGTACTGCTCCTCCTCGTCGGCCACGTCCTCGGCCCCCGCCTCCAGGGCCACCTCGAAGAGCTTTTCGAAATCGGCATCCTTGCCGACAACGATGAGTCCCTTCTTGTCGAACATCCAGGAGACGCAGCCGGTCTCCCCCATGTTGCCGTTGCACTTGGTGAAGGTGCTCCGCACCTCGCCCACGGTCCGGTTGCGGTTGTCGGTCATGCACTCCACGAGGACCGCCACACCGCCGGGACCGTACCCCTCGTAGACGATCTCCTCGTAGTTGACCCCCTCAAGCTCGCCGGTCCCCTTCTTGATGGCCCGCTCGATATTGTCCTTGGGCATGTTCTCGGACTTGGCCTTGTCAATGGCGCTGCGCAGGCGGGGATTTCCGGCGGGATCGCCCCCCCCCAGCTTGGCGGCCACGGTGATCTCCTTGATGATCTTGGTGAAGATCTTGCCGCGCTTGGCGTCGGCGGCCCCCTTCTTATGCCTGATGGTGCTCCATTTATTATGTCCCGACATTGCATCCGCTCCTTCTGCGAAACTGGGGGCCAGCGCCCGAAACCGGCAGATAGTAGCATGGGAAAATCTTGGTTGTAAAGGTTGAAAGTTCAGGTAAAATGGGTGGGCAAACGCGCGCAGCCGCCCCACAGACAACGATTCGCGAGGTATCCCATGACCCGTCCCGCCACCGCTCCCACTCCTTCACCCACCCTCCGCGGCAGACTCGTTCGCCTCGCGGCGGCATCGGCACTTTTCACCGCATCGTGCGCGACCCTCACCCCCGCCACCCCCCCCGACCCGAACACCCTCCCCCCCATCCTTGCCCAGGACGAGATCCTCCGCCCCTATATAAAGATCGGCACCGTGGAGGTGAGCCGCCGGCGCCTGGGTCACGTGGAAGACCTCAGGAACGAGGCCGATGAATGGGCCCACGACGCCCTGGGAGCCGAAGGCGCCAAACTGGGTGCCGACGCCATTATCCTCCCCGAAGTCCGGGCGGAAAAAGGAACGTATTTCCTCTTCCCGTCCACCTCCATCAAGGCCAAGGGGATCGCCATCAGATTCAACTGATCCCTCTTTCTCCCTGCCACCCCCCTCTTTTGCCCCCCAATCCGTTCGCACCCCCCTTGCAACCCCCTCAAACCCTATTACACTCAACTTGAAACCAGACGCACCGTCACAGAAGAAGCGCCCGCGCCGGTCAGCGCTAATAAACCGTGTTTTGCCATCGGGCAAAACGCCAATTTTGTGTCTATATATACACCATGCCGCCTGCAACATGCTGTATTCACGTTTTTTTTCGACAAACTTAATTTTTTTACAAAAAATGAACTTGACGGTCATAAAACGCCGTGCTAAAAATAAAACAAAGGTATAACACCGTTTATAAAACACCCGCACACATAGCAATATCGACGGAAGGTACCAATGACCAGGGAAAAAAGTTCATACGCGGTGCAGACCGTTGAAAAGGCCCTGGATATTCTCGAAACGCTCACCGAGGAGAGCCGGCACGCCACCCTCCCCTACCTTGCGGAGAGGCTTGACCTCTCCCGCAACAAGGCGTTTCGTCTCCTGGCCACCCTCGAAAGCAAGGGGCTCGTGGAGCGGGACGACGCCAGCGGCATCTACCGCCTGGGGATCTCGTCGGTGGAACTGGCCCAGCGGCTCCTCAACAGCACGAGCCTCATCCGGCACGCCCATCCGGTCATGGAAAAACTGGCCCGCAAGCACGACGAGGCGGTCTACATCGCGGTCCTGAAAGGAGAGGAAGTTCTCTTCCTCGACATGGTTGACTGCGATCAGGCCATCAAGACCGCCCCCCTCGTGGGAAAGCGCTTCCCCTTTTTCACCAATGCCGCGGGCAAGGCCATAAAATCACTGGAATCGGCGGACCTGCTGGAAAAATTCTTCAAGAAGCGGAAAAACGGCGGCACTCCGGACCCGGAACTTCTTCAGAAAGAGCTGAGGCTGATTCGGGAAAAGGGGTTCGCCGTCGATTTCGACGGCCTCGGCGAGGGAATCGTCACGGTTGCCGTTGCGGTAAGGGACTACGCCGGCAAGGTTATCGGCGCCCTCACCCTGCTCGGCCCGTCATTCCGGCTGATGACGTCGCGCCTGGAAAACGAGATCATCCCTTCCCTCCGGGAGGGGGCCGAGATGCTGTCCCTGAAGTTCGGCTACGCAAAGCTATAGGACCAGAGGAGTAACGGGACCAACTATTCGACGAAAGGAGGGGAGACACGACGGATACGGAAGATGATACGGAATCGGAGCGGGACGCTGCTCCATGGATGTGTGATTATTTTGGAGAAAGGAGTAACAAACCATGGCTGAAAGACAGTACGACTGGGCGTCTATCGCCAAGAACCCCAAGTTCGTCGAACTCCACCGCAAGAAAACTACGTTTCTCGTCGGATGGTGGATATTTTCCACCGTCTTCTACTTCCTCCTTCCGATCGGTGCCGCATACGCCCCGGGCCTCTTCAAGATCAAGATCCTGGGCCGGATAAACTTCGGCTACCTCTTCGCCCTCTCCCAGTTCTTCGTCTCCTGGGGGATCGCCATGTACTACGCCCATGTGGCCAACAAAGACTTCGACCGGCTCACCCGCGAGCTGGTGGATGAGCTCAAATAAAGGAAGGAGGTCTGCGATGAAAAAACTGATTGCTGGCATCACCCTGGCCCTCTCCCTGGGCTCGTTTGCCTTCGCCGAGGAGCCCGCCAAGGCCCCGGCGGCCCCCGGCGCCCCGGCCGCCGCTGCCGCTCCGGCCGCCGCCACCCCGGCTCCGGCAGCCACCGCACCCGCGGCAGCCACCGACGCCGCCAAGGCTGCCGCCCCGGCTCCGGCCGCTCCGGCTGAGAAGAAATCGATCAAAGCGAACCCGATGGTCACCATCCCCATCTTCCTGATCATCATCGGCGCCACCATGGCGGTTGTTGTCTGGTCGGCCAAGCGGACCAAGTCGGCCTCCGACTTCTACACCGCCGGCGGCGGCATCACCGGCACCCAGAACGGCTGGGCCATCGCCGGCGACTACATGTCGGCCGCCTCCTTCCTGGGGATTTCGGGCATGATCTCCCTCTACGGCTATGACGGCTTCATGTACTCGGTGGGGTGGCTCGTGGCCTACATCACGGTGCTCCTGATCGTGGCCGAGCCGTGCCGCAACGCCGGCAAGTACACCCTGGGGGATATCCTCTCCTTCCGCACCGAGCCGAAGAAGGTCCGGGCCGTCTGCGCCATCTCCGTCGTGGCCGTCTCCACCTTCTACCTGACCGCCCAGATGGTGGGCGCCGGCAAACTGATGCAGCTGCTGCTCGGCATCCCCTACAAGGTCGCCATCATCGGCGTCGGCATCCTCATGGTGGGCTACGTGGTCTTCGGCGGCATGACCGCCACCACCTGGGTCCAGATCATCAAGGCCGGCCTCCTCATGACCGGCGCTGGCATCCTCTCCCTTCTGGTCGGCATCAAGGCCGGCATGAACCCGTTCACCTTCTTCAACGACATCGCCACCAACTCCAACATCATCGAGCACGTGCAGAAGACGCTTCTGAAGGATCCCATCGCCGTGGCGGGCTTCGACTACGGACAGCGCTTCCTTGAGCCGGGACTCTTCCTGAAGAACCCCCTGGATCAGATCTCCCTCGGCATGGCGCTGGTGCTCGGCACCGCCGGCATGCCCCACATCCTGATGCGCTTCTTCACCGTCCCCACGGCCCAGGCCGCCCGCAAGTCCGTTATCGTGGCCATGTTCATCATCGGCTCCTTCTACATCCTGACCACCCTGCTCGGCTTCGGCGCCGCCATCCACGTGACCCCCCAAGGGATCTCCGCCATGGATAAAGGCGGGAACATGGCCGCCATGATGCTCGCCCAGAAGCTGGGCGGCGACATCTCCCCCTTCCTGGGCGACCTGCTCCTGGCCTTCCTCTGCGCCGTGGCCTTCGCCACCATCCTCGCCGTCGTGTCGGGTCTCGTTCTGGCCGCCTCCGCCGCCATCGCCCACGACATCTACGTGAACGTCATCAAGGACGGCCACGCCGACCAGCACGAGCAGGTCATGGCCGCCCGGATCACCTCGCTGTGCGTCGGCGCCGCCGGCATCATCATCGGCATCGCCGCCGAGAAGCAGAACGTTGCCCACTTGGTGGCCCTGGCCTTCGCCGTTGCCTCCTCGGGGAACCTGCCGGTCGTCGTCATGTCCCTCTTCTGGCGGAAGTTCAACACCGCCGGCGTCATCTCGGGCCTCGTGGTCGGCACCATCGCCTCCATCGCCCTGGTGATGATCTCCCCCAACATGACCTACCCGAAGGTGGTCGCCGCCGACGCCATGAAGGTGATCAAGAAACTGGAAGAGAAGCAGGCCACCGGCGCGGTCCTCTCCGAGAAGGAGACGAAGGACCTGGCCAAGGCCAAGACCGACTACGAGAAAAACAAGGACGGCAAATCAATGCTGGGCCTCGACAAGCCGATCCTCACCCTGAAGAACCCGGGCATCATCTCCATCCCGCTCGGCTTCATCGCCGCCATCGTCGGCGCCCTCGCCTTCCCGAGCCGCCGCTCCGAGGAGATGTTCGACGAGATCTACGTCCGCCAGAACACCGGCATCGGCATGGCCAAGGCCATCGACCACTAACAGACACTCCGCACAGACAGAGATTGCCATCGGGGGAAGGGAAACCTTCCCCCCTTTTTTTTACCCGGATATTCCATTGGGCGGCGCGAAGCGCCTACACGAGCCCTGCCGGATGCTTTCCGGCATCTTTCCCCCCGTTTTCCGCACCAATAGTCCCTGCTATCGGCTTGTCAAACGGGGGAAAATCTGCTCGGAATTCATCACAGCAGTATCTCCTGTCCCAATGGAAAATCCGGGTTAAACCGTCCCTTCTGCCCCGCGCCGCTCCCCCCGGCCGCAAAACATCAGACCACCTGCACTGCCCATCAAAAAATTTCAAACATTTGTTACATTTTGGAGCCGGCATCCGTCCGCCCCAGACAATACAGTGAATAGACGGAAAGTTCATTTTACATCTGCGTTTTATACAATGATTTCGGATAATTGCACAAAACATTCAGCAAAACAAAAAACTCCTTGCAAAAAAATATACACCCGTTATATTTTAGCACCCATTTTTGGAGTAAAATATTGTTATGGCGCATTGTCTACGCCCAGCCCCATCACAAGGCAACCCATTGTATTATTTGAGTTTTCAGCATCCGGCACAAAAACAGCGAACACACCACGAAAGGAGGACCGGCGGATCTTATTTTTTTCAGGCTTTTGAAGGGTGGGACGCTGCCCTGTCAGAGCTTCCAAATGGAGTGCATTTTCGAAAGGAGTAACAAACCATGGCTGAAAAACAGTACAACTGGAGCGCCATCGCCAAGAACCCCAAGTTCGTGGAGCTCCACCGCAAGAAAACCACGTTTCTCGTGGGATGGTGGGTATTTTCCACCGTCTTCTACTTCCTCCTCCCCATCGGCGCGGCGTATGCCCCGGGCCTCTTCAAGATCAAGATCCTGGGACGGGTCAACTTCGGCTACCTCTTCGCCCTCTCCCAGTTCTTCGTCTCCTGGGGGATCGCCATGTACTACGCCCATGTGGCCAACAAAGACTTCGACCGGCTCACCCGCGAGCTGGTGGATGAGCTGAAGTAAGGAGGAAGCGAGATAATGAGAAAACTGATTGCTGCATGTAGCCTTGCCCTCTCCCTGGGCACTTTCGCCTATGCCGCCGAGCCGGCCAAGGCGCCCGCCGCAGCCGAGACGCAAGCCGTTGCCGCCCCCGTGCAGGCAGCAGCGCCGGCTCCCGCCGCTCCCGCCGCCGAGAAGGCCGCCGTCCCGGCAGCCCCGGCCGAGAAGAAGAAGGAGCTGAAGGCCAACCCGATGGTCACCATCCCGATCTTCCTGGCCATCATCGGCGCCACCATGTGCGTCGTTGTCTGGTCGGCCAAGCAGACCAAGTCGGCCTCCGACTTCTACACCGCCGGCGGCGGCATCACCGGCACCCAGAACGGCTGGGCCATCGCCGGCGACTACATGTCGGCCGCCTCCTTCCTGGGGATCTCCGGCATCATCTCCCTCTACGGCTATGACGGCTTCATGTACTCGGTGGGATGGCTCGTGGCCTACATCACGGTGCTTCTGATCGTGGCCGAGCCGTGCCGCAACGCCGGCAAGTTCACCCTGGGGGATATCCTCTCCTTCCGCACCGAGCCCCGCTCGGTCCGGGCCGTTGCCGCCATTTCCACCGTCGCCGTCTCCACCTTCTACCTGACCGCCCAGATGGTGGGCGCCGGCAAGCTCATGCAGCTGCTGCTCGGCATCCCCTACAAGACCGCCGTCATCGGCGTCGGCATCCTCATGGTGGGCTACGTGGTCTTCGGAGGCATGACCGCCACCACCTGGGTCCAGATCATCAAGGCCGGCCTCCTCATGACCGGCGCCGCGCTCCTGTCGGTGCTCGTCGGTCTCAAGTCCGGCATGAACCCGTTCCAGTTCTTCAACGACATCGCCACCAGCCCCAACGTCATCGAGCACGTCCAGAAGGTGGTCCTGAAGGACCCCGTGGCCGTGGCCGGCTTCGACTACGGCCAGCGCTTCCTTGAGCCGGGGCTCTTCCTGAAGAACCCCCTTGACCAGATCTCCCTCGGCATGGCGCTGGTGCTCGGCACCGCCGGCATGCCCCACATCCTGATGCGCTTCTTCACCGTCCCCACGGCCCAGGCCGCCCGCAAGTCGGTCATCATCGCCATGTTCATCATCGGCTCCTTCTACATCCTGACCACCCTCCTCGGCTTCGGCGCCGCCATCCACGTCACCCCCCAGACCATCATGGGCGTAGACAAGGGGGGCAACATGGCCGCCATGATGCTCGCCCAGCAGCTGGGGGGCGACATCCATCCGTTCGTGGGCGACCTGCTCCTGGCATTCCTCTGCGCCGTCGCCTTCGCCACCATCCTCGCCGTCGTGTCGGGTCTCGTTCTGGCAGCCTCCGCCGCCATCGCCCACGACATCTACGTGAACGTCATCAAGGGGGGCCACGCCGACCAGCACGAGCAGGTGAAGGCCGCCCGGATCACCTCCTTCGTGGTGGGCGCCTGCGGCATCGCCATCGGCATCGCCGCCGAGAAGCAGAACGTCGCCCACCTGGTGGCCCTGGCCTTCGCCGTCGCCGCCTCCGGCAACCTGCCGGTCGTGGTCCTCTCCCTCTTCTGGAAGAAGTTCAACACCGCCGGCGTCGTGGCGGGCCTCGTGACCGGCACCATCGTCTCCATCGCCCTGGTGATGGTATCCCCCAACATGACCTACCCGAAGAAAGTGGCGGAAGACGCCAAGAAGGTGGTCGTGAAGCTGGAGGAGAAGCAGGCGACCGGCGCGGTCCTCACCGAGAAGGAGCTGAAGGATCTGGACAAGGCCAAGGCCGACTACGAGAAAAACAAGAACGGCAAGTCCATCCTGGGCCTCGACAAGCCCCTCTTCAACCTGAAGAACCCGGGGGTGGTCTCCATCCCGCTGGGCTTCATCGTGGCCATCATCGCGGCGCTGGCCTTCCCGAGCCGCCGCTCCGAGGAGATGTTCGACGAGCTGTACGTGCGCCAGAACACCGGCATCGGCATTGCCAAGGCGGTCGATCACTAAGATCGGACTGCTAAAATCGGCATCACTTATGCTAAACTGTGGGGGAAAGCGTTGCTTTCCCCCTTTTTTATTGCCGACCGAGGAGCCGTATGCACAACGAAGCCATCCAGACTGCTGTGACGGAAACCATGGCCCGCATCAAAGAGTTCGTCCGCGTCCTGGAGCGGGACGACATTCCGCTGATCCTGTCCCGCATCAAGGACGAGATCGATCGCGAAATTTCCCTGACGAGCCAGGTGGCGGGGCGGCGGCGGGAGCTCATGGCCCGGGTGAAAGGGGAGACCGACTACGGGATGCTGCGTGAGATCCACGAGGAGCTGAACGGGCTGGAACTGGAGCGGTTCCTCAAGATCCAGTCGGTGACCGCCCTCCACGCCTCATGCACGGAGTACCGGGACGTCCTGGCCCAGCGGGCACTGGAACTGGTGGAAGAGGAGATGGCGGCAAGCGGCAGGGGGACGCCGCCGCGCCCCTACGCCCTCTGCAGCATGGGGAGCGACGGCCGGGAGGAGCAGACCCTCATCACCGACCAGGACTACCTGATCGTCTACGGCGACGACGGCGGCGAGGCGGCCGACCAGTGGTTCAAGGAATTTTCCGACACCCTTGTCGAGCGGCTGGCGGAGATGGGATTCAAAAAGTGCACCGGCGACATCATGCCGTCGAACCCCACCTGGCGGGGCTCCTACAGCCAGTGGAAGAAAAAGCTCCTGGCCATTGTCCGCTACGAATACGAAGACTACGCCAAGAACCTCATGGACCTGATCGTCCTCTCCGACGCCCGCCACGTGGCCGGCGACCGGGAGCTGGCCAACGACCTCGTGGCCCTCATCCGGGGGCTGGAGCAGGACTACTTCCAGGTGCTCTGGGGTATGGCCAAGGCCGCGACGGAGATGAAACTGGCCCTCGGGTTCCTGAACAGGCTCTGGACCGAGGGGTCGGGGGAGCACAAGGGGGAATTCAACCTGAAGCTGCTGGCCTGGGCGCCGCTGGTCATGAACGTGCGGATTCTCGCCATCAACCAGGGGATACCGGCCACAAACACCGTACAGCGGATCGAGCTGCTCCAGAAGGAGGGGAGCTTCTCGGCGGCCTTCGCCCAGGGGCTCGTGGATGCCTACACGGTCCTGACCCGCCACCGGATATTGCTCCAGATAAAAGTCATCAAGGGGATCCAGGACAGCTCCTACTACCTGAACCCCTACACCCTCCCCGCCGAGGAGCGGGAGGAGATCCGCCAGGCCCTGCTCAGGATCGAGGATCTCCAGCGGACCATTCACACCAACTTTTCGATCATGTAACCTGCCGCCACAAGGCCATTAAACCCGGATTTTCCATTGGGACACGAGATATTCCGAGCAGATTTTCCCCCGTTTGACAAGCCGATAGCAGGGACTATCGGTGCGGAAAACGGGGGGGAAGATGCCGGAAAGCATCCGGCAGGGCTCGTGTAGGCGCTTCGCGCCGCCTGATGGAATATCCGGGTTAAAGGGACAGCAGCTGCCGCCAGCTTCGCAGGCCGAACTGCAGGTTGTCACCTGCCGCGGGGGTGGTTGTTATCTTTGCCTCAATATCGTGCAGGTATATCCTGCCGCCCAGAATAATGGGCCGGGCCACCGACCCCGGCGGCGGCAGGGGCCTGCCGACAGGCGGCGGCACTTGCGGGTCGGGAGGAGTATCCTTCAGCGGCCCCCCCGTCTCCATATTGACCTGCATGAGCCAGCTGGTGCCCCCCGGCAGGCAGGGATCGTTGGAAGGGGTGAAGGTGGTGAAGATGATCCTCGCTGATCGGGAGGTTCCAGTGGCAGCGGGTTCCGTGATGACCCGCTCGCCATGGCCGGGAAGATCCAGGTACCACCCCTTCTTGCTGCCGACCGCCAGGCTGGTGCCGGTGCGATACACCGTCCCGGAATCGCTGACCTCCGTGATTGTCTGCCCCACCAGATCGGCACGCGTCAAATTCTTTGTCGAATTATTGTCCTTCACCCCGTAAAAGCTCTGGGTGAGCGATGTCGCCTTGTCCCCCTCGTCAAGATATTTCCCGGTGCCGAAGAAGACGTACTGGTAGCCAAGACGCACCACCACGTCCGGGGCGGCGGTGATCGGCTGGGTGTTCCCCGCCGCAAACAGGCAATCAGCCTTCCACTGGGCCTTTTTGGCGCTGCTCACGTCGAACCGCCACATATTGCCGTTAAGATCCCCCGCATAGAGGGTATCGGCAAATCCGTCCATATCCCTGTCAATGGCTGCGGGCGAAGCAAGGCCGTTGGGGGAGGAGCCGCTGAACGCGGTGCTGTCCACGACTATCTCGCTGACCACCTCGCCGGATGCCAGGTCGGCAATGATGAGGGAGGCGGCCTTGCGGCTTGTGGGCCCCTCATAGCCGTTCGCAAGGGCCGCAACCCAGCGGAACCCGCCGGCAGCCTCCTCGTCCCTCACCTTGAGGATCAGGGGGGTTGCGAACGAGTACCCCAGGCCGTTCGGCGTGGCCGATGATGCGGCGGTGAGCTCCCAGAGCGGTATCGGATTGGACGGGTCGGTTACATCAAGGGCAAAGAACCCCTTGCCGCCGTCGCGCAGGCCGCAGACGGCTATGGTGCGCCACTGGGTGGAGCCGGCAGTGGTTCCGTCGACATTTTTCGACTGGATATAGGCATCGGCGACCGTAATCGCGCCGTTGACATAGCTCGTGTGGGCGTAGGGATCGTTTCTCAGGAATTTCAGCTTGTTCAGCAGGAAATTCGGGATAAACGCCCAGACCTCGTCACCGTTATCAGCGTTGAAAGCATGGAGCATGCCGTCGTTGGCGCCAACCAGAACCAGTTCCTGCCGATTCTTGTGATCCTGCTTGAACTGCTTGTAGGCGGTATCGGTGTAGGAACCGTTGGGGGGGGCGCAGACAACCGGCGATGACGAGATGATGTCCCCGAGCTTGCTCCCCCGCTTGCGATACCCGGCGGGGGTTGTGTTGCCGTGGAGATCACCGCGGATGTACCCGATGAGATCCGCGGCCTTTGCGGACGAGAAATTCATGAATCCCGCGCCCGCCAGGGTGTTCGCATTGCTGGTGCTGTACTCGAACCGCCTGTATCTCCCATCCACCCCGGCGGTGTAGATGGCCCGGGAAGAGGAGCGGGCGTTGAGTCGGGAACCCGCCTCCCAATCGGGGGAATCGGGATACCCGACAATGGCGCCGGTGGCGGCGTCCAGCCTGAAGGCCTCCAGATAACCGATCCAGTCCGGCGACTTGAACTTGCCCCGATAGAGCCGGCTGCTGGAGTTCAGAAACGATGTATTTACGGCAACGCTGCTGCCGGCCGCCACTTTGGACGCAATATCGGCCAGGGCGTTCTGGACGGCAGTCCCCAGACTGATTCCCGACGTCGTCGTGAAGTACTTCCCCCCGCCGACTTCTTCCGCGGTCCTTCTGAGCAGAGCGCTGTCCAGCGTCAGGCCGATGGTGTAGGTGGAGACATTCTGCACCGTCACCTTCTGGGATGCATCGTTGTTGTTCATGTATTCCGCCACATCGGCCAGATGGGTCGCCGCGTCCTCGCCGTCGATGCAGCCATATCCCGCGAAAGGTCCGCGATAACAGCCGTCGTAGGTGGGTTCGCCATCGGTCACCATGATGACATAATTCTTCTGGCACCACTCCTCTATGGGACTCACATAGGTGACCGAATCGTTGTAAAGGGAATCCCCCCCCCTGAAGTATTGCCAGATTTCAGACAGGGCTTCTCCCAACGGCGTCCAGGTTTCGGCATTGATCCCGTCCACCGCGGCGTCGACGGTTGCCGGAGTGAGCTCGCCGCAATCCTTTACCTTGCGCCCCCCCTGGCTGGTGTTCAGCTTGAACAGCCCGAACCTGACACCGGAGACATTTTTGACCACGTCGCTGATGACGGACCTGGCCGTCTGGATTCTCGTCACGCGGATCGACGCGTCGGTGGCAAGGGTGCCGTACTGGGCCTCCGTTGCATGGAAAAAGAGCCAGTTCAGGTAGTTGCCGTTCCAGCGGGTACCGACGTAGGGAAACGGGAGCGTGATCGTGCGGCCGTTGACCGTAAACTGGTTGCTGCCGTTGCCGTTGACCGTGTCGTGCGACTCACTGCTCTCCAGGTAGTAGGTATCTCCGCGGCGCGAATAGTCGATTCTGTTCTGGTAATATTCCGCGCCCTTGAACGAACCGGTATACGAAACAGCGGGATCATAGTCCCGGTGCTCCATGATCGTGTTCATGCTGCCGGAGTTGTCGAGAAGAATCATGACGTTCGGCTGTGCGCTGCCGGTCAGGAACAGGGGATATTGGGAGATGGCGGCAAAGGCCGCAGCGGCAAGCACGCCGGCCACGCAGAGGATGACGGCCAGCTGGAGGACTTTTCGTGGATCGGGATTGAAATTTTTCATAACGTATCACCAGACAGCAGTTGTCACGACCTGGACCTGCCTGTGCACCAGATAGAAACTGTTAGCCCCCTGGACCGTAATCCGGTAGTAGTGCTGGATGCTTTTCGGCCCCTTCGAGTCCTTGCCGATCGTGCCGCTCACATGGTAATTGGGGGCGTCTTTCAAGTGCTCGATGTAGTAACGGAAATGGAGATTGTCCACCGTCTGCCAGGAACTCCACGCGGCATCCGCGGGCGCCACCGTCCCGTCATGAAACCACTCCGGAGAGTCCAGGGTGCTTTCCGGGGGAGAATCCAGCTCTCCGAGCCATCGCAAGGCATCACGGACCCCTGCGTCGGCGGCGTAGAAAGCCCGCTGGGATTCCTGATAGGCGCGGCTTGAGACCATTTCGAACAGGGTGGTCCGGTGCAGCACCGCCATCAGGACGGTCAGAACCATCAGCAGCATGATCGCCACCACCAGCGCCGCGCCCCGCTCGTTCAGCACCCGTCTCCCCATGCCCTACCCCTTATCCCGAAACGCAAGGTTGCGCACAGAGATGATCGTGCTCATGGACATCCTGCGGTAACCGGCCGAATTTTTCGGCCCGCCGTTGCCGTAGGACCCCGTCAACCGGAGGGACTGCCCGGGATAACGGGGGTCGGGCTTTTCGGTCCTGACAATGATGCTCACCTGAACCGCCCGCAGATTCCTGACGTCAAAGCCGGCGTCGCCGGCATTCTTCCATGTGCCGTCCTTGAACTGATACCGCAGCTGCAGATCCTCGACGCCGGCGGCCACTATTCGCGACTGCCTGTTTGCCGGCGGATCAACAAGGCTGAGGTCCTCTACGGTCTTGATCAGGTTCTGCCGGCCATCCACGAAATAGGAAACCCTTTTCGCCTGCATCCGCCGCAGGTTGAGCACCTTGCTGCCAACGCCGTACTGAACACCAATGAACCCTCCCGGCGGATTAATCGTTCCGGGGTTGTGATGAATCTGGTCGGGTTCGCCGACAGTCGTCGCCTCGAAACGGGAGGCGGGCTTGTCCGGATCATCGGGATCATAGACGAGAAAAAGATCCCCGACAGCGAAATCATCAGTGATCGTGCGGGATGGGGGGACAGAGCCAACGGCACTGATCCGCATGAGCGCCGAAGAGGTAGGATGATCCTCGGAAACAATCAAATCATACCCCACGTCGGTTTCAGCCCCGCTGTACAGGAAGCTGATCGTGTCGGGATCATTGCCGCCATCCGCGGCCTCAACCACCTGCCAGGAAGGGATGGACCCCCCTTTGTAGACATTTATTGCCAGGCTGCCCAGATCCATGAGGCCGTAGCCGGCGTTTTTGATCTCCCGCTCCATGTCGCCCATGGCCAGGCGCGCCTGCTGCTGCATCCGGATCGTGGCCTCGCGCACGCCGTACTCCTGCTGCCCGGTGATGAACACAGCCGATATTCCCGCGCTGACCACCGCCAGAATGCCGATGACCACAAGGATCTCGACAAGGGTGTACCCCCCCTCCCTGCGGCATGTTCGTGCATTCAATGAGACACCCGCCACGGCTAGTACTCGCTCCGCCTTATCACGGTGAAATCCCTTGTTTTCCTGGAGCCGTCCTGCAGCCACGACACCCTGGCCGTCACGACCTTCATGCCGCCGGCTGACGATATCCGCCATTGCCGCGCCTCGAACGCGGCGGCGGCCGGACTCCTGTCACCGAACGGTTCAGGATAGGACTGAAACCCGTTGGTCTCGGGCAGATCGTCATACTTCATGGTGTTAATCCGCTCCAGCATGTCCTGTCCCAGATTGGCCGCGGTTGTCATATCGCGGCTGAAACGCCCCGACGTTGCCGAGGCCCAGAGCACCAGAAAAACCGACATGAAACCAACTGCCAGCAAAAACATGGCTATCAGCATCTCAATGAGCGTGTACCCGTTCCGGCACGTCCTGAAGGTCATAATCTCCCCGCTGACTCTACCGCTCGGGCACCTGGTAAGCGGAGCAGCGCTGCTCCGCCACGGTCAAGCGTTCCATGGTCTCTGCCGCCGAATTTGGAACGGCACCTTCAAGCAATGTCCGCTCCATGCACTCCCCGTAACTGCGGAAACGCTCCTGGCGCACGGGGGCAGCCCCCTTGGAATGAACGGGCGGCTTGAGGGATGCAACCGCCCCCGGCGGTGCCTTCACCGGACGGGAAACAGAACTACGCGGCGCCGCGGGACGACGCTCCTGTTTTTTTGCGGAAGTAGCCACATCATCCTTGCGGACGGGATTATCGGTAAAGTAAACGCTGCCGTCCCGTGACGGCAAACGGTAGACGACCGTAGGGGGAGGAGGCGGAACCTCTTCCGGCTCTTCACTTTCGTCCTCTTCAGAATCTGATGCGGCCCCCGGGGGAGCGGCTGAACGGGATGGCGCCGGTTTATCTGCTTCTTCGCCGGACCTGCCCCCTTCCTTGCCGGAAGCCCGTGCCTCACCCGCTGCCCCAGACTCGCTCTTCTTGGCAGAGCCTTCCTTTCCAGGCAATGTGAACCCGTTCCTGTAGAATTCCACGCCGAAATCGTTCAGCTCCGGGATCCTCTGACGGTGGCACGAATCGCACTTCATGCCGTATTTTCGCGAAAAAGCCGACATGGCCTGGGCTGTTTCGACCAGGGGAGCAGTGAGGGGAATAACCGCGACAAAAAGGAGCATAACCAATAAGGGGTTCATGATAATCCCGCGTAAGGCATGTAGCCATATTCGCTTGCAGACAGTGCATGCCGTCAACATGTACATAATGCAAAAACTTCTCCATTTCATCACCGGGATAAAGGACCTGGTACCGCCGGCGGCACCATTCGTCCAGGAGCCTGTCGGCAACAGCGAGAGATTGGCACGTTTCCGCCCCCAAGACAACCCCTTCTTGCCCCTGCCCGGCTCCTGTGCTAAAACAGTGCAACTATTATTATCTGCGAGGTCCTCACCATGCCCATCGCCACAAAAATCGCCGGCCACATCTCCAAGTCGTCTTGGATCAGGAAGATGTTCGAGGAGGGAGAGCGGCTGCGCCAGGCCCATGGGGCCGAAAACGTCTTCGACTTCACCCTCGGCAACCCCGACACGGAGCCCCCCCGGGAGTTCCAGGAGGAGTTCGCCCGGCTGGCCGCCCACCCGATCACCGGCATGCACCGCTACATGAACAACGCCGGCTATCCCGAGACCCGGGCCGCCGTGGCCGAGGTGCTGGCCGAGGCTTCCGGCCTCCCCGTGGGGGCCGGGCACGTGGTGATGACCTGCGGCGCCGGCGGCGCCCTGAACGTGGTCCTGAAAACCATCCTCAATCCGGGGGAAGAGGTGATCATCCTCACCCCCTACTTTGTGGAGTACAAGTTCTACATCGACAACCACGGCGGGGTGCCCAGGGAGGTCTGGACCAACCGGGAGACCTTCCAGCTGAACATCCCGGCCATCGAGGCGGCCATCACCAACAGGACCCGGGCCGTCATCATCTGCTCCCCCAACAACCCCACCGGCGTCATCTACCCGGAGGAGAGCCTCAAGGCCCTGGGGGAGATGATGGCGCGGGCGGAGCGGCGCTACGACCGGCAGATCTACGTCATCTCCGACGAGCCCTACGCCCGGATCAGCTTCGACGGCAAACAGGTGCCCAACATCTTCAAGTATGTGGAGAGCTCGGTCATCGTCACCTCCCACAGCAAGGACCTGGCCCTTCCCGGCGAGCGGATCGGCTACCTGGCCGCCAATCCCAGGGCCCGCGGGGTGGAGCAGTTCATGGAAGGGGCCGTGTTCAGCAACCGGGTCCTGGGCTTCGTGAACGCCCCGGCCCTCATGCAGCGGCTCGTGGCAAAGCTCCAGCGGGCCTCCGTGGATATCGGCGAGTACCAGGCCAAGCGGGACCTCCTCTACGACAACCTCACCGCCATGGGATTCGAGATGGTGAAGCCCGACGGCGCCTTCTACCTCTTCCCGAAATCCCCCCTTGCCGACGACGTGGAGTTCGTGACGCTGGCCCAGAAGCACCTGATCCTGCTGGTTCCCGGGGCCGGGTTCGGCGCCCCCGGCTTCTTCCGGATCGCCTACTGCGTGGACCGGACCATGATCGAGCGGAGCCTGCCGGCCTGGCAGCGGCTGGCAAGGGAGGCGGGGCTCGGGGGATAGAATCCGCCGGGAATAATCCAGAGAAAAGGGCGGTGCCGCTTCAGGCATCGCCCTTTTCTCTTTCCCGACCTCCCGCCTCAGGCCAGCGGCAGCGTGAAGTAGAAGGCGGCCCCCCGGTTCGGGGCCGCGTCGGCCCAGACCTCGCCGCCGTGGCGGTGGATGATACGCCGGACCGTGGCGAGGCCGATGCCGGTCCCCTCGAACTCGTCGCTGCCGTGGAGCCGGCGGAAGGCGCTGAAGAGCTTGTCGGCATAGGCCATGTCGAAGCCGGCGCCGTTGTCCCGCACGAAATAGACCGTGCGCCCCTCCTGCTCCTCCCGGCCGAACTCGATCACCCCCTCCTCCGTTTTGCCGGTGAACTTCCAGGCATTGCCGAGGAGATTCGCCAGCACCACCCGCAGAAGCCGTGCGTCCCCCATGGCCCTGAGCCCCTCCCCTATGGTGACGGCCACCCTCCGGCCGGGATCGCTGCGGCTGAACTCCGCCATGATCTCCCGGGCCATGGCGCTGAGATCCACCGGCTCGAAGGTCATGTAGTCACGGGTGTAGCGCGACAGCTTGAGGAGGGCGTCCACCATTTCTTCCATATGCCGCGTGGCCCGGACCACCCGCTCCAGGTACCCCTTGACCGTTTCGTCAAGCCCTTCGGCGCAATCCTCCAGGATGATGCCCGTGAACCCTTCGATGTGACGCAGGGGGGCACGCAGGTCGTGGGAAACCGAGTAGCTGAACGATTCCAGTTCGCGGTTGGCCGCCTCCAGCTGGGCGGTCCGCTCCCGCACCCGCTGCTCCAGTTCCTCGTTGAGCTGCCGGTTCTCCTCCTCCGCCCGCTTGAGGGCCGTGATGTCGCGGTTGCTGGCGCGGCGCCCCCGGCTTCGCCCCTCGCTGTCATAGACCGTCTGACAGGTATGGGATATCCAGCGGACATCACCCGCCTTGGTGACAATCCGCAGCTCCATGGCGTTCTTTTCGCAGGAGACCAGCGCCTCCTCGTTGTGGCGCGCCATCATCTCCCGGTCGTCGGGGTGGACAATGGCCCCGTTGAGCCCGGGGTCGGCATAGAACTCCTCGGGAGCATAGCCGGTGACGTCCAGGCAGGCGGGGGACACATAGATCAGGGCGCCGTCGGGGCCGATCCAGAAATCCCAGTCGGCGGAGTAGTCGGCCACGATCCGGTAGCGTTCCTCGCTCTCCCGCAGCGCCTTCTCGGCCCGCTTGCGCTGGGTGATGTCGGTGGCGATGTGGATGATCCGGTCCAGCTTCCCGTCGTCGTCAAAGACCGGGGTGCACGACACGAGATAGAAGCCGCCGAAGGCCTCCATCTCCATCTCGACGGTCTCCGTGCCGTTGGAGTGGAGCATCTTTTCCATGGGACAGCCCCGGGGCGGCTCGGTGCTCGCGGAGCTGTGGAAAATCTCGTAGCACTTCCTGCCGAGGATCGCGTCTTCCGTCAGCCCGGAGGCCTCCACCACGGCCCGGTTGGCGGCGATGACGACGTGACCGGGATCAAGAATCACCGTGGGATGGGCGAGCCCCTGAAAGATGCTCTCCCAGACGCGGCGGGTCTGAAACAGCTCCTGGTGCACGAGGGTGCATTCGGCCTCCCGCTCCTCGTAATCCCGGATGCGCAACCGCAAGGCGTCGATTTCCCGCCGCAGCTCCCCGATGACGTCCGCTTCTTCACCCATTGCTCCTCCCACCGCAAGCCGGTATTGTTGCGAGCGCGCCAGGCACTACCCAAAGCAGAACACAGAACGCGCACAACTCAAGGGAGAATACACAAAAAACCGGTAAAAAAGAAGGGCCGCGACACCGCGGCCACGACCCTTCCCAAACAACCATTACGGCAGATGTCCCTACCCCCTGCCGAGCGCCTCCAGCATGGCCGCCCCCATCTTCGTGGGACTCGAGGCCACTACCACCCCGCAGTCGCCCAGGGTGCGGATCTTGTCCTCCGCCTTCCCCTTGCCGCCGGTGATGATGGCGCCGGCGTGCCCCATCCGCTTCCCCGGAGGGGCGGTGACCCCGGCGATGAAGGCGGCCACCGGCTTCTTCATGTTCTCCCGGATCCACTGGGCGGCGTCCTCCTCGGCGCTGCCGCCGATCTCGCCGATCATGAAGACCGCCTCGGTCTCCGGATCCTCGTTGAAGAGCCTGAGAACGTCGATGAACTGCATGCCGATGATGGGGTCGCCGCCGATGCCGACACAGGTGGACTGGCCGAGCCCCGCCTCGGTGATCTGCTTCACCGCCTCGTAGGTGAGGGTGCCGCTGCGGGAGACGACACCGATCTTCCCCGGCTTGTGGATGTAGCCGGGCATGATCCCCACCTTGCACTCGCCGGGGGTGATGACGCCGGGGCAGTTGGGCCCCACGAGCCGCGTCCTGGTCTGCTGGATCACCCGCTTCACCGGCACCATGTCGCGCACCGGGATCCCCTCGGTGATGCAGACCGCCAGATCGATCCCCGCGTCGGCCGCTTCAAGAATGGCGTCGGCGGCCCCCGGCGGCGGCACGAAGATCATGGAGACGTTGGCGCCGGTGTACCGCACCGCCTCCTCCACGGTGTTGAAGACCGGAATTCCCTCGATGTGGATGCCACCCTTGCCCGGGGTAACGCCGGCCACGATCTTCGAGCCGTAGTCCCGGCACTGCTGGGTGTGGAAGAGGCCGCTGCGCCCCGTGATCCCCTGGACGACTATCTTTGAATCCTTGTTGATGAGTATGGACATTGATGATCTCCGTAGGTTGTATGTAGGGGCGAACCCATGTGTTCGCCCTTGAATGGCGGGCAACCACAGGGGGTTGCCCCTACGTGAATTCTTACCCCAGCATCTTCACGATCCGCTCCGCCCCCTCGCCGAGGGAATCGGCGGTCTGGACGTTGAGCCCCGAATCCACCAGTAGCTGCTTCCCCTCCTCCACCTTGCTCCCGTCCATCCGGACCACGATGGGCAGCGTACAGTGGACCTCGGAGGCCGCCTCGATGATCCCCTGGGCGATGACGTCGCAGCGCATGATCCCGCCGAAGATATTGACGAAGACCCCCTTCACATCGTCGTCTTCCAGGATGATCTTGAAGGCCTCGGCCACCTTCTCCCGGGTGGCGCCGCCGCCGACGTCCAGGAAGTTGGCCGGCTCGCCGCCGAACTCTTTCAGCACGTCCAGGGTCGCCATGGCGAGGCCGGCGCCGTTCACCATGCAGCCGATGTTGCCCGAGAGCTTGATGTAGGAGAGGTCATACTTGCCGGCGTTGATCTCCAGGGTATCCAGCTGGGAGTAGTCCATCATGTCGGGGTATTCCCGATGGCGGAAAATGGCGTTGTCGTCGAAGTTGATCTTGGCGTCCATGGCCATGAGCCACCCGGCCCGGGTAACCACCAGGGGATTGATCTCCACCAGGGAGCAGTCCTTGTCCAGGAGGACTTTGTAGAGGTTCAGCATCAGCTCCACGCAGTCCTCGCAGAGGGTGCCGGTGAGCCCCAGGGCCAGGGCGATCTTGCGGGCCTGGTAGGGGCGGAGCCCCGTGTAGGGATCGATGGTGAGGACGTGGATCTTCTCGGGGGACTTCTGGGCCACCTCCTCGATGTCCACCCCCCCCTCGGCGGAGGCGATGAGGCAGTAGCGGGAGGTTACCCGGTCCAGGGTAATGGAGAGGTAGAACTCCCGGGCGATCTCCACCGCCTCCTCCACGAGGATGCGGCGCACCTTCAGCCCCTCTGGACCGGTCTGCGGGGTCACGAGCCGCTTGCCGAAGAGCTCCTTGCCGTACTCCTGGGCCTGCTCCGGATGGTGGACCAGCTTCACCCCGCCCGCCTTGCCCCGGCCGCCGGCGTAGATCTGGGCCTTGATGACGCAGCGCCCCCCCATCTCCTTGGCGGCCCGCTCCACCTGGTCCGACGTGAGCGCCACGCGCCCCCGGGGAACCGGGATGCCGTAGGAGCTCAGGATCTCCTTTGCCTGATACTCATGAATATTCATGCCCCCTCCTTTTAGTTTGGATAAAAGTTTTTTATGTATACCATAAAACAGCGCGGCCGACAGAAAAAAGAAAGAAGGTTTACACCTCCCGTTGAGCTTTTATAATAGTACCAGACTCTTTGCCAGGGGGAAGCCGTGGCCGGCACACACGCGGAGCAGCTCATCGCCAGGGGAATCCGGGCCGCCAACAGCGGCAAGACCTCCCTTGCCCTCGAATGCTTCGAGGAGGCGGTGAAACTCAGGAACACCCCCGCCGCATGGTCCTATCTGGCCTTCTGCCTCGCCAGGGAGCGCCGCCAGTTCGAGCACGCCGTCCAGCTCTGCCAGGAGGCGATCCGCAAGGACCCCCGCAACCCGGACCACTACCTGAACCTGGGGAGGGTCCATCTGCTGGCCGGACACCGCACCGAGGCGATCCATCTGTTCCGCCAGGGGCTCCTTTACGGGGCCAACCCCCATATCGAGGCGGAGCTGCGCAGGCTCGGCCTGCGCAAGCCGCCAGTGGTCAGCTTCCTCAGGCGCGACCACCCCATTAATAAGTATCTCGGCATTTTTCTGAAAAAGTTGAGACTCAGGTGATACATTTGTCATCGCGGGAGGGACGGGGCCATGGTCAGATACCTGGAAGTCAGGAGCAGGGCGAAAGCGGAGTTCATCGACATCACCCCCCTCGTGCGGGAGCAGGTCCAGAACTCCGGGGTCACATGCGGCGTCTGCCACCTCTTCGTCCTCCACACCACCGCAGGCCTCACCATCAACGAGGGGGCGGACCCCGCCGTCCAGCGGGACATGCTCACCTTCCTGGACCGCCTGGTCCCCCATGACCCCTACTTCACCCACAAGGAGGGGAATTCCGACGCCCACATCAAGTCGACCCTCACCGGCACCTCCCTGACGGTGTTCATCATGGAGGGGAAGCTCCTGCTCGGCACCTGGCAGTCCATCTATCTCTGCGAGTTCGACGGACCGCGCCCCCGCAAGGTGGCCCTCAAGATCATCTCCTGCTGACGGCGCCATGGGCGGCAGGCTCACCTTCACCCACGCCCCCGGCGTCGACATCAGCTACCGCGTTGCCGGCCACGGACCGGTGCCGGTCGTCTTCATTCACGGCTTTGCCGCTGCCCTCACCACCTGGGACGACATGGCCCCTCTCCTGCCGCCGGAGCGTTTCACCCTCCATCTCCTGGACCTGAAGGGGTTCGGCTTCTCCTCCAAGCCCCGGGCCGGCTCCTATGCCATAGAAGAGCAGGCCTCCGTGACCGCCGCGTTTCTGAAGGCCCGGGGGCTTTCCCGCGTGGTCCTCGTAGGGCACTCCCTGGGCGGCGCCATCGCTCTGCTTGCAACCCTCCAGGCCCGGGACCGGGGAGAAACGGACCTTGTCTCGCGGCTCATTCTCATCGCCCCTTCGGCCTACCCCCAGAAACTGCCGCGGCTCATGAGATTGCTCACAATTCCGCTCCTGGCCCGGGCCGGCATGGCCATCATCCCGGTGCGCACCATTGTCCGCCACACCCTCGCCAGGGTCTTCCACGACAAGGGCGCCATCACCCCCGAGCGGATCAGGCGCTACGAAACCTGCTTCGGCCGCCGCGGCATGGCGGGGGTCCTGATCCGGAGCGCCCGGAGCATCAACCCCGACAGCTACGGGGCAATCACAAGCCGCTACCGGGAGATCGGCGTGCCGACGCTGATCATCTGGGGGAGCGAAGACCGGATCGTGGGGATCGGCCAGGGGAAGAGGCTCGCCGGGGAGATGCCCGCGGCCCGGCTGACTGTCATCGAAGGCTGCGGGCACAACCCCCACGAGGAGCGGCCCCGCGAAACCGCCGCGGCCATACGGGAATTTCTGGAGAAGGAAGAGGGATAACGGGAAAAAGGGAGAGTGGGGGCTGCTACCGTGCGTGGAGGGAGTCGATGAACTGCCGGTACGCCTGCTCGCCGGCCACGAATTTCGTGATCATGACCCCCATGCCGCTCTTCTTCAGGAGATGGATCATCTGGGGGGGGACCTTCTTGGTCCAGCGGACCATCCCCTCCAGGAAGACCGGCTCGTCGTCGGGAAGGGTCAGCTCGATCTGGATGCGGCTTCCCGGCGGGCAGAGATTGGTGGTCTTGATGAAGAGGCCATGGGCCGAGACATCCTCGGTGTAGGCGAGGCGCGAGGGGGCACCCGTGCCGAACCGCAGCGTCAGCCGCTTCCTGTGCCTGGTGATGTCCCGTTTTTCCGCCATGGACCGGTTCCTTTGCGCGGGCATTCATTAACAACTGCCGCATCCTAGCACATCTTTCGCCCTGAAAAGCAAGCAGATTATGCCGGGAGGAGCCCCATGCCCCCCCTTTTCCATCCAGCCCCCGTGAACGGCCCCTTTGACGACCCCGGCGTCTACGTGGATTTTCTCTTCGAGCGCCGGGCCATCCTCTTCGACCTGGGGGATACCACCCCCCTCCCGCCGCGCAAGGTTCTCCGCATCTCGGACATCTTCGTCTCCCACACCCACGTGGACCACTTCATCGGCTTCGACCGGGTGGTGCGCCTCTGCCTGGGGCGGGAGAAGCGGCTCCGCCTCTACGGCCCCCCCGGCTTCGCCGACCAGGTGGCCCACCGGCTGGCCGGCTACACCTGGAACCTGGTGGAGAGCTACCCCACCGACTTCACGGTGGAGGCTGCGGAACTGGCGCCGGGCGGCGGGGTCAGGACGGTGGAATTTCACTGCCGGCGGGAATTCATGCCCGAGAACGAGACGTGGGGGACGGTCAAGGACGGCATTCTCCTGGACGAGGAGACCTTCCGGGTGCGGGCCTCCTTCCTGGACCACGGCACCCCCTGCCTCGCCTTTGCCCTGGAGGAGAAGCTGCGGGTGAACATCCGCAAGAACCGCCTGGCGGAGATGGGACTCCCGACGGGGGAGTGGCTGCGGGAGCTGAAAAAGGCCATCCTGCGGGGGGAGAGGGACGACCTCCCCTTCCGGGCCTGGTGGCGGGATGGGGGCATGGTGCGGGAACAAATCTACCCCCTGGGGGAACTGCGGGAGCGGCTGGCGGGGACTGCGCCGGGCCAGCGGGTCGTCTACGTGACCGACGCGGGTCTCACCCCGGAGAACAGGGCGCGGATCGTGGAACTGGCCCGGGGAGCCGACTACCTCTTCATCGAGACGACCTTCCTCCACGGGGAAGCGGAGCGGGCCCGGGAACGGAGCCACCTGACCGCCCGGCAGGCCGGGGAGCTGGCCCGGGAGGCAGGAGCGGCCCGGGTGGTCCCCTTTCACTTTTCCCCCAAGTACCGGGGGATGGAGGAGCTGCTCAGGAGGGAGCTGGAAGAGGCATTTTCCGGAACGACGGCCGTGTGACGGTCACTCCCCGGTGAGTCGGACCTGCGGAATGAGGGCGGCATCCAGCTCCGCCATCCGGTCCGGGCCGAGGTTTTCCAGGGCCCGCCGGAGCCGGCCGGCGTCGCGAAGCAGCGCCGCCACATCCACCCCCTGGCAGGCGGGCTCCACGCAGGCCAGCAACTCTGCGGCAGAGCCCAGCAGGAACATGGCTCCCCGGAAGTTCCCCTCCCGCCAGTGGTGGAGGGCCACCGCCACCTGAAGCATCCCCTGGTAGAGGCGGCGCGCGTCCCCCGGCTCCCCGGCCCAGAGCTCCTCAAGGGTCTCGTGGCAGGCAAACCAGTCGCCGGCGTTGAACTGGTCGATCCCCTGGAGGAGCCCGGCGGGCGGGAGGTCACTGCAGAGGCGGGGCACCGGGTGTCCCCGCCTACTTGCCGCAGCACTTCTTGTACTTCAGGCCGCTGCCGCAGGGGCAGGGATCGTTGCGCCCCACCTTGGCGCTGGCTGCGGGAGCAGGCTTTACGCCGACGCCGTCGGTGAAGTACCAGGCGCCGTCCAGCTTCCTGAAATCGGCCAGCTCGTGGTGGGTGCGGCGCACGTCCCGATCCCGGTAGCGGGCGATGAACTCCACCTTCCCCTCCGTGTCGTCGGGGCCGCCGGCCAGGGTCGAGATGATCTCCAGACCTTCCCATCTGGAACTCTCGGCCCACTGGCGGGTCCCCTTCTCGTCGAAGTCACTCCGATGGTCCGGGTGGGTGGTGTCGTGGATGTAGCCGATCTCCACCCTGGTGTAGGCACAGTAGCGGGAGCGCATGAGCTCCTCGGCGGTGGCGGGGAGACGCTTGCCCGTGATGAACGGCTCGCAGCAGTCGGCGTAGGGGCGGCCGGTGCCGCAGGGACAGAACTCTGACATGGGATGCTCCTTGAAACGGTGTAATCGGTGGTCCGGTCCGGACCGCGCTTATTGATACCGCCCCGCGCCCGTCGTGTCAACCGGTAAGCCTTAACCGCATCTGAAACACGGAGCAACGGAGCAACGGAGAAAAGCCGTAATGCAAGTCAGTGTTTGGTCCGATGGATGCGGTTCTTACCTTATTGAAGGATTTTCTCCGTGTGCTCCGTTGCTCTCTGTTATTCCGAACGCCGTCCCCGGCCTTCACCGAAACGCCGCCAGGAACAGGGCATCGAGAAAAGGGCGGGCCCGTACCTGCTCCTCAGGGGTCAGGGAGGCCGCGGCAACGGGTGTGACGAAGCGGCGCAGGAACCTCTTTTCGGCGAGGCCGAGGCGGGGGTTGGGCCGGCCAAGCCTGGGCGCAATCACCACCGGCGCCAGGCTGAGGGGGCTTACCGCCTTGCGGAGGGCCGGATTGAGCATGAGGCGGACATCGGGGGAAAGGCCAACCCCGCCGAGGGGTTGGCGCCCCAGGTAGAGGATGAAGTTCGGTGTCTCCTCCCCCTCCCCTTCGAGGCGCCGCAGCCGCGCCACCTCCTCCGGCACGGCGGGAAGGGCACCGGCGTGGGCGAACATGAGGGGGGTGAGCCCCGTCTCCCCCGCCAGGGCCAGGAACTGGTCGATGCGGTAGGTGCGGGTGCGGGGATGGAGGAAGGCGTCGGCAATCCCCCCATCGAAGGCGGCTTCGCCGGAGGCGTCCACGTACCGGCGGAAACGGGACCCCGCCGGCGCCCGCCGGATCAGCCGCTTCACCGTTGCCACATCCCCTATCTTCAGCATCCGCAGGGCCGTGCGGATCGACTCGGCCCCCCGCCGCGCCCCGCGGCTGTAGACCATGAGCCGCAGAATCCCCCCCGGCGCCAGCCGCCGCTCCAGGGCCCTCAGCCCTTCCAGCGGATTTTCCAGATGGTGGATGACCCCGAAGGAATCGATGAAGCCGTATTCCCCCGGCGACGCCGCCGGATCCAGGATATCCCCCTGTTCGAAAACGATGCCGAACCGGCCGTGGAGCAGGCAGTGGAGCCGCGCCCGCCGCAGATTGGCGGCCGAAAGGTCGAGGGCGGTGATGGGGATGCCGGGGTTGGCCAGGGAGGTGGGATAGGGGGAAAAGCTCCCGCACCCCGCCAGGAGGATGCGCCGGCCATGGGCGGAGGGGAGCGCGCCGTTGAAGCGGGCGTAGAGGGTATCGAGATTGAGGGCATAGGTATCCCCGGGGCGGACCGAGGCCAGGAGGGGGTAGCGGGGGTAGACCCACCGCTCGTAGTGGCGGCGCAGCTCGTCGTTCATGCCGTTCACCCCCGGCGGGCCCGGAACTTTTTCACCAGCTCCGCCGGATGGTAGGAGAGCTTCGCGGCCCGCAGCCCCGGCTCCCCCAGGTCCTGCTCCCGGTTCACCCAGGTGCAGTCGGTGAAGAGGAGCCGGCTGAACTCCCGGTCCACCAGCTGGGTGACCCCCTCCATGAAGGGGTCCCCCTTCTCGAAGTGACAGACCGCAGTGTCGCGGTTGAGCCGCTCCCCCAGGGCAAAGGCCGCCACCTGCCCCGCCACGAGCACCACCACCCCCTGGAGGCCGAGGACCTCGGCCAGAGTGAGGGCCTCCTCCGCCGCCTTCGTCTCCAGCTCCAGGGAGAGGCTGTCAACGCCGTCGCGGACCCGGCGCCACTCGCGGAGGAGCGCCAGGCACCCCTCCCGGTGGCCCGCACCGTAAAGCTCCACGCTGAAGGAGTGCCGCGCCGTGAAGTAGTTGACCCGGTTCTTCTTCTTGTGGAACCGGTTGCCGGGGAGCTCCGCCAGTTCCTGCCGAAGATGGAGGTAGTCGAAGGCGTCCCGGTCCTCCTCCACGACCACCCCTTCACCGGACAGATACCGGGCCACAAAGGGCTCATCGGCCCCGTAGAGGGTCATCCCGCCGGCAAGGAGCGTCCGGAGGGCGCCGGTCACGTCCCCCCCCAGGGGAGGGAGGAAATACTCCCCGCCGCCGTACCCCTTCCCGAGCACCACGGGGGAGTCCCCCACGAGGGTGAGCCGGTAGTCGTGGGCCTCCCGGAAGAGGTAGAGATTGGCAAAGGTGAGCTCCGACACCCGGGGCTGGAGCTCTGCAAAGAGGGGATCGAGCCGGGGCTTGTCGCCAAGGGCCAGGGGGCGCGACGCGGGGTAGCGGGGGATTGCGGTCATGGGGTCCATGGGGAGAGAGTATAGCAGATAATAGGAAGCGAGCTAAAGCAGCACCACCAGCACCACTCCGCCGGCGATGACCGACAGGTTGCAGACGGCGGAGATGCCGTGGAGCCTGGAGAACTCCCGCCGCATGGGGTGGTCCTTGGGGGTGGTCTCGAAGGAGGGGATCTGCTGCTTGATGAGGGCGGCCTTGGGCTCCACGTGGAAGGCCTGGAACGCGGTGACGGCCAGCATCACGACCAGGAGGGCCGCGGCCGGCACCCAGTTCTTGCCCCGGACGATCAGCAGGGCTGCCAGGGCCACGGCGCCGCAGGCGAGCCCCCAGCGGAAGTAGCCGGGGAAGAGGTAGCCGACGATGCGGCCGGCCGCGTCGCGGGTTTCGGTCCGGAAGATGGTGGGGGTGAGCACAAAGGTGAAGAGGGCGGCGCCCCCCACCCAGAGGGCAACGGCCAGACGACAGAGTGCGGAAACAGATGACACGGCAATCCTCCCTTACGTTTCTATTAAGCTTTCCCGAATCCCGAGTTCCGAGTTCCGAGTCCCGAGTTCCGAGTTCCGAGTCCCGAGTCCCGAGTCCCGAGTCCCGGCCGTTCACAGCCTTTCCCGGTCCCTGGTCCCCGGTCCCCGGTCCCCGATCGCGAAGCGATCAATAATCCACCGGGCGATGCTCCGCCGCGGCGGGATTGATTCCGGCATGGCAGCGGCGCTGAACCAGCGGGCATCCTCCAGCTCGGCGGGATCGACGCGGATATCGCCACCCCCATACTCGGCCACGAACCCGGCCATGAGCTGGCTCGGGAAGGGCCAGCACTGACTCCCCACGTAGCGGATCGCGCCGATCTCCACCCCGGTCTCCTCCCGCACCTCCCGGCGGGCACACTCCTCCAGGGACTCGCCGAAGTCCAGGAACCCCGCCACGAGCCCGTAGCGCCCCGGCGCCCATTCGGGCTTGCGGGCCAGGAGAAATTCGTTTCCCCGCTTCACGAGAACGATGGCGCAGGGGTGGATGTGGGGGAAATGCTCGACGCCGCACGACATGCAGCGCCTGCCCCAGGAACCCTGGAGCCGCTCTGTGGTTGCCCCGCAGCGGGAGCAGAAGCGGCTGCCGCGCTCCCAGTGGAGGATCTGCCGGGCCATGCCGCCGAGGGTGAGGGTGGCGTCGTCGAGGCGCTCCCCCGTTGCGTTGAACGGTTCGGCCACGAGGGACGGGGGGAGGGGGTCCCGCCCGGATATGGCGGCCGCCCGCAGCGGACGGCCGTGCCAGCGGCCCATGAGAAGGGCCTCCCGGTCGGCGGGTAGCCACGGCGGCCGCTCACCCTCGGGAAGGGCCAGGACGCCGGCCCGCTCCTCCACCACGAGGGCGCCTCCCCGCAGAACGGCCCAGGCTCCCGGAGCGCCGTCGTCCGGGGCTCCGGGGTGGAGAGGGGTGAAACCGCCGGCAAGAGCCGTGGCGTTAAAGGGAAGATTGACCGCATCGGGATAGGACATGGAAAGACCTCCGGTGAACTCGTTCAAGCATACCCGCCGGCGGGGGGCGATGCAACCGCCGCTGCCGGTTTCCGGGGGAGCGGGGAAAAACCCTATTGCCCCTGCCGGGGGCATGTCTGTATACTCCGGAGCTGCTTTATGCCCGCTCCGCTGGCGTTGCCGGCGCCGCTCCACCCCCATTCACGGAATGCCCCATGACCGAAACGAGATCAATATCGTGGCCCAGCGCCATGGCGGCCCTCGGCATCATTGCCGGCCTCCTGCTGGCCAGCCGCGTGAACTTTCTCCTGTTCCACACCCTGGCGGAAATCTTCTCGGTGCTGGTGTCGGGGGGAATCTTCGTCATCGCCTGGAATGCCCGCCGCCTCCCCGCGAGCCCCTATCTCCTCTTCATCGGCATCGCCCACCTCTGCGTGGGGGGCATCGACCTGCTCCACACCCTGGCCTACAAGGGGATGGGGGTCTTCCCGGAGCACGACGCCAACCTGCCGACCCAGCTCTGGATCGCCGCCCGCTACCTGCAGAGCAGCTCGCTGCTGGCGGCCCCCCTGTTCATCGGGCGCCGGATCTGGCCCCGCACGACCCTGGCGGCCTATCTCGCCGTGACGGCAGCCCTGGTGGCCGCCATTTTCGGCGGCATCTTCCCCCCCTGCTTCGAGGAAGGGGTCGGCCTCACCACCTGCAAGATCGCCAGCGAATATATCATTTCGCTCACCTTCATGGCCGCCCTCGTTTTTCTGCGGAAAAAGCGCGCCGCCTTCGACCCGAGCATCGTGAACCTCCTGTCCGCGGCCATCGTGCTCATGGTCCTGGCCGAACTGGCATTCACCTTTTACGTGGATGTCTACGGTCTCAGCAACCTGGCGGGGCACATCCTCAAGGTGGCGGCGGTCTTCCTGATCTACAAGGGGACCGTGGAGACCAGCCTGACCCGCCCCTACGCCCTGCTGTTCCGGGAGCTGAAGGAGAGTGAAGAAAAATTCGCCAAGGCGTTCCAGACCGCCCCCGCCATCATGGTCATCGCCTCACTGGCGGACGGACGATACCTGGAGGTAAACGAGGCCTTCGAGAAGACCCTGGGGTGGCAAAAGAAGGAGGTGCTCGGCCGCACCTCCCTCGAAATGGGCATCTGGGTCGAACAGGAGCAGCACAGTGAGGTCGTTCGGACCATCTCGGGGGGAGAGAAGGTCATCAACCGGGAAGTCACCCTCCGCGGAAAAGGCGGCGAAACCGTAGAGGGTCTCTATTCCGCGGTGGGAATCGAACTGAACAACGAGCCGTGCATCCTGAGCATCGTGCGGGACATTACCGCCCGGCGGCGGGCCGAGCGGGAAGTGAAGCTCCTCAACGCCGAACTGAGCCTGCGGGCCCGGGAGCTGGAGGATGCCAACCGCGAACTGGAAGCCACGGTGGAGCAGCTTGAATCGGTCAACCGGGAACTGGAGGCGGCCAACAAGGAGCTGGAGGCGTTCGGCTACACGGTCTCCCACGACCTGCGGAGCCCCCTGGCGAACATCAACGGCCTGGCCCAGGTGATCCGGGACCTGTTCGGCCGGAAACTGGAACCCCAGTGCCGGGAGTTCGTGGATGACATTTACCGGGAGACGCTCCGGATGGACCGGCTCATCGACACGCTGCTCAAATTCGCCCGCATCTCCCGCTGCGAGCTTTCCCACGAGGCCGTCAACCTGAGCGCCCTGGCCGAAGAAACCGCCCGGGAACTGCAGGCCCAGGATCCTCAGCGGCAGGCGTCATTTGACATAGCCGGCAACCTGAGCGCCAACGGCGACCCCCGTCTCATCAAGATCGCCCTCGACAATCTCCTGGGCAATGCCTGGAAATACACCGGCATGCGGGAGAAGGCGCGCATCGAGTTCGGGGCGGTCCAGCAGGAAGGGAAAACGGTATTTTTCGTGCGCGACAACGGCATCGGGTTTGACATGGCCGACGCCCACCGGCTGTTCCTCCCCTTTGAGCGCCTCGCTGCCGGAAGCCCCTTCAAGGGAGAGGGAATCGGCCTCGCCACCGTGGCCCGGATCGTCCAGCGCCACGGCGGGCGGATCTGGGCCGAGGGGGAGAAGGGAAAAGGGGCCACCTTCTACTTCACCCTGTGAGCGTTCCCGGACATTCACCCTCCTCCCGGGAGGTGCCGGCGGCGGTGAAGCTCCTCCTCGTCGCGGCTTTACCCCGCCAGCCGGAACTGTCCCACCAGCCGCCTGAGGTCATCGGCCATGCGCGCCAGCTCAGCCGACGCGCCGGCAACTTCCTCGGCTCCCCGGGTCGTCTCCCCTACCACTTCACTGATCTCCATGACGTTGCGGCTCACCTCGGCGGTGGTGGCGGTCTGCTCTTCCGCAGCGGAGGCTATCTGCTCCACCTGCTGCGCCACGGCGTCGATCCGCTCCAGAATGGCCTCCAGCGCCTTGCCCGAACGGCCCGCCTCGCCGGCCCCCGCCTCCACCTCGGTCACTCCGCGCTCGATGGCAACAACCGCCGTGCGGGTCTCGGCCTGGACCCCCTTGATCATGGCGCCGATCTCCCGGGTGGCCCGGGAGGTGCGCTCGGCCAGGGCCCGCACCTCGTCGGCCACCACGGCGAAGCCCCGCCCCTGCTCCCCGGCCCGGGCCGCCTCGATGGCGGCGTTCAGGGCCAGCAGGTTCGTCTGGTCGGCGATGTCCTCGATGGTGTCAACGATTTCGCCGATCTGGTCCGATTTCCTCCCCAGCTCTTCGATGATCCGGGCCGACTCTTTAACCTGCTCGGCAACTCCTCCAATGGTCCCCACCGCCTTGGCGACGGTCACGGCCCCTTCCCGGGCGGTTTGGCCCGCCTCGGCCGATTCCGTCGCCACCCGGGAGCAGTTGCGGGCGATGTCGGCGGTGGTGGTGGCCATCTCCTCGGTGGCGGCGGCCACCGTTTCCGCCTCGGCCGAAAGCTCCCGGGCGCCGGTGGCCAGGGTATCGGCAACGGCCTGCATCTCCGCGGCGGCGGCAGCGGCGGTGCCGGCAACGGCGGCGATACCCAGGACCGTGGCATGAATCTTCTCGGCAAACCGGTTAAAGGCCGCCGACACCCGGCCTACCTCATCATTGCCGCCAACCGGAAGGCGCACCGTCAGATCCCCCTCGCCGTCGGCGATGTCGTCCAGGGCGGCAAGGAGCGAACGGAGAGAGCGTGAAACTGAAACCGTCACAAAGCCCACCATGATAACCGCGGAGCAGCCAAACAGCGCACCGGCAATCGAGATGATAGCCTCAGCCCGCTCGCGGAAGGTCAATGCAGCCTCAATGGCCGTTTTTTTCGCCTCACTGGCGGCCAGTGAACGGTCAATGACGGTATTCACCCGGCTGATGACGCGGTCACAAACCGCATCGAACTCCTCCATTACCGCGTTCCCCTGGTTCCAGTCGGCAGCGTAGGCCTCCATCATACGGATGCCGGTTTGCCTCATAAGAGGAAGAGACGTCTTGAGCTCCGCAACGATACCACTCCCTTCGCCTCTCCCCAGCCGCCCCAGCAGCGCTTCGGCAGCCCGGTAGGCGGGATCGGCCTCCTTGTCGATCACCGACCGGTCCCTGGTGAGAGAGGCATCGGTAATGAACTGCCAGACCTTGGAAACTTCCAGCTGCAGCTCCCTGGCCAGGGAAAGATCGTTCTGGGCCTGCTCATATTCCTGCAGCGCCTTCCGTATCTCCCGCCCCATGGCGGCACTCCAGAGTGAATTTCCGACCATGAGACAGACCGTTGCCCCCACCAGCACCGCAGCCACAATCAGCTTGCGCCTTACCGTCATCCCCGTCATCTCCTTCTCCCCCCGTAACCTGCCGTAATCCATCCTACCCCGCCAGCCGGAACTGCCCCACCAGCCGCTGGAGCTCCTCGGCCAGGCCGTTCAGCCGGCTGGCCGCGGCGGCGGACTCCTGGGCGCCCCGGGCCGTCTGCTGCACCACCTCGGTGATCTGCTGCATGTTGCTCGATATCTCGCTGGTGGTGGCGGTCTGCTGTTCGGCGGCGGTGGCGATCTGGTTCACCTGCATGGCCACGGCGTTGATCTGGTCGAGAATCGCCCGCAGCGCCTCCCCCGATTTCCCCGCCTCGCCGGTCCCCCGCTCCACCTCACGCACCCCGTCGTCCATGGCGCTGACCGCCCCCCGGGTCTCCTGCTGGATCGCCTTGATCATCTGGGCGATCTCCCGGGTGGCCCGGGAGGTCCGCTCCGCCAGGGCCCGCACCTCGTCGGCCACCACCGCGAACCCCCGCCCCTGCTCCCCGGCCCGGGCCGCCTCGATGGCGGCGTTCAGGGCCAGCAGGTTCGTCTGGTCGGCGATGTCCTCGATGGTGCCGACGATGGCGCCGATCTGGTCGCTGCGGCTCCCCAGGCTCTCCACGGTGCGGGCCGACTCCTTCACCCGCTCGGCGATCCGGTGCATGACGTCCACCGTCCCCTCCACCACGGCCGCGCCGGCGGTGGCCGCGGAGCTGGCGTGTTGGGCCCCCTCGGCGGCCATGACGCAGTTCTGGGCGATCTCGGCGGAGGTGGCGGCCATCTCCTCGCCGGCGGTGGCCACGGTCCCCGACTGGGAGGCCACCTGCTCGGCGCCGGTGGCCATCTGCTCGCTGGTGGCGTAGACCTGGGAGGCGGCGGTGGCCACCTGGGCGGTATTCTGGGCCACCCGGGCGATGATTCCGTGGAGCTTGTCGATGAAGGTATTGAAGAGGGAGCAGATCTCCGCCAGCTCGTCGCGGCCCCGGGCGTCGAGGCGCCTGGTCAGGTCCCCCTCCCCCTGGGCCACGTCCTTGAGCATCGCGAGCATGCCGTTGAGGGGGCCCATGACGCTTCTCACCATGAGCAGTCCGGCGACGCCGGCCAGGAGGATGACCGCAACGGCCAGCACCGCCCCCGTCACCAGGTCGGTACGGGCCTCTGCCGAGAGCTGCGCGGCGGTTTCGGCCAGATCGGCGGAGAGGAGGTCCTCAACCTCCTTCATGGCATCGATTTTCCCGGTGATGGCCGCAAACCAGACCTTGGGATCGACGCCGAAGTTGCCCGCGGCGTGGTTCTCCAGGGCGATGCGCCGCATCTCGTCCACCTGCCGGCCATGGTCCCCCGCCATCCTGGCGGCGAATGTTTCCCGGGCCCGCTCCGTTGCGTAGGAGGAGAAAATGCCGAGATAGGCATCCTGGGCGGAACGGATCGCCAGGAAGCGCCGGTAGGTCTCGTCGTCGAAACGGTTGGCGGTGAAGACGGCGTTCATGGTGGCACGCTCGCGCCCCACCTGCTCCTTGGCGGAAAGAAACGCCACATAGGCAACGCTCTTGCCTGCCAGCCCGGGGTGGGCCATGGTTCGGGAAGCGGCGGCGGCAACATCCAGGAGAGCGGCGATGCTCCCGCTGTAGTAGGCAAAGGAATCCTTGCCGGCAAGGGTGAGCGACGAAGCCGCGGCGCGGGTCTCCGCCAGTCTGGCGAGCCTGCCGGTTGCCGCCTCGCAGGCCCCTTTCACGGCCGGATACCGCTCGCCGCTGGCGGCAAAGAGCCCCTTGAGCGCGGCGAGCCGGGCGTCGGTGGCCTGGCGCTGCCGGTCCAGCTCCTGGCGGAACGACGTCCCCCCCGAGGCAAGGAACCCGGCCGTCATCCCCCGCTCCTTCTGCATTTCATGGATGGCGGCGCTCGTCTTCACCGCCAGCTCCGTAACGGCGGCGACATCCTTCATGGCCCCCATCACCCGGTAGGCCGCCACGATGTCGGCCACCGCGAAATAGACAAGTCCGAGCACGGGCAGCAGCAGAATCACCTGCATCTTTGACCTGATTTTCATCGTCTTCCCCCCCTGGCACTGGCATAACATCAGGACATCCCACATACCGTATCGGGCATTTCCTGATAACCTTGAGGAGTGCCATAAAAAAAAGCCCGCGAAAACAATTCGCGGGCCTGCCCCCAGAACGGAGAAGGAAAAGAGGAGAAGCTACGCGGCCAGCCGGAACTTGCTGACCAGCGTCTGGAGCTCCTCGGCCAGCCTGGCCAGCTGCTCGGCGGCCTGGGCCGATTCCTCGGCCCCCCGGGCGGTGTGCTGGACCACCTCGGTGATCTGCCGGATGTTGTCGTTGATCTCGCTGGTGGTGGCGGTCTGCTCCTCGGCGGCGGTGGCGATCTGGCTCACCTGCAGGGTGACGCCGCCGATCTGCTCCAGAATCGCCCGGAGCGCCTCGCCGGATTTGGAGGCTTCGCAGGTCCCCTGCTCCACCTCCCTGACCCCTTCCTCCATGGAGGATACCGCCCCCCGGGTCTCCCCCTGGATCGCCTTGATCATCTCGCTGATCTCCCGGGTGGCCCGGGTGGTCCGCTCGGCCAGGGCCCGCACCTCGTCGGCAACGACGGCAAAGCCCCGCCCCTGCTCCCCGGCCCGGGCCGCCTCGATGGCGGCGTTCAGGGCCAGCAGGTTCGTCTGGTCGGCGATATCCTCGATGGTGCCGACGATCTCCCCGATCTGGTCGCTGCGGGCCCCCAGGCTCCCCACGGTGCGGGACGAGGAGCGGACCCGGTCGGCGATCCGGTTCATGACCGTGAGGGTCTCCTGAACCACCGAGGAGCCGGTCTCGGCCCGGTCGTTGGCATGGCGGGAGCTCTCGGCGGCCAGGGTGCAGTTCTGGGCGATCTCCGCCGAGGTGGCGGCCATCTCCTCGCTGGCGGTGGCCACGGTGGCCGCCTGCTGGGCCACCTCCTCGGCGCCGGTGGACATCTGGGTGGCCGTGGCATGGAGCTGGGTGGCAGCGGCCGTCACCTGGGAGGCGTTGTGGAGCACCAGCCCGATGACCTCGCTCATTTTTTCCGCCGTGGTGTTGACCTGGCGGGAGAGGAGCCCCATCTCGTCGCGGGTATCCACGTCGGCCCGGGCCGAGAGGTCCCCCTCGGCCACGCGGGTCAGCACGTCGAGCACCCGGTTGAGGGGACGGCTGATGGAGGCGGCGATGGCGGTGCCCCCCACAAGCGACAACACCATGGCCACGAGCACAATCCCCCCCGTTTCAGCCACGGCCCGACGGCAGGCGGCCATGTCCCGCTCGTACAGCTCCCGCCCCTCCTTGACGTTTGCCGCTACCATGGCGGCGACAACCTGTGCCGGCTTCTCGTAGAGGGGGGCCACGCTCCCCGTGGCGAACGCCATGGCCTCGGCCCGGGCCGCGGCATCGCCGGAGGCGGCGGCGGAACGGGCCATCCCGGCGAGCTTTGCTCCGCCGGCCACGTAGGCCTCAAAGCCGCTCCGGAACTCACCGATCTGGGATTTCTCGGCATCGGTGAGCTCGGACTTCTGGAGGCGCTCCAGGGCCTCCCTGATGACTGCCGCGCTCCTTTCGAACTCCCGCCCCTTCTCCTCGATCCTGGTCCCGTCGCTCAGGGCCAGCATGTAGACCAGCGCAAGCCGCATCTGGAGGAACGAACTCTTCATCTCCGAAAGCTCCGCCACATGCTCGACACTCAGATTAAGATCACCCAGATGGCCCGAGAGGCTCCGCATATTGACGAGCCCCACGCCACCCACCACCAGGAGGGCAAGGCAGACCCCCCCCACCATGACGAGCAGTTTTGCCCTGACCTTGAGATCGCTCCAGATGTTCATTCCGTGACTCCTTTCACCAGTTACGTCAACTATGGCCCCGGCACTGCCGACGCAGTCAGACCGTCGGGACTCCTTTCCATTATCGGCCGGACGGACAGGTTCTTAAGGGTCAAATGGAAAAATTTTGCAAAAAGTCGTTTTACTGGTTTCCAGCGGCGTTCTCCGTAACATGGATGTAACATTCACGCGGAATAACTCATTGTATTTTTCGCCTGTTTTTTATAGGATTTCTTGCCTTTATCCCCAGTTGACCAAAGGAACCACTCATGACCTCACGCCTCCCCGCCGAATGGGAAGAGCAGGACGGCGTTCTCCTCGCCTGGCCCCATGCCGACAGCGACTGGCGCCCCTGGCTCCCCCTGGTGGAACTGGTTTTCGCCCAGATAGTCAAGGAGATTACCCGCTTCGAGACGGCCCTCGTGGTGGCCGCCGATGCCGGGCGGACCGCCGCCGTCCTCGCCGCCGTGGGGGCCCGCATGGAGCGGGTGCGGATCGAGGAGATCCCCGCCAACGACACCTGGGCCCGGGATTTCGGCCCCCTGACCGTGGAGAGGGCCGGCCGGCCGGTGCTCCTGGACTTCGGCTTCAACGGCTGGGGGCTCAAGTTCGCCGCCGACCGGGATAATCTCATCACCGGCAGGCTCCACCGTGCCGGGGCCTTCGGCGACACCCCCCTGGAGACCGTGGGGCTCATCCTGGAGGGGGGGAGCATCGAGAGCGACGGGAAGGGGACCATCCTCACCACCGCCGAGTGTCTGCTTAGCCCCAACCGCAACCCCCACCTGTCGCGGGAGGAGATCGAAACCGCCCTGAGGGAACGGCTGGGAGCCGACCGGGTCCTCTGGCTGGAAAACGGCTGGCTGGCCGGCGACGACACCGACTCCCACATCGACACCCTGGCCCGGCTCGCCCCCGACGACACCATCGTCTATGTGCGGTGCGACGACGCCGCCGACGAGCACTACCCGGCCCTTTTCATGATGGAGAAGGAGCTGAAGGCGATGCGGACCCGGGAGGGGAACCCCTATCGGCTCATTCCCCTCCCCTGGCCCCGGGCCTGCCGCGACGAGGAGGGGGCACGGCTGCCGGCCACCTATGCCAACTACCTGGTCATCAACGGCGCCGTCCTGGTCCCCACCTACGACGACCCCGGCGACGAGGCGGCCCTGGCGGCCATCGGCCAGGCGTTCCCGGGCCGGGAGATCGTCGGCATCGACTGCCGGCCCCTCATCCTCCAGCACGGCTCGCTCCACTGCGTGACCATGCAGATTCCCAAAGGAGTTCTTCCACCGCAGGGGCAGGTCTAGGACCTGCCCTCCCCCGATCCATCGCATTCCTGAACAAGGACGGGTCTGAGACCTGCCCCTGCCAGAACCACGAAATCAAACCGAGAGGTATGAACATGTCAAAGCTTACCGTCGCCCTTGTCCAGCAGAGCTGCACCGCCGACAAGGACCTGAACCTGGCCAAGAGCATCGAGAACATCCGCAAGGCGAGCGCCCTGGGGGCAAGGCTCGTGGTGCTCCAGGAGCTCCACTGCGGCCCCTACTTCTGCCAGAACGAGGATACCGGCCACTTCGACCTGGCCGAGGAGATCCCCGGCCCCACCACCGACCTCCTGGGTGGGGTGGCCAGGGAGTTCGGCGTGGTGCTCGTCTCGTCCCTCTTCGAGAAGCGGGCGCCGGGGCTCTACCACAACACCGCCGTGGTCTTCGAGAAGGACGGCGCCATTGCCGGCACCTACCGCAAGATGCATATCCCCGACGATCCCGGCTACTATGAGAAGTTCTACTTCACCCCCGGGGATCTGGGATTCGAGCCGATCCGCACCTCCGTCGGCAAGCTCGGCGTTCTGGTCTGCTGGGACCAGTGGTATCCCGAGGCGGCCCGGCTCATGGCCCTGGCCGGCGCGCAGCTCCTCATCTACCCCACGGCCATCGGCTGGGACCCCCGGGACGAGGACGAGGAGAAGGTCCGCCAGAAGGAGGCCTGGATCACCATCCAGCGGGCCCACGCCGTGGCCAACGGCATCCCGGTGGTGAGCGTGAACCGGGTGGGTCACGAGGCCGACCCGTCCGGGGTTCTGCCGGGGAGCCAGTTCTGGGGCTCCAGCTTCGTGGCCGGCCCCCAGGGGGAGATCATCACCCAGGCCTCCAACGACCGGGAGGAACTCCTCATCGCCGAGGTGGACCTGGCCCGCAGCGAGGCGGTGCGCCGCATCTGGCCCTTCCTGCGGGACCGGCGGATCGAGGCCTACGGGGACCTGCTAAAGCGGTACCGGGACTGACCGGCGGCGCACATTTTCTGTTTGTGCGCCGGCCCCGCCCTGGTGTAGTATATAGTTAAAAAACCGAAGGAATCTCTCAATCCGGCTTCCAGCGCGCACCGCAAGGGAGGGCACGTCATGGTACACGGGATAGGACCGGCACAGACGAATGGTGTCAAGCCCGCGGAACGGGAAGGCGACACCAGGGGACTCCACCGCGGAGCGGCGAAGGGAACGGAAAAGGATTTCCGGAAGGACAATGACGGCAAGGATACGGTATCCCTGGGCACCGAAGAGGAGAGCAGGGAGGTGTCCTACGCCCGGCAGCTGGAGGAGGCCAGGCGCAGCGGCGCCAAGTTCCTCATGCTGCGGGAGCTGGTGGCGAAGATGTTCACCCAGCAGGGGCTCGCCACCGCCATCGAGACCGGCGGCGGCGAGACGGTGGAGATCGAGGACCTCACCCCCGAGCAGGCCCGGGCCCTGGTGGCCGACGACGGGTACTGGGGGGTGGAGCAGACCTCCGACCGCATTTTCCGGTTCGCCACCTCCCTTGCCAACGGCGACACGGCCCTCCTCGACAAGATCAAGGAGGGGGTTCTGCAGGGCTTTGAGCAGGCGAAGGAGGACTTCGGAGGCTCCTTGCCCGAGATTTCCCAGAAGACAGTCGACGCCGTCATGAAAAAGCTCGACGACTGGGCCCGGGAAGCACGGGAAGCCGCCGAGGGCGGCGAAGAGGCAGGAACCGCAGCCTGACAAAAAATGATCACGGGTGCACTTGCAATCGACGGATGACCCTTTACACTAGGGTTCAGACTTTTTCACACGTCGAAAGGAGAAACCCATGAAACGCATCATCGCTGCTGCCGCCCTCACCCTGTTTTGCGCCGCCGGCGCCCTGGCCCACGACAAGGTGGTCATCCTCGAAGCAAAGAACGGCAACGTAACCTTCGAACACGCCAAGCACCAGGGGGTTAAGGGCAACTGCAGGGCCTGCCACGAGTCCGAGGCCGGCGGCAAGATCGCCGGGATGGGGAAGGACTGGGCCCACAAGACCTGCATCGGCTGTCACAAGGAGATGGCCAAGGGCCCCCAGAAGTGCGGTGAGTGCCACAAGAAGTAGGCTGGCTGAAGACCGCTGAAAAGTGAAGGGGGAGGCATCACTGCCTCCCCCCTTTTTTATTTGCCGCCGTACTGCCGTTCGAACTCCATGTCTCCCAGCCGCTTGCGCAGGGCCCTTTCGTAGAGCTCCTCGTACCTGGCCGCTGCGGCCTCCCAGGTGAAGCGCTTGGCCATGGCATTGGCGATGAGCCTCTCCATGGCATCCTTGCGGTGGTACCAGGTGTGAACCGCCCAGCCGACGGTATCGAAGAGGGCCCCGGCGTCGTGGCTCCAGAACTTGAAGCCGGTGCCGGCAAGGGTTTTCTCGTCGAAGTTCTCCACGCTGTCGTCGAGCCCCCCCGTGGCCCGGACGATGGGAAGGGTGCCGTAGCGAAGCGAGTACATCTGGTTGAGGCCGCACGGCTCGAAGGCGCTCGGCATGAGGAAAAAGTCGGCTCCGGCCTCGATCTGGTGGGAAAGGGGGTTGTTGTACCCCACGTAGAGGTTGAACTTCTCCGGATAGGCGCTTTTGATGTCGCCGAAGTAGAAGTGGGCCCAAGGCTCGCCGGCCCCGAGCATGACGAACTGGAGATCGAGGGCAAGGATCCGGTGGATCGCCTCGGCCAGGATGTCGACCCCCTTCTGCTTCACGAGCCGCGACACCATGCCGAACAGGGGGACGTCATCCCTCTCCGGGAGACCGAAGGTCCGCTGAAGGTCCCGCTTGCAGATCTTCTTCCCCGACAGGTCGGCGGCCGAGTAGCGGGCCGCGATGTGGGGGTCCACCTCCGGGTTCCAGTCGTCATAGTCTACGCCGTTCAGGATGCCGTACAGGTCAGCGGCCCGCTCCCGCACCACCCCGTCGAGCCCCCAGCCGTACTCGGGGGTCTGCATCTCCCGGGCATACCCCTCGCTCACGGTATTGAGGACCGTGGCGTGGTAGAGCCCCCCCTTGAGAAGGTTCACCTCCCCGTCCTTCTCCAGCCCCAGGAAGGTGAAGTGTTCCCAGCCGATGCCGAGCACATCCATGAGCCCCTCGTAGAAGTTCCCCTGGTGCTGCATGTTGTGGACGGAGAGGACCGTGGCCTTCCCCCCCACGTAGGGATCCGAGGCATGGGTGGTGTTCACGAGAACTGGCATGGCCGCCGTATGCCAGTCGTGGGCATGGATGATGTCCGGCTCGAAGCCGATCATCTTGGGGAGCTCCAGGGCCCCCTTGGAGAGAAAGACAAACCGATTGTCGTTGTCCAGATACCCCTCGTTGTTCACCTCGTAGAGGCCGTCGCGATCATAGTAACCCTCGTGCTCCAGGAAATAGACCGGCACGTCGCTCCCCGGAATCCGTCCTTCCCAGACGGCGCAGTACTGGTTGCCGATAATCCCCATGGGGACCACGAGCACCCCGGAGAGCTGCCTGAGACCATACCGCTCCCGGTCCACCCTCCGGTAGCGGGGCATCACCACCCGCACGTCGTGCCCCATGCGGGCCAGATGCTTCGGCAGCACCCCCACCACGTCGGCAAGCCCCCCCTCCTTGGCAAAGGGGACACATTCGGAGGCGGCCATAAGGATCTTCAGTTTATTCATCGGCAACAACTCCCTCGTATCATGACAATCGACAGCAAACCGCCGAATTGTACCCCGAACCGTCCGGCACAGCCAAGGCAAAACATGGCGCCCCGTCATTCTGCCGTTGGTGCGGACTGCGTTCTGTGGTATCACTCCAAAGAGGACCGAAACAAGGAGAACCGATCATGACCGATATACCCAAATCATCCGGCGAACGCTTCATCGAGCGGATCATGGCGGAGCTTGACCCCGCGTCGGAGCGGTTTCAGGTACTGGAGACCGCCAAGCGGTTCAAATCCTCCTGGGTGGAGCTGGGGGACCGGCTTCTGGCCGTCAGCTCCCGCAATCTCTACAAGGAATGGGGGTACGAAAGCTTCGAGGATTACTGCTCGAAGGAGATCCGGATCAAGAAGGAGACGGCCCAGAAGCTGACCCTCGCCTACCGCTTCATGGAGAAGAACGAGCCGGAGCTCATGGCCCGCCGGGAGGAGCCCCGCCCCTTCCCCGACTACCGCTCCATCGACCTACTGCGCCAGGCCCGGGAGGAGAAGGGGTTCTCCGACGAGGAGTACGCCGACCTCCGCAGGAGCATCGTGGAGCAGGAACGGAGCCACCCCACGGTACTGAAGCAGTTCCGGGAGGTGGCGAAGACCCGCGAAGAGCCCGTGAGCGACCCGACGGTCCCCCTGAAGGCCGCCCTCGGTGCGGCCCGGCGCCTCGACACGGCGCTGCGGGGCGTGGAGGAGCTTCCCGGCGACTACAGGGAGATGGTGAAACGGCTCATTGCAACCCTGGAGGAAGAGCTGGAAGGGATGCAGGTGGTCGTGGAACCATAGTAACCAAGTTGCTTTGAAGAATGACAAAAGGGCCGCTTCCCTGGAGGGGGGAGGCGGCCCTTTTCATCGCTCACGCAATGCCACACCTACTTCACAACGACCCCATCCACCGTAAGAGAACCACGGCCCACCGTCAGAACCCCCCTTATCCGCGAATAGCCGGGCCTGCTGATATAGCCGCCATTGAATCCCCCTTTGAGAGTCAAGGCTATCGTTTTGTTCAAGGTAATATCGCCGACGAATTCATGGTCCTGAGCTTCGAGCGTTACGGGACCAGACGTCGAAGCGCCGGCGTACGCTTCCGCAAGGGTCGAAAAGTATGTCTTGGTGGTGCCCACAAGCCGTACCGGCGGCATAAGCTCGAATGTGGCCGTCACCAACTTATGGCCATCCATCGTCACGGTGCAGTCACCGCTGGCCGTTGTGCAGGCGCCCGACCACCCGGTAAAAACCGATGTGGTGTCATCGGGTAACGCCGAGAGAGTTACAGATGAGCCTGGCGTGAACTGGGCCAAGCACGGGCCGGAGGTGCAAGCAATCCCGCTCGGGACGCTGTTGACCGAACCGTTGCCGGTACCGGCAAAGTTTACTGACAGTGTGTGACTGGTCACCACCGGCACACCGGTGGTTATGAACGCAAAAGTTGAGCTCTGGCCAACGTTTCCGGCAATGTCGGTGGCGACAGCCTGCACGTAATAGGTGGTGCCCGGCGCAAGACCGGTTACAGTGATTTCATGGTCTATTCCCATGTCGGGAATCGCCGCCGATGTGCCGAGATCCCCCTCGCTGATGCCGTACCGCAGTTGCGTGGCAGTTGGTTCGCTGGTACTCCAGACTATGGTTGCCTGGTTGTCGCCCACAACGGTGGCCACGGGGCTTGCCGTGAAGATAGGCGGGACGCTGTCGGCCGTGGCCCCTGTGGTGAATGAGAGCAAGTCGCTCTGCACCGGCCCGTTGCCGGAGGGATCTACCGAGCCGACGCGGTAGGAGTACTGGGTATTGGGCACGAGATTTGTTAGCACCACCAAGTGCTCGATACCCTGCCTGGTCTTGCCGGCAAAGAGGTTCAGCTCTCCGCCTGTCCCGTAGCTCACCCGCGAGTCGGCGATCTCGTTGGTCCGCCAGCGTATGATGGCACACGTTTCACTGACAGCCATGACCGTCGGCCCCTCGGTAATGACGGGAGGAGCGGCATCGGGGGTTGCAGAGGTGGTGAAGCCGCTCTGGGATATAACGACGCCGATCGCATCGCTCATCATTGCATTGACCAGGAAGGGACTCAGGGCTGCCACCTGCGTCGTCTGCCGCCCAGAATCGGCAACGGCGGTGTTGCCCGCCATGTCGGTGGAGGCAATGGCGTAGCCGTAGGAATTGCCCGGCGTGAGGTTCGTGAGGGTGACCTGGTGCTTCTGCTCCTTCTTGGCGTTGGAACTCCGTTTGTCCTTCGCATCGCCGGCGCCATAGTCAACGACACTATCCGTCGGCCGGTCCGTCTCCCAGGCAATGGTCACCGTAGTGTCGGTGGCGTGGATCACCTCGGGATTCTTGGTGATGACCGGCTTGTCATTCCGCGGGAGGATATCGGTGGTGAAGGTGCCGACGGCGCTTGCCGCCGGGCCGTTCCCCCCCGCGTCGCGGGAGAGGACACGGAAATGGTAGGTGGTTCCCTCGGCCAAGCCGACGATCGGCAGGTTGTGACTGGTTACCAGGGCGGCACGGCTGGCTCTCTCGCCGAAGTCGGCGGTTGTCCCGTACTCGATGACGCTGTCGGCAGGCTCGTCGGTCTCCCAGCGGATGACTGCCGATTGATGGGTGACGTTCACCACAAGCGGCCCTTCGATGACCACCGGCGGCAGCGTATCGGCGGCGGCCGGGGTGGTAAAGGTGAAGTGCTTGCCCAAGGTCGGGCCGTTGCCGAGGCCGTCTTTGGTGGAGACGGTGACGGTATAGGTGGTGGCGGGAAGGAGACCCGTGATCCGCACTCCATGGTCCAGCACCAGCCCCTTGTCGCTCACCAGACCGTAGGCTGTGCCGTCGTTCCAGGAGATGCCGCTTGTGGCCGGCTCATCGGTCTTCCAGACGATGGTGGCCTCGGTGTCGGCGATATTGACCGCCAGGGGGCCTTCGACAATGACCGGCGCGGTGGTGTCCGGAGCGGCCTGGGTGGTGAAGGAGAGGAGCGGGCTCTCTGTCGGACCGTTGCCGACGGCGTCGGTGGCGTTGACCGTCACGTAGTGGAGCGTCGCTGAATTCAGGCCCGTCAGGGTAACCCGGTGGCTTGTGGCCAGGGCCGTATCGGCCAGGGTCTGACCGGGGGTCGAGGTCAGGCCGTAGGCAACGGAGCCGGTTGACGGCTCGTCGGTTCGCCACTCCACCACGGCGCTGTCGTGGGTAATGGCCGTCACCACCGGCCCCTCGATGATGACCGGCTTGCGGGTGTCGGGAGTCGGCCTGGTGCGGAAGGATACAATCGAACTGGCCGTCGGGCCGTTGCCGGCGATGTCCGTTGCCTCGACCTTCACGTAGTAGAGGGTGTCAGCGGCCAGGCCGGTGAGCGGCACAGAGTGGATGGTCCTGGCCGTTGCGGCGGCAACCGCTGTGGCCGGCGGACTGCTCAGGCCGTACGATACGCTGCCGGTGGTTGGCTCATTGGTCTGCCATTCGATGACGGCTGAGGTATCGGTAATCGACGAGACCGTCGGACCGGAGATGATGGTGGGAGCAATGGTGTCCGGGTAGTTGAGGATGATATTCTGGAGGATATCCTGGGTGACGGCGAGGTTGTTCACGACCGTCTGGGCAAAGCCGCTGCCGGCGGGGGGGATGATGGTGACGCTGTAGGCCCCCCCTGCAATCAGTGGGAGTGAATACGCACCTGCAGCATTGGATACTGCATCGGTAATGATCTTCTTGAACGTGTACCCCCCGGAAGAGTTATCCGACCAGTACTGATCCACCTTCACCTGAACCCCGGGGACCGGGACACCGTTGGTGTCGGTCGTATGGCCGCTCAACGTCACGAACGGAAGGACAAGATCCCGGGTCGTGGCGCCGGAAACCTGGAGATTCCGCACCATCGGCCATATCCAGTATGCCTTGGGAGTCGGCACGCTGGAGGCAAGCCCGGAATATTGAACATTCATGTCGTAGGCGCCACTCGCCAGGGACACGGAGTATTGGCCATTGGCATCGGTTGTCAGGGTCGCAATGGCCGTGCCGCTGGCCTGATCCTTGATCCCCAGCACAACGTTGCTGACGGGGGTACCATTCAGACTCCGGACTACGCCGCTCAAGATGTGTTTCGAAGACACGACAAGGTTCTGAGACATATCTGCATTGACGGTGACATTGGTCAGCACCGTATTGGCGAAATTCGATCCGGAGGCTGGTATGAGCGCTATGCCATAGGTTCCTCCGGCTATGAGGGGCAGCGAATAGGCACCGGCAGCATCGGAGACCACGTCGGTTATGATCTTCTTGAAAGTGTGCCCCCCCGAAGAGTTATCCGACCAGTACTGATCCACCTTCACCTGAACCCCGGGGACCGGGACACCGTTGCTGTCGGTCGTATGGCCGCTCAACGTCACGAAGGGGAGGACAAGATCACGGGTCGTAGTGCCGGAAACCTGGAGATTCCGCACCATCGGCAGAATCCAGTACGCCTTGGGGGTCGGCACGCTGGAGGCAAGCCCGGAATATTGAACTTCGATTTCATAGGCGCCGCTCGCCAGGGGCACAGAGTACTGGCCGTTCATATTGGTTATCAGAACCGCAATGCCCGTGCCGCTGGTTTGATCCTTGATCCCCAGCACAACGTTGCTGGCGGGGGTACCATTCAGACTCCGGACTACGCCGCTCAAGATGTGTTTAGAAGACACAACAAGGTTCTTATGCATATCTGCATTGACGGTGACATTGGTCAGTACCGTATTGGCGAAATTCGATCCGGCGGCAGGAGAGAGCGCTATACTATAGGTTCCTCCGGCTATGAGGGTCAGCGAATACGCACCTGAGGCATCGGACACCACATCGGTAATGATCTTCTTGAACGTGTACCCCCCCGACGAGGTATCCGACCAGTACTGATCCACCTTCACCTGGACGCCGGGGACCGGGACCCCGTTGCTGTCGGTAGTATGGCCGCTCAACGTCACGAAAGGGAGGGAAAGATCACGGGTCGTGGCCCCGGAGACCTGAAGATTCCGCACTAAAGGCCATATCCAGTATGCCTTGGGAGTCGGCACGCTGGAGGCAAGCCCGGAATACTGGGCTCCGATTTCATAGGTGCCGCTCGCCAGGGGAATGGCGTACTGTCCATAGGCATCGGTTATCAGAGTCGCAACAAGAGTGCCACTGGGCTGGTCCTTGATACCCAGCACAATGTTGCTTGCAGGGGTGCCATTCAAGCCCTGGACGACGCCGCTCAGGACATTTGCCTCCTGGACCAGCACCACATTCTGCGTCACATTGTCATCATTGACCGACACTCCATTAACCATCGAATTGGCGAATCCGCTCACCAGGGGAGGCATCACCTGCACGTTATATGTCCCATTGGCGGCCGCAATGGAGTAATTGCCACCAGCATCCGTAACACTGCTGCCGACCGGGCTTGAAGAAGAAGCATCATAGGCCGTGACCGTGGCGCCGGCCAGCGGATTGCTTCCCCCGTACACCGCCCCCTGGATCACCCACGCAAAGCTCTCCTGGGCCAGAGCAGTACATGCCAGTAGCAGAAACAGACCCAGCCAGAAATTGACCATCCTCGTTACCGACTTCATGGGAATCCCCCTGGAATTCTTTCAGCACCAGAAACACAGAGCCTACTTCTTCGGCTGCAGCACTATCGCCACGTTTCCGGTTTCAAAGAGCCTGACCGGCAGGCTTACCGAGGCAAAGTCCTTCCCGTCGGGGGCCTGGATCTGCACCATGGCGTCCAGGAATTCCATGGCGGGGAGCTCGAACCGGCCGGCAGCATCGGTCACGACCTTGAACTTCTCCACCCCGTCCAGGTCGATATGGACCTTTGCGCCGACGGCCGGCTGGCCATCGCTGAATGTAACCCTCCCCCCCTGGGCAAAGCAGACGCCCGCCATTAGAAGCACAGCGCAACTGGCTCCCGCGATTCTCGTCATCTGCCGGTGTATCCTATTCATGCCATTCCTCCTGAAATCTGCCCCATAAAGCAAAGACCCGCCATCGAAACAGCGGGCCTCTACCCTTCATCTCCCGTCACTTCGACAGCCCCTCTTTCCGGTTTCGAACCGGACAGGTGACTTTGTGCCCCCCGGTTGCCCGGGGTTTACCCTTTCGGTGACTCAGCAATCAAGTTGCTGGAACCAATCTCTATGTCTATGTATCGACCAAAAATGAAAAAAGTTTAGATAAATCTCTCCTATAGTTTCTCTACTGAATTACCAGCTTGTCAACGACCAGCGAACCGCTGCCGATGGTCAGGACTCCCTTGAGAACCGAACTTCCCGATGTGGGATTGAAGGAGTTGTCGAGCCCTCCCCTGAAGATCAGCGACACGTTCCGGTTGAGGGTGAAGTTCTCATTGTAGTCGCGTCCCCGCGCTTCGATGGTGGAGGTTGTGCCGGCAGCGGCGTAGGCCGCCGCAAGGGTTGCGAAGTATTGCGGCGTTTGACCTGCCAGACGTATGGGCGCGTCGAGGGTGAAGACCGCCGTGACGCTCCGGTCGCCATCCATGGTGAGGGAACAGTCACCACTGACGTTCGTGCAACTCCCCTGCCACCCGCTGAAGAGGGAGAGGCTGTCCGTGAATGCCCTCAGCAGGAGCGATGTCCCCGCATCCACTGTTGTCTCGCAGGTTCCGGCATCGCAGGCCAACAGGCTCGGGATGCTGTTGACCGCCCCCTCGCCGGTGCCGGAGAGGGTTACTCTCAGCTTGCGGGACGAGAAGGGGGTTTTGGCGGGATTGGCATCGTTCCCATCGATGTCCGAGGCATAGCCGTCACCGTCGCCATCGGTGAGGGAGCCATAGTCGTACCCGGCGCCATGGTAGCCGACCGTTGCGGAGTAGCTGGCGTTGTTGATGGTGGTGAAGTTACTCCCATCAGCGGCCACGACCCGGAACATGAGCGGCTCGGCAGGCAGTGCGGCGGCAGGGATTCGGATGCTGGTCTGCGTTGGCGTGACCTGAAGGGGAACGGCGTCCGGCTTCCCGTCGCCGTCCCGGTCGGCCACGGTGAAGAGATCGATCCAGTACCAATAGGGGCCCGTAGCACCAACCGGCGCCCAGGAGAATTCCATGTCTCCGTTGAGCCTCCGGTTGACGCGGAACGTCCGGTAATCCACCACCGGCAAGGCTGCTGCCACGGGCTGATAGGTATAGCGAGTATCGCTCTTGCCGCTGTTGTCAACAGCCTTCAGGGTGTACAGCCCCTGGGGCGCACTGCCAGGTCGGTCGAGGCGGTAGTTGGCCGCATATTTCCACCCTTCTTTCATCAGATCATAGGCTATGCCTGACGGGCCGCTCACCGTCAGGGCCGTCACGGTGCCGTCGGCATCGGAGCCCGACATCTGGAATTCGGTAGTAATAAAGCCGTCCGGCTTGGCGGCATTTCGGACCCGGAAGTAGTTCAGCACCGGCTTTGTTGCGTCGAACGACTGCACAACCAGGGGGATAAGAGCGCCATTGCGACGGTTTCGCACCGTGCCGATATCGCTGCTGTCGTATACTTCCACCCGCCAGTCCTTGTTGGTGATGTCGCTGGTCATAACGTCCACATAGGTCTGGTTTTGGCGGGAGGTCGTGGTATAGCTTCCCGTCTGCGTGTCCTGGATAAATATCCGGTAATAGAGGGAACCATTGGTATTGACGTCGGCCCAGCTGAACCGTATCGAACCGTTGCCCAGATCCCGCGCCTGCATGGTGGCTGTATCAGGCGCGGGATAGGTGACGGCCGCGGTGAGCGGAGCGGTCAGGGAGTGCTCGACCCCGCCGGCAGTGACATGGAAGGTATAGGTTCCCGCGGTGAGCGGCGACGAGAACTTTTTGGAAAACTCTTTGTACTGGGCCGTATAGTCACCGGTGAGATTGAAGGTGTACTTGAAATTGTTCGGCCCCGTCAACTCTGCGAAGGTCACCGTTTCGGGGCGGTCAACCGCGAAGGTGGCCAGCACGAACGCCGAACCGTCAGCCTCGATGCGGTTGTGCAGCGCCGCCCAGGTGAAAATGGGGAGGTTCGGGTCGTAGTGGGCCGGAGTCGGCGTGAAATCCGTGTACGACGAGTTGGAGCGGTTGTACGCGAGATCTATGGTTGGCCCGTCATAGGCCTCGACACGGTACCGGTAAGCCAGACCATCCTGGAGCAGGCCGGCAGGCACATCCTCAATGGTGCCGTGCTTGCGGGCCCCCGTAAACACGGGGGCACCGGCCGGCGTGGTGATCCTGAACCGGTAGTAGTAAGTCTTGGGGGCATTCACGGGGGCCCAGCGGAAGCGGTAGGAGTTGTCGGCCTTGCGCTGGTACTTGACGGTTGCCGAATCAACGACTGGTATCGGCTCGGGAGTCACGTGGGTATCGAACCGCTGTGCCCCCCTCCCTTTTCCATCCTGGAGGTTGAAGGAATAGAAGCCCGGAGCCAGCGATGCAAACTCCTTGTAAAGAGAAAGGGTCCCAGGATAAGACGGATTGATATCGGCATCGGTGAATGTGTAGGCAAACCCGTTGGGACCGTTGACCGTCAGCGTCATTCCGGCCAGGGATGTGGCAATGCTTGTGAGCCCCACATCAAGGGCATCCTTCTGGGTGCCATCACTCCTGGAGACATGAGTCACACCGGCCCAGCTGAAATCAGCGGCAGACAGTATGGAGTACGTCCGGGTCTGCACCTGACTCTGCCCCAGAGCGTCCATGGCGATGTACTTCAACGTTTTCGACGATTCAAGAATGATGGGACCCAGGTAGGGCTGGGACGACGTGGTGGGCGTCGTGCCGTCCAGGGTGTAGTAGATGGAGGCATCCTTGTTGGCGATGATGCTCACGGACAGGGGTGCTTCATAGGTGCCGCTCGCAGGGAATGCCATGACCTGCAGCGGGGTCGTGTCGACCGAGAAGGTGGCGGTCACCGAGCGGGCGCTGGTCATCTTCACGCGGCATTCGTCGCCGGAGAGGGAGTCGCAGCCGGTCCAGCCGGCGAAGTAGGAGTACTGCCCAGGGTAGGGGATAAGGATAACATCGGTGCCGTCCACGTAGGAGTCGTTGCACACCCCGAAATCGCAGAATAAGCCAGTGGATGTTTCTACCGTTCCGGCACCGGCAAGGGAGATGCTCAGGGGATAACTTGGTGGCGGCGTCTCGGACGGAAGCGGCAAGCGGTAGACCCCTTCGGAATTCCCGACAAGGAGGTAGGATGCACCCGATGCGAGTGCCAGCGTATTAGGGTTGTAAACACCCGTGTTCAAGCTGCTCCAGGAGGCGGCTCCATCGGTGGTTTTGAAAATGGTGCTGTCCGCGGCGGCCAACAAAGAATCCGGCGCGATGACAAGAAGGTCTGACACAAAAGGCATCCAGTCATGCTGGACCAGACCATTATTAGCCGGGAACATGGTGACTCCCCCGTCAGTACTTTTATACAGACCGCTGGATGTAGCCAGATAAACCGTCGAGGCAGAAGCGGGGTCGATAGCAAGGGTAACTGCGCTGATTCTGTATCCCCACGGCTCGTAGGGGGTGCTGTATACTTTGTTCCAGGTAGCTCCGCCATCAGCACTTTTGTACAGGTCATTCAAGCTGAGTGCGTAGACCACTGAAGGATTCAACCCAGAAACGGCAACCCGCCTGAAGTAGCCGTTCAAGCCGGCTGTCTGCCAGGAAGCGCCTTGATCGGTGCTCTTGTAAACACCACTACTCGTTGAAGCAAAGATGATTGAAGGATTTGCCGACGACGCGAAGAGATGATAGACATCGCTGGTCAGATTCGTAGCCGTCCAATTGGCGGCATCGTCGGTACTGCGGTAAAGGCCATACCACCCTCCGGCAAGGACAACACCCGGAGCGTGCGGAACAGTTGCAACCGCCCAGACTCCAACACCCCCCAGGCCGTTGTTGGCGGGATTCCAGTTTGCCCCTCCGTCGATGCTCTTATAAACCCCTCTTCCTTCAATCCCTGCATAGACTGTCGTCGAGGTCTCGCGATCAAAGGCAAAGGATCGGACATTCACGGAACTATCCGCACTGCCAACCGTGGACAACCAATCCCAATGGGCTCCCGAATCGGTGCTCCGATAGATTTGCCCCTCCGACAAACCCGCATAGACCCCTGTCGGAGAAGTCCGATCCGCAATGAGCACCGTTACTGCCCCCGAAAGGCTCGCATGGAACCAGGTGGCGCCGTTGTCGGTACTGCGGGAGACACCGTTATAGTTGGAAACATAGATCGTTGCCGGATCGTTCGGGCTGATCGCTATGCCGTAACTCCAGCTTGATGCCAGCAGGAGGGTCCAGGTGAGCCCGCCATCGTTGCTCCGATAGACCCCCGAGTAGGTGCCAACAAAGATAGTATCCCCATCGGCGGGACTGACTGAAATGGCGCTCGGATACGTATAGGAGGGTAGAACGAGTTGAGTCCAGCTGGTGCCGCCGTTGGTGCTCTTGAATACGCCCCCCATCTGAGAGTGGATGTAGAGAGTTTCCGGAGATTGGCTGGCAACTGATATGGTGCGTACCACGTCATCGGTAAACTCCACATTGACCTCGGCCCAGGTGCCGCCTGCATTGGTGCTTTTGAAAAGGCCGCCGTGGGTAGCTGCGTAGATGACCGTTGACGAGCTGGAGCTCCCGCCCAAGGTGGTGACAAACAGATGATTGAGACCGCTGTTGCTTGCCGTCCAGGATGTGCCACCGTTGGTGCTTTTGTAGATACCTTTGCCGAAGGTTCCAGCAACGACAACCTGCGGATTTGCCGGATCGACCCAGAGGGCTTTGACACGGACGGTTCCGAGGTTGTTGGTGACGTTCACCCAGCTCGCCCCGCCATCACTGCTTCTGAAAACTCCTTCGCCATACCGGGCCGCATAGAGGGTGGCCGGCGTTCCAGTCGAGGCAACCAGGGCTGTTACTGCTCCGGGGCGTGGCGTGTCCGTCATCAACATGGCCTGCCCACTGAGATTCGCATAAACACGGGGAGAGTCGGGGTCATTGGAAACGACCTCCAGTGCCGCACCCTTGGAACCAGCCGAAGTCGGCATGAAATCAACCTCTACAGAACATGAGGTGCCGGGAGCCAGTGTTGGGGTCAGAGAGGAACAGGTCCCGGCCGAAAGGGTAAAATCATTCCTGTCGCTTCCGACAAGGGAGATCGACGTTATTGCCAGATCCGCGGTTCCTTTGTTATCCAGAGGGAAAAGAGCCGGAGGAGACTTGAAACCATAGTTCAGATCCTCGTAAAAGAACCGGTAATCGGTGTTGAAAGAAAGATTTGGTGCCGTAAAGGTGCTGCAGGCAATGCCACGGATATCAGAACGGACCGGAATGAGGTCAGCCTGAACATCTCCAAGGCCGAGCGGAAACATCCCTCCCAGCGTCGGATCGGGAAGTACCGTTCCGCCGGTGCAGTCCGCCAGCTTCGAGCGGAAATTTATAGGTGCTGAACTGTTGAAGAATTTGGAAAGATCAACTACCGCCGCGGCTCCGTCGCCGGCAAAGGAAAGGTGCTGGGGCCCGCTGAGCGACGCCTTGATCTCCGCCAGGGCCTTCTGCACCTCGGCCACATCGGGGGTAGTAGTATCAAAGGGCGAATCGGTCAGGGGGACATCCAGCACAAACAGATGGCCGTCGACGGTGGACCGGCCCTTGACGGCAGCCACTGCCTGGTTAAAGGAGTCGATGAAGCCGATGAGCGCGGTCTTCGCGTGGGGGAGGCGGGACGGGTCGCGGGGAACCAGGAGCTCCGCATCGTTCTGGAGCAACTGGCGGTAGAGCATGAGCTGCTCCCGGTCGCCGTTCACGATGGGGGGGAGGTTGACATTGAGCCCGTAGGTGCGGAGGAGCTCCACGTTGCACTTGGCCAGATAGGCAAGGGACCTGATGGCCAGAACGTCACCGTAATCGGCGCTGAACGGTCCAACACCAACCTTGTTGAGCCCTTCCGCCTGGAGGGTGGAGATGAACGCCGGGTCGGTCACGGCGCTGAGGTTGGCAATGGCGCCGTCAATCTCCGGCAGGGCCTTGGCAACGAGGAAATCGATGACCGCACCGGTTGCCGGCGTCGAAGCTGCCAGCTCGTCGGGTGCCGTTTCCTCGGTTCCGTAAAGGCCGTAGCTCGTAAAGCTGAAGCCGGTCAGTTCGGCGATCTCCCTGATGCTGTCGAGTCCCGAGGTAGTGAGCCCCTGTCCCTCCTCATAGAGGGCCAGAATCCGGGTCACGCCGTAGAGGAACTGGGCCTCCTGGTTGGCCGGTTCGGCGAGTGTCGCCTGCCTGAAAACATCCCGGGCGCCAATGATATCGTGGGCCACCAGACGCTCCTTCCCCTGGGCCACAAGCGTGGACACATCGGCCGGAGCGGAAACGACCGGTGCCGGAGAGGACGACAACTGCGGCACGCCTGTCAGCCCGGCCAGGGCGGCACAGGCCACCATGATCCCCAATACGACCATTACGATACTTTTTACCTTCATGCGCACCCTCCTCCAGACAAAGCCCAATCAAAATACATACACTCACTTCAGCCGATAGACCCTTTTCTTCTCGCCGTACGTTTCAAGCACACCCTCCGTGAGGAAGAGACGCGCACTCGCCACATCATCGAGCGCCCCCCCGTTCAGCCTTACGGAAACACCTTTTCGCAAGACGAGGGGCGCCCCATGGGAGAGCCCCCACTCGGCGGCGTCAGCCCTGAACCTCACCTCGCCCCCCTTGAAGCGCCAACTGCCGGACAGGGTATCAAGGAAGGTGGCCCGGGCCACCGTTGACCGCAGTCCGAGGAAGCTCCGGCCACGGTTGACGGCCCGCCGCCCGCTGATTTCGATGCGCCGGCCGGCAATCTCCTCGTTGAACCGGTACCCTTCCATCATTCCCGCCACGTCAGGGGGGAGGCCCGGCAACGATGAGTTCTCCCCGTGGGGAATTTCCGGCCTCCCTCTGGCGATAAGGATTGCCACTGCCGCCACGCAGACGACGGTCATGGCGGCCAGGAGACGTCGTATGCTGGTGGCTGACAAACGAAGTTTCACGGTGTAATCCCCTGAAAAATTGGAACACCATAACAATTAAGCCACCGCTAATGCAAACACATTTTCAGCTTGAGCGATGTGCTCGGAACGCGGAAATTTGAAGTGTTGCCCCGCTCATCCACATGGACGGTTTCGCGGCGGAATTCGTTGTAGGTGAAGGTGCTGGTTTCTCCCTTGCTGTTGTAGTGCCGGAAGAGCCGACCGTTCTGGTAGTACTCGTAGGTCATGGCGTTGCCCCGGGGAAGGGTGATCCGCTTCAGGGCATGGTTGAGGCGGGGGCCGTCGGTGCTTGCGTAGTACTCGTAGACGACGGGGTTCTGCAATCCGG
>Ga0209172_10000488_pt1 | contig 108965 bp, 94 predicted proteins | sample LarsenN4metaG_FD_184113 | JGI IMG/M metagenome (GOLD analysis project Ga0209172, IMG submission 184113) | Hot spring sediment bacterial and archeal communities from British Columbia, Canada, to study Microbial Dark Matter (Phase II) - Larsen... ... | reverse complement strand
TGAAACATCAACATATTGCGTTTGCCTTGCGAGGATCCGCCATATTGTCCTGTTTCTTTGATGGAATCAGCGTTTCATCACGGGAATTACCAGAGACCCAAAAATACTTTTCGGTTCGGGCGCCAAGCGCCCTCAAAACAAGATAAATATAGAACGTTTTGAGGGCGCTTGGCGCCCGAACCTGCTGTAATCTCTTTCTTGAGGTTTATAGCAACAGGAGTAAAAACCCACCTGAAGGCGGCGCCCCGAACATTAACCTTCAAAGAAGAACTTCGCTAACAAACCATGAAAATGATGCACGCCGTTCTCCCGCTTGACCGAATAACGCCCGCTTGTGTAAGTGCGCGAACGCAGGCCGCGCTGCACTGCTTCACAGATTTGAATGTCTTCAATCTGAATCTCATCGCTGAACTCAATTGTGCTGCGAATCTTCTCCTGAACTTCGGGAAGCTCCGGGTCGCGGAAATACCATTCAAAGACAGTCAGCGTGCGCTCCGCTCCCAGCGGCACAATCAAATTGGTTGAGTAATTATCAGGATAGACGTTAAGCATAAGGTTAGGAAAGATCCAGAAGAACTGCGCTTCATTCTTAGCCTCATCTTCACTCAACCGCAATCGACCGGCATCAACTCGTTTGATCGGCGAATGCTGAATCGAGTAGAAGCGTCTGGTCTCGGTGCGGTATCGAGCATAATCAAGCTCGCGCATAAGCGAGGGATGAACAATGGGAATGTGATAACCTTCGAGATAATTATCGACATAGACTTTCCAGTTACAGTCAATGTACCAATCCTTGCGCGCGGCCAGGCGCATGCTGGCCAGATCGCGGTCAGCCAGGCGTGCTGGCAGGTCTTCAAGAGTCTCGCTGAGCGGCGCGCAATCCGAGTCGAGGTTGACGAAAACAAGGGGCCCCCAAACGTCAACTTTAAATTCAGGCAATCTGTTTGCCTCTTTGCTGAAACACTCAACGCCATCAAATTCAGGCGTGCCCAGTAAGCGGCCATCGAGCGCGTAGCTCCAGCCGTGATAGCGGCATTGAAAGACATTGCACTTGCCCTGACCAATTGTGACCGGCCCGGCGCGGTGACGGCAGACATTTGACATCGCCCGCAGTTTTTCATCTGCGCCGCGCACTATGACAACTGGCTCATCGCCGATGGTTGCGGTGAAGTAATCGCCCGGCGCAGCCGCTTGCTCTACTCGTCCTACCAGTTGCCAGGTGCGCGCGAATACCTTCTCCTTCTCCTGTTCGAGAAAGCTCGGATCGGTGTACCAGTGTGATGGCAAGGTTGAAGCCAGCGCCAATCGCTGCTCAAATGAGAACTCAATAGCAGACATATCTCAACTCCATCTTCTTCAGACCAAGGGTTACAAACAAGATAGATTCTTCCCTAAATCGCTCGATTTTACAATCTCCGGTGATCGCATCCGGCTCATAGCTTGACGCTTTACGTCTGGTCGCAATCGCTCCTGGATGCGCTGCAACTTGCCGACCTTCTCCAGAGTGCGGAAGTAGTAATATAGAGATCAAGAAAAAGAATTCCTTTGTAGAGAGGCGAAGCTTCTCGTCGGGAAAATAGATGGCTTTTGGCGCTCTGGCGCGCATCATTTACTGGATTGTATGGGTAAACTGCCGAGGCAGATTCACAGGAATAGGAGAGGCGTGGTGATGAACCATCAACCATTTTCCATCTCGTTTGAGAAAGATGTTTGTTGCTTGCACGGGAGTTGACGCCAGGCCGCGCTCAAAGAAAGTTGTGACATTCTCCACGCAGGTCACCCAGGCAACCTCATCACCTATGTTGGTAGAAACATCTTCGATTTGCACTTGCATCCCATGAGTATTACGGAAGATGATCGACCAGCTCTCTCTGATCTTCTTCCAGCCTTTGATCATCTCCCAGCCGGGATGTACACACTTTGCGTTCTCATCATGCAACCAAACTTCATCCATTGCCTCAATGTTGCAAATTTCTAATGCCCGGTAGAAAGTTCTATTTGCCGCTTCAACCGCTTTTCTATCTTCCATGATTGCCTCCAGTATGATCTATAATAAACAGGTTGTAGATTGGCTATAAGCTTCAGTTAATGAGAACAGAAGCAAAGCTATTATGAGGCTTTTCAAGCTCTGTTTGCAAGAGAGCGATTTCAGCTTAACATTCGACGCGGCAGAATCACTCATCTATAGTATAGCAACCTGTTAGGTCGTATCTGTTTAGCGTCGCGGTAGCTCTTGCGGCTGTGCCGCGCTGATGTGCGGTGAGTGAGGCGGACTCGCCGGAGGTAGGCCAGGGGACCCTTGGCGGCTGCGCCGCCGCTTTCGATCAGGCTAAACACAAACGTCCGTTAGATTGCTGATGGCGCAAGAACCAGCAACCTAACTGCCACGGCTGTACATCGCGGCGCGCTTTTATTGTTTCTCTCGCGTCGCACAAGCCGTCTGAAAAACTCCTCAGCCTCACATCTGGGGAGTCAATTAGGAGGGGCAAGGAATGGAAATCAGAGATGCTAATGCAATGAAATCTTTCTCTGCGGAGAAGATGAAGAAGATGAATCTGTTTGAGACAGAGAGAATGTTTTGCGATGTCTATTGCTTCGAGCCCGGCCAGTCGCAAAAGCCTCACATCCATCCATCATCTGATAAGGTCTATTTTGTACTCGAAGGCAGAGGCAAATTCAAAGTCGCAGATCAAGAGGCAGAACTATCGCCGGGAATGGCAACGATAGTCCCCCCCGGAGCCGATCACGGGGTGACCAATCACACCAGCGAGCGGCTCGTTGTGCTGGTCTTTATGACGCCAAAACCCTGAACAGGCTCAATCTTCGTCGATGCGCCGGTAACCGGAGGGATATAACTTCTCTCTTAAACTCGGATCATTTAAGCCGCTTTACTATGTGGAAGCCAAACTCGGACTCAACCAGATCAATGTTTCCCGGAGAAAGGTTTATGGCGCATTGAACGAACGAGCGCGAATAGCTTCCTCGCTCGTCGCGGAATATAGTCAAAGGCAAGGCTTTATCATCAGAGTGATTCTTCATAAGGGCTTCAAAGTTGGCGCCTTTCGCCCTCGCCTGTTTCAACAGATCATCGGCAAGCTTCTTTGCTTCCTCCTTGGACCTGATGCGCGGGGGCCCCTTCGATCCTCTGTAGCTGATCAATATGTGCTCAACTGTGACTGTCCCCGGATCCCGTTTAGGTTTTACCGGCAGCGTGCTAGGATCTATCTCAGCTACTGGAGCGGATGGTTGCTCCGCCGCTTTCTGCTGAGCGGATGAACTTGATGGCGCCGCCTCTTTCTTCTCCTCTTTTTGGCAGGCGATGGCAATAATAATGATTGCCGTCAGGAGTAATGAGACTGTTCTATTCATCTGAATACTCCTCAGAAAATGTACAGCGACCTGTTAGGTTGCTGCCTATCGCGCACTATCAGCAACCTAACCGCCTTACTGTACATCGCATTTTCATTATTTCCGGGCGTCGCGCGAGCCGTCTGAAAGACTCCTTAGTTTTGCCGACTTCTGGCGAAATCTGCAAAACTAAAGTCGGTAAGACTCGGCCAGGAGTTCGACCGGATGCATCACCTGTATATTAAGCCCGGCGAGGAAGGCCCCACTGGCAATCTGCATGTGGCAGCCGGGATTTCCCGTCACAACTATCTCCGCTCCGGTCGCGCGAATATTTTTGATCTTGTCCTCTTGCAGGCGGCGCGACATCTCCGGCTGGAGCAAGTTGTATATGCCTGCGCTGCCGCAACACATCTCGGAATCTTTTAGCGGGACGAATTGAATTCCCGGAATCGATCTTATGATCTGAATCGGCGGCTGAGCTACTCTTTGCCCGTGCAGCAGATGACAGGGGGCATCATAAGTCACTCGCCGCTTGATCGCTCTTTGGCCTGGCCTGAACCCAATTTGAACCAGGTACTCTGTTATGTCTTTCACCTTCTTGCTGAATTGTTCCGCCCGATGCGCGTACTGAGGGTCGTCGGCCAATAGTTCGCCGTATTCTTTCAACATAGCGCCGCAGCCAGCAGCATTGATGATGATGGCCTCACATTCCGCCTTCTCAAAAGTATCTATATTCTTCCTCGCCATCTCTCTGGCCGTCTCTCGTTCTCCTGCGTGCGCCTGAAGGGCGCCGCAGCAGATCTGCGACTGCGGCGTTATGATCTCGCAGCCATTCACCAGCAGCGCCTCTCTCGTCGCCTGATTGATACGAGCAAATAAGGTCTCCATCACGCAGCCGGTGAAGAAGGCTACTTTGCGCGGCTTGACGCCCGCCGATGCAGGGGCCCTCTGTCGCCAAAGACCGCGATGCCCATTCCTGACAGACAGACCTTCGGAGGGGACCAGAAGTTTCAGGGCCCCTTGCAGCTTCAAAGGCAAGCTATCAACCAGCCCTGATTTAACTGCCATCTCGGGCAAGCCGGTGCGTTTGAGCCAGCGGGCAAAGCCGAATATAAACCGCACTCGCGAAGGAAAGGGAAATATGCGCCTGAGCACAAATCTTTTAATCAGCTCTTGAAGATTTGGCTTACTCTTCTCTTCTCTATTCTTGGCGATCTCGGCTCTGGCCGCTTCCAGCAGGTGGCCGTAAAGCACGCCCGAAGGGCAAGCAGTTTCGCAAGCGCGGCATCCGACGCACATATCTATGTGGCGAAGGAATGCAGGAGAATCAACTGTGAGCCGATCCTCAGCCACTGCTCGCATCAGGTAGATGCGCCCGCGAGGCGAATCATTCTCATTGCCTAGTTTGAGATATGTCGGGCAGACCTGATGGCAGAGCCCGCAATGAACGCAGGCCAGTAATTTGTCGGTCTCCCTCTCCAGCGCTTGCGCAATGGCTGACATAGCAACCAAACTATAGCATCATTGATGCACACCCTCAACCTTTGTAGGCTGAAACTTAAACTCCACGCGACCGCAAGTCGGTGGTATCCAGGTTAAGGCATTTAAGTTAGGTTAAAGTTGACACTCGCAGCGAGCCGCAAGTCGATTGCTTTAAGGGGGTATAGGCATGGGGAAAAGTTCAGATAAGAAATCACATATAATAGCAACCTCAACCTTTCCGCAACGGGGAAATGCTTGCAGAAAATTTTTGTAGCAACCGGGGCCCCTCTGGTATAATCGGCTGCACCAAATACAAAGAAGCTATAGAAGCTGGGGCTCATCAGGGAGATGCCTAGCACAGGCGAGACCTCATGCATGCAGGGCGTGCGCTACCCTATCGTGCTTGACTCTCTGACTCACAACTTCGTCACTGGCGAGATTGAGCATGTAATTCATCAAGTATTCGTCAGTGAACGCTCAGATGTGGTTATTCTCGAAGGGCAAGGGGGCATTACTCATCCTGCCCGTCTAGGCGGCTTGGAACTAGTAGCAGCAGGCAGGCCAGATGCAATAGTTCTTCAGCACGCGCCTGAGAGAGGCTTCTACTATGATCTTACGCAGTATCCAATCAGCTCGCTTGAGCGCGAGGTGCAGATACTTGAATTGCTTTCGCAAAAACAGCTCATTGCTCTCACGCTTAACCACGAAGGAATAAGCGATGAGGGATCGGATGAAACGATAAAGAACTATGAAGCGATCTACAGTCGCCCGGCAACCGATGTGCTGAAGTTTGGCTGCGAGAGACTAGTCCAGGAGATCGAAGGAATCTTCTCCGACCGGCTGAGATCAGTTGCTCGCGGCTGATTGACTGAGAAACTTCAGCAGCGCCGCATTGAACTGCGCCGGTTTCTCGATCTGCGGGATGTGGCCGCACTTATCGAAAACAACCAGCTCTGCGCCTTTAATCTCTCTGGCGAATTGCTCGCCCATTGTTAGCGGCGTAAGCTTGTCTTCTCGGCCCCAGATGATGAGCGTTGGGGCCCTTATAGCAGAGAGCTTGCCATCGAGGAAGTCCTCGCCGCGAAGAACTGATTCGAGGAACTTGTCGATTGTGTATGAATCGCCTTTCTTCAATCTGGCAACGAAGAAATTCTCCACCACCTGGTCGGTGATCATCTGAGTATCGTAGACTATATTCTGCAATGCTTCTCGCGTGCCGGCCAGAGTTGAAGGGTTCAACCTCCTCAATAGTTCAGGCGCCGACAGGGACAATCTCTCATCTGAGATCCCTGCGCTATCGACGAGCACTATCTTTTGAACTCGGTCCGGGTGGGCCAGCGCAAACGCAAGAGCGATCCAGCCTCCGAGGGAATTGCCTACCAGCGTGGCGCGATCTATATTGAGCTGTTTCATAAAGCCGTAGAGGAAATCGACCATCGTGCCGACGCGGTAGTTTATCTTGGGCTTATCCGACTGGCCGAAGCCGATCTGATCCGGCGCATAGACATGGAACCTGTCGGCGAGCGCAGGCGCTGTGAGGGCCCAACTGGAGCTGTCGGCGCCGAGCCCGTGCAGGAGAATCACATTGGGGCCCCCGCTGCCCACCTCCAGATAGTGAATCTTCTGTCCGTAGACCTCCGTCTGCTTCTGCGCGCCGGCGCTCTGTTGAGCGTAAGCGCCGGGAGAGAATAGCAGAAGAGCAACTGCGCATAGTAGATAGAGCTTTGCAATTGAATTCGATCTGTTCACGACCACTGCCTCCATTGTATTGCACTTGTTTTGAAACTGCTGCTAAACTGGAGGCAATTATAATTTGAAAGTCTATTTCCGCTAAAGCAAAAACAGGAATCTTTTTGCGCGGCGGCAATCACTTGGCTGATGTGAGGAGACAACCGAATGGCAACAGGCGCACTGGCTCAAGCGAAGATTATCCGATTCGATCTCTCGCCGAAATACTTCATCCATGTGCCGCAAGCTCCAACGATCGAGCGCAGGGCGATCTTCAGTCGGGATGAGGCAAATCCCTGGGAGATGCAAGGCACAATCGGGATTCTCGATGGTCGGCCGGTTGGGCTATCTAATCATACCTGGTCGCACCTTGACGCTCCATTTCATCTGTTTGAAGACGGCGAGAGCTTCGATCAGATCGAGCCGCGAAAATATCTTGTCTCCTGGGCGAAAGTAATCGATCTGACCGGAACAGAGGACGCTTCAAAGCGCGAGACGATAGAAGCAGTTAACTATCACAGCATTATCACTCCCGATGAGTTGCCTTCGGCAGAAGAGCTGGCAGGCTATGACGCGCTGCTTATCCTCACCGGCTTCAGCGCGTTGATAGATCGCAAGTACCCGATGCGCGAAGGGGCAGATGAACATTATCCCAATGTGAGCCGAGAGGCGGCTGAGTTGATCGCAAGCTATCAAAACATCAATCTCGTGGGCATCGATTCGCCGAGCTTCGACAAGCCGCATACTAAAGCGATTGCGCATCGGATACTGCTTGGGCGGCGACCGAACCCGATCTATTTGCTTGAGACTCTATCGACGACCCGACTTGCCCAGCATGCGCCGAAAGAGGTGATGCTGACGGTGGAGCCGCTGCGAGCGGACCGCTTGAGAGCCGATGGGGCGCTGTGCAGCGTCTATGCCTATAGCGCCGATGATAATAACTCTCTTTTGCGGGAGTTAACCTGGTTGATGAAAAACGCCGAGATAAGGTGATGTGGTTTACGCCGGAGAATTAATGAGCGAACCTTTAAAGCACAATCTGGACAGAGCGCAGGCGCGGCGCGAAACCGGCGACGGCCGGTTGCTTGCGCGAGCCGATCGGTTAAGAGCGTGGATCGATCAACTGATCGAGCAAGAGCGAGAAGATTATCTGTTTGAACTGAAGATGTGGATTCGCGCAGTGGATTGCTTTGCCCAGATTGATAATCATCCGGCATCCGAAAAGAGCGTAGCTCAACGAGACTTCTCCGATGAGCTGCGCATTGTGCGCAATGTGGCGTTGCGCATGAACTACCTCTGCGCCGAGCTGATGATCGAGAGCGCGCCGCTCGACAGCTATTCTCCTGAAACAATTCGCTCAACTGCCATTGTTGATCTAAGCAACTTCGTCAATGATCTGCTTCAGCCTACGCCTCAAGACTCTCTCTCTTATCTGAGCGAAAGCTTATCTGATGTAGTGGCTATTATTGATGAGCTGCCGCGCCAATCTCCCATCAGTTTTCAAACCTTCAATGCAATAAATAAGCAGTTGAGGCAAGCGATTGAAGATTGCCTGTACATCTCGCTCCTGTTATCGAAGTCAAGCCCGGAGCATGGCTATCTGGAGAACCGCCATTTAACCGCCATGCTTGAGAGTATCGAAGATAACTATCTGCGCGTTTACATGGCCAGGGTCTTCTTCGAGTTCTTCAACCTACTGCGCTATCTCGGTTTCATAGCGGCCGATCTTCACCGCGACCGCCCGGTCAGGAACACTCTGCCTATATTCGCTCTTATCAATGCTCAGTTGCGCCAGTTGACTGAATCAATTACTAATGACCTGATTGCCAGCAATATTCTCCCTGATGATGTGCGCGATTCGATTGATAGCATAGTCTATGCGCTACAACTGGATCACAACAAGATATTCAATCATGAGCTGGTAGACTTGATCGGCTCGAAGGACGCTACGGTAATTTACGGCAAGGTGGAGGCAGGCCATGGGCTGTTGCGTGACAGCATTCAGCAAACGATTGTTGCCCTGGCGCAGATATTCAATAAGGACTTCAAAGGCGAAGATGTGTTCGATACCTTTGCCACCAAGCTTGAACAGTCACTGCGCTTGCGGGCCGACACCTGGCGTTTGCTCTGGAGCATGCGATTGTTTGAGCAGGCGCCTGACAAAAAGAAGGTGCGCCCGCTAATCAAGATGCTTACTCACTTCCGAGAGACCTCGCTCAAATATTTGATGTATCGAGACTGGGGGGTCTTTGAGGGCCTGTTGGATGAGGCCATTCTTTCGCGCACGCTTGATGATCTGCTGAGAGTCATTCACAAGTTTTCAATGTTCCTGGAGACGTTGCTTGGCCAGGTGAATATGCGCGCAGTTCTGGCCGAGCATCCGTTTGATTATCCTGATCTGGGGAATACCTTAGAGTGAAGTCCCACCAGTCATTATTGAGCAAGCATAATGCGCAGGTCGCGGACGTTGTTGCCTGTGGGGCCGGTTATAATCAGGTCGCCCAGTTGTCTAAAGAAATTATATGAATCATTGTTCTTTAGATATTGGTCTGCATCAAGCCCAAGCTCAACGGCGCGCTTGAGAGTGAGATTGTCGGCCACCGCGCCGGCGGCATCGCTGTTCCCATCAATTCCATCAGTGCCTGCGCTGAGCGCCGCAGATGCAACGGCGCTAATCCCGGCAAGCTTGATTGCCAGATAGAGCACAGTCTCCTGATTGCGTCCCCCTATCCCGTTGCCATATACCGGACAGATCACTTCTCCGCCGGAAAGCAAACAGACTCGCCGCTGCGGGTGGCGGTCGCGCAATGCCAGGAGGCGCGACAGTAATTCATCAGATAGACCCCTGTAGTGGCCCTCGACGAGATCATCGGCTATCTCAACAACAAAGCCGCGCTCCTCGGCAATGCGCCTGGCAACCCGCAGCGCCTCGCTATTGCCCATTAAGAGATAGCGGCTGCTGTTGCGGAAGACTTTCCAATCCGATTTCGGAGTCTCGCTTATCTGTCGAGAGCTAATCAGCGAAGCGATATTTGCCGGGAGCTTGCTCAGGAGATCGTATCTTTCGACAACCTGGTAGAATTCGTCTAATGTGGTTTCGTCCGGTCCCGTTGGATCTGAGGCGATGGTTGAGATGTCGTCATTATTTACATCCGACACATAGAGGGTCACCTGGCGAGCAGGATAGGCGAGAGCAGCCAATCGTCCCCCTTTTATCGCCGACAGATGCTTGCGCACAGCATTCATCTCGCGGATGACGGCGCCGCAGGTGACAAGCACCCGGTTCAACTCTCTTATGTCTTCAAGCGAGATGCTCTCATCAACAGGCTTTTCAATCAGCGCCGAGCCGCCGCCTGAGACGAGGAAGATGACAAGCGTCTTCTCATCCGCGCTTTTGAGGAGCGAGATTATTTCATCGGCTGCTTGCAAGCTCCCTCGATTAGGGATCGGGTGGCCCCCTTCAATTATCTTGAAGCGATTAAGCGAAACGCCTTGGGGGACGGCGTTGGTTACCAGTGCCCCTGCCGTAATCCGCTCGCCCAGCAGATGCTCAAACTCTCGGCCCATGCGGATGCTTGCTTTGCCAAAGCCGATCGCCAGCAGCTTGGTCAAGCTCCTCAGATCGAACTCTTCGCCGCAGATCGTTAGTTGATCGCCTTGCAGAGATACCTGTCTGCGTATGGCGGCAGAAAGGTCTATCTGCGAAAGCGTATCGAGGAAGATCTGCCGCGCCTCGTCTTTCAAATCGCTCAAGATCTTCTCCTTACGGATTACGCATTAGGTTAATGTAGTTAATCGTCTTCGCTTCGAGGATGCCTCTGAGCAGAGTAGCCAGTATATAACAGCACTGCATATTCAAGATATGGCCCACCGGGGCCGAACTCTTTGCGCCGATTCTCAGCAGCGCGCAATCGGGCCAGCTCAGTTCCACCTCAAAGCCATTATCTTCAAAGACAGCTCTTCCTGCGGCTGTGTCTGCGCGCAGCAAGTACTGGTCGCCTTTGATGCGGCCATGAATTGTCTCAATCGCGCCCTGTCCGGTGATGCAAAAACCATCGAGGTTGCTATGATGTTGCCAGGTCTGCAATGAGCCGAACAGTCGCGGCTTTTCGATATAGGGCCCCCCATCTTCGGGGCAGAAGATGTCGCAATTGCCGCATTCATTGCAGAAGTCGGCATAGTTAGCTATCTGGCGCGACTTTGTTATACGGAAGACGCCTCCGGGGATCTGTTCTATGCCGCTTTGCGTTATCCGGTAATTTGTATAGGCGATCTCCATCGGTTCGATCTCGTAGGAGAAGTTGGCGTCATTAGGGCAGACGGGAATGCACTTGTCGCAGTTGATGCAGTCATAGAGCAGCAGATGGCTCCCTATTTTGCGAGGGGCCCCACGATTTGACTGAGCGTGATAGCGAGGGTTTTCGATAGCTTGCTCGACGATCTGAGGCGTGTTGAGCGCCCCCGCTAGCTGCGTCAGGCGCCGGCACAAGTCGCCGATCTCCTCAACTATCTTGCTTATTCGTGCCGAGTGAACAGCCGCCGAGAGAAACTCTTTTTGTCGGGCCAGGGTGGATTTGAGATCCACATTGCTGCTTGCCAGGTTCTCTTTTAATGCCTGCTCAGTCCGGCGCAGGCAATTGCGAGCCTCTTCAAAGGACTCTTTCGGAGCATCTGAGTGGCGCTCTTCTATTCTGGCGATGATCTCCTGGCAGGCTTGATGAATCGCTTCCTCGCCGTTGCCGCCCGATTTTATTATGTAATCCCCGATGTTCTGGACGCCGAGCGATTTCATCCTCTTTTCAAGGTTGAGGAGGTATTTGTAGAGTCGCCCATAGCCGCCCGGTCGAAGCAGGTCGGTGCAGGTAGTTACAGGGACGAGGTTGATTGCCACTGCATCGGCGAAGTTATGCGCATCTATTCCCGCAGAGAAAGAGATAGGAAACTCCGGCCCCATAACGCGCCGCCACTCCTGCGCCAGGCTCAAAGCAAGCACGTAGAGCGGCGCGCCCGACATATACATGATCTCCTCGGTGAAGAAGGTCCCCTTATTTATAACTTCAAGCGTATTGCTGAATTTCACTCCCAGCCGCTTATTGTGCTTGCTGGCTACACTCTGCAACCTTCGACAAACATCGACGGCATCGTCAAAGGTAATATTCACATCGTAAATTTTCTGATTAACTTCAATGTCGTGATAGCCGAGCCTGTCATAGAGCAAGTATTCTAGGCGCTCGCGGCCAAGCATCGGCGGGTTCATCTTGATTGTTACGTGAAAGCCCATCTCTGCCAGCAGGAACTCGACTATGCGCTCTATCTCGTCTGCCGGGCAGCCATGAAATGTAGACAGAGTGACGCTCCCGGCAATGTTCGTCTTAAAGTCCAGGTGGCGGTATTTTGAGAACTCGGAAGGGATCTCGCGCCGCAGTTGTTCGACCAGAAGGCGAGCGTCTTGCATCGCTTCGAGCCACCGGCGCACAGGTTCGCTGCGGATGCCTGCAAGATCGTAGCCAACGCTTATGTCGAATATAGTCTCGCTTTTGAATGAAGGGCCCTCAACTCCCAGCAGATTCGCTTCGCGGATGATTTCAATAAGCATGTGGGCCGCTACATATTCTTTCAGTGAGACTTCAAGCCGCAGCTCCTGAGACCACTCAACGTTGTAGCCGATGTTAGCAGCGTCGATGCAAGGGCGGGGGATTTTGAGTTGATCATTGATCTGGATTGTTTTCAGCTCGATTATGCGCGAGCCGCCGAGCCAGGAGAGGACTATATTTTGCGCCAGTTGAGATTGGGGCCCCGCTGCCGGGCCCACCGGGGTTGCCGCTCTTTGAGAATGGAAATCTACAGACGTATCCAGGCTTGCGTCGCCGTGATAGAACTTGCTCGCGGGCAGATCGAAGATCGAGGCTTGCCTCCGGCGCTCGTAGAAAGCGCGCCTGATTAAATGCTCGAATGCTAATGGATAAAGTTCCGCCATCGTTATGCGCAGCCGCCTGAAAGAAGTTAGCCACAGAGGCGCAGAGGGCCCAGAGAGCAGTCACAAATAGTTGTTCTTTGCGCAGCCGGTCGGCGCTTTGAAGCCATGATTTTCTTGCCGCGCCGGCTGCGTCTGTGGCGTCCTTTTTGGGCGCTCTGCGCCTCTGCGGCGTCATTATTCACAATGAAGAGATAGCTTTGTACATCTCAGGTCTGCGGTCGCGGTAGAACTGCCAGTGAGTGCGCGCCTCTCGAATCTCATCGAGGTTGAGGTCTGCGACCACTAACTCATCTCTATCGCGGCTGCCCTGGGCCAGTATCTTTCCATCGGGATTACAGAAATAACTGCTGCCGAAAAACTCTCCTATATTCCAGGGGCACTCGCGCCCCACTCGATTGATAGTTCCGACGAAATATCCGTTGGCAACGGCGTGCGCCCGTTGCTCAAGCTCCCACAAGTAGTCGGCATGTCCTGCCGTTGTTGCCGACGGTATGAAGACGATCTCTGCGCCGTTTAGTCCGAGGAGCCGCGCGCCTTCCGGGAAATGGCGATCATAGCAGATGTAGACCCCCACCCTGGCATAGGCGGTGTTGAACACGGGAAAGCCGAGGTTGCCGGGAGTGAAATAGAACTTCTCCCAGAACCCCGGAGGGCAATGCGGAATGTGAGTCTTTCGATATTTGCCGAGATAGCTCCCATCAGCATCTATTACCGCCGCCGTGTTGTAGTAGACGCCTGTCATCTCTTGTTCATAGATGGGGACGATCATGACCATTTGGTTCTTCTTTGCTATCTCGCGCATCAACTGAATTGTGGGGCCCTGGGGGATCTTCTCCGTCAGATCGTACCAGCGCGGGTTCTGTTCAGCGGGGAAATATGGCCCGTAAAAAAGCTCCTGGAGGCAGATCGCCTGAACGCCCTGAGCGGCAGCCTGCTCGATCATCTTCAGGTGTTTATCAATCATCGCCTGTTTTACCTTCTCAATTGGCTCTTCGGGAGAGAGCACATTGGATGCCTGTATTAGACCGCACTTGACTATTCTTGCCATGAGTTTCTCCTGAATGATTCCAGATTATCTGTCAATCCAGGCACATTCTAACACAGGCAGTAGAATGATTACAGCAGCGCCGCCGGGCCAATCGGGCGGCGCGAACAAATAATAGTCGGAGAAGACAGCGAACGCGGCAACATCTTTTAATCACAAGCCGTAACCCCCGCAGATGCTGATCGTCTGGCCGGTTATATTATTTCCGCTGTCTGAGGCGAGAAAGACGACCATATCGGCAATGTCTCTGGCTTCAACCATTCTCTTGAGCGCCGTCGCCTGGACGTAGAACTGAGTTACTTCTTCAATGCTCTTGCCCATCTCTCTGGCTCTATTCTCTATAACTCTGTTCATCCTATCGCCTGCGACCGGCCCGGGGCAGATCACATTTACCTGGATATTGTACTGGCCCACTTCCAGAGCGAGGGTCTCTGTGAGAGCTATCAGGCCGCGTTTGGAGACGGCGTAAGGGCTGCGCAGCGCGTAGGCCCTCTTGCCGCCGACGGAAGAGATATTGATGATCTTGCCTTGCTTCCTCTCGATCATATTCTTTAGTGCCGCTCTGGAGCAGAGGAACGGCCCGGTCAAATTCACTGCCAGAGTCTCGTCCCAGCCTCTTCTGTCAATGCTTACCACCGGCCCTGTAGGTCCGGCGATGCCGGAGTTGTTCACCAGGATGTCCACCTGGCCGAACTCTTTTAGTGTGGCTGAAACCATGTTCTCCGCATCTTCTTCTTTCGATACGTCGGTCAAGACCGCCAGGCAGGCGTAGCCTTTTGCTGTGATCTCTCTTGCCGTTTCGTTGAGCGCCGGTTCATAGGTTGCTGCAATGACTACTCTTGCGCCCTCTTCGGCCAGGGCCAGTGCGATAACTTTGCCCAGTCCGCGCCCGCCTCCTGTGACTATGGCAACTCGGTTTTGTAATTTCATAGGCGATCCTTTCTCAGGTGAACTGATTTGGCTTTTGGGTGAAATAGATAATAGCTGATATGGAGCTGATATTGTAGTTATGCGCAGCGATATAGTTTTTGAGAAAAACATTTTCCAGTTCGGGCGCCAAGCGCCCTCAGAACAGTTCAAGAATAAACTTGTTTTGGGGACGCTTGGCGCCTGCTCGCTGCATCTCCAGCCTGCGCGGCTCGTTCGCTCGTTCAAGAATAAACTTGTTTTGAGGGCGCAAGAACTTCGGGCGTGCAACGCCCTCAAAACCGCCCGAACCAGCCACAATCTTTTTCTTAAATTCTATAGTAAGTACAAAGACGCCTTCTAAGCTTAAGAGCAAGCTGCTGGAGAAACTTCCGTGACGGATACAATTATTCGGTTAACGTTCTAAGCTTCAGAATAAACGCAGTAGTTGTGGCCCCGATAATGACCAGAATAAATTCAGCTACAATTTTATCCGTTTTGTAGATAGAGAATAGAAGCGACCCCCAGAGCAGCGCGATGGTATAGATTTTGGCCTTTAGCGGCATACCTCGCTTGTCCTTGATGTTCTTTATGTAGGGGCCCAGGTATCTATTATTCATCAGCCATTTATGAAGCCGGTCCGAGCTTCTCAAATAGCATGCCGCTGCCAGTAGTAGAAAAGGCGTGGTAGGGAGGAGAGGCAGGATGATTCCCAGAATGCCAAGCACTAGGCATAGAGTGCCAATCGTGTTGAGTATGATCTTCAAGATAGGGTTCAACTCATCACCATCTTCTTCTCTCCGGCAAAGCTACTGGAAGCGATTGGGCGAGAATCGCTCTAATGGCGTCGAAGTTTTACCGGAGATGATAAGATCCGCTATTAACTGCCCTGTGATTGGCGTGAGCAGTATGCCGTTTCTGAAATGGGCAGTTGCGATGATCAGACCGGGCAACTGGCTCTCGCCGAGTATAGGGAGCTTATCTGGGGCGTAAGGGCGCAGGCCGGCCCAGGCCTCTTTGAAGGCATAGGAATTGAGCGACGGGATAATCTCCAGGGCCCCTCTGAGCAGGCCCCCTATGCCTTCTACCGTCACCTTCTTGTTGTAGCCGACATGCTCCATTGTGCTGCCTATCAGCAATCGTCCATCAATGCGGGGGACGAGGTAGCAGCTTGAAGAATAGACGACGTGGCGGAGGACCGGCTGCGGAGTTTCAATCGCGATCATTTGGCCTCGCACGGGGCTGACGGGCGGCTGCGGCGCCGGCGAGCAGTCGATCTGCCCTGACCAACTGCCTGCGGCATTAACCACCTGCGCTGCGCTCAGTCTCTCTTCCGGGGTCTCAACGCCGACTGCCCGGCCGTTTTCAACGACGAGTTTTGTAGCCGGCCTGCCTATGAGGAACCTGGCGCCGCGACCGATTGCGCCTCTTGCCAGCGCCGCCGTTAATTTAACATTATTGACTTGATGATCATCGGGGAAGCGCAGCGCCCAGCGCACTTCCGGCGATAGCCGGGGCTCAATCTCTCGCGCTTCTCTGGCAGAGAGCCTTTCAACTCTCAATCCGCAGGAGGATTGCCAGCGGTAGCGCGCCTCAAGTTCATGCTCGTCTTCATCGGTGAATGCCAGGTAGAGCAGACCATCAGTCAGATACTCGATGTCAATACCTGTTTCTGACCTGAGTTCTTCGGCGAGAGAAGGATAGAGGCTGCGGCTGGCCAGGCACAGGTCGAGAAACGGATCCGGGCTATCGGCTTCCGCCTGGGGCCCCAGTATCCCTGCTGCTGCGCCGGAAGCCTCGCCGCCGACTCGGTCGCGTTCGATGACAATAACGGATAGCTTCTCCTGAGCGAGTCTATAAGCGATTGAGCACCCGATGATGCCCCCGCCAACGATGATGACGTCTGCTTTACTTCGTGTATCTGACAATTTCGCGGCCTTTTTCAAGCATCTCTCTATCCCAGACAAAAGAGGATCTTGAGTAGGAAGCCAGCTCAAACTCCTGAGTCAGTTCCAGGCAGTCCGTCGGGCAAGCCTCAGCGCAGAGATTGCAGAACATGCAGCGCGAGGTATCGAAGATGAATGTAGTCAGGACTTTTTTCTTTCTCGGCTTGCCATCTTCCAGAACCGGCCGGCTATAGGCCCCCACTTCGATGCAGTTCTCAGGGCAGGCCATCGCGCACAGATTGCAAGCGATGCAGAGAGTCTCGCCTGTCTCAGGATTTAAATTCAAACGGGGCGCGCCGCGAAAGCGTTCTGCAATGCGCGGACGCTCTCTCGGATATTGCTCTGTATATATGCCTTTATTAGGATTGCCGCCTTCCCTGGGCTCAAGCAGTGATTTGTTATGGTACTTCAGAGTGAGCGCCAATCCTTTGATTAGATCGAAGAGCAGCAAGCGTGAGATGATCTCTTTGATTCTCCTCTTATCTACTGCCATAATCTCAACCTGTGAGTTTGATCTCCTTCTTAGTTTCGGCCTGATTTAACAAGCTTTTCAATAACAAGCAAAACCGGGCGTTGTAATGATAGCAAAAACGGTCTACTTTTTCATCAGATTAATTTCCGGTCAAAGATCGCTTATCAAGCTTTCCCCAGCGGAGGTAGAAAAGATCGATTTGTTGACTAACTCAGGAGAGATGTGGCAATTTTAATAATGTTGTCAAATTGGCATCTCCGGGTTCACTTAACGGGGATGCAAGGAAAAGAGGAAAAATGTCTGTAACTAAAGAAGCAGTGCTTGAGGCGCTACGGTCAGTAAAGGATCCGGATCTGCACCGGGACATTGTGTCCTTGAATATGATCCGCGATGTGGCTGTATGCGACGGTAATGTCGGTTTTCGATTTGTTTTGACTACTCCCGCCTGCCCGCTCAAACAGCAGATGGAAGAAGAGGCGCGCAAAGCGGTGATGGCGATACCGGGCGTTCAATCGGTCAATATAAAGATGGAAGCTGAAGTGCCTAAAGGGAGAGGCATGGTTGACAGGCAACAGATTGCTGGGATACGCAATGTTATTGCCATCTCTTCAGGTAAAGGCGGAGTGGGGAAGACGACCGTAGCCGTCAATTTAGCCGTTGCTCTGGCGCAGCTTGGCGCGCGCGTGGGATTGCTTGATACCGATGTCTATGGCCCCAATGTGCCGTTGATGATGGGCAATATCTCGGAGCCTAAGATACGCCCGGATATAAAGAAGATTGCGCCGCTGGAGGCTTACGGCGTGAAGTTCATGTCAATGGGTCTGATCAATCGGGGAGATACGCCTGTGATCTGGCGCGGGCCGATGCTTCACGGAGCGGTGCAGCAATTCTTGAATGATGTTGATTGGGGCGAGCTGGATTATCTGATCGTGGATATGCCCCCGGGAACAGGCGATGTGCAGTTGAGCCTGGCGCAGCTTGTGCCTGTTGCCGGCGCAGTGCTTGTCACCACGCCGCAGGAGGTCAGCTTGATGGATGTGCGCAAAGCGGCCAATATGTTTGCCCAGGTCAAAGTGCCTGTGCTCGGCATTATTGAGAATATGAGCTATTTCATCTGCCCCAATTGCGATGCTCGACATGAACTATTCGGTCACGGCGGCGGGCGGCGATTGGCAGAACGATTTCAGACTGCTTTCCTGGGCGAGATACCTATGGGAATGGAAGTGCGCGAAGGCGGAGATCGTGGAGTGCCGATAGTCGTCAGCGCCCCTGATAGTGTTCAGGCGAAAGCATTCCGCTCGGCTGCTGAGAATCTCGCTCAACAGGTGAGCATCGCTGCGATGAGATCCGGCGCCGGCGTGCCTGTTTTTAATATCAATGTTTAGATCACAGTTGAATCTCCACGCGACTGAAGTCAGTGGTATCCAAACAGCACTGAGTTTAGGTTAAAATTGAATCTCCACGCGACTGAAGTCAGTGGTGTCCGAGCAGCACTTGTGCAATTGGAAAGACAACTAACAATATGTTCGACCGGAGCCGCCGAAGCCGATTTCCTATGGCTCATCGGAGTGTTCGGCGACGGTTCGGTCAACACTGTTGTTGGATGCCTGCGTTTGAATGGCGACTCCAGATTCCAACTTGGCATCGGAGTGAAATGAAGATACCCTTATTCTCGGAGGGAACGATTTATGGGCTCGACTACACAATCAGATAACACAACACAGCGATCTTCCGAAGTGTCTGATCAGCAAGCTAGTATTCAGACGATAGTTCAATCTCTGAGAACCCTGCTTGGAGGCGACGAACAGGAGCAGCGCCAAACTTTTGAGTATCTAAAGCAGGCCCTGGACGAAGATCGTCCATCTAATCGCAGGCTCTTTCAATGAGTAAAATAGTCTTGCTTGATGCTGGCCCGTTGGGGAGGGTCTCTAATCCTAAAGCTACTACAATAAATAGAGAATGCTTTGCTTGGATGGAGTCGATGATTGTGAGTGGAGTCCAGGTCTTTGTCCCAGAGATCGCAGATTACGAAGTGAGGCGCGAGTTGATACGCGCAAATAAAACTCAGGGCATAGCCCGACTCGATATCATAAAGAACACAATAGGGTACATACCTATAACGACGCCGATAATGATGAAAGCAGCCGAGCTATGGGGGGAAGCGAGAAGGAGCGGAATTCCTACAGCTGATCCAAAGGAGTTAGATTGCGATGTGATTTTGGCAGCGCAAGCGTTGGAATGTGGCGGAATCATTGCAACGGAGAACATAGGACACTTAACCCGGTTCGTAGCGGCTGAACACTGGTGTGATATAAAGCCATAGCGGTTGAGCTGAACGGCGTCTAGCAAAAGCATGCGTCGGAGCCGCCGTAATTTCTTATGGCCTGTTTGGAGTGTTCGGCGGCGGTTCGGTCAACATTGTTGTTAGCCAGGCCAGGGGCGTTGCCAGACGCGGGTGGATGTTCTGCAGGCAAGGATGAGAGGCGCTCCCAGGGTAGTACGGCGTTGCCAGACGCGGGTGGATGTTCTACACTTAAGGCGTCTAGCAAGAAACAAAGATTGCGGTTGGTTCGGACGCTCGTTGCCCGAACTAATTCTTAGCGGCTATGTTAATTCCTAGAAAGGAGCGATGAGGAAAAATGATAACAATGACAGAGACAGCGGTTGCTGAGGTGAAGCGATTTATGCAAGAGGAAGGGGTGCCGGAAACGGCCGGCCTTCGCATTAGAGTTGTCCCTGGCGGATGCTCCGGCTTCCAGTACGGAATGAACATTGAAGAACAAGCTGCGCCCGGCGATGAGGTCCTCCAGATAGATGGGCTCAAGGTCTTTATTGATTCCTTCAGTATGATGTACCTGAGAGGCGTGGAAGTCGATTACGTCAATAGTGTAATGGGCTCAGGCTTCACCTTCAACAATCCAAATGCGACCGGTAGCTGTGGTTGCGGCAGCTCATTCAGCGTCTAACGGTGAATTTCTGAAGCGGGCCAATTGTCTATGCGCTGGCGTTACTACATCACTAACTGTCGCCAACGATCAGTAGTGTAAGCTCGGATGGCTTCTAAGCCTGCTGGCGCAACTTGCGCCAGCAGGCTTTGGTGAAGCAAGGAGCTTTTTCGCAAAGCTGGTAAAACGTCCTTATCTTTGCGGTCATGCTACTATGCTGCTATAGGGCTTTTATATGATTACCAAGACTCAAGCAACAATTGAAGACCTCTACCGTGTGCCGGGCAAGGCTGAAATTGTTAATGGAGAGCCGGTGCTTATAAGCCCAACAGGAGATATGCCAGGGTATGCTGGCGACGAGATTTTTGCCAGCTTGCGAGAATATGCGCGACGAACGAAAATAGGGCGGGCAGTTGGCGATAACAAAGGGTTCCGCGTCAACTTGCCGAACTGTGAATCATTCAGCCCCGACGCTGCCTTCTACATCGGAAAATCTTCAGGAATGAAGTTCTTTGAAGGGGCTCCATATTTGCAGTTGAAGTCAGGAGCGAAAACGGCTATGGCCCTGTTGCTGAAGAGGAGATAGCCAAAAAGCGAGCTGACTACTTCGCGGCTGGAACTTTAGTCGTGTGGGATGTAGATTTACTCAGCGACGATGTAGTAAAAGTTTACCGCGCCAGTGATCCTGATAATCCAACTATCTATCGTCGCGGTGAAGTGGCCGAAGCTGAACCTGCTGTGCCTGGCTGGAGAATGCCGGTCAATGATCTATTTGCATAACCTCGCAGTGTGGGTGCTCTGATGTAATGATAGTTAAACTGGTCATTATTATCATAGCAATATTCTTGATCCTGTTTGTTGTAAGAGTTCTCCTGTTTACTTCCCGTAGTAAAACAGTTCGGTCTCAACAGAAAGGCTCTCATAAGCAATCAAACTGGAGTATATGCAAAAGCTGCGGTCAGCACAGAGTAATAGTTAATGCACAGGCTGGCCTGTGCGCCTATTGCTGGAGCACAAGCGGTACCAAGAAGATTTGAGCCTGCCTGCTGCCCCCTCGTTGCTTTCTACTACCTGCTAACCGGCCATCAACCAATGGCAAACTACTCCACAAATTTCGAGTCGCAGTGATACGCCATTTTATGTCAATAACCTGCTGGCGAGTCTAATTGATACAGTTCTGAGTAAACTCATTTGTCGTTAGTCAAAATGACTCTGAAATAGCTTACAATTCTTTCTTTCCAGTATCTGATGAATACGCCTAAGTCTTTATCGAGCAGAGTTTAGCGAATTTGATCCGGTTTCCTGCTAGTGGTATCAAGTTTGCTGATTATCTTTGGTTGAAGCTCTGTATTAACTGTTGTTGAATCATCAATGCTTCCAGTCGTTTGATTCGCGTAGGTAACGCGATAGGTCATTCCGTTTATTGAGTTTTGAAATAGCTTTTGCGGTTGTTCTTCATCCCGGGTTAATAGATCAGGATGAAGATTGGAGTAGTCTTTTGTCGGCAGAATTAGAGAAGCCGACGAAGACGGTTCTTGTGATTTTCAATTTAATCGAAGCGAGGTGCAGAATGGCTAGTACGCATAATCCGCTGGTGCAAATTTCTTCAGCAGAGGATTTGATCAGGCAGAAGTTGTTGGAAGAGAGGGCCAGGCTAGAAAAAGAAGAAGGAATTGAAGAGAAGACAATAGTCCACTTTACCAGGCCCAAAGAGAATCCATTCACCAAGTCTCAGAGAGAGCATACAACGCTTCTATTTGGCGGGTTGACCTGGAAACATGAACATCTGATTCACGGCGCGCTTGAGAGATTGGGCTATAAGTGTGAGTACATACCAACTCCCAATGTGAAGGCGTTTCAGCTTGGCAAGGAATACGGCAACAACGGCCAGTGCAATCCGACATACTTTACCGTCGGGAACCTGGTGCAGTACCTGCAAGGGCTAGAAGAGAAGGGAATGTCCCGGCAGGAGATCATAGACAAGTATGTCTTCTTCACCGCAGGCGCGTGCGGCCCCTGCCGCTTTGGAATGTATGAAGCCGAATATCGCCTGGCGCTGAGAAATTCCGGCTTCGATGGGTTCCGCGTCCTGCTCTTCCAGCAATCAGGCGGATTGAATCAAGCCGAGGCAGAAGCCGGACTTGAGATGAACATGGACTTCTTCCTTGGAATTCTCAACGCAATGAATATGGGCGACCTGCTCAATGATGTGGCCTATCAGATCCGTCCTTATGAGGTGAACAAAGGGGAGACTGACCGCGTCCTGCAAGAGTGCATAGATTACTTGCATGAGCTTATAAAGAATAAGGCCCCTTACAGGCTGGATGATAAGCTGGGCGGCTTTCTCAAACGGTTCCCCAAAGCAGGCAACACAGCTGAGTATATCGGCAAATTCCTTGATCAGATCTACGGCTCTGAATATACCGACGGTCTCAGAGACGTGGCAAGGCGATTTGACAGCATCGAAGTTGACCGCACTCGCATCAAGCCGATAGTCAAGATCACCGGCGAGTTCTGGGCCCAGACCACAGAAGGGGATGGCAACTTCAATATGTTCCGCTTCCTTGAAAGGGAAGGGGCGCAGGTGCTGGTCGAACCTGTAGGGACCTGGATAATGTATATGATTCACCAGGCCAAGCAGAAGACAAGAGATCGACTTGGGATTGATAAGAATGAAGATCGTCCCAGCGCCTGGAGAATTGATAAGAAGTTGTCACTGGCCTGGAATCAGCGCAGCTTGCTGGCTAAATTGAGTCTGGCTGAAGCTATCTTCAAGAGAGAGTGGAACCGGTTGAGGGAGGCGCTCAATAATATTCCGCATGATTTGACCGACCAGTACGAGCTACAGCGCCTCGGACATCCGTTCTATAACTCTCGCGCTGGCGGCGGCGAAGGCCACCTTGAGGTCGCCAAGAATATCTACTACAGCAACAAAGACCTGTGCCACATGGTGCTTTCGCTCAAACCGTTCGGCTGCATGCCGAGCACTCAGTCTGATGGCGCGCAATCGGCAGTGGTCAATCTTTACAAAGACATGATCTATCTGCCAATCGAGACATCGGGCGAAGGCGAGATCAATGCTCACAGCCGCGTGCAGATGGCCCTGGGCGAAGCAAAGGTCAAATGCAAGAATGAATTCAATCGCGTGCTTGCCGAGACCGGCTACACTCTGGATGAGATTAGAGAATATGTTGATGACCATCCAGAGCTTAAGAGGGGACTTTACCAACTGCCACATACAAAGGGTATTGTCGGCACAGGCGCAAACTTCATCCATCACGTGGCTCAGTTGATGAAGAGCAGCGCAAAGGCCAGGACGGCAGTCGCCTGACGCTTGCTTGAGCTTGGGTAGGTCGGGCGTCCTTCGCCCAACCTGTTGAGCGCGACAGGTAGACGTCTGACCTGCCCACGAGGACGTGAGGAAGTAATGACCAACGGCGAACTAAGGGAGCTGATACAGGATGAGCGATAAGTACGAGAACTTGATGATAGGCATGGACGTGGGATCGACAACCGTCAAAGCGGTAGTTGTCGATCCGGCTACCGATGAGATCGTCTGGAGCGATTATCAGCGCCATGAGACCAAGCAGCCGGAGAAGACGCTGGAGTTATTGAAGAGGATTGAAGAGGAGTTTAAACTTCCGCCAGAACGGTATCGCATCTTCATAACCGGCAGCGGCGGCGGCTCCATAGGCAATCTGATTGGCGCCAAGTTTGTCCAGGAAGTCAATGCCGTCTCTCTTGCCGTCGAAAAGCTTTATCCTGAAGCGGGCTCGGTCATCGAGCTTGGGGGCCAGGATGCAAAGATAATTATCTTCAAAGAAGATCCGGAGACGGGCAAAAAGAAGAAGATCCCATCAATGAACGATAAGTGCGCCGGCGGCACCGGCGCAGTCATCGACAAGATCAACGCCAAACTGCGCATACCGCCGGAAGAGCTTTGCAATCAGGGGTACTACGGGCTGAAGCTGCACCCGGTGGCGGGCAAGTGCGGGGTCTTCGCCGAAACGGATATAAATTCGCTGCAAAAGATGGGGGTGCCCCGCGAGGAGCTGATGGCCTCTCTGTTTGAGGCGATTGTCGGGCAGAACCTGGCAGTGTTGACGCGGGGGAACACTCTGCGACCGCAGGTGCTCCTGCTTGGGGGCCCCAATACCTACATTCGCGGAATGGTCGAAGCCTGGAAATACAATATCCCTAAAGTGTGGGAAGAGAGGAACTATCCACTGCCTCCAGGCGTCGATCCCAAAGAGCTGATTAAAGTCCCGCAAAATGCTCAGTACTTCGCAGCCATCGGCGCCGTCGAGTTCGGCAAACAGGAAGAGCCGCAGGTGGGCATCTACCGGGGAACCAAAGACCTTGAATATTACATCAACTACGGTAGACTGGAAGAGAAAGCAAAGAAGGGGTCAGGAGGACTTAGCAAGGATCAGGAAGAGCTTCAGGCTTTCAAAGAGCGCTACAAACGCAAAAAGTTTATCCCCGCTACATTTGCACCGGGCCAGGTGGTAGAAGGTTTTATCGGGCTTGATGGCGGTTCGACATCGACAAAAGCAGTGCTGCTCGATAAGAACCGTAATGTTCTTGTCAAGACCTATCAGCTTTCAAAAGGCAATCCGATAGAGGATACAATCGAAGTTTTTGGCAAGCTGCGCAAACAGATCGAATCGCAAGGGGCAATACTCAAAGTGATAGGCGTGGGCACGACCGGATATGCTAAAGATATTCTCAAAGATGTGCTGGGCGCCGATGTGGCCCTGGTCGAGACGGTAGCCCACACCGAATCTGCTCTTCAGTTCTATAAGAATGTCGATGTTATATGCGATGTCGGGGGCCAGGATATTAAGCTCATCATACTGAAGAATCGCCAGGTCAAGGATTTCAAGCTTAATACTCAATGCTCGGCGGGCAATGGCTATTTCCTGCAATCTACTGCTGAAGGATTCGGCATCCCGGTAGAACAGTTCGCCGATGTCGCTTTCACGGCTCAGGCGATGCCCACATTCGGCTATGGCTGCGCCGTCTTCATGCAATCGGATATAGTCGATTTTCAGCGCCAGGGCTGGAAGCCTGAAGAGATTATGGCCGGCCTGGCAGCCGTGTTGCCCAAGAATATCTGGCTCTATGTCTCTCAGATCCCCAATCTGTCTGCGCTTGGGACGAACTTTGTTCTGCAAGGGGGCACTCAGCATAATCTGGCAGCAGTTAAAGCTCAGGTGGATTTCATCGAGTCTCGCTTCAAAGGCAAAGACGTTAAGCCCAATGTAATTGTGCACGAGCATTGCGGAGAGTCGGGTGCTATCGGCGCGGCAATTGAAGCGATTCGCCTCTGGGAGAACGGCAATCGGACAGGATTTATTGGCCTTGATGCAGTAGAAGAGATCAGCTATGTAACTCACCGCAATGAGAATACCCGCTGCTATTTCTGCAAAAATAAGTGTCTGCGCACATTCATCGATGTGAAGGTCGGTTCGGCGGAAGCTTCAGACGAACCGACCAAGAAATCCAAGATCCCTATTCTGCCTGGCACGAAGCGGCTCATAGTCGGCAACTCCTGCGAAAAAGGGCTCGTCGAGGATGTCGAAGATATGAGGGTCATTAAGAAGGGGCTCGATACAGTGAAAGCCGCTAACCCGAACTTCCAGGAGATTGCCGCCAAAGAGGTGTGGAAATCGTTCAAGCCGGCTAAGATTGCTGATCCGATTCCCAGGTATGCTTTCACTAAATCTCAAAAGCTTCGCGTAGAGCTTATGAAGAAGCGCTCAGAGATTCGCATAGGCATCCCGCGTGTGCTCAATATGTACTCGCAGAATCCGATCTTCAGCGCCTACTTTGAGAGCCTGGGAGTCAAGCCTGAGAATCTTGTCTATTCAGACTATACTTCGGAGACTCTGTATAAAGAAGGGGCCAAGCGCGGCGCTATCGATCCGTGCTTCCCATCTAAAGTAGGCATCCCGCATGTGCATAATCTACTCTATGTGCATCACAAGAAGAAACCGCTCGATATTATCTTCTTCCCGATGATCGATTGTTTGACTTCCGATCTGGTCGGCACGCAAGGGAGCCGCGCTTGCCCGACAGTGGCAACGACTCCGGAAGCAGTCAAAGCCGCGTTCACCAAAGAAGGGGACCTGTTTGCTCAGATGGGAGTGAAGTTCTTCGATACATTCGTCAATCTGAGCGATTCGAAGATGTTCGAGAGGCAGATGTACAATCAGTTCAAAGATGTCTTTGGACTCTCTGAAGAAGAGAATCGCAGAGCAGTGGCTGAAGGCTATAAGGCGCTTGATAAGTTCAATAACGTAGTGCTGCGCGGCAAAGCTCGTGAGGTTCTGGAGCAATTAGAGAGAGAAGACCGTCTCGGGGTGGTTCTCCTTGGCAGACCTTACCACAACGATCCCGGCATCTGTCACGAGATACTGGAAGAGTTCCAGAAGATCGGTTACCCGGTATTTACTCAGGATAGTTTGCCGATCGATGATGACATCTTGGAGCGGCTATTCGGAGATGAAGTTCGAGCTGGAATCATCTCTCATCCGCTTGATATTTCCGATGTCTGGAAAAATTCCTACAGCGAGAACACGAGCCGCAAGGTCTGGGCAGCCAAGTATATTGCTCGCCATCCCAACCTGGTGGCCCTTGAACTTTCCAGCTTCAAGTGCGGCCACGATGCCCCTATCTATACGGTGGTTGAAGAGATAGTGCAGAATGCAGGCACACCTTACTTCTGCTTCAAGGATATTGATGAGAATAAACCGACCGGCTCGATCAAGATTCGCGTCGAGACGATAGGCTACTTCCTCAAGCGTTACCGTGAAGATATGGTGAAGAAGAAGCAGAAGAAGCTGAGCATCGAAGAGAAGCTGCGCCAGTATGAAGAACAGCTCAGACGCCAGCTTGCCGCCCAGCTTGAAGCCGAGAAGGCGCAGCTGGCTCAGCTCCCGACGACTCTTGTTCAGATTCAAAGCTACGATAGGATGAGCGCCGGAAGTTGGGGCGGAGATTGATTCAAGGATATTTCAGGTATGCTGGAATCAGATCGGATAATGTTTGAGATCTACAAAGATCAGACTTACAGCGATAATTACCGCGTTGTGTACTTCACCGAGCTTAATGAGCACAACAAGGAGGCTGAGATCAACCGCGCTCTGGCAGGAGAGCATTTCTATGACGGCTTTATTCGCGCCTACAAGAAGGATGAAGCCAAGCAGATCATAGAGCGAATATTGGAAAGGCTCAACGAAGGCGAGGAGGTTGATCCGAGCGAGCTGGATCGAGAGCTGGCAGGTTATATGGCTTAAAGTGCAATGGGCGATTCTTTGACAGAATAGAGGAAGGGGTTCTTCCGATCCGAGATTATAGAGTTTGCTCTGAATAAGGATGTGGATGATGAGATTGAGCGACAATTGAAATTGCTCAATGAGAATCCACGATTTGCTCGATACTACTATACAGCGTGCTCTACTACAGCCAGCACAGAGTAGAAGAAGCAATTGCTGCATACAAAATAGCGATTGAGCTTGATCCCAGCATGGCCCAGGCGCACAAGAATCTTGGTGAAATTTATGCAGTACATGGCCGATATGATTTAGCCCGGGAGCATGCCAGAGCGGCGTCTAGATTGGGTGATAAGACTTTGGTTGATATGCTTATCCGTTATAATGTGGCGGAGCCGGGCAATAGATAGGTCTTTGAGTCCCAAGCTTAGGTTGAAGTTGAGACTCCATGCGGATAAATCCGATGGCATCTTCTGGTTGGGCGCTTGTTAGGTTGAAGTTGAGACTCCATGCGGATAAATCCGATGGTATCTGATATATAGATCTTGAGAAAAAGTTTGTGGTTAGTTCGGGCGGTTTTGAGGGCGCCCCCAAAACCGCCCGAAGTTCTTGCGCCCTCAAAACCGATTAAAAATAGACCCGTTTTGAGGGCGCTTGGTGCCCGAACTTGCTGTAATCTTTTTCTTGAAATCTATAATTGAATAATCATCGACCTTTCCGCGATGGAGTGAATAAACGACTGGACGTTTGATTGCGCTTGTGGTAAAAGTGCAGTTGCTGTATCTCGTTTATTAAGCATGGCCATTTTAACAGACTCGGGGAGAGTTTAAATGTACAGCGATCATAATCTCGGCAATACTCCAAATGAGAAGGGTTCACTTCGCGCAGGCAAAGGATCACAGCTCCTTTCCAATCTATCCAATGTCGCCTGGAATCTATTTCAAGCAGTAAATAAGCGGCTGCCTGAAGGCGAGTCTCTGCGCCCCCAATGGGCCCCTGGCCCCCTGCTCAAGAGCTATGAGAGGACTCGCCCGCCGCTCGGGTTCCCGCGCATGACCGATTCCCTCTGCCCTAAGTGCGTCAAGGAAGTGCGCAGCGCCATATTGAGCGGCGAGAAGGAGCTATCAGAACTCATTCACGGTCGTCCGGGAGAGATTAAGGCAGAGCTGGTTGAAGATGACGGTCGCATCTATATGCGCAAGAGCTGCCAAGTCCACGGCGATTTCGAAGACCTGATCTCGACCGATCCCGATTTCACCCGAAGAATCGAAAGCCTGTTCTTCGGGCGCGATTTTCGCTGTTCGGATGACCAGGATGTCCATCGCCACGGAAGCTCAACGATAAAATTTGGCCGCGGCGCGGTTCTCACAGTCGATCTTACCAACCGCTGCAACATGATGTGCAATCCGTGTTTCATGGACGCAAATCAGGTAGGCTATGTCCACGAGCCGGACTTTGAGGATATCAAAGCAATACTTGATCGCGCAGTCTCCTTCAAGCCTCGCCGCCAATCAATAGTGCTCTTCTCAGGCGGCGAGCCGACCATCTCGCCTAACTTCCTCAATGCTGTGCGCTATGCCAAAGAGATAGGCTTCTATCGCGTGCTGGCGGCTACCAATGGTATCAAGTTCGCTCAAGAGCCTGAGTTTGCTGCCGCAGCCAAAGAAGCGGGAATGCACGGCGCTTATCTGCAATTTGACGGCGTGGGCAACGATGTCAATAAGCATCGCGGCGTAGGCAATCTCTTCGATGTCAAGTTGCAGGCGATTGAGAATATGGCCAGAGTCGGCATGAAGACTACTCTGGTGGTGACGATTGTCAATGGAATCAACAATCATCGCATCGGGCAGATAGTCGAGTTTGCCATCAAGAATATCGACAAGATTCAGACCATCGCATTCCAGCCGGTCTCTTTCACCGGGCGCGATGAAGATATATCTGATGAAGATCGGCTGAAACATCGTTACACGCTGTCGCAGATGGTTCATGATCTTCAAGATCAGCTTGGCCAGCAATTCCAGCCGATGCGCGATTGGTTCCCGCTCTCATCTTACAGCGCATTTACCAGTGTGATGGATATGCTGCAAGGCGCTGATGCAAGCTGGGGCTGGAGCGCGTGCAATTGCCATCCTAACTGTGGCATCTTCACTCTGCTGTTAGTCAACCAGAAGACAGGCGAGTGGATGCCCCTCTATAAATTCTTCGACTATGAGCAGTTTATTAAAGACGTTGCCGTAATCACAGATACTGCGCGCGGTCGCGCGCTGACTACAGCGCAGGTAGCAATGTCTATCTTGCGCAACTTCAATGCTAAAGAAGCCCCAAAGGGGTTCCCCATCAGCGACATCATCAGCCTCTTCAAGCCCAGCTCTACTAACTCTTCAAGTGACCGCAACGACCGCATGAAGACGAGAACCGATGCAGACGAATGGCGAGTGCTCTGTGTAGAGGGCATGTGGTTCCAGGATCTGTTCAACTATGACTTCCGCCGCACTGAGATGTGCGTTATTCCTTATGGCACTCAAGAAGGCGAGATCTCATTCTGCGCTTACAATACTGGAGTCGGCTGGCGACAGATCATCGAGAACATGCGTATGACTGCGACAACCAGAGACTGGTACAAATCTAAAGGTCGCCACAAGATTTATGCTGCCGGAAAGAATGTACCCCTACCGACGACGAAGCACTCTCTGGCGCTGCCAGTTTTAAATAGCTCCAGCATTAGAGCTAATGGCAGCAATCATGCTGCTAAGGCAGAAGAATTAGAGACGGTCGGAGCAGAAAGAGATTAGCCTCTAAACGTCAAAGCAATTCATGAAAAGGACGTGTACGGCAAGCCAACAAGCACGGAATTGATTTCGTCGGAATCGAGGCAGTTTTTGAAGGCGTCACCATCACCATCTGCCGAAGATGTGCTGTTGATAATCGAGGTGGCTGATACGTCAGTTGAGTACGACAGGGATGTGAAGTTGCCGTTATATGCGAGGGCGAATATCCCTGAGACCTGGTTGGCTAACATACCAGAAGATCGGATTGAAGCGTACTCACAACCGGTTAATGGAAAGTATCAAAACGTCCGACTGGTAAATCGTGGCGAGTCAGTATCGCCGGAAGCGCTACCAGACCTTGTGCTAAGCGTTGAAGAGATATTGGATTTGGTATTTGTCTAGATTGCCGGTGTAATTTTTTTGCTGACAAACCAGATCGACAAAATCTTGCCCAGATTGGTTGCCCCCTCCACTGAACGATTCTTATTCCCTTCTTCCGGAAGAATAACCGAGTTTGATCTTAGAATACATTAGAAGAAGGGCACCGCCACCCGCTTGGGGTTTTAAGTTGTTAATTGCGGTCCAATTTGCGATAGGAGGTTATTGTTGAGTGATGAATGGTAGCATTGTTTCGAAACAGGCCAGTGTATTGCTTGTCGAAGATAATATAGACACTCAGGATCTGATCTGGGTCCTGCTCCAGAATAGCGGTTATAGCATTGCAACTGCGAGTAGCTTTAGGGATGGTCTGGCGCTCGCTCTGAGCGCAAACCATGATTTGATAATCATAGATAACTGGCTGCCAGACGGCACAGGGATTGAACTCTGCCGTAGAATCAGAGAGCACAACGCGAAAGTCCCTATACTTTTCTTAACTGCCGCTGCCTATGAAGATAATAAGAACGATGCTCTAGCCGCAGGCGCACAATGCTATCTTACCAAACCTGCCGGTATAAAAAGGCTCCCCGATGCTATTGCCAGCTTAATAGCGGAGAGCAAGAGCCAATCTTAATCGAGCTACTTGAAAGATCGCGGATGATTATCTGCCGCCAGCTTTCTTCTTTGCTTCTTCAGACTCTTTCTTGTCTTCGTAGACGAACTTGAAGAAGCTGGAACACAGTTTGCCCGGTTAGCAGAATGGATCTCAACTTTGGCCCTATAGTTGAAGATGAGACGTTATAACTTGTGTAGGAAGGCTGGCCCATTCCCATTGAAGATTTCGTAGATGATTTGATAATTTCTGCTAAAGGAATTCTAGTGGGCTAACGATACGCAAGGTATAAGCCTGGCCAATTTGACCGAGGCCTATTTTACTGGTTAAGAGGAAGTTTCGATATATGGCTAAGCGTTTAGGTAGATTGTTCTGCAAACATGATTGGGGTGTTCCAATAAGAGGAAAGAAGACCTGTCTTAAATGTGGCAGCGAGCGTGAGGTGCCGGCGCTATTGTTCAATCCAGAAACAGATCGAGCGCGGATTGAGGCAGCTCGCAAAAAACTTGAAGAGCTAAAAGAAGAACTCCCACCGGAGAAAGCGAAGATTATACGCGCGGCCATGGGCTGGCGGTCGTAGATCAAACGTCGATCTGAGTGAGCATTCAATATTTCGGAAAAATTCCAATTTTTTGGAATCGCTCCTTCGACTGAGCCATCCACTTCTCAATTATTGTCCTTAACTAACCTGTTTGCTAAAAACCATTTGATCATTTGCCTTGATCTACCGATAAAGATGGAATAGACCTTGCTTGTTGATGAGATCGAAGAGAAGTGAAGGTTTTAAGCTAAAAAGGTAGGTTGTTTTAGCTTGCATTATGAGAGGTGGATTATCGTGTTATTCGCGGTTCTAAAAAGGATCTTTTGCAGACATGAGTGGGGAGTGCCTAATCATGGCACCATGGTCTGTTACAAGTGCGGAAACGAGCATAGTGTTCCAGCGCTTGACTACGATAGGGATGCTGATCGCATGCGGCTTGAGGCTGCGCGAAAAGCGTTTCTGGAAGTTCAAAAACAGTTGGCTGAGAAGAAATCAAATACAGTAGACATCAAGGTATACCGGCGCGCTTGATCTGATAATTTGCATTAGCGCGAATCACACGATATCGCCAAAGTCTGCTGTAGCGACGATTGCTTGCGCTTCTTCTTGAAAATATCTCTTGTTCTAATTTTTCCCTCCCAAAAAATGTCGCCATTTAGCCTAAAAAGGCGCATAATCTCTGGGAATCAAATCAGCAGGCTCTCGCATCTATCATTCAGCGCCGATTGAACCGAAGCGCAATAGGCGCGAGATTCCTGCTTCAAGCGAAATCAAGGAGAGAAGAGTTGGCTAAGAAGTTGCGAGTAGGCATTATATTTGGCGGGCGTTCGGGCGAACATGAAGTCTCGCTTCGATCGGCTAGATCGATAATTGATGCAATCGACAAGAAGAGGTACGAGATTGTTCCCATAGCTATAACCAAAGAGGGGCGCTGGCTCAGCTCAGGAGAAGCGCAAAAACTGTTGCCCGAATCTGTGCTATCAAACGGCAACCAGCCGGTTGCCATCCTGGGAGATCCAACGCGCAGCAGCTTGACCAGAATAGATACAGCAAGCGGCAATCTCAGCGATGAGAAGCTTGATGTGGTCTTCCCTGTCTTGCATGGCACGTTCGGCGAAGATGGGACAATTCAAGGGCTGCTTGAGATGGCTAATATTCCTTATGTCGGCTGTGGGGTACTGGCTTCGGCTACGGGAATGGATAAAGTTGTAATGAAACGATTATTCCGCGAAGCGGGGCTCCCAATAGTGAATTTCACCTGGTTCCTGCGCACCGCCTGGGATGAGGCTCCGCAGAAGATATTAAATAGAGTGGCCCAGGAGCTTCAATTCCCTGTCTATGCTAAACCCGCCAATTTAGGCTCTTCAGTTGGGATCTCCCGAGCCGAGAATAAAGCCGAATTGAAAGATGCCATCACGGAAGCAGCGCGCTACGACAGAAAGATCATTGTGGAGCAGGGCGTCGATGCCCGCGAGGTTGAAGTGAGCATACTGGGAAACGACCAGCCGATTGCCTCCCTTCCGGGAGAGATAATCCCAGGCGGAAAGTTCTACGATTATGAAGAGAAGTACATCAAAGACACAACTCAGTTGATCATCCCGGCAAAGCTCTCGAAAGCTCTTACCACAAAGGTTCAGCAGCTTGCCATTCGCGCTTTCCAGGCGATTGATGGATCGGGACTGGCGCGAGTCGATTTCTTCATCGAGCGCGGCAGCAATCGGGTGATAGTCAACGAGATTAACACCATGCCGGGCTTCACCTCGATCAGCATGTATCCCAAGCTCTGGGAAGCGAGCGGGATAAAATACAGCGAGCTGATCGATCGCCTCATCGCGCTGGCGCTTGAGCGTCATCGGGAAAAGTCGCGCTCGATCTATGTAAAACTATAACTAAAGAGCTTGCTCAGCCCGTCAAAAGTATCGGCGAAAGACAAGATTTTTTCCCATTCGCGCATTTTCAAGTTGACAATCACAGGCAAGAGAGTGTAAATCTATTGCTCGTAAGATGGCTCACTAATTTATGACAACGATCGTGCTGAACAATTGTTGTTGCGCATGTAGCTGTAACGGCTGTTGCCGCTGCCGTTGATCTCTACATGCGATAGTGGGTCGATCAGTTCTGTTTCATAATGTAATTTAAATTTACATTCAAGTTTAATCAAAAGCCCGCTATTGCGCATGTTCGCAGTGGCGGGCTTTTTCATTTTCCATTTCCAAAGGAGACAATAGATGACTACGGAGCTTATCGAATTGGCAGCGGAAGAGATAAAACAGTTGAGCGACAAGCTATTTGAAGATGCAACCCCGCAAGAGGTTTTAGAATGGGGTATAGAACGCTTTTTCCCTGATATTGCCCTGGCCTGTAGTTTCGGAGCCGAGGATGTGGTTCTGGTAGATATGATCGTCAGGATCAATCCTGAAACCAGAATATTCTACCTGGATACCGACCTGCTCTTCAAAGAGACATACCAGGTGCGCGACAGGCTTATAGAGAAGTATGGCGTCAAGCCAGTTGCTTACAAAGCTCTAATCACTCTAGATGAACAGGCGGAGCAGTACGGCGACAAGCTATACAGCAGGGACCCCAATCTCTGTTGTCACATTCGCAAAGTTGAGCCGCTCAAGAAGGCGCTGAGCGGCCTGCGCGCCTGGATCACCGGCATACGCCGCGACCAGGCTCCGACCAGAGCTAACGCTGGCATCGTAGAGATCGATCAAAAGTTTGGGCTGATCAAACTCAATCCACTGGCGCGCTGGAAATCAGAAGACGTTTGGAACTATATATTGAAGAACCAGGTGCCGTATAATCCGCTACACGATCGCGATTATCCGAGCATCGGCTGCTGGCCTTGCACCAGACCGGTGCAACCGGGCGAGGATGCGCGCGCCGGTCGCTGGGCAGGCTTTGCTAAGACTGAGTGCGGATTACATAAATAATGTGTTTGGAGTGCCCCCTTCAGGCGGGTTCTCGGTTGCGTCAATTGAAAGAACCTGGCTGCGGGCCGCACTCCAGACTTTTGGCTCAGATGTACAGCAACCTGTCAGGTTGCTGGTGGAGCACATTATCAGCAACCTGACCGCCTCGCTGTGCACTTTCAAAGGAGGGCAATGAAACTAATCAGACCTCACGGAGGCAGACTCATCAATCGAGAGGTGAGAGGCGCCGAGCGCGAGAGGCTTTTGCAAAAGGCCCCCCCGATGGAGACAATCCATTTAAACGCGCGGGAGATCTCCGATCTTGAGATGATCGCAGTGGGGGCCTTCAGTCCTCTCGAAGGCTTTATGACCAGGGCAGATTACGAGAGCGTGCGCGACCGCAACCATCTCGTCAACGGATTGCCCTGGACTATTCCCATTACGCTTTCAATCAAAGAGAAGAACGGTCATCGCTATAAGGAGGGCGAAGATGTCGCGCTCTATGACGAGGAAGATCACTTGCTGGGTGTGCTGCATCTTCAAGAGAAGTTTCGCTACGACAAAGAGCGCGAAGCTCAGCAGGTGTTTCGCACAACCGATCCGGCTCATCCGGGCGTGAAATCGCTCTACGAACAGGGCGACTGGTTGCTTGGGGGCCCTATCACTTTAATCAATCGGCCCAATGGCGTGAAGTTCCCCCAGTACCGACTGGACCCGGCGCAGACGCGTGCGGAGTTTGAAAGGCGAGGGTGGAAGAGAGTTGTAGCCTTTCAGACTCGCAATCCCATTCACCGCGCCCATGAATACATCCAGAAATGCGCGCTGGAGACGGTCGATGGATTGTTGATTCACCCTCTTGTTGGCGAGACTAAATCGGACGATGTGCCTGCCGACGTTCGGATGAAGTGTTATGAAGTAATCATTGAATCTTACTATCCGAAGGAGCGCACATTATTGTCAGTATTCCCTGCTAATATGCGCTACGCCGGGCCGCGCGAGGCGGTCTTCCATGCCATTGTGCGCAAAAACTATGGTTGCTCTCATTTCATAGTCGGGCGCGACCATGCCGGCGTTGGCAATTACTATGGGACTTATGATGCCCATTACATCTTCGATGAATTTGATCTGGAAGAGCTGGGCATCGTGCCGATGTTTTTCGATCACACTTTCTTTTGTAATCGCTGCGGCAGCATGGCTTCGACCAAGACCTGCCCACATAATTCATCGGATCATGTCTTTCTGAGTGGAACAAAAGTGCGAGAGATGCTTGGCCGGGGCGAGCTGCCGCCGGCAGAATTCACTCGGCCTGAAGTGGCTCAAGTGCTCATAGCGGCTTACAAAGCGAACGGCTCTGGTTGATGTAATTCTCAATCAGATCGGCCAATCTCTCTTTCTGGTCTGTTAGTCGATGATCGCCGCTTTTGATGAGGACTAGCTCCAGTTGAGGGAATTCGCATTCTTGTATGAAGTCGAGACTCTGGCGGTAATCAACTATCTCATCTTGCATGCCGTGAATGATAAGGCTCGGCGTGCGATAGCTGGCTTTCAAACTGGCCAGCAGGTAGTTTGACGCATCCTGGATCAAGCTGTAGCCCAGTTCGACATTGCAGTACTCATTGCGGAAAGCTATAGTTCCATCTTCTTTCCACCTTTTCAGCTCTGCTGGAGTAAGCGACCTCAGTATAGTTGCAGGGAACCCAAAGCCGGGAGCAATGAGAATATTTGCCGCGATCTGATTGGGGTGGCGCGCCGCGTGCCAGCAGGCTGTCCAGCCTCCCAGACTTGATCCAATGAGCACAATGTTTTTGTATTGACTGCGCAGATGATCAACTACAAGCTCGCAGTCTTCCAATAATCGTGTTGCAGTAAGCTCGCGCATCGAGCCGCTTGATTGGCCGTGGCCGCGAAAGTCAAGTGTGAAATAGGCGTAGCCGCGAGCAAGCAGGCGATCGCGAAAATATAGAGCCTTCTCGCCGGTCTGAACAGAAGCAAAGCCATGCAGGTAGACAACGACAGTCTCTGTCAATGCGGCCGGGCGAAAGTGGTTTACTTCCAGGAAATCTCTTCCATCGTTCTGTTTGTGGAAAAGCCTGGGCATGAGTCTAAACCCGACACGGCAACACCGCAAACGCGGTGACGCAGAGGTAAAAGGTCTAATTCTCTGCGTCCACCTTTCTATTACAATCCGTCTATCTGCTCGGCCAGATCAAAGTCCTTGTCTGTCAGGCCCCCTTCGCTGTGAGTTGACAAACTCAGCGTCACTCTATTCCAGCTTATGAAGATGTCGGGATGATGACCGGCAGCTTCTGCCAGATCGGCCACGCGGTTGACAAACGCCATTGAGCCTTTGAAGTCGTTGAATCGATACTTCTTTACGATCTCATTATCTTTGCGTTCCCAACCAGGGATCTTTGTTAATCGTTCTTGAATAGCTTCTTCAGATAGCTTTGCCACCACTTGAACTCCTTCAGAAAGAGTACAGCAACCTGACAGGTTGCTGATAGCGCACGCCAGCAGCAACCTGACCGCCTTGCTGTACACTGCAGCGTGCCCTCTACTGTTAATTCTACCTGAAAATAGTAGCTGCCAGCGCGCCTGTCAAGAGCTGATGATGCCCAGCAGAATTTGAATCAGCATTATCAAGTCTTGCACGGTTATCTCTCCATTTCCATCTGTGTCTGCTGCCAGCAGCGCGTCTCCGGTCAGCAATGCCGCGCCCGATAGATGTTGTATCAACGCTATCAGATCCTGAACATCCACTTTCCCGTCCAGATTGGCATCGCCTTTCTTGATGGTTATGCCTACCGTCACGGTGATCTGCGTTGAAGCGCGATTGCCTGCTGCATCTCTTGCCGTTGCCGAGATGATGTGCTGGCCGCTGGAGAAACTGGAACTGTTGAATTGAGCGGAAAAAGGAATGGTAGTTATTTCGCTGCCCAGATTATTCCCATCCACTGCGAACTGCACCCCGGCGAGACTGATATTGTCTGTCGCAGTAGCCGAGATAATCACGCTGCCGCTTATGCTGGCGCCGCTGTGCGGATTGGTGATCGAAATCTGCGGCGGAGTATTATCGACTATGATCTGAATAGAAGCGGTTGCAGAGATGTTGCCCGATGTGTCGCGAGCGATGGCCGAGATGGTGTGGGGGCCATCAGATAAGGTTTTAGTGTCGAGGCTGATTGTGTACGGCGCAGATGTTATTTCCGCCCCGAGGGTGTTCCCATCCGCTTTAAACTGCACTCCCGCTACCGCCACGTTATCTTGCGGGCTGGCAGTCAAATCGACCGTCCCTTTTACAAACGCTCCATCAATAGGGCTGGTTATGCTCACCGTAGGAGGAGTCGTATCTTGACTGCCGCTGCTCGAAACAGTAAATGAGACTGCTGAATCGCTGCTGCTGATTGCGCCGCCGGGCAAAGATAGAGTGAAGGTTCGCGGCCCCAGACCGGCATTTGAGCTTATAGTCAATGCGATCGGCATAACCTGCGACAGCAGACCCCTGGTCCCCGTAGGAAAGAGAGCTATGTTTGCGCCGAACCCATCATAAGTGATTACCGACATGATATTCATCACATTGTTGAATGCCACAGTTACGGGATAGCTGCCGAAGCTAGCTTCACTGAGCCTGGCTCCATTGATCGTATCGAATGAGAAGACTTTAGCGATGCCGAAATCATCGGCTCCGGCGACAAATCCGTAGAGCCCATCGCCGCTCAGCGCAAGCCACCCTTCATCAATGCCAAAGCCGGTAGGAAGTTTGAAGCTGGAGAGCGAACTTAACTTTCCATCGGAGCCCACTTGAAGCAAGCTGACCGAGCCGGTCCTATTTGCCACTGCCAGCTTCTGCGTCAACGAATTGTAAACGACATTGGTAGCATCAACGCCGACGGAGATGGAGCTGATTAAAGATCCGGTTTGAGCGTTGAAAGAGTATGCCCTGTCCGTTGCTCCCGTCTCTGAGCAGACAAAGACGAATTGCCCGCTGCCATCAAAGACCGAGTTTTCGCAAAGTGGGACCCTGCCCGGAGGAATGAACCGGGCCTGCACCCGCATTGCCGTTGGATTTGTGGCATCAACAACCGTTGCCGCTTGTGTGTCGATGCTGAGCGCAGAGATGAGCCGTTTGCTCCCGTTATCGAACATGCTGATATTGCGGGGGCCATCGTCGATTTGCAGCTTGCTGGCCACAACGCCTCTGGCCGTGTCGATCGCTATCAGTTTGCCCTTGTGGCTATCCTGGGTAGCTACGAAGGCGAAGGCCCCATTTGCGCTGAACAGGATGTTATTGCCTCCCGACTGGTCGAAGAAGAAATCCGGATCATCAATCGCTGCTGTTATCTTCATCGCCGATGCAGAGGTAGCATCTACTAAGGTAACCGGGCCGCATCTATCGACTATAGCAATCAAGCGCGATGTTCCACTGTCGAAGATGCCGATGTTTGCCGGATCGCAAAAGGTGACATTGGGAATAACACCGATCTGCTGCCCTGAGATAACATCAAAAGCGATCAAATTGAGCGTGACTCCGCCCGCCATGAAGCCTGTCTTGCCGTCTTTGCTGTAGACGATGTTATTCCCTGAATCAAATTCTATGAACAGATTGGGAGAGAAGATGTTTGGGGCCCCGGTAATAGCGGCGCTCAGTCCAGATCCGCTGAAGCTGATGCTGCTTGCTCCTGCCAGAGACACGCCAGCAACTTTCGCCGAAACAGTAGTCCCCTGCTTTCCGCTGTCGGGCAAGATGGCGGTTATAACGGAGCCTGACTGAAGGGCGTCAGCAGTCTGCTGGGGAGAGGCGAAAAGAATAATGATTGTTGTTATCGCCAATCTAATTCTAGCGCGGTATGCGGTCTTCATAATCTTCTACAACCAGAACTTCTCTATTGATGAGAAGTTTGAAAGTCTTCAAGCAAGCGGCCCGCCGCCTCTTTCGAGAAAGGCGAGCGAGAACAGGTTAATTATCGGCATCTGAAGATCGGCAGTCTCTGCGTTTTTTGAAGATCGCCGATCTCCAGCGAGCAAATCATGGCAAGCAGCCGGTTGTCAGCGAAAGTTAAAGCTCACCTGAAATTGTATTCGACGGCCGTCATGAGCAGAATTGGCGCGCCCGAACAGGGGGGAACTGAGCACTCCGATGAAATCCGCCGGATTGGTCTTGTTGAAGAGATTGCCAGCTTCAACAGAAAGCTCCACCGCGAACGGCTTTTCGCTGCCTGCGCCGGTTGAATTTCCCTGAGAGGGCGATCCGTTATTTGCCGCCCGCCTCCTGCGCGGCAGATCGGTATAGAACATCTTGCTCAGCCTCATATCCACGCTCGCGTAAGGGGCCCCTCTGGAGGAGTTGCGCTTGACTCCGGCAGGGCGATCGTTGAATGCAGTATCCAGGTTGTCGTCGAGCCCTGTGGTTATGTTGTACGGCAGAGCCGAAGCTATATTGACAAAGACCCCTGTTTGCAGGTCGAGCGGCAATGATAGAGTCGCGCCGGCAAAGAACTGGTGGCGCTGATCGGTAGCAGCGGGCCCCCACTCGGCGCGCAAATTATAGTTGTCGGCAGGAAGAGCCGACGGAGAATCAGCGTCATTCATTGTGCGCGAGAGCGTGTAGCTGGCTATCAGACTGAATCGTTCTGATAGATTCTGAGAGACCCCTACGGTCAATCCGTGATAGACCGAGCTGGAAGACGATTCATATTGATTTATATTCATGAATGAATCGTCCGGCCTCTCGCCGGTTTCCGGCAGCGGGGCATTTCGATTATGCAAGCGGAACAGATGAAGGCTGCGCGAAAAAGTATAATTGCCGCTCAGCGCCAGGCCGCGCGGCAACTGGCGCTCAATGCCGATGTTTGTGTGCAAGCTGTAAGGCGCCCTTGCCTGACGAGCGATGCGAATAACGCTGGGCGGACGCTCAAGCATATCGCCTCTGATGAATGGATCGGGGAACCTCGGCCTTATGACTACTATCTCTCTCTGACGCAGCCCCAGGAAGCGGCTCCCCGCCTCGATCAACTCCTCTCCCAGCGATCCATAGAAGACGCCGAACCCTGCGCGCACTACCGTGTCTTGATCCCCTCCCGGCGCCCAGGCGAGGCTGAGCCGGGGCGCAAAATTATTGCGATCGCGGAGATGATTCTGAAGCTCGTGGCGCAATCCAAAAGATAGTGTCAAATCAGGGCGCAAACTGACGCTGTCCTGAGCAAAGTAGGAGACCTTGAACAGAGCAAAGCCGACAAATGGATCGCCGAAATTAATTGAGAAGAGAGAGGGCCTCCGGTTGATAAAGCTCGCCAGAGTAGGAAAGGTAAAAGCGCCGTTGAACCCGCTGAAAGAGGTGATGCTGAGCCCGGTAGCTTCCAATTGCGCGCCGGCAATAATCTGATGTCGGGAGCGGACAATAGAGAGGTTGTCTCTAACCATCAATCCCTCTGCCAATCGGTCGTCCGGGCAGCATCCTGCTCCGCCAATGGAAAAGGCCCCCACTACGCTTTGAGTAACATCATCGCTAAAAGCAATGCTGCTCGTCCGGTTCTTCAGCAACTGAAGGCTCAGCTCATTGACTGCGTTTGCAGATAAGATGGCGGTCTCTGAAAATTGAATGCCGTGTTCCCGCCAGGCGCTGTTGAAGCCGCGCTCAGACAGATCCAGCCCGCCTATGCCCTGATTCCTCAAATTGCCGTCAACGAAGCTGTACTGAAGCGTGAGCCGGTGATTTGCCGACAAACCGGCATCTGCGCCAATCGAAAAGGATGTATTGCGCGAAGGCATCAACAGATCTTCTGTGATCTGCTCAAGCGGGGGGCGAGGCCGTCCGTATAGATCCGAGGGGACAACGGCCACTACGCTTGTCGCGCTGCTGTCCTGCTGATGCTCAAAGTAGCTGAAGAACGATGCTCTGTCTTTGCGCAGGGGGCCGCTCAGCCAGCCGCCCAGATGCCGCTGGCTATAAGGAGGTTTCGATTGGCTGAAAGCATTACGCGCGTCAAGCGAGCTGTTGCCGTAGAGAAGAAACGCGCTGGCTTGAAACTGCTGGCCGCCCGATTTAGTCTCTATTTCAATTCGCGCTGTGCCCGGCTCCTGATATTGAGCCGAATATGGATCGCTGTTGATGCGAATTTCGCGGATGGCAGATAGCGGAGGGAGTGGGCCCCCGCTCAGCCCGTTGACCAGAACCTGCGCTCCGCCGGCAATTCCCGCCGTCGCAGCCGGGCCGGCCAGTTGTCTGAGGACGCGCAGAAGGTTTGCTTGATCGCGCGGGAGCAATCGCAGCAACGGCCCGCGCAGGACAATCGCGTTCAGGTTCCGGCCCCCCTCAAGGCTCAGCCTTTGAGACTCTGATTTGATCTCCATTGACGCTGAGATCTCGGCTACACTGAGCGCGATCTTCAACACCTCGCGCCCGGCTGAAGCTAGATCAAGGTCTTGAATTTCGTAAGGCGAGAATCCTTGCGCTTCAACCTTGAGACTATAGCGGTCCGGTCTTACATCGTTGAATGTAAAGGCGCCTTCTTCGTCGGTTTTTACGGCTCTCGTTCTGCCGCTGCTATTGATCAGTATGACTCGCGCGCCTGAAATGATGGCCCCATTCGGATCCATCACCTGGCCGCGAATAATACTCGGCCCGCTTTGAGCGTGGATATCGGCGCCGACCAGTAACAATAGGCAAGTGGTTATCAGTTTGAATTGGAATCTTGATCTTATTGAATCAAAGATTCCCTCCGGCGCGAGAAGTTTAGTAAGATGTTGTCTCCTCATGCAATTCCCCCTCGGCTCTGACCGTCAGGCAGTATCATCCAGACCTTCAAAGAGGTCTGTTTCGACAGTCTCAAAATTGCGCTGGGGGCTGGCCAGTCTGAAGTACTCTTCAGCTAAGAATATTCGAGCCGTTGCTTCATTAATTACCGTGAAAATATTGTTATCGTCAAGTTGCGTCCTGTGGCATCGCAGAGCTTTCAGTTTAGTCGGCGCATGCTTGCTCACATCTATGATGGTAGTAATAGTATCTTCAGGCACGCCAAAACTGCCTGGGTCCATATCCCATATTCGCGCCTGGCTATGCTCTGCTCGCACTGCTTCGACCATCTGGCTCACAAGTCCTTCAGGAATTTGCGTGTAATACAATTTCTCAGCTTGATGAGGTTTCAGACCTTCTTCCAGATGCTCAGGGAAGCAAGCTTCGTTGCCCGCAGAATTGAATGCCGTAGCAGTCAACTGGCCGATGGCTATGTGGTCCGGGTGGCCATAGATTCCATCCGGCCCGAAAGTGACGATGACCTGTGGCTTGATCAACCTGATGTATCTGACAAGTCTCTCTTCTATCTCGCTCCAATCGCTGTGCATCACCTGCCCGTCAAAGCAGTCGAGGAATTGAAGCCAGCGCACGCCCAGTAGTTCACAAGCTGCGCGAAGCTCGCGCTCTCTGACCTGGCCGAGATTCTCCCGCGTAGCCAGCGATGGATCGCTAATGGGGCCCCATTCGCCTCGGGTGGCGCAGATGAGGGACAGATCGACTCCCTGACGAGAGTATCGCGCCAGTGTGCCTCCCATCGTGAGCGATTCATCATCTGGATGGGCAAATACCGCCAGAAGCGAGCGGCCTTTGTTCCGCCTGTTGTGTTCATTCATACATCTGTTTGCCTGTTGTCCGTTCTAACTCTACTGCCAAATCGAAACACGCGACTATGGGAGACCACTCTGCTGTAACGGCAGCGGCTCGTCCGTCCCGATCTCCGGCGCTTCGATTTAGCGATAATAGGCAACTGACGATGATACCTTATGCTATCAATCGTTGGTAGACTCTGATGTATTCATCGACCATGCGACCGGCGTCGAACCGCTCTACCGTATTGCGGCGCGCGCCCGCTCGATCAATCTCAAGGACTCTGGGCATAAGCTCTATCAGTTGCTCAAGGTCGTCGGCATAGTATCCGTTAATTCCATTGACGATCAATTCGCTGACCGCTCCTTTTCGCAGCGCCGCTACCGGCGTGCCGCAAGCCATTGCTTCAACCAGCACCAGTCCGAATGGCTCGCTGGATTGAACCGGGTACAGAAGAGCCAAGGCGCCGCCCAGAAGCCGGTTCTTCTCCTTATGATCGACCTCTCCGACATATTCTATTAACCTTCCATCAACCTGCGGCTTGATCGCTTCCCGATAGTAATCGTTCTCCGGAGCCGCCAGCAGCAGCCGCATGCCCAATCGCTTTGCTATCTCAATGGCCTCCAGGGGGCCCTTCTGCGCAGTGAAGCGACCTAAGAACAGGAGATAATCTTCCGGGTCGGCGCGGAAAGTAAAAGACTGAGTGTCTATGCCGTGATAGACGATCCCAACTCGATTGAGACCTGACATTGCTTCATACTGGCAGCGGGAAATAGCTGCGAAATTGGCTTTAGGATAGCGCCTCCACAGATTGACTTGATCGGGATCGGGATAGTGATGAACAGTATGGAGGATAGGCGTTGAGATCAATCGCGTGAAAGCCAGGCTCAGCGGATAGTAGGGGGCCTGGTAGTGAATGACATCGAATTCGCCTGCTCGCTCGCAGGCGGCGGCCAGATTCATCATCTCGCAAAATTCCCACGGCCACATGCCATCATCCTGCCAGTAGCCGCGCCGGTAGATGGCGCTCAGCTTCGCCGATGTCTTTGAATCAGCAGTAGCAAACAGAGTTACATCGTGCCCTCGCCTGACGAGCCCCTCTGTCAGAAGCGAAGTGATCAATTCAATCGATCCGCACCTGGGCGTCGGAATAGCCGTTGCCACCGGCGCTACCTGCGCGATCCTGAGCCTCCGTCCGGCGTTGTTTTCAACAGTTCCTGTCACTGCGGCCTCCATCTCATTATCGCAAATCGAACACAACCAGCCGGTCGTTGCACAGCAGGCAGCGGAATTTCGAGTTTAGATAGTCGCGCAGATCGCCGTAGTAATCGAGCCACCAGAAGGCCGGCCATCCGAAAATGATGAAGCTCGCTCCCGATTGGCGCAATCGTTCCAGCTCGCTAATTGCCGCGCTTCCATCCGGAGGGGCCCCCCAGTAGTAGCCGTCCCGCTCAAGGAATGGTATAGCGCGGCGCCCGGCAGCCGTCTCGATCCCAAACGCTCCGTCATCAACCAGAATGAAACTGCTTCCCGGCGGGATGATCGCTGCAATATCCTGCGTAAGCCTGTAGAGCTGGCGCATCCATTTCCAGGTGGGTTTCCCTTTGCGAAACAGAGCCGATTGGCAGTACTCGGCTCCGTCCCATTCTCCTATCACATTCTCTATTCGATGAGCCAGTCGGCGCTCGCCCAGGAATTGGTGCACAGCAATTGCGCAGCCGTCGAATGTGTAGTAATCATCGAAGATGATGAAGCCGCCATCGACTACCTGATCGTAGAGGTTATCCAGACAGCAACGCACGCTTGAATGCCAGTCGCAGTCGATGCGCAGGATAGCAATTGGCCCGATGCGCTCACGATAATCGGGCAGCGTCTGATCGAACCAGCCTTTGACCATCTCGGTGTAATGGGCCAATCCCAGTTCGGTCGCGCTTCGCTGCACATCTTCAAGCGATGCCGAGCAGTTATCAAAGTACCAGGGGCTATTTGTATTCCTGGTGTAGAGAATAGCTTCGGCTCCATCGATCTCTTCGGGCGACGGGAGCCCCTCGAATGAATCGAAGAGCCACACTTTGCGATCTTGAACTTCTGCCTGTCGCAGGAGGTCGGCCATAAGAAACGACGCGCCTCCGCGCCAGACTCCACATTCGACGAAATTGCCCGGTATCTCGCAGGTCAGCACCGCGCTCACCAGGTGAGCCAGATCGAGCAGCGATTCTCTGGGGACCATCGTAAATGGCCGCACCTTCTCCAGCAATGAATCGAGGTCGGGCATTTGCGTTGAGCCTGTCGGCGTTTGATCTTTCATCTTCATAGAGACTTCTCTAGCAGATTGCTCAGCACCCGGCGGGAATCGAAGTAGACTTCGGCTACGGCGCGCGCCGCCTGGCAGTGAGAGTCATAATCATCGTTTAGCTGGCGAATGGAGAAAATCGCTTCATCAGGATTGCGAAACGCAAGCAGACCTGCTCCGCAAGGCAGGAAGTCGCTGAAGCCGGTGTCTTGAACGATAACCGGTCGGCCCATTGCCAGATAGCCTGAGCTGCGATCGCTGAACCAGCCGCAGCGGGTGCTCACGTAAGCATGTTTGGCGACGCTGAATTCCGCCCGCGATGATTTCAAGTATTGCTGGTAAGTTGAGGGGTCCCTCGTCACTTCACGCGGGTCGGCCAGCCGCCAGCCGCCGTTGATCAATTGTTCCCTAATCGCTTCAGGCGCGTTAATGGCTATCTCCATCAGCTCGCCCAAGTCGCGCGGCAGCGAGAAGAAGGGTTTAAACTCGCGGTCCTTCTGCCCGTAGATTCGCCCTCCGTACTCTCGCTCGCCGTAGGCTGACCAGTTCATTATCGTCGTAAAGGGCGCAGATGGATGCCCTCGCTCCACCGGCCACAGCTCCAGCACCACTGGCTGGCGCGTTGGCAGCCAGTGGGCCCCTCCGGTAGGCATAGAGCAACCTGGCCGATGGACATTCTCGCCGTAGGTAAATAGCGCATGATAACTGGAGAGGGGCCCGCCCAGCCCGTGGGCCCCTATTTGCGTGAATACTGGATCGGTGTCTATCAATGCTCGCCGCCGGCATTCTTTCAATTCAGGAATCCAGTTGATGTTGCTCAGGTTGAAGTAAACATCGCATTGGCTGAGAAGCTGCGCCAACTGCTGGCGCGGCATCCCGTAGGTTGTCCCATCTTCTGCCAGATAGCACCAGCGGTCGGCCAGATTATGCTGTTGAAACAGATTCTGAACGTAAGCGATGCCATAGCCGGGGTCTGAAGTCATGTCATTGCTGACAGGGTCATAGCATGAGCTGGGCCAGCCGTAATCTTCAAAGTAGAATACCTGGTGGCCGAGCCTCTGGAAGCCTACCAGATATTGAAGGTGATGCCAGCTCATTCCGCCGAGCGGATAGCGCACCAGATAGCCTGAGCAGATAATCTTCAAGCTCATCGCTTAGCTCCCTCACTGATGTTATGCAGCGAAGGTGGAATCCGATAGCTTGACTTGTTTTTCCCCCAGGTACCCTCTGGGTGTGACGCCTGAGAATAGCCCAGCGATTTATCGCTGGGACAGATCAACCGACGATTGCCAGTCCCATAGGGACGGCTGAAAAGACGCGCAGTTGAAGAGCCCAGCCGTCGCTATGCGACTGGGTCATCTGACTTCGGTTTTCCCAGCGATGAATCGCTGGGCTAAAATCAGTTGCCCCCGATGGGGCAAAGATAGAGTCAAGCTCATTTCTTTGATTTTAACTGCGTAACATCAGTTCCTTACATATCCGCCAACATTTTAGCGAGCACCACCGGCGCGTCAAAATACTCGCGCGCAATTGCCTGCGCCGCGCGGCTATGCCGCCGGTAATCGGCATTGATCATAGCAATGCCTTCAAGCGCCTGTTCAAGGTTATTAAACGCCAGCAGCCCTTCTCCCACCGGCAGATTGCGGCTAAATCCGGTATCCTGGACCAGCGCCGCCCGCCCGGCTGCCAGGTAACATTCGCTGCGGTCGCTGAACCAGCCGCTGCGCGTGGCGACATAGAGTTGCTTTGCCACGCCCAGCTCTGCCTTTGAATGCTGGATGTAATCGCGATATGTCCATAGATCGCGCGAAATGCTCATTGCCCCCACCGTCGTCCAGCCGTGTTGCTGCAAAAACTCTCGCGGGCCGTTGATGGCAAGCTCTATCGGCTGGCTCGTGCGCCGCGCCAGGTCGAGGAATTTGACGAACTCCCTGTCTTTATTTCCGTCCACATCGGCAAAGCTCTCGATGCGCCAGGTCATCACTGTGGTGAAGCAATCGCGCGGCGCAATATCGCACTTCCACAGATCGGTAGCGACAGGTTGATAAGTCTTCTTCCAGGCGAATGGAGTCTCAGGGATTGTGCAATCAGGGGCCCCGAGGTTCTGTCCGAAGGTGAACAGATGGTCGAAGCCGCGGAAGAACTCCACGTACCAGGGCTCAGCTTTGGCAATGGCCATCTGAGTGAAGGCCGGGTCGGAATCGATAAAGACTTTGCGCGGGATGCGCACGTATTCATCGCGCCAGAACCAGGAGCCCCCGGAAAGATTGATGAACAGATCGGCAGTGCGACAGTAGTCGATTACCCGCTGGCGGCTCTGGCCGAAGTAATTTCCCGCGTAGTCTACAAACGCCCACCGCTCGCCCAGATCGAATGCTGCAAGCGCAGTGTTGATGTAGTTGCAGCCGTAAGTTGAGTCGGTCGAGATCGTGTTCTGCACCGGATCGTAGATGCACTCGCCCGTATCTTCGATGTAAAAGACTTCGTGCCCCAAAGCTCGCAGTCCGAGCAGGTACATCAATGAACACCAGGTCACCCCTCCGAAAGGGTAACGAGCAATAATTCCGGCTACAACGATGCGCATAACTAATGTCTGACGTCCTGCGTCTGATGTCCGACGTCTGATGTTGAAGCTCTCTTCCGAGGTTGAAGCCGGACGCTGGACATCAGACGTTTGAGGTCAGTAGTAACCCTTTGGCAAGTCGAGCAGGACATACTGCTCGACAAGCTCTCTGACTTCGCCGTTCATCTCTCCGGCATTTAGATTGCGCAAAATCTCAGAGCGCACAGTCACAGTTTCGGCGAGGTAGCATTTGCAAGCAGCAAACTCTTCTGCATACTCTTCGGTCGGGAAGCGAAGATTTAAGATTGTTCTCCTACCGTTATTTTCCATCTGGTAGAGAGGATTGACTCGCAGCTCGCCATCAACGCGATGGTTCTCGACCGTCTCATACAATCGAAAGACCTCCGCGCGCCTGGTGGCAATCAAAGTCATTTCTGCTTCGTCAGCCAAAGCTTCGACCGGTTCTACCATTGATAGATCGACCGGTTTCCGATGGAGCCGTCTATCTAACAATCTACTCTCACGAAATAGCCGCGCGCCCAGGTCTGCGAATAGATGCTGATAACCATCTGGAGTCAGTGGCATGCTTGATGAATAGTGCTGGCACAGCGAATTGCGGAGGTGGGTCAGCGCAACTAATCCATCGTCGCCCGCCATGCGCATCATTTCGCAAGAGAGCAGTCGCCTTGACCAGATGAAAGGAAACGCATCGGAACAGAAGACCAGAGAGAAGGCCCCCTTCTCAAACGGGAGGGGGTTATCCGCGTTGCAGCATACAGGCAAGCATCCGGGCGCGACTATGCGTTTTGCCAGCCACAGCTTATAGAAAACGATGTCGGCCAGGACTACCGCCTGGCCGCAGGCTATTTGACAGAGGATTCGCGTCAGGTGGCCTGAGCCTCCGCATACATCCAGCACCCCCTTGTTGAGGAGAGATGGATTCTGGCCGATGGCGCGCAAAACGGATTGGCTTACGAGAAAGCGAGGGTCGGAGAACCGGTAGAGAAAGTAGGTTCCCTCTGCGTCGGGGCCGAGGATCTCTATGCCAGCTCGATAGGTCGCCTGTGCGCCTCTTTTGACATATTGCCTGAACTTCTCTCGCCTCTGCTCATCGAGGCCAAGCATAGTGTAGAGCGCCTGCTCTTTCTCTCCTGCTCCAAGCTGCTCCATTGCTGTTTGCGTAGTTTCATCAACTCGCAAAACGGGAATTCCATCGATCACCGGATACGCGCAGCACTGGCAGTAGAGAATTCCCTGCCTGATCTCCTGGCCGCTGATCTCCAGGCAGTCATTCTGCTCAAGAGATAAGCTGCTTCCGCAAAACGGGCAACGCAAAATTTCCAGTAGCTTCGAGTTCATACTCCATCAACCTGCAATCAATCGGCAACCATTACATCCTCTTCTGTTAAGACGGGGATAGAACCCATTGAAAGCCGCGCGCACAGCTCGCGATAGAGATCGACCTTGAGGAGCAGCTCTTCATGGGGCCCCTCTCCAATTACCTCTCCGCCATCAAGGACGATGATCTTATCTGCCCCGCGAACCGTGCTCAGGCGATGGGCAATGACTATCATCGTTCTTCCTGCGGCCATTGTTCTGAGAGCCTGAAATACTCGGCCTTCGGCGCGCGAATCGAGCGAAGAGGTCGGCTCGTCCAGTATGAGGATAGGGGCATCCTTGAGTATCGCTCTGGCAATAGCAATGCGCTGGCGCTCTCCGCCTGAGAGTCGTCCCCCGCCATCGCCCACAAGCGTCCGGTACCGGTCGGGCATTCTTATAATGAAATCGTGCGCCTGAGCCGCTTTAGCTGCTTCTATGATCTGCGCCTGGCTGGCGTTGGGCCTGCCGTAACTGATGTTCTCTTCAATGCTGGATGAGAAGAGGATTGGTTCCTGAAGCACAATGCTTATCGAGTTGCGCAGAGACTTCAACTGCATCTGTTTGATGTCAATGCCATCAATGGTTATTCTTCCGCCGGTGGGATCGTAGAAACGGGGAATGAGGCTGACAAGAGTAGTCTTCCCTGCGCCGGTGAGCCCTACAATCGCCGCCATCTGGCCCGGTTTGATTTCAAATGAAATATTCTTGAGCACAGGATTGGAATCCCGATAGGCGAAGCTGACGCACTCAAACCTGATGTGGCCGCGCAGTCTGGGCACGATGATTGCCCCAGGCAGATCCTTAATTTCAGGCTCCAGCTTTAATGTTTCGTAGACTCTGCGGGCGCTGGCAGTTGATTCTTGCAAGTTGCCGATGGTGTGGCTGATCGAGGAGAGGGGCCCATAGACAGCTCCGAGATAGGCTATGACCACCAGCAACTGGCCTATGGAAAGCTCCCCGCGAAGCACGTGCCAGCCGCCAACTGCCAGCATCATCGCCGTGCCCGCGTAAGTTATTACTGTGACTATCACGGAAAAAAGAGACTCTTGAAGCGTCAGCCTCATCCTCGCTTGAAGGGTCGCCAGCCCATGTTTTACAAAGCGGCGCTTCTCATAATGCTCGCGGGAGAAAGCTTTCACCAGCCGGATCGAAGAGAAGACTTCATGAATGAGATTGAATATTCCCGCCTCCATCTCTTTGACCTTCTCCGACCGATCAACCAGGCGGCCTGAATAGTAGTGAATAGTGGCGAAGAGAAATGGAATGACTGCCAGAGACAGAAGCGCCAGGGACCAATCGAGATGGAGCAGAATGATGAGCATCAATGTGAGCATGAGAAAAGCGTTTGCCAGCGGAAATAGATTGCTCATAATGATGCTCTCAATGCAATAAGCGTCGTTATCCAGGCGGTAGATTGCGTCTCCCGTGCCGGCGTTCTGATGATAATGTAGAGAGAGCTTCTGAAGGTGAGAAAAGAGGTCGCTGCGCAAATCCAGCACCATCTTCTGGCCCAGTCCTACTTTGAGCTGAGTGAGGGCCAGCGAGATAAGCTCGCTGGCAATCCCTATCAGCAGGCTCGCCCCGCAGACGGCGATGAGCATCGCAACTCTGTTGCCGGTAGAAAAAGCGGCAGCCAGGGGGCCGAGCCAATCGGGCAGCGGTTGGGCCCCCAGCACGTTATCGACCAGCAGCTTCATCGGCCACGGTAGAGCCAGGCCCATGATAACCTCAGCCACTGCCAGTAGAGTGAAGAGCAGCAATTGCTTCTTGTAAGACAGCGCATAGCCGAGGAGCCATCGGTAGAGGCCCCTTATGCCGGTAGCAAGCTGCTTCGGACCGATGTCCGAAGCATTGCCGTTCTCGACTGCCGGTTTTGCTCCAACTATTCTCATAGCAGATCATCTCGCCGTCTCTTGTTCAAGACTCGAACTCTCCACAACCGGTTCGTTGCCAGGTTGTCGCTCTTTGAATTTCAAGATGCCGATTCCTTCTGCCGCCTCATCCTCAGCGCGGGCCAGTTGCGCCAGAAGCTTTGCGCCGCGCCAGAGTATTATCAGGTTGGCAACGCCAAGCCCGATCAGCGCCGTAACAGGCCACGGGCTGTATATCGAGCGAGTGAAATAAGCGAGAAAGACTATCAAGGTCATGAGGGCGGCCCAGGAGATCTTTTTGATCCTTAACCTGGATGCGACTCGTATCAGCCGGTTGCTTCCGCCGTGATTCTCTGATACTGCCTTTATCTGCGCTTCGACGAAAGGCCCCCTGCCAATGGCCAGGTCATATTGTTCTTGCCAGCCGTCATCCAGGCTGATTGCGCTTACCGGAACGGGCCGGCGAGAGAGCCTGTTGACCAGCTCGGTGAGAAAGCTCTCTTTCTCCACTCCATTGGCGCTCCAGTAAGTGATGTCGCCTTCGAGGATCGCGCGGAGCAATTCGGGGATGCTCGACCTGATCTGATTTTGAATTTTAGATTTTGGATTCTGGATCTCGACCTCGGGCGCGGGGCAGGGAATCGAAGATCGAGAATCGAAGATCCGGAATCGGGACAACCTTCCTTTAATGCGGGCCAGCGGCTGAATGAAGTGGAGAAAGGCTATGGCCGCGCGCTGAAGGAGCGGGCTCAGCCAGCCGGGGGCCCCTTCTATCGGCGCCGCATCGCGCAGGTCGGTTGCCGCTGCATTCGCCAGGCAGCGCCATAGCGTCAGCAAAAAGCCTATCAGGGGGACCGGCAGCAGCCACGGGTTAAAGGCCGAGCCAAGCGCCAACAGCGCCATCAGCAACTGCCACTCTATTGATGACGGCAGATGCGTTATATATCCATTGGGCCTGTGATAGACGGAAGGAAAGGCGGAGCTTCCCCATCGCCCTTGATAGATTCGCTGTGTAGTCAACGCGCGGTAGGCTGGCAGCGGGCTGTAGATCCTCCCGTGCCATAGCACGTGACCCAGTGAATTAAACTTGTTCGGATGCTTCTTCTCCAGAAGAGCCTCTCCTTCGCCGTAGCCTACCTGCTGCCTCCAGTAAGCGCGCACGCTGCTGCGGTGATGATGCCAGACCAACGCGGAGTGGCTGAATCCTATGCGGTAGCCTCGCTCCTGCAATCGCCAGCAAATATCGACGTCATCTCCAGCTTTAGTGAAGATCGGGTCGAATCCATTAACCTCTTCAAGCGCCCATTTGTGAAATGCCATATTGCAGCCGGGGATGTGCTCGGCAATTGAATCGGTGAGCAGCACATGAGTTGGGCCGCCGGGAGAGCGAGCTACCATGTGGGCCATCCACGGATCATCAAACGGGACCACATTGGGGCCCCCAACCGCTACGACATCGGAATTGAGGAACGGTTGAATCAGATACGATAGCCAATCGGGATCGACGCGGCAATCAGAATCGGTGTAAGCCACAATCTCCCCTGTGGCTGCTTGCAGCCCCAGATTCCTCGCCGCGCTCAGGCCCCCATTAGGCACACTGATGAGTTTGACGGGAAACTTCTCGGCGATGGCCGCCGTCCGATCGCTGGAGCCATCGTTGATTACGATGACTTCATAATCAGGATAGTTGAGCCGCATCAGCGATTGCAGGCAATCTTCCATAGTGGACTCGGCGTTGTAAGCACAGATTACTACCGAGACTTTAGGCCAGTCGCTCAATCCGGGATTTCGGAGCTTAGATTCTGGATGTGAAGGAGCTGCGAGTCGGGCCCCCTCATCGCAATTTTGCGTAGGGAAGGGGGCCTCAGCGAACGCTGCTTTAACGGCGGCGAACGCTGGCTTGGGATTGCGCCGGCTATCGACCAGGCCGAATGCCCAGTCCTCTACCTGAAAGCCCCCTCGATACCAGTCGTCGGTCCAGGAGAAGATGAATACTCCGCTCACGCCCAGTCCGTAAGCGGCGCGAAGCTGCCAGCTCAATATCTCCGCCTGTCTGTCCCGCCCTTCTCGCATGCTATCTATGCCAATCTCAGTGAGCACCAGCGGCTTGTTGCCGGCGATGTTTTGCAATCGCGCAAGGTAAGCCCGGAAATCCTGCTCGCAATGCAGGAACAGATTGAAGCAGCACAGATCGAGGAATGAAAGCTCCAGATACTCGGTAGGCGGGTAATTCACGTAAGTGACCAGCATCTGCGGGTCGATCTGTTTTGCTTCTTCGTAGAGATCGCGCAGGAATCGCTCTATCTTCTTCCGGCCATGCCAGCGGACGATGGGAGCGGGAATCTCATTGCCGATAGCCACTGCCAGCACGGCCCGATGGCCCCTCAGTCTTCTCATCGTTCCGCGCACATTTTGCAAGATTTCCCGTTGAATATGGCTCTGATCTCCGAAGCAGACATGCTGTGCCCATGGGATCCCCACCATGACCTTGAGGTTATTCTGTTCAGCTTCATCGAGGAATCGGCTGGATGGAAGGGTATAGACCCGGATCGCGTTTGCCCCCAGCTCGCGCATGAGTTTCAGGTCCTTCTGCGCCATCCAGGCTTCGGGCAGCTCCTCTCCACCGGGATTCGGGCGGAATGTGCCGTAGGTCAATCCGCGAATGAAAAACTTTTCATCTCCAATATGAATAAATTTACTTGCCGCGCGAGGTCGGTCACTTCTCATAAGATTTGCAACCAAGCCCTTCTTCTCCTTTGAACCAACTCTAATCTACGCACCGATTGAAGGCCGAGCCTGTCAGGGGGCCCTTCACTGCGCCGGGCAGCTTTAATCTCTATCCGCTCTGTCTCTTTTGATCGTTTCGGCGAAGTACCGGATAGTCTCAAGCAAGCCCTGCGATAGCGAGACTTTCGGTTCCCAGCGCAGTTTCTCTCTGGCCAGAGTTATATCCGGGCGCCTCTTCTTAGGATCATCTTCGGGCAGAGGCAGGAAGCGTATAGATGATCGGCAGCCAGTGAGCTGGCGGATTTTGTCGGCCAGCTCAAGCAGATTGTATTCATCGGGATTCCCCAGGTTAACCGGCCCGACAAATTCCCGCTCGGTTCCCATCATCAAGATAAAACCGTCGATGAGATCATCGACATAGCAGAACGATCTGGTCTGGGTGCCGTCGCCGTAGATTGTCAGCTCCTCGCCTCTGAGCGCCTGTGTGATGAGATTGCTGACCACCCGCCCATCGGTCTCAGCCATGCGGGGGCCATAGGTATTGAAGATTCGGACGATCTTTACCGGCAATCCATATTGCCTGTGATAAGCCATGCAGATAGCTTCTGCGACTCGCTTCCCTTCATCATAACAACTGCGCACTCCGATGGGATTGACATTGCCCCAGTAGCTCTCCCGCTGAGGGGTCACCGATGGATCGCCATAAACTTCCGATGTGGACGCCTGAAAAAATACTGCGCCCATCCCGCGCGCCAGGGCCAGCAGGTTCCACACGCCGGTAGTATTGGTTTGAAGAGTTTTAATCGGGTCCGCCTGGTATTTTGCCGGAGAAGCGGCGCTGGCCAGATTATATACCTGATCAACTCTATCCAGACCGGGGAGCGGATCAACGATATCCTGCCGGATAAAACTGAATTGGGGATTGTCCGCCAGGCGCTTGATGTTCTCGTATCTGCCGGTTGATAGATCATCAACGCACAGCACACGATTGCCCTGCGCCAGGAGTCTTTCGCAGAGGTGAGAACCGAGAAATCCGGCTCCGCCGGTAACAAGTATGTTCGCCACTTCCTATAGACCTTAAGAAAAAGATTGCAGGAGAAACTATTTTTTCTTAAAAACTATAGCTCCCCTATCTTCCTATGCCTATGTACCTCAGCCCGGCGCGGATCGCTTCCGAAGGGTTCAGCATATTGCGCCCATCGAGAAGGATTGAGCCGCGCATTTTGTTTGCCAGGGCCCTCAAATTGAGCGCCTTGAACTGAGGCCAGTCGGTTACGATGACCACAGCATCGGCTGCCTCAGCCGCCGCTTCGGCAGAACCAGTGTAAGCGATATTCAGATCGCGATAGCTGGAGCGGAAATTGGCCGAAGCGACCGGATCGAATGCCTTCACCAGGGCCCCTCTACTGAGCAATTCCCTGGCTACCGCCGCGCTCGGCGCATCTCTGACATCATCGGTGTCGGGTTTGAAAGAGAGCCCCAGCAGCGCAACGGTTCGCCCTTCAAGGTCCCCTAGTTCGGCTTCAAGCTTCTCCACCACAATCAGTCGCTGATTGAGATTGATCTGTTGTGTGGCTTGCAGGAGCAGGGGATGGTAATCATTCTGTTCGGCCAGAACTTTGAGCGCCGCCAGGTCTTTGCCGAAGCAGCTCCCTCCCCAGCCCACTCCGGAGCGGAGAAATTCTTTGCCGATGCGTTTATCGAGCCCAATGCCTTGCATAACCTGAACGACATCGGCGCCAACGCGCTCGCAGATATTGGCGATCTCGTTAGCGAAGCTGATCTTGGTAGCCAGGAAAGCATTGGCCGAGTATTTGATCATCTCTGCGCTAACCGGGTCGGTGATCATTAGCGGCACTGGGGAGGCAGTCTCGCCATTGGTTTCGATAAAATCCGGTGGGGCCAGGATGCGGTTGATAATAGGCGCGTAGATCTGCTGAATGATCTCCAGGCCGCGATTGCTGTCGCTGCCGATGACGATTCTATCAGGATAGAGCATATCGTAGATTGCCGATCCTTCGCGCAGGAATTCAGGGTTGCTGATTACGACAACTTCAGGGGCAATCGAATACTGCTCTATGGCGGCGCTGCCCCCGCGCGCGACTGCTGCGTTGTATTCGAGCCTGGCCTGCGCTGCCTCAGTTACCAGTCTCCCGATCAGACGAGTGCAGCCTACCGGCACGGTAGATTTGTTCACCACCACATGCAGTCCCCCTCCGCCGATTGCCGCGCCAATTTCGCGGGCCACTTTACAGATCGAGCTGATGTCCGGAGCGCCGTTAGAAAGAGGAGGGGTGCCAACGGCAATGAAGGAGACGGTTGATTCTCGCACTGCCTCGGCCAGATCAACGGTGAATCGGAGTCTCCCGGCATCCACGCAGATATTGATGATCGACTTCAGCCCCGGCTCGTAGAAAGGCATCGAGCCGCGCTTGAGCTGAGCTATCTTCTCTTGATCTGAATCAACACAGATGACTTGATTTTCCAGGTAAGCCAGACATGCTCCCGTTACCAGTCCAACATAACCTGCCCCAATCACGCATATATTCATTTATCTATAATTTCCTCTCATTATCTGTTTGGTCTTAGCCCAATCGTTTGCTTATCAAGCATAAGAACCGATGCTTGGAGCGCAAAATACCACACTCAAAATAAAGAAGTAATGAGCCGGAGAAAGCCTTATCTTATCCAATGCGCAATGTAATTATGCAACTGCCAGACCAGGAGAAGGCGCAGAGAAAGATATTGTGTATAGATGACTATTCTCTACAGATGCAAATATTTCGTATTTTGCAGGGACAGATGAATGGATTCAGGTGTGGCAGAAAGCCACAATCGACTTTCCGGTAATGAGGTTCTCAGGCAAAATTGCCTCAGTTGATTTAAATACTCGGTATCTTTAAGACAAGGTTAATGAATGCCTCTTCTCGCTTGAACTTGGTCAGGCTGCATAATATTGTGCGGCTGTGCCGCTGTGATGTACGGATGGTCTGTGACCTTCCGGCTCGCTGTCAGAAAATCCTGGCGGCTATGCCGCCGTCAGTCTTTAACCTGATTGAAAGCGGCGGCGTAGCCGCCGAAAGTCTCTGGGTCATCATCCCGGCGAGTCTTAGACTCGCCGCACATCCGTAGCGGCAAAGCCGCAAAAGCTATCGCGACGCTGAACGCATACGCAGTTAGGGGATAGTTCAAGTCCAGCCTGATTTGGTGAGCAAGGTTGGATCCGAACTATCCCCTAAGCCACGCGCTTCTGCGACAGATCAATTAGCCTCAGCGCGGCAAGCGGTGGATAATGCTCTTGGGTTTCTTTGTCAGCACCATTACTGTGCCTGCGCCGCCGCCAATCAACGCTCCGATTCCGGCGCCCTTCTTGCCTCCGGCGATTGCTCCAATAGCTGCGCCTGCCAGAGTGCCGCCGCCAATCATAATAGCTGCCTGCTTTTTGCTAACGCTTTGCTCTCCTTCGCTATTGCGATGATTGGCAAAAGCGGAAGCGGGGGCCAGTATAAACACCAACATTGATAAGCTCAGGATAATTGCAGCAAGTCTCTTTCTCATAACAAACCTCCTTTGAAACTCTCGGCGCCCGCTGTTGATCGAAGCGCCCGCAGAAGCTATGAGCAATAGCAATGCCAGAACACAGACGATTCATTCGATTACGATTTCCTCATTGTTGGTAAAGAGATAAGCAGCAACTGTTCCGCCGAATGAGGTTCACCGTTTCCCTCTCAGTATTCCGTATGGTATGCGCTTTATACCATATACAACTCTGCCGCCTTTATGCTCCATTTATCATGTGCTATGTGTTCATGCTCTCTGTGAGCAATTGAAGGGAATGGAGCAAGGAAAATGAGAAGGATGGGATTGCGAGTATGGCTCATCACCTTGATGATGACCATTGCCTTTGGTTTCTACGAAGCTATCAAAACAGCCCTCTTTCCGAGGATGACCGTAATCGAGTCGTACATTGTGACTATCGCAGTTGTGAGCGTTTTGACCTTCATCACTGCGCGGTACATCTTGCTTAAATATCAACGCCTGAGCGCAGCAACAGAGCGAACCAATAGCCTCTTGCAGGCCGTGCTTGAAGCAATGCGCGAAGGCGTATTAGTTGTTGATTCAGATGGAATGGTCAGTATGAGCAATCCGGCGCTGGCAGAAATCTTTAAGCTGCCTGAAGACCGATCGCGTCCGCTGCGCCTCGTGGACGTGACGCGCGACCGTGCCATTCACGATGCATTTCATAAAGCATTCATTGATAAAGCGAGCAGTGAGCATCAGGTTAAAATATCCCGGCCCGAACCCCGCGTCTTCCAGCTCCATGTCACCCCGCTAATTTCCGATAGCAATAATCAAACGATGGGGGCAGTCGGAGTGCTGTTTGACATCACCAAAATAGAGCGATTGGAGCAGGTGCGGCGCGAGTTCTTTTCTAATCTATCGCACGAGCTTCGCACTCCGCTGACATCTATACTGGCTTATGTGGAGACGCTACTTGATGGAGCAATCTCGGATCCGCAGAACAATATCAACTTTCTCAAGATCATCCAGAAGCATGCGCTTCGCATGAAGGAGCTGGCGCGGGATATATCAGATCTATCAGAAGTAGAATCGGGAGAAGTGAGATTGGAGTTGAAAGAGGTAGAGTTGAAGACCGTTGTCGATGATGTGCTCTCGCTGGCGGCTCCGCAAGCGGAGGCGGCAAATGTCACGCTTGTTGCTGACGTCCCCCAGGGTATCAAAGTAGTAGCCGATCTCCACCGGCTGGAACAGATCCTGAGCAACCTGGTCGATAATGCGATCAAGTTCAATCGCAAGGGGGGCACTGTGCGGGTGAGCGCCTCTCAAACGGGGAATTCGGTGATGATTTCGATTAATGACACAGGAATTGGGATAGCTCCGACAGATTGCGCGCGCATCTTTGAGCGGTTTTATCGAGTAGACAAGTCGCGCTCGCGCGAGATAGGCGGGAGCGGGCTCGGACTGGCTATAGTCAAGCATCTGGTGCAGGCTCACGGAGGGCAGATAGAGGTTGAGAGCACGCCTAATCTGGGATCAACTTTCAAAGTTACTTTGCTTGCGCCTGCACCGTTCTCCCTTTGACCAGACGAGATAAATTTTCGCGCGACTCGTCACTCAATGCCTGTTCAGGTGACTGGATACCTAACAGTCGTACGCGCAGCTTCCTGTTTTCGCTCAGTATGACAAGCGAATCTCCACTCATTATCGAAGTAACCTGCCCCTGGGAGATGATATATGCCCAGGATGCCATAGTGTCCAGTTTCTCTTCTAATTGATTCTTATGCTTCGAAGAGGATGATTCGTTTTGTTGCGGAGAGATGATTTCCACCCGCGCAGCCTCTTGAGCTTTTATCAATAGTCCGCTGCAGATAATCAAAGCGATTATCAACGCTTTTCTCATAATCAACTTTTCCGGGGAACTCATACTGCGCGTATCTCTCCAATCAACCAGTGTTGCGATCGCGAACCTCGGCATGCACTGGCGGTAACAGCTCAGTAGTGCTCTCAGTCACCGACATCGGCGCTTGCTCTGGCGGCAGCGGCATTGTGTGCGATGGCGCGATAACTCGCCGAGGCTCTACCGGCGGCAATGCTTCTCTTCTTTCTTTAGGATTGAGCGTTCGGTGCAGTCGCCGTAATCCAAATAACATCATTAGCCAGCCCAGCCCACCGAATATCCAGCCGATGATAGCCATAGCCAGCGCTCCCTTTGGATTGCTAATAAATGGCGCCAGAATAACAGCGAGATTTAAAATCGCTAGAAAAATGGCGCTGGTCACAACAGTCTGATAGCCAGCGCGCGATCCGGCCGTCAGCCTCAATACTTCGATCTCAGCAGGCGAGTTTGCAATCAAAGGGATCCCACAACGGCGGCAGAAACGTGAATCACTGGTCCCTTCGGTTCCACATTGCTGGCAAGTAACTGCTGTAGCTCGCTGAGTGGCGAGAGCGGCAATAGCTTCGGCCTCGCGCGCAATTGTTTGCCTATCACCTTTTGTGAGCATCGGATGACCTATCACATAATCGAATGTGACAAGCGTTGCCCATTCACCAGAAGCTTTCATAGCAACAGAGAGCTTTACCGGATAATCGAGCACATCGCTCGACATCATCGAAGATCCCCAGCCGCGAGCGCTGCGCCGGGCTTGCAATGGTTGCTCGTTGATCACTCGATAGCCGAGCCGTTCAAGTGCATCAGCCAGACGCGGGCGCAGGCTTTCACTATCGCCTGGCAGCACCAGCGACAGGTCAAACTCAGTATAATGCCCTGCGCCCCACCCGCTTCCACTTGACATATCTGTAATGATCTCTGTACCCATTTCGCCCATCCTTTTATTGGTGAAGAATGAATTTAAGTAATATCTATTTTACATACGTTGTAACGCATCTGGAAGTGCCAGAGATTTGATAGTGCACGCGGTCGTCACTCAACTTCAGCTATAGACCTCAAGCAAAGACTACACCCGGTTCGGGCGCTCAGCGCCCTCAAAACGGTCCTAAAAATAATTTGTTTTGAGGGCGCTGAGCGCCCGAACCGGAAAATATTTTTCTCAAAATCTAGATATCTCTTATTCGATCATCTTTGCACAACAATAGCCAAGAAGCATTAAGAATGGGGTAACTTAGCGGCGAGAAATTCTTCAATTCTCCTACGCAGCTCATCGCGCACGCGGCGGAAAGCTTGTAGCCTCTCTTCTTCAGTTCCTGTTGCCTGAGCCGGATCGGGCAAACTCCAGTGCAGACGCTCGACCTGTCCGGGAAAGATCGGGCACTCCTGATTGGCGCTGTCGCAGACGGTGATTACAATGTCAAAGCTATCCGGCACTTCGTTCAGAGCTTTCGAGCGATGGTGTGAAATGTCTATGCCTAGCTCGCGCATTGCTTCAACAGCGAGCGGATTGAGGCCCACCGGATGGGTGCCCGCGCTCCAGACCTCAAATTTATCGCTGAGGCTGCGGAGCAGTCCCTCGGCCATCTGGCTGCGGGCGGAGTTGCCGGTGCAAAGAAAAAGCACTCTACGATGTTCTGTCATAAATGCTCTCCTCTTGATTGATTGGGGCCCCCCGGAGCGACAAACCGATAGCCGACTCCCACCAGAGTCTCAATGTAACGTTCATCGCCCAGCTTCTGGCGCAGGCGGCGAATGTGCACATCGACCGTGCGAGTCTCGCCGTAATAGGTCATGTCCCATACGCTGTTAAGCAGATAGTCTCGCGTCAGAACGCGCCCTTTGCTCTGCGCCAGCAGCTTGAGCAATAGAAACTCTTTGCGCGTTAGTTTGACCGGTTCGCCGTTAAGCCGCACCTCGAAGTTCTCGTAATCAATAAACAGTCTGCCATCGTCATAGACCGGCGCGCCTGCTGGCTCTGCGGCTGATCGTCTCAGCACCGCCTCGACCCGCGCCACAAGCTCGCGCATGCTGAACGGCTTTGTTACATAATCATCGGCTCCAAGCTCCAACCCTTTGACTTTGTCGTCCTCCTGAGTGCGCGCTGTGAGAAGGATGATGGGGATCCGAGCGGTCTGCTCCCGCTGTCGCAGCCGTTTGCAGATGTCGAATCCGCTCATTCGCGGAAGGTTTATGTCAAGGATGATCAAATCAGGGGGGCGCTCCAGAGCAAGGTCGAGCCCTGATTCGCCGGAGGTGGATATAAGCGATTGAAAGTTGCCCCGGCGCTCCAGGTTATAACGAATCGAATTGGCTATATCTTCGTCGTCTTCAATGATGAGTATATTGCGCTTCATAAAGTATCAATACTTCGATGAGCCGACCTCCTCCATCTTCCCCGAAACCATAAATACTGTGCGCTCGCAGATATTGGTGACGCGATCGGCGATTCTCTCCAGATTGTGGCTTGCCCACATCAGATAAGTCCCGGCATCTATCATTGAAGGATCATTGATCATCACATTGAGCAGATGGTGATAGACTCGGTTATAAAGCGTATCTACTTCGTCATCTTCCAGACAGATTGCGCGCGCTGTCTCTGCGTCATGCTGGAAGAAAGCGTGAAGCGCGCGATCGAGCATGCCGGTGGCCTTTTGCGCCATGCTGGAAATGTCATCAAGAGAGCTTGCGTGCTCGTGTTCGCCAATGAGCAGAGTGATCTTGGCTATTCCTTCGGCGTGATCTCCGATCCGCTCCAGGTCAACTATGATGTTGAGTATCGCCGCCAGCTTGCGCAGGTCGCGGGCAACAGGCTGTTGTCTGGCTATCAGGGTTAAACTCTCCTCTTCTATTTGCCACCGCTTCTCGTTGATGAGCACATCGTTTCGGATAACAGCCCTGGCGGCTTCGAGGTCCCGATTCTTGAGGGTCTCGATAGCGCGTTCAACTGCCAGATTTGTCATCTTGCCCATATCGAGCACCTGCTCCTGTAAAGCATCAAGCTCTTTGTGGAATGCCTCTCTCGCCATTATTCCCTCCAAAAATCCATCGCAGTCTAGCCGAATCTCCCGGTAATGTAATCTTCGGTCATACTCTCCTCCGGCCTGGTAAATATCTTGTCTGTCGGCCCAAACTCAATAAGCTTCCCCAGCCAGAAGAAGGCTGTGTAATCAGAGACTCGCGCTGCCTGTTGCATATTATGTGTAACAATAACAATAGTGTATTGCTCGCGGAGCGTCGAGATCAATTCTTCGATCTTCTGAGTAGCTATAGGATCGAGCGCCGATGCCGGTTCGTCCATCAAGAGCACTTCCGGCCTGACGGCAAGGGCGCGGGCGATGCACAGCCGCTGCTGCTGGCCGCCTGAGAGCGACAGGGCTGAGGCTTGTAGTCGATCTTTAACCTCGTCCCAGAGCGCGGCAGCAATCAGAGATTCTTCAACTCTTTCAGCCAGCTCGGCGCGTGTGCGCACAAGACGATTGATCTTTAATCCGTAAGCTACATTGTCGAAGATCGAGCGCGGGAATGGATTGGACTTCTGAAAGACCATGCCGACTCGCCGCCGAAGCGCAACTACATCAACTCCAGGCCGGTAAATGTCCATGCCATCGAGCAAGACCTTTCCCTCGGCCCGCGCGCCCGGTATCGTGTCGTTCATGCGATTGAATGAACGAAGCAGAGTTGATTTGCCGCATCCGGAAGGACCGATGAAAGCAGTCACCCGTCTTTCCGGTATGCTCAAGTTTATGTTGTATAGTGCTTGCGCTTGCCCGTAGTAGAAGTTCAAGTTCTGCGTTTCGATCTTTGCAACCATGACCTCTGAGGCTTCATGGCCCGACTGCTTGGCATCAACTATGCTTCTCGTCTTTCCCAAAGATGTTTGTGTCATCATAGTCTTGTCTTCAGCTCCATTTTTCAGCCGGATTCAGCCGGCCGTGCCGTGGCGACTCCTCGTGAGCAGCCTCACTGCGACATTAATGATTAAGATCATAGTAACCAGAACGAATGTTCCCGCCCAGGCCTGCCTGTGCCACTCCTCATAGGGCCCGGTAGCATAGTTAAATATTTGCACCGTCATTGAAGCGATGGGTTCGTCCAACGAGCGCGGCCAGAAGCGATTGCCGAGAGCAGTAAATAATAGCGGCGCCGTCTCTCCGGCTATTCGCGCTATCGCAAGCATCACCCCGGTGGCTATGCCGCCGATGGCGCTGCGGACGACTACTCCGGTGATCGCGCGCCACTGAGGGGCCCCAAGCGCAAGCGCCGCTTCGCGCAGCGAGCGCGGCACCAGCCTCATCATCTCTTCGGTCACCCTGGTGACCACAGGAATCATTATCACTGCCAGGGCGACGCCGCCGGCAATGGCGGAGAATCGGCGCATGGGGAGCACAATCAGAGTATAAGCGAAGATCCCGGTCACTATCGACGGCACCCCTGTCAGAACGTCTGTGAGAAAGCGCAGCGCGGTCCCAAAGCGACCGGTTCCAAACTCCGCCAGATAGATGCCTGAGAAGATCCCGATAGGCAAACCGAATAAGCAGGCGAGCCCTATCAGGATCAGAGTGCCGACTATCGCATTGCCTATCCCGCTTCCCGGCTCCCCAATCGGTTTGGGCAATTGAGTGAAGAAATCGAGATTCAACGCCGAGAAACCACGCACAGCAATATAGCCCAGGATGATCAGCAGGAGCGCTACTGCTAAAAGAGCGCAGATGGTGGTCAAACCCAGCATCAACCGATCTATTATTTTTCTGTAAGCGAAGCTGCGATCTATGCTCATGCGCTCTCCTCCTTGAGCCCGCGCGACACGCGCCAGACGAGCAAGCGGGCTATTGCCTGCACAATGATGGTCACCACGAACAACAACAGACCTATCTCGATGAGCGCGCTCCGATACAGATCGGAGGTGGCCTCGGTGAACTCGTTGGCAATGACCGATGCCATTGTGTGAGAAGGATCAAAGAGCGATAGCGAGGTTTCCGGTCTGTTGCCTATCACCATAGTCACAGCCATTGTCTCGCCGAGCGCCCTGCCCAGGCCCAGGATGACGGCGCCAAGTATGCCGGACCTGGCGTAAGAGAGCGCCACTCTGGTCGCTTCCCAGCGCGTGGCCCCCAGAGCAAGCGCCGCCTCGCGCTGAGATTGCGGCACGGCCATCAACACATCGCGCGAAACGGCGGAGATAATAGGCGTGATCATGATTGCCAGGATGAGCCCCCCGGCGAACATATCTATGCCGTGAGTCGGGCCGCGAAACAGCGGCAGAAAACCGAGCGTGGAAGATAGAGCCGGTTCCACGTGCTGGCGCAAGAAGGGGGCGAGAACGAAGATCCCCCATAGTCCGTAAGCTACGCTCGGTATCGCTGCCAGAAGCTCAACGAGAAATGAGACTAGCGCGCGCAGCCCCGCCGGCGCTTGCTCCGCCAGGTAGATGGCCGTGCCAATGCTGAGCGGCAGCGAGATAATCAGCGCAAGCAATGAAGAGACCATCGTTCCGTAAATGAACGGAAGGGCCCCGAACCGCTCTTGAACCGGATCCCAGATCGAGCTGACCAGGAAGCTGAAGCCGAACTTGTGAAACGCCGGAGTGGAGTTGCGAGCCATCTCGATAATCATGAGGGCCACGATGGCTATCACGCCGACGGCAAATAGTAATGTCACCGACTTGAAGATCCGGTCGCCCAGATTAGCCGATCTCCCGGTCAGATCAGTCGCTGCGCCTGGAGCTGTCAATTTCAACTGTAATTCATCTGGTTTCAGCATGGATTCGTCCGAACGTTCTACGTTCTACGTTACCAGCAAAAACGTAGAATGTAGAACGTCGAATGTAGAACGTTTTGCCATCAGCCGGTTCCCCTGATATGTAATCGACTTTATCTTGTCTTCAACGCGGCTTACCAATTCGGGCGGGAGCGGGGCGTAGAACAAATCGGCAGCGTACTTCTGACCATCGTGTATTGCCCACCAGATGAATTCTACCATAGCGCGCCCTTTGGCCTGATCTTGCTGCTCTTGATAGACGAGCAGATAGGTCAGGCCGACAATCGGGTAAGCCTGTTGCCCTGCCGCATCGACTATCGAGACCCTCAAGTCTTCGGGCATCGTCGAAAGGGCCCCCGCCGCAGCGGCTGTTGTGCTGCTTATTGTCGGCTTGATGAATTGGCCTGCGCGGTTCTCAATCGAAGCATAAGGGAGCTTGTTCTGCTCGGCGTAGGCAAGTTCCACATAGCCGATGGCGCCGGGGATCTGCTTGATCTGCCCGGTTACTCCCTCATTGCCTTTGCCGCCGATTCCCGTGGGCCAGTTCACTGATGTGCCCTTGCCCACGCGCTCGGCCCAGGCCGGGCTGATCTTGCTCAGGTAATCGGTGAAGATATTGGTCGTGCCGCTGCCATCGGTGCGATGCACAACCACTATGGGGATATCGGGTAGCTGCATGCCTTGATTGGCAGAGGTCAATTTGGCATCATTCCATCTCTTAATTTCGCCAAGAAAGATGCCTGCAATCGCTTCCCTGCTGAGCTTTAACTCGCCTGTTACTCCAGGCATATTGTAGCTCACTACTACAGCCCCAATGACCGTCGGTATGTGAAGAATCTTTCCCGGAGCGGCTTGCAGATCCTGGTCGGACATGGGGGCATCACTGGCGCCGAAATCGACTGTTCTCTCTCTGATCTGGCGTATTCCTGCGCCGCTGCCTATCGATTGATAATCGATCCTGACGTTGGGTTTGACCCGCTGATATTCGGCAATCCATTTGGAATATAGCGGATAGGGAAAAGTCGCTCCTGCCCCTTGCAATGAGATTGCATCTGCTCCGCCTGAACAGCTCACAGTGCTCATTGCTAAAAGGGCTACAATTACCGTCGCTACAAAGCTTCTCACTCTATACTCCTTTTCGTCTCATCGATGAATCAAGGGAACCCGCCCTAGCAGGTTCCCTCTCTCTGTTTAAAAGCTAAATGCCAGTTGTTGCTGGAAGCGAAACTGGAGTGGAGTAAACGCTCCCAGGGGGACGAAGAAGCCGGGGAATTGACTGCTCGAACGCAGTTCATTCTGAAAGAAGAACAGGTTCTGGAACACAATTCCCTTTGCCAGAGCAATATCAAAGCGTAGATGATGAGCACGCAGATTGACTCCCGTGCCGGTGCCAAGGTCATCGTCGGTAAGCTGCGAGATCATGGAATTTGCGCCTTTGATTGAAAACAGGTAGAGGATGCGCCAATTGCCGCGCTCTCTGGTCTGTCCCAGGCTCAGCGCGGCAAGCAGCGCGTCGCGCTCAAATGATGCGCTCACATTGCGCGCTAATTGCACATTGAATGATAAAGGCAGGCGCCTGTCACCTATTCCTTTATGATTGAGCGAGTAGGTCAGGCGTGCAACTTGAAAATTGCGCGCCGTATAGAGGGCCCCACCGGGTGTTGTGACCGCATTGCCTGCTCCAGTTACGGGGCCGGAGAGCCTGAGCCCCAGCCCTGGCTCGACTATAAGGGCAACGCCTTCGGATGTCGATGCAAGGGCGATCTGGCTGGGATTGCGGAAAAGCTGGATGTCTGTGCCGATCTGCTGCTCCACATTTTCCGATAGAGTCTGGTTGAGAAGAATGCCTTGATGGAACATCTGTGAAGCGCGGGCGCGCGTTCCAATCTCGGCCCCGGTTCTTGAGATAGGGTCCCCCTCTCTGATAATGGCCACATTGGGATTGCTGAAGAAGTACTGCCCGGCGCGCAGTTCCATGCTCCTGAGCTTTAGCGCAGGCGTTTTGAATGTATGCACAAACTTCTCGTTGAATCCGTTGAAGCGCACATCGTCATCAAAGAGGAACCGCGAGTTATCGGCAAAGACCCCCTGCACCCGTCCGCCTTGAATCGAAAACGACTTGTTCGGGTGGTAATCTATCCAGGCTTCGCTGATGAAGAACGGGTGGCGAACGATAGTCGCGGTGAAATCCTGATCCATAGTCAGCCCGTTGTTGATAGGGCCGGTAGCGATCTGGCCGTGAAAACTGATCTGTGGATTGATATCTGCGTCAAAATTGAAGCGGAGCCGGTAACGGCCTCTGACATTTTGCACTCCCGGCAATCTGGTGCCATCGGCTAGAACCTGTGACGAGCGTGTTATGGTATCGAGGCGCAAACGAAAGTCCCCGCCAAAACGAAATGGGCCGCCTATCTTTCTGACTTGCTCCTCTAACCTTTGCTGCGCTTTTTCAACAGCCGCAATCCGTTGAGCGCCAAGCTGCTCCTGCTGACCGGTTACTGCCATTGCGCTGGCGATATTCTCCTCTTTGCTGTTGCGGCCAGACGATGAATGAGGTGAAATCGCTTCTTTCTGTTCAAGCTGTTTGATCCTTTCGGACTGCTCCTGAAGTTGTTGCCTGAGCAAGCGAATCTCCTCTGATTGTTTTATGAGCAACTGCTCCAGATCTTCTAACGTGCGGGTTCCAGATCTCTTGTCTGCATCTGCTTGATTAATAGTTCCTCTCTCTTGCTCTTTTGCAGCCAGCATTTCACTATCAGCTTCTTTGGGCTTCTGATTATTGTTTTGATTTGATGATGTTGACTGTGCCTGCAGTGTCATTGTGAATATTGTAAGAGTCAGGAGAAAAGTGATAACTAATTTTTCAATATACATATTGTGCTCCCCGTTTCTTTGAGGCATTTCCCAGGTCTTTCGACGCCCTCAAAACATTTACACACTATATTATTTCACAAATCCGTTTAAAGCGACTGAGGGGCCAAGCCCAGCAGGAGAAACATATTTCAGAATGTATTCAGGCTGCTTGCACCTGCCAGCCTCATTTATAAAGAACTCCGATTAAGATAAGAGTGTAGCTGCTGGTAATTACGATAGTGTTAAATTGGTGTTAAATTAGCGTTAAATATCCTATCGCATAGATGGGACGGAACGCCTCCTGCTGCGCAATGGACAGCCTGTGCAATTGACTGCAGAGGCTGCTGATGCTTGTTCGAAACAGCGGGCGATTGCTTGAGAAAGATGAGCTGATGAAGAGTCTCTGGCCCGATACTTTTATCGAAGAACCCAATCTCGCTCATAATGTCTATGTACTCAGGAAAGCCCTCGGCGAGAGCCCGGATGAACGATATATTCAAACAGTGCCCAAACGAGGCTATCGCTTTGTGGCAAGTGTGAGAGATTGGAGAGAGTGGCCTCACTATGCTCTGGCTTACGCGGAACTGGCCAATTGTTATTGGTGGCTTTCAACTGTGTACTTGCCTCCCGGAAATGCTGGCATGTCTCGGACACGCCTATGCGCTGTCGGGAATGAAAGACGAAGCGCAAGAGATAATAGGCGAGTTAAACAGGCTTTCAACGCGATGTTATGTCTCGCCAGCCAACATAGCTCTGATCTATACTGGGCTTGGAGAGAGGGATCAAGCGTTCCAGTGGCTGGAGAAGGCTTATGAAGACCGATCCTGGTGGTTGGTCTTTCTTAAAACCGATCCGAGGTTTGATAGTATTCGCTCCGATCCCAGACTCGCGGATTTGCTGCAACGGGTGGATCTCACTCCGTGAGATAGACCAAAAGCATGTGCATAAATTGTGTCGCTAACTTTACCTTCGATCCTTAATCAAGGTCAGGTTTTTGTAGATTTTCATTGACCGATTTGAAATCATCCGCTAAGTTATATCCGCTTTCTGAGGGTTTTCTCAATGAAAATAGAAGCGAGCGCGGAACAATCAAACTGATAATAATGTTGATGGATTCTCTCCTCTGCCGATGTGCTGCCGTAGAATCTGCGCTTAACTAATGATCTGTATGCTCTGTCTTAACAGAGATTCAGGGACTGAGAAGGTTGCTACATTCAATTCGCAGGGTTAAAGCCCGCATAAAGATCTGGCTGGATCTATCTTTTTATTGCTTTAAGGGCTTGGCCGTTCGGCTCTATCTAAACAGGAGGTTCAAATTTGAGTGGAAGCAGACGAGGCTTTGCTCCTGGTTTGACGACCCCAGCAAGGCGTGCCCGCTTCCACAACAATTCCCATCGAAAGGAAACTGTCATGACCAAACTATATCTGTTGCCTTTACAGTCAAGCCGATCTTCACTCGCAAGTCCATCTGGCTGATTGCTTTTGTCCTTGCTATATTCTCACTGATGTTGCCTCCCATTCAAAGTTTGAGCTTTAACTGGGCAACAGCTTCAGGCGCAACTCCTCATTCCCAACACCATTCCTCCGCAGCCCCTGATTCCGAGAAGATTCAGCATCATTCCACTACCCACGGCTACGGGGATATACCCAGTGCAGACCACTACTGCGATATTCCCTACTTCAGCGAAAGAGATGGTATGCACTCTGCTCTCATACTCAATAACAACATGTCTTATTTTATGGTAGTCAAAGTGACTATCTTCAACAGCAGAGGGGCACCGCTAGTGCTGCCCCCGGTCAGCTTGCCGCCTCAGATGCCAAAGAGCTTCAGTCTGAGCAAGCTGACTGAGAATGCCAGAGGGGACTTCAAATCAGGCAATATCCAGATCTTCTATCACGGGCCGACTCTGGCTGTCACCTGTGAAGTGATTGCTATCTCAGAGAAACATCGTATCTCATTTGAATCGATGGAGATCTATTCATCAACCAGACTCGATTCTATAGTCTGGCTTCCCGATGCTGATACGCGAGGCCAGATTGCTCTAACCAATACTGAGCCTTATGCTATCACTGTCACTCAAACGCTCAATGATCGCCGTTCAGATGCTCGTCATTCGACTCTGGTTCTCAATTCGCGAGAAACACGAGTCATTGACGTGAGAGAGTTAATTGATGAGAGAAGAGATGATCCGCTTGCTGCACTGTTAAGTCTGGAACACAACGGAGCCCCCGGCGCGCTGATTGCCACAGGGTTCATCTTTAACCCAAAGAACGGTTTCTCTTCCAATCTGCGGTTTGTTGACCGGTCGGCAGCAAAATCGAATCAACTCTCAGGCGTTGGTCTGAGGTTTGGGCCAGCCAGTGAGGACGAGGGGGTTCCATCAGGAACCAGCTTCCGCGCTCCTCTGCTGATAGCCAATGCCAGCAACACGCAAACTGATGCTCACATTTTTGTCAATTACACAATTGGAGCTAATGCTGGTCGAGTCAATCTTGGGCAAGTGAGTCTTGCAGCAGGAGAGGTCAAGCAGATAGAGTTAGCAAGGGAACTGGCGAGGCGAGGAGTAGTTGGGCCAGTGAAAGATTCAGGAATAGACATCAGCTACAGTGGAGCCAAAGGCTCAGTGATAGCGCGACTGACGAGCGTTGACGCAAGCGGGGATTACTCGTTCGATGTGCCGATCAAAGATCCGCTTGCGGGAGCATTTCGCGTGGGAGGGAATAATCTTTGGCGGTTAGATGATGGTTACCGGACAGTGCTTCAGTTGAAGAACTTCACCGACAAAGTAGCTTATGCGATAGTGCAAGTGAGATATGAAGGAGGCAATTACAATCCAGACAAAATCAAGCTGGAGCCATTTCAGAGTGTTGCGCTGGACATAGGACAATTAAGGGACGGACAGAAGAAGGACATCCAAGGAGGAGTAATGCCGAAGGAGGCAACCGAGGGTCAGGTGATCTGGTTCGAGGATAAGATGGGGACACTGATAGGGAGGACGGAAGTATTCAACATAGAATCAGGGATAGCGATCAGTTGCGGCTGTAGTTGTGCTTGTCCCTGTCCACCAAGTTTTGACAGCGCGGAAATGAATCCATCATCGGTTGTGCTGGCGGTAGGAGAGAGCCAGACGTTTGTTCCCAGAGAGTGGAGGGAAGACTGTTTCGGCAATCTCTATCCTTGTAGTATAACTTCTGAGATCGAGTGGTTTTCCAGCGACACCAGTGTGGCGACAGTAGATTCAGGCGGATCGGTGTCGGTTGTGGGAGTAGGCAGCGCCAGCATCGTTGCCCAGTTCTACTCGACTGTTTACGGTTACGGTTGTCAGCCGATCACTGTCCATCCTGGCACTTCAGGTACAGTAACAGCAGTCCGGGTGCAGGTGGGAAATGTCGTCAGGGGAGGCACCCTACCATACAGTATACCTCCTACAGTTGAAGCGAGCGTTTATGTTACGATCACCCCATCATTACCAGCAGGGCATAACGTGCAGTTGGATGTGATCAATGGAAGCTCTAACAACGGAATAGCTAGCATATCAGGGAATGCGACACTAACCTCAAGTGGATTCACAACTGTTATAGGAGGAACTCAACCCTCTCCAGGTTATGCTGGAAACCTGAAGATACGCGCTCGACTGGATGGGAGAGATGTGGCATTTTCAGCCGGTTTCAGTGTTTGTGCACACCCGATTAACTTTAGGCAAGATGGCCCTGGAGTTGATATTGGCGGCGGCACACTCCGTTTTACATACCGCTGGGATTCTGATGGTGGATTAATTGATCAGCTCGATCAGGTCACTATTGGAGAGATTGTTTCTTATGATCAGGCGAACTGCACCAATTGTACATATTACCCTCCCAACCCACCTTTTCAGTACGCCCATGTGCAACCCAGTGAACTGACTTATTCAGCGAATGGCGGGCTAGGCGTTGATACCCACTCCAATGGATCGATAACAGCAGGACCAGCAGCCTCTTATACCGCCACGCAATACTATAGATATTGGTGCTCTCGTTGTTCCTCACAGCCCCAGATTTTAATGGGACCGCTCACAATTCGTCGAGAGGTTCTTTTTTCAAATGGCTCCTGGTTCTATATAATTACAAAAAGTGGGTACAATGCGGTCAGGCCAGTTCCATAATTTCAGTTATGAGAGTGGTGAATCCAATGCTATTCCTGTCTTTTGTTAAGAAGGAAAGGGATTTCGAGTTGGTATATCATAAGATAATTGTGAATAGCCAAAATGGCTCCGCTAGTTGCCTCGCACTACGATTGACATACTCGTGCACTGGACGCAGCACTCACATGTGGATTCCACAACCTCGCAGGACAAATCGCTTCCGAACTGCACACAACCGCAATGTCCAGTGCATGAACCAAGTCGCTGGATGATTGATTACGGAGGTTTTTATGCACATGAAACTCTACTACCGTCTGATTGGACTTACTTTAGGCTACAGCCTTTTGCTCGGCTCGGGCGCAATACCACAACATAGTGACGAGCCTTATGTCTCTATGAGGGTTATTCCAGAAAAAGCGGTCATCTTTCCTGGAGAACCCTTGATGTTAAAGGTCGTGTTTTCCAATACGAGGTCGTCATCTGCTGCGCTAGATTTAGGCATTGAGGGACTTGAAGCGTTTTCTTTTACTCTGATTGATAATCAATCTAATAAAGTGTGTACAGGTGCTGATCAGGAACAAGGCGGGTTTCGCCCTCTAGTAAGGGTGGCTGTACCTGCCCATGAGTCTGTTGAAAAGAGATTGCTTTTCAATATCTGGTGCTCCACAATGCTGCCTTTCGGACAGTATAAGATCAAAACAAATTTCCGGGATGCTAGTGATCATTCCAAAGTTTTTACCGCCGAAACTGATTTTGAGATAGCTCCATTTAGTAAACCAGAAATGCAGGAAATCTTTTCCGCAGAACTCAGTAAGATTCTTAATAAACCTCCTGTTGAAGAAATGCGCCTTGCGATAAGAAAGATAGCCTATTCGGAATCGCCAGAAGTCGTGCCTTATATAGCACAGATTGTAGCTAGTAAAAATGTAGAGATCCTCTGGAAGAGCGAAGTCATCAGAGGTTTAGGTAAGATCAAAACGCTAGAGTCGGCGAAACTCTTGAAGCAGATATTTTATAACAGATCCTCTAGCGGGATAGAGAGAGATGATGCCTTATCTGCAATACACCAGATTTATTCCAATACAAAAGATCAAAGGATATTGAGAGAGCTAAGGCCAGTGATAAAAGCTCATCCTAAACCTCCGTTAAAACGAATAATTGGTTAACAACAGATCACTTAATAGCATCAGTGAGCGAATTCTGTTGCTACCGGCTCAAGCTCGATGGCGCGGCTTACTGCCAGGCGCACTATCTCGCCAAAGCAGCGCTCCACTACGTGCAGAGCTAAATCTACTCCCGATGCCACACCAGCGCCTGTTATCACATTGCCATCTTCTATTACCCTTCCATCCATGACTTTCACACTGCTGTAATTGCTGAGTTCCTGCCGGTACTTCCAATGTGTAGTAGCGCGCTTGCCATCAAGGAGCCCTGCGTTTGCCAGAATGAAAGCTCCGGTGCAGACAGATGTGACGAAGCGGGCCTGGCGCGCCTGGCGAGAGACGAACTCAAGCATGGCAGGATTTTTCATCTCGCGCACTCGCCCGCGATCACGACCGCCTCCGCCCGGCACAACAAGAATGTCAGTGTCCGGGCAGTCGCTGAAATCATAATCGGGCAGGACGCGCAAGCCGTTGCCGCAGATGATAGTATCTTTCGATTGCGCTGCGGTGAAGACTCGAAGCTCAGGCAGATCGACGCTGCTTCCCAAGTGACTGCGCACTTTGTTTACTGTTGAAAAGACCTGAAACGGCCCCACAAAATCAAGCTCTTCTACTTGGTTGAAAATTATTATTCCGACATTCATCTGATGATTCCCCCTTGCTATAGCTTTTAAAAATAGTTTTCAGCTTCGCGGGTCGGGTTCCACGTGGCTAGCGCGTTTCATCTCCTTGCTATAGCTTTTAAAAATAGTTTTCAGCTCCGCTCGCCCGTGCGCCCTCAAAACAATTCAAAAATAAACTTGTTTTGAGGGCGCACGGGCGCCCGAACCCACTGTAATCTTTTTCTTAAGCTCTACGGTTAAAGTTTAACCTGTCTGGCTGAAATAACTTTCGGCAATCGCTCTAAGCCTGCGATTATTTCCGGCGTGAGCGGCGTGTCTACCTGAATCAGCGCAATGGCCGTCCCGCCGATCTCTTTTCGTCCCAGATAGAGCCGGCCTATATTGATGTTATTATTGCCGAGATAAGTTGTGATGCCGCCCAGCACCCCTGGCTTATCTTCATTCCACAACAGGATCATGTGGCCCTTGGGGATAGCTTCCAGATAAAAGCCATTGATGCGGACGATGCGCGGCTGACTGCGGCCAAATAGCGCGCCTGCCACCTCGCTCTGCTTTGAATCATGCACTGTGCGGACGGTGATCATATCGGCAAAGTCGCGCGCCTTGCGGCTCTTGAGTTCGCTGACGCGGATGCCGCGCTCTTCGGCAATTATCGAAGCATTGACGAAGTTGATGCCTTCGATAACAGGGGAGAGCAACCCGACCAGAATGGCCTGGGTAATAGGGCGCACATCGAATTCGGTGACCTCGCCGCTGTATTCGATATTCACTTCGCGCAGCGCCTCGCCAAACGCCTGGCTGTGAAAGCTGGCGATCTTCTCTCCCAGTGTTAAATACGGTTGGATCTCTGCCAGGAGATCGGCATTGATCGAGGGGACATTGACCGCTCCGCGCACCGTCCCATTAATGAGAAAATCGATCATCTGTTCTGCTATCGTCACTGCCACGCCGATCTGGGCCTCTTGAGTGGATGCCCCCAGATGAGGCGTGCAGATGACTTGATCGAGCTTGAGCAGCGGGTGATTGGGAGGTGGAGGCTCCTGAGCAAAGACATCGAGCGCAGCGCCCGCCACTCTTCCCGATACTATAGCGTTGTAGAGTGCCTCTTCGTCTATGAGTCCCCCGCGAGCGCAGTTAATTATCCTCACTCCCTGCCGCATCTTCTCGAATGCCGATGGGCCAACGAGATTTCTCGTCTCAGGCGTGAGCGGAGTGTGAATGCTGATAAAGTCGGCCCGGCTGTATAGCTCATCAAGGCTGACAAGTTCGACGCCAATACGAGCGGCAGCCTCTCGTGTCAGAAACGGATCATAAGCGATGACATTCATCTTGAGGCCAATAGCGCGAGAGGCCACTGCGCTGCCGATCTTTCCCATTCCGATGATGCCCAGAGTCTTGTTAGAGATTTCAATTCCTAAGAACCGCTTCCTCTCCCACCGGCCATTCTTGAGAGAGGCATTTGCTTGAGGCGTGTAGCGGGCAAGCGAGAGCAGCATTGCCAGAGTATGCTCTGCGGTAGTTACTGTATTGCTTGCCGCCGCATTCATAACCACGATGCCGCGCCTTGTCGCCGCTTCAACGTCGATGTTATCCACGCCTGTGCCTGCGCGGCCAACTACGCGCAATCTGCCTCCTCGCTCTATCGCCTCTGCGGTAACGAGAGTGTCGCTGCGCACAATCAGGCCATCGACATCGCCGATAATTTGACATAGCTCTTCCACACTGAGTTCGCCCCTGGTATCGACTTCTATCTGCGGTTGCTTCCTCAGCAGGTCTACGCCTTCATCGGCCAGTTTGCCGCAAATTAGAACTTTCACTGCTGCCCTCCTCTGGAAGAGGCCAGCGCCGCTTCCCGTCTGGTGGTGAAAGTCTTCTGCGCGGCTGTTACTCCCTGGCCGATTTGAATTGGCAGACCGAGTTTGATCAGAATAATTTCCAGCGCGGCAATGGCCCCAATGGTGTCTATGTAATCGGTGTAGCCCAGATGGGCAAAGCGGAAGATGCGGCCTTTCATCTCGTCCTGTCCGTTGGCGATAGTGATGCCAAAATCTTTCTTATAGGCTTTGATGATCTCGCCTGAATCGATCTCTTCGGGCGCGCGCACGGCGGTAATGGCGTCGCTTGGACTGTGAGCAAATAGCTTCAATCCCATTGCTTGCGCCGCCTGGCGAGTCATCTCGGCGAGGGTAGCAGCATTCTCAATCAATCCTTCGAGCGTCAGGTTGCGTATGAATAGCAACGATTCGCGCAAGCCCGTTATCAGCGATATAGCAGGGGTGTAAGCGGTTTGGCCCCTGGCTTGATTCTTCGCCTCTTTTTTGAAATCGAAGTAGAAGCGCGGGCTCTTTGACTCTTCAATCATCTTCCAGGCTTTCTCGCTGACAGAAGCGAACGCCAGTCCCGGAGGCAATCCCAGGGCCTTTTGCGAACCGCCGATGACAACATCGAGGCCCCACTCATCGGTCTTGATCTCGTGAACGCCAAGCCCGGTGATGGCGTCGATTACCAGGCAGGCTTTGTGATTGCGGGTGATTTCGGCGATTGCTCGCGTAGGATTGCGCGCGCCGGTGGAAGATTCGCTGTCTTGAATGAAGACTGCTTTAATCTCAGGTTCGCGCTCAAGCGCCTCTGCGATCCTTTCCGGTTCAACCGAGAGGCCCCTTTCAACAAAGATTTCGCGCGTTTCAACGTTGTATGCCTTGCACAGCGCAAGCCAGCGTTCGCCGAATTTGCCCGTATTGGCTACCAGAGCTTTATCTCCCGGCGAGAGCAGATTGGCGACTGCGCCTTCCATCGCGCCGCTCCCCGATGAAGCGAATATGAGAACATCAGATTCGGTCTGGAACAGATACTTCAAGCCTTCGCGGACTTCTGCAAACAGCCGAATGAACTCGTTTGTGCGGTGATGAATGATAGGTCGTGCTTGAGAGAGTTGAGCTTCGTGCACTAGTTCCGTCGGCCCAGGTGTCATGAGTCTGGTTTTAATAAGCATGATTCCTCTTCCAATCCTCAATCTCTACATCTCACAGGGTTAATGCATGGTGCTATAGATTTTTAAGAAGAAGCCCTTCCTTAGCCCGTCGGGGCATCTCCGCAAGGGAGCTCTTTTTTCTTAATCTCCATAGCGCCGTGCATTGGCCCTGCCTTTTACATTAAGCGATTATAGCTACCGACAACCGGAAGGACAACCTGCTGTGGAGAGTTCAGTACTTCACCTTCTACGTCCGACGTCGGGTTTGCTTACGGACGTCGGACGTTTTGACGACGGACGTTCTGACGCTGCTTTGCTCTCTCTCGTCATCGTCGTCGTAATATTTATTACATGTATTTTCAGTAAATAAGGATGGGGGGGCAATTTTTGCACTACTCTCCGACTGCACCAGCGACTTCTTTTTTGGAGTGCGACGACTTGTCGTCGCTTTCCATCGCCGCGATTTTGTCGTCACTTTCCATCGCCGCGATTTTGTCGTCGCTTTCCATCGCCGCGATTTGTCGTCGCTTTCCATCGCCGCGATTTTGTCGTCGCTTTCCATCGCCGCGATTTGTCGTCGCTTTCCATCGCCGCCAGATCGAAACCAGAGCGGAAACCAAAGCGGCGACCAGTCGCCGCACTCCAAAGTTTGAAACCAAAGCGGCGACCAGTCGCCGCACTCCAAAGTTTTGCTTACGGACGTAGGATATCGGACGTGGCGACATCGGACGTTCGGACGTTCCTCAGAACCGCCCGAACTGGCTGGTAATCGAACTCATTTTGGTCCAAACCCGAATCAAGGGCGCCCGAAGCCGCTTCCCGCATGGTCCGAATCTCAAACCAAAAACGGTATTAAAGATCGCTTATCAGCCTTTCCGCAACGGATTCAATATCTATTTGACTTTTCCTGAAAACAGAATAAAATGTTTTAGACAAATTATAACCCACAGCGATTGTGGGCCAGGCTTCTTTAAATTACGAGCTTATTTGTAGCCAGGCAAGGCGCTGGAGCTGATAGGGTAGCAAAGGTAGAAGGACACTCTTCCCCACTGTAGATTGAATCTCTGCGAAGTATCTTTAGTTCTATTCTACAAAGATTGGAAATGAGAGAGGGGGTACCAACAATGGGTACCACATCGGCAAATTCTGCTGCGACTATCTTGATAGTTGATGATTCTTATGATGACCGATATGTTTTGGGGTGGCATCTACAGGCAGCCGGTTATAATGTGCTTGAAGCAGATTGTGGCAGAGAAGGGATTCGCCTGGCTAAGCAATTGCCCGATTTAATCCTGATGGATATTGCGCTGCCCGATATGGACGGGACAGCGACTATCAGAACTATTAAACAGGACCCTGAGCTGGCAGGCATCCCGATTATAGTGCTATCGGGATGGGATAATGAACTGGTCAAGCGAGCAGCGGTCAAAGCAGGATGCAGCGATTATCTGCTCAAACCGATCCAGTTTGAACTCTTACTCAAGTTAATTGCCAGACGTCTGAACAACCACCGATCGGTCGAGCAATCTATTGGGCCGCCAGGACCTTGTTAGCGTGCAAGGTAAGCCTGGACTTGTAGCGCGCAGCAGCGTTGCTGTGTAGAATCCCTTTTTGAATAGATTTGTCTATGAGAGAGATAGTCTGTGGGAGCAACTCTTTTACTGCCTGAGCGTCGTTCGCCTGAATTGCAGTCCGTAATTTCTTTATCTGAGTACGAACACGGCTGCGATTGGCACGATTAATTGCATTGCGCTTCCTGGTTTGGCGGATGCGCTTTTCGGCTGATTTATGATTGGCCATTAATAAAACTCCTAAATTTCGTTTTAAAAGAGCAGAAGTATAGCGGCGAGCTACAGCGGCTGTCAAGGCGTCGAATTGGCCAGGGCCAGATTTGATCTCAAATTGAGACTGAAAGTCGTGCTGATTGCGGATTTGCAGCTTAGCCAGATAGTTCGCAGCAAGTTTGTGACGGGGGGCTGGGGCAGATAGCGGTCTAACCGTATTCCAGAACTTTGCGCTGCGCTTATAGCTAATCTCCTACTGCTTCCATAAGAATCTTCCTCATCGCTTCATTAAAGACCTGTCCCTGTTCGGCAAGCAGGCCCAGTTTGCAGACCTCATTTTCAAACAGGCGGCGGTAATCGCCTACAGAAGAGTCCGAAACGCCCAGCTTTTCTGCTATTTCAAGCTGAGATGGCCGGCTGGGATCGAAATAGCAGTGCCAGGCTATTTGGAGCAGTCGAGCAAATCGCCTGGGTTTATTATTAACCGCTTTCTTCAATCTGTTTACCAGGTCTTTGGCTTGATGTTCGGCATAACTCTCAAGCTCGCGGAGCATGACAATCTCTTCCGGACTCTGGCGCACATCGGCAATTTCCTGAGATCGGCGCGAGGAACCGTTATTGAAGACCAGATCTGCTTCCACCGATGTTAGAGCAATATCTTGAATTGGAAGCTTTGATAGAGCCAGGATTCGCATCGTGCGCACATCGGTGGGGGAATCTATGGCCTGAAAGATTTCAACCAGTAGCCTCTCCAGCTCTTTATTAGAGATTATTACCTGAGTGTTCCTGGCGCAGCCTACCTGCCTTGTGTCTCGGTTGCGAAACGGGACCGATTCGATCATCTGCCGGAACCTTCCACTATCGCGCATCGGCTTGTTTGGGGGCCACTCAGCCAGACCGTATACTTTATGAATCATCTTCTGGTCTCTTCTGTATCTTGCGCTTTTGCCGTTGGAAGCGACAGGCTCGCTCTCATGATTGGCGTCATTGGCGACCGTGTTGAAACGGCGAAACCGCTTGCTCGTCTGAAGCAATGTGCTGATGCGACGCGCCATTCGATAGGATTCCGGGTAGCGATGGCGAATGCTTGTAGCCAGCAGATTCGATATCTCTATGTGGCTGATCTCATGCTCAATCTCGTCATCGGTCAATCCTACATCGAGGTAATACTGAAACCTGCCTTTCTGAAACAATCTGAGAAATAGTTCCTGTGTCAGGTCATAGTGCATCTCGGCTTGCGAGATTACGCTGGAATCGTTGTATATAAACCGCGATGACCGCACCAGCGGATGGTGAAGGATCAACCGGTAAAGCTCAGCCCACAACCTTTCACTGTCCTGATCGAAGAGCAGTTGACGCCAGTCGGTTTGAGTCATTGCAAACGCCTCCTTCTATTTTTGATAGGGCCAGAGTCACTGCTGGGCCAGAATCACATCTGACCCGGGGGACTACAGACCGGAAGAACCGGCCATTGCCAGCGCAAGCTCCATGCCAGCTTGCGGATGATGCCGCTTCTCCTTGTTCTTCTTTGTCTTAGCCGTTCATAGACGGCCTTTCGCTTGAGCATGAAATTGAGCAAAGAGCTCTTGCCGTAACCTTGGGTTACAAGATGAGAATGCCTTTGGATTTTCAAGTTGATCCTAAGCTTTGATTGCAACTCGCCGATAAATCAGAAGAACTTAGGCTCCCTCTCATTCCTCCGGCTTGGATGAGGCGTGAGGTTAACAATAACCATTTGCTCTGAGGTCAGCCTGAATGACTTCAATCATATTAGAAGATACGGCGCTTGCATCGGGGGGCCATGGCAGGACAGGGACCCCTGCTGGCGTTGATCTCCGTTGCAGCGTGGGCATCATGGCCTACAACGAAGCCGAGAATATCGGTCGGCTGCTCGAAGCATTCCTCAATCAGAGGCTTGAGCATTGTTCGATTGAGGAGATCATAGTCGTCGCCAGCGGCTGCACTGATAACACTGAAGAGATTGTGACAGGCTTCTGCCAATCTGACGTCAGAGTAAAGCTCATTTCAGAATCAAAGCGCAATGGCAAGGCAGCAGCAATCAACCAGTTCCTCAGCCGCGCTTCATTTCCCATAGTTGTGCTCGCCAGCGGAGACATACTCCCATCGGAGACGGCGGTTGAGAAGATGGTCTCAGCTTTCAAAGACCCCCAAGTTGGAATGGTCGGAGGCAGACCGGTCCCCGTCAATGACCCGAAAGTATTCATGGGGTTCTGCGCCAATCTGATGTGGGAGCTGCATCATCACATTGCTCTGGAACACCCCAAACTGGGCGAGATGGTGGCGTTTCGCCGAATCATTGACGAGATCCCTAAAGACACTGCTGTTGATGAAGCCTGCATCGAGTCGATGATTATTCGCAGCGGATACCGGTTGCGTTACATTCCCGACGCGATCATCAACAATAAGGGCCCCACAACGGTCAAAGATTTTCTCAAGCAGCGCCGCCGCATAGCCGCCGGCCATCACCATCTGAAGAGAACTCGGAACTACCATGTCTCGACTACAAGTGGCAGTCGCATCATCCGCCTGCTCTTTGCCCGGCGCGGCTGGACAGTGAAGACTGCCATCTGGGCTACAGCAGTAATTGGCCTTGAAATCTACGGACGAGCATTGGGGGCAATTGATTTCTATCTGCGCGACAAGAATCCCTTTGTCTGGGAGATCGCCGGATCAACCAAGAGGCTAGCAGATAAATGTTAAAAGTGCTTTCACGGATCCCGAAATACAAAGCATTCAGAGTGCTGGGCTATCCCAGGATATTGCCGATGAGCTTGACGCTGAGCCTGCTCTATCGCTGCAATTCCCGCTGCGCGACTTGCGATGTCTACAAGAAGCCGAGCCAGGACCTGACGCTGGAAGAATGGACTCGCATATTCAAATCCATAGGCAAAAACCTCTACTGGGTTACAATGAGCGGTGGGGAGCCGTTCCTGCGCAAAGAGATTGCCGACATCGCCGCCAATCTTTATCAGTATTGCGAGCCCAACATCATTAACATCCCGACCAACGGCCTGCTCTGCGATACCATAGAGAGGAATGTCAAGAAGATCCTGGAGAGCTGTCCCGGTGTCAATCTGGTGATCAATCTGTCGCTGGACGGCGTAGGCGAACACCACGATCGCATTCGCGGAGTTAAGGGGAACTTTGAGCGGTTGATGAAGACCTACCGCTTGCTCAAAGCGATAAAGCACCCCAACCTCACGGTCGGACTGCATACGGTCATCTCCAAGTTCAATGTGGATCGGATGCCGGAGATAGTCGAGTTCGTGCGCAATGTGGGCCCCGATTCTTACATCACCGAGATAGCAGAAAACCGCGTAGAGCTTGGCAGCACTGAACTGGATATAACGCCAACGCGCGAGCAATATGGCCGCGCAGTGGCCTCGCTGCTTCACAATTTTTCGGTGAAAGACATGAAGGGGGTCGCCAAAGTGGCTCAGGCGTTCCGCCACCAGTATTACCAATTGACTATGCGCTGGCTGGAGGAGAGGCGGCAGATAATCCCCTGCTACGCCGGATTCGCTTCGGCGCAGATTGCGCCCGATGGCGACATCTGGATGTGCTGCGTTGAAGCGATTCCGATCGGCAATTTGCGCGAGAATGATTATGACTTCGGGCGAGTGTGGCGCAGCGAGAGGGCCGAGCAGGTGCGCCAGCGCATTCGCAAAGGGCTCTGCGAGTGTCCCCTGGCCAATGTCTCTTATGTGAATATGCTGCACAACGTGCGGTCGCTGATCAAGGTTGGGAAGAACTACTTCGGGTTGGAGGAGCCTGTGAAGATCGGCGTGAAAGAGAGGCCCCGACTGCTAAAGCATGAAGTGTGATTTCGCCATGGAGTTGCTCATGAGGCGCGGGCTGTGCTGGGGATTAACCAGTAACATAAAGAGGTTAGGTTGCGCCTGATTCTCGACAGTAGCTATCTACCGGGCCATGGACAACAATGTAGCGCGACCTGTCAGGTTGCGCCTGATTTTCGATAGTAGCTATCTGCCGGGCCATGGACAACAATGTAGCGCGACCAGTCAGGTTGCGCCTGATTCTCGACGGTAGCTATCTGCTGAGCCATGGACAACAATGTAGCGCGACCAGTTAGGTTGCGCCTGATTTTCGATAGTAGCTATCTGCCGGGCCATGGACAACAATGTAGCGCGACCAGTCAGGTTGCGCCTGATTCTCGACGGTAGCTATCTGCTGAGCCATGAACAACAATGTAGCGCGACCAGTTAGGTTGCGCCTGATTTTCGACAGTAGCTATCTGCTGAGCCATGAACAACCTAACAGGTTGTTCTACATTCTTGTATGAACGTATTGATCACAGGGGCCACAGGATTCATTGGCCGCAACTTGTCTCTCAGACTCGCGGAGCGCGGGCATCGCGTGGTAGCGCTCGTCCGCAGACGTAGCGCCGGTCTGGAAGAGAAGGGAATTGAATCGAGAGTAGCCGATTTTGAGGATGCGGATGATATGCGCCGCGCAATCTCCGGCTCAGAAGTGATCTTTCATCTGGCTGCGCTGCGGGGCGAATGGGGCTGGACCGCCGAGCAGCTCAAGCGAGTCAATGTCGAGATGACCGGGCGGCTGCTTGACGCGGCGGCAGCAACCGGCGCGCGGCAATTCATCTATTGCAGCTCAGTCAGCGTGCACGGGCGCTTTGCCCGCAAACCTGCCGATGAGAATTACATTTATGCTCCGGTATCGGGCTACGGCGAGTCCAAAGTAGAAGCAGAAAAACTTGTGCGCAGCTACAACGGCCAGGGGGGCCTTGCTACTACCATCATCAGACCGGTGATTACTTATGGCCGATACGATTTCACCGGCATGGTGACAAAGCTCATAAAGCTGATCCACAGCGGCCGCTATCTGACCGTAGGCAGCGGCGAAAACACAGTTCATCTGGCTTATATCGACGATCTCTGTGATGGGCTCATTATCGCAGCGAGCAGAGAAGAGGCGGCAGGGGAAACGTTCATCTTAGCGGGCGAGCGGCCAATAACAATCAACGAGCTTGTATCAAAGATATGCTCACTGCTTCATAAGAGAGTGCCGAAATTTCATGTGCCGCTCCTGGCAGCCAAGTGCACTGGCTTGCTGTTCGAGGTGGCATTCCGCATGGGCGGAAGAACTTTCATGAAGGAGCCTCTGATTACCCGCAGTAAGGTTGACATCATGACAGTCGATCGCGCTTACAACATCGAGAAAGCGCGCTCTCTCCTCGGCTACCGGCCGCGCATCGACTACGATGAGGGCCTTTTGCGAACAGTCGATTGGATGAGAGCAGATTGTTTGATTTGAATGACGTTCTATGTTCTACGTTCTACGTTCGACGTTTTTGCTCCTTACAGCGGATAGAGAACGTCGAACGTATTGAGAATGATCGGTATGCAAACGCCAAAGTACAACTTCGATGAAGGATTGGGGACAGTTTACGAGCGATTCATGCTCAACGATTTCTTTGATGATCTGTTCAAAGAGCACTCGATAGGCTCGGTAATCGAGGTGCCAATTTACGGGATGAGCGGGTTGACAGGAATCAACAGCATCCATCTGAGCCGCAAGGGATGCCGCGTCTCTTTGCTCGGCGATGAAGATCACATCCGCGAAGCGCGCGATCTGTGGCAGATACTGGGCGAGTCGGGCGAGTTCTTTCAATTGAATGGCTCCTCCAGCTTGCCCTTCACTGATAGAAGTTTCGACCTGGCGTGGAACTTTGCTGCTATCTGGCACCACAGCAATCCGGGCCAGTTGCTCAAAGAGATGGCCAGAGTCTCCGACCGGTTCGTCCTCATATTTGTCCCCAATAAATTGCAGTTGGGGTACTTCACGCGAAAGTATCTTTTCGACAAAGATTTCTTCAACAGAGTTAAAGAAGAGTGGGTCGATGCCGGCCGGATTCGCGCTGTGCTTGAGGGCCAGGGGCTCCGCCTGCTCAAGCAAGGCGCGCTCGATATACCCCCCTGGCCTGATACCTGCGTGCCTATCAAAGACATTCTACGTTCTACATTAGACGCTCTACGTTCCGCGTTCAATATTAGTCGGACATCGAACGGCGAACGGCGAACGGCAGATGTCAACCGTCAACCGTCGAACGGCGAACGTCGCTGGGTATGGGATATTATGAGCTATTACAAAGGCGAGAATCTTGAGCTGAAAGACAGGATCGAGCGATTGACATTCATTGAGCGTTCGCCTCTGCCCTGGCGCATGAAGCTCGTCTGGGCGCATCACCGTTATCTGCTCTTTGGCAGATAGAAGAGGGGAGTTGATTGGTGAAAGCAACGGTAGTTGTTCCGACTTACAATGAGAAGGAGAACATAGCCAGACTCATTGACGAGATTCTGAAGCTGGATCTTGGGCTTCATATTCTGGTTGTTGATGACAATTCGCCTGACGGCACAGGGAAGATCGTTGACGAGATAGCCTCGCAGCGCAAAGAAGTATCCGTCTTGCACCGCGAGAAGAAAGAGGGACTGGGGCGGGCTTACATTGCCGGGTTCAAGCGCGCTATGGAAGATGGCGCAGACCTCATAATCGAAATGGACGCCGATTTTTCTCATGACCCCAAGTACCTGCCCGATATACTGGAAGCCGCCAAGCGAGCCGATGTGGTGCTGGCGAGCCGGTACTACAAAGGGATTCGCGTCTACGGCTGGCCCTTTCGCCGCCTTCTCCTGAGCAAATTCGCCAACTTTTACGCAAGCATAGTTACCGTGATGCCATTTGAGGACCTGACTTGCGGCTTTCGTTGTTATCGTCGCGAGGTGCTTGAAGCGATAGACCTGGATCAGGTTAAGTCGAATGGCTACGCCTTTCAGATCGAGATGACGCAGCGCTCGTTCAAGAAAGGATTTCGGATAGTCGAGATTCCCATCACCTTCTACGAACGTACAGAAGGATCGACGAAGATTTCACGAGGGATCGTTTGGGAAGCGTTGTGGATTGTCTTTAAGCTGCGCGCGTCACCCAGTGATGTTGCCAGATGGGCGATTGATTTCTTCCGGATTCGCACCGGCCGCCGACCGCGTTTCCGTCCATCACACAAGAATTGGTTATGAACGCACTCAAAGATACAATCAGCGTCTGTATAGCGACGTTCAACCGCAAGCAGCTTCTTCAGAAATCTTTGCTGGCCCTCTGCCATCAGACTCTGCCGACCGAGCTGTTTGAAGTTATTGTAATAGACGATGGATCGAGCGATGGCGCTGGTGAAATGATCAAGGGGCTGAGCCTGCCTTACCGACTCTCTTATTACTATCAACCCAATCAAGGGCTGGCTGCTGCCCGCAACAAAGGAATAAGCAAAGCGATTGGCCAGATCATACTCTTCCTGGATGATGACATCGTTGCGCTCCCGCGACTGTTAGAAGAGCACGTCCGCCTTCACTGTGAAGACGAACGAGCAGTTGTCGTAGGTCACCTGGATTTTCCTCCCGATCTCGAATACTCGACTTTTCTCTGGTATCTGGATCGCATCAACGAGTTCAACAGTCTGCTTCATAAACGACCGAAAGGCGAAAAGCACCGCCCCGTTGCTCTCACAGGAAACACGTCTGTGCGCAAAGAGCACCTGGTGGCAGCAGGCGGTTACGATGAAGGCTTCAAAGAATATGGCGGTGAAGATAAGGATCTGGGCTACCGGTTGCAGAAACTCGGCCTCAATTTCAAATACGCTCCTGGCGCCCGCGCCTATCATTATCACAGCAAGGGGCTGGACGCATTTTGTCAAGGGATGATCAGCGCAGGCAAGCAGATGGTGCGGATACTTCACAAATATCCCGAAATTGAAAGCGACTCTTCTATCGACATTGTATCTGAGAACTGGTTCCGGCTCCCTTTTAAGAAAGCTTGTCAGAAGACCATCTTCATGGCTCTGCTCCATTTTCCCTGGATCATTAGTTTATCGCGCCAGATGATCCGGCTTGCCGATAATTTCAATCTGCGGCTTTTGAGTTATCCGTTCTATCGAATTACCACACAATACTATTTTGGCCGGGGCATCTGGGAGGGCCTGAGAGAGTTCGGCCACTTAGGTGCTGGCAGGGCGAGAAAGAGGGTGCCTGTTGTAGGCTATAAATAAAGATGCGAATTCCTATATTGTGTTATCACTGGTTCAATGACGCGGAGCAGCCGGGCCAATCCGTTGCACCTGAGTTTGGCATCTCCTCGGCCAAATTCTCAAAGCAGATGCGCTATCTGGCGGAGAATGGCTACACCAGCATCTCGGTCGATGATCTGATCAATTACCTTGAGCGCGATAGCAAGCTGCCGCCCAGGCCAGTGTTGATCACATTCGACGATGGCTATGAAGATTTCTATCGCTATGCTTATCCGGCGCTGCGGGAGAATAATCTGAAAGCAACTGTCTTCTTGATCACTGACTATATCAATGGCAGCAATCTATGGGATCAGGCGGCAGGCGAGCCGCCGCGCCCGATACTCTCCTGGAGCCAGATACGTGAGATGAGCGATAACGGAATAGAATTCGGTTCTCATACCTGTAGCCATCCCAGCCTCGATCTTCAAAAGGCGGAGACCATACGCCGCGAATTGGAAGATTCAAAGAAGGCGCTTGAAGATGGGCTTGGCCGCAGAGTTGATTCCATAGCGTACCCTTACGGGAACTTCAACCGGATGGTCAAACAGATTGCAGCAGAGAGCGGCTACCGAGAGGCATTTGCCGTCATCCGCGCCGAGTCGGATCTGTTCGATAGTCGCAGATACCAATTGCGCAGGGCATTTGTGCACGGCGACGAGACAATGCTCGCTTTCCGGTTGCGCTTGACTGTAGCTGCGTTGAGGCATCAGAAATATGCTTGCCCTGGGAGCGCAGGCATCTCTGCCTGCTGAGATTGGCTGCATTGAAATGGCGTCTCCGGTGGTACAACAAGGTCTCAGGCGCATACAGGCATCTCTGTCTGCTGAGATTGGCTGCATTGAAATATTAGAGATATGCTTAAGATAGAGCTTATCGAAACAGAAGAAGAACTGCTTGCGCTGGAAGGCGAGTGGAATGCTGTCTTAAGCCGCAGTCTGACTAATACCTTCTTCCAGACCTTCGAGTGGATCAGGACCTGGTGGGAGCATTTCCATCAAGGGCGTCGGCTCTTCACTCTGGTTGTGAAGGATGATGGGAGAATTATTGGCATCGCTCCGTTGATGATCACTGTGCAAGGGGCGGGGCCCCTGAAGCTGCGAACGCTTCAATTAATAGGCACAGGCGCGCTGCCTTTCCTGGGGCTGGGGCTGGCGGATCGAATGGATCTCATTATCGCCGACAGAGCAGAAGAAGCGCTCTCCTGCATCTTTGATTTTATCTTTAAGCAGCGGAGCAGATGGGATGTAATGGATCTTCTCTTTATCCCCGCTCAGTCGGTTACCGTCGAATTCATCGAAAGATTGCCTCAACAGTATCATTGCTCTGTCAACAAGCGGCTTGCTTCCCGCTCGCCTTATGTGGCGTTAGGCTCCAGTTATGAAGAGTATTTGCGCAGTCGCAGCAGGAATTTCAGGAAGAAACTTGCCCGCAGCGAGCGGCTGCTCAGCGAGCATGGCGATGCCAGGTTCGAGCGGCATCGGGGCACTGAGTCGGTAGCTGAAGTCATGAATTCTGTTTTTGCTATAGCCGAACGGAGCTGGAAGACGGAGGCGGCCAGCTCGCTCTTTCAACAGAAGCCGATTGCCAACTTCTTCAAGTCTCTGGCGGAAACGGTCGGTCGCAGAGGATGGTTCGATGTCTCGTTGATCAAGCTTGCCGATCAAGCGGTTGCTTATGAGTTATGCTTCTCTTATAACGGCCGAATGCTTTCTTATAACTGCGCCTACGATAGCAGATACAGCAATTGCTCGCCGGGAACCCTTCTCACAACATTCATAATAAAGAACTCGATTGCCGAGCAATTGGCCGAGTATGACATGCTGCGCGGCGATGAGGAATACAAACTCAGATTTACCGATCAATTGAGAGAAGAGGTTCAACTGGTAGTTTACAAGAAGGGGCTACGCTCGCGCATTGCCTACTGGCTTAAGTTTGCGCTCAAGTGGAGATTGCATAAGAGCAAGGTGGTTTGGGCGATTCATGACCGCCTGGCGAAGCTATTTAACAGGTAGAGATTCGACGTTCGATATTAAGACGTAGAACATAGAACGTAGAACGTCTCGTGATAGATGAAAGATTTGATTAAACATTTTCGGCGACTGCTGACCAAGCGGGAGTTCCCTATAACTTTCATAGGCAACGCACTCAACGCCGCTTTCTATTCTTTTGCATTCATCATTGTCACGCGCAACTTCACTCCCGCCCAGTACGGAACCCTTTCGGTCGCTCTGCTTGTTCAAGAGATAGCCATTGCCATTGCCGAGCTTGGGCTGGATATAGGCGGGACGCGCTTTGCTTCAAAGTATCTGCGCCAGGGAGAGCAAGAGAAATGTGATGCAGTGCACAAGACTATCTTTTTAACCAAGCTGGCAGCCGGACTGCTCCTGTTTTTTGGGGGCCAGTTGCTTGCCGGGCCCCTGGCAGAATACGCTTTTCAAGACGCCGAGCTGGCGCCTCTGTTCCGCGTTGCCTTGCTGGGCATCTTTGGTCGATTGCTATCGCAATTTTTGATCGTCTATTACAGCTCGAAGCTGCAATTTACTCAAACCAGCATAGTAATGATTGGGTTGCCACTGACCACGCTGCTATCGGTCAGCCTGCTTGCGCTCAGTGGCAATCTCAATGTGTTGACTGTTCTGCTGACATATTCCTTTTCGCCGCTGGTTCCGTTCTTAATCTGGCTTGTTCTGGCTGAGAAAGGCTTCTTGCGGGCCAGGCTTGAAGATCATTCATTGCTGCTTCGCATACTCAGTTTCAGCAAGTGGGTTTACACGACCAATTTCTCCAATTCGCTTGGTTTCCGCCTCAACACCTTTCTGCTTTCCAATATGACAACTCAAGCGGCCGTTGGGATCTACAATTATGCCGACAAGATGGCGTCGATGCTTAATATTTTGCTGACGGATCCCATTATGCTGGTATTGACTCCGAAGGCCTCGGCCAAGATCAATTCAACTGAGATGGGGAAATTCATCCGGCGCACTCATATAATTCTGCTTACCGCGATAGCGCCGATGATTGGGGGGACTGTTCTGACCCGCTTCGTCATAAACCTGCTTGCTCCTCAGTTCATCGATGCCGTATGGGTCTTTAATATTCTCTTCATAAGCATTCTGCTGGAGATACTGACTCTGCCCACGAGCACGATTCTCTATTCAATACATCGGCCACATGTAGAGACTTATATCGAGATAGCGATGCTGATAATCACTGCCGCAGCGAGCCTGGTATTGATTCCGCGCTACGGCGCCATCGGCGCGGCTACCTCCATGCTAATCCGCCGAGCTTCTTATGCAGTGATGCTTCTCTGGTACGGATACTTTCATATTTTTAAGAAGATTGATCAATTGCCGCTTCAGGCGACTGAGGTGCAGTTTGCGGACCTTCCAATGAGCCGTTAAGGTGGCCCGGCTGTATTTAAGCGACAGGCGCAAGAACCGGATGAGATAGTAGACAAAGAAGAGATGCCGAGGCAATAAAGCTACTTTCAGATCATGAGCGCAGGGCCTGGCCGCCGTCCTGATAAGGCCGGTAATCGGGTAGCGCACAAAATGTAATGCTGAAGGGTTGAAGAAAAGTGAGCGACACCCTGCGCGCGCTCCCGGCGAGCCAGCAGCTCAAATTTCATTTGACTGCCCTTAAACGCACGTTTAAAATAGATGTTTAAATGCCGAAGAGATCCACAAGATCAGAAGATCAAAGCTCAAAGGCCGCAGCGATCACGGCTGATGATACGCGGGCTAAGCTGCTCCGGGCGGCTGGAGAGGTCTTTGCCGAAGTCGGCTATCGGGCCGCCACTGTCCGCCGGATCTCTGCTCGCGCAGGCACGAATATCGCGCTGGTGAACTATTATTTCGGAGATAAGCTGGGATTATACACCGAAGTTTTGCGACAGGCAGTCCGCGTCACCCAACTTGAGGCCATCCGCGACGCGCTCGGTCAGAACGCGCCGCCGGAAGAGATCTTGCGCCAGGTCATCAGAGCAAGGCTCCACAGCGCCTGCGGAGCAGATCGATCAGACCTGGCGTTCCGAATAATGGCCCATGAACAAGCGCAGCCAACCCCGGCAATGTCCCCGATCATAAATGAGGTGATTCGACCGATCTATAACCGGCTCTGTGAGATCATCGGAGGGATACTGGGATTGGCCGCCAATGATGAGAAGACACGGTTGTGTACCCACAGCGTCATGGGGCAGATAATTTTCTATCTGGCAGCGCGTCCGGGCTTGAGTCATCTCTGGCCGGAATTGAAGATGACTCCTGGGCAACTGGATCGAATAGCCGATCACATCGCAGACTTTTCTCTCGCGTACCTCCGAGAATTCGCCTCCAGGCGGACGCGATCCACTGCAAAGCACGCGAAGAAGAGACGCAGATGAGAGAGCAGCAAATGGTAGAGCGGACTTCAGAGCGAAGTGAGCGGGTTTCGCCGTCAGAGGCAGGCGCGCCGCGCCAGTCGCGCTCTCGCCGTTGGGGGGCCCTGCTCATTCTTCTCGCAGCGCTTGCGGCGGCTGCGTTCTCGATCTGGAAAATCTTCTTTGCCGGGCCGCGCGCGCCCGACAGCGTTATTACGCTTAGCGGACGAATTGAGGGAGACGAATCTATAATCGCCCCTAAGACGAGCGGGCGCATTCTGGAGATCCGCGTCCGCGAAGGCGATAGCATCCAAGCCGGAGATACGATTGCAATTCTCGATGATCAGCAGACACGAGCGCGTGAGGAGCAAGCCCGCGCCGCACTTTCCCAGGCGCAGGCGAAGGCCAGAGCCGCGCAAGAACAGATTGCCATTCTTCAGGAGCAGTTACGGGTAAATCAATTGCAAACCGAGCAGGCAAGAGCTGATGCTGATGGGCGCGTGAACCAGGCAGAGGCGGAACTGGCGGCTGCCGAAGCCGAGCTGGCCCGACAGGAAGCGGCATATCAGCTTGCGCTATTCGACAAAGAGACTTACACGCGGCTGGCGCAATCCGGAGCCGTCCCGCAACGCCAGGGGAAGCAGGCTGCTTCAGCAGCAGACCAGCAAGCAGCAGTCGTAGCGGCTGCGAAGCGCCGAGTGGAAGTGGCGCAAGGCGCGCTGGCAGTAGCCAGAGCGAACCTGGCCAATCCGCATATTCGCGGGGCCGAAGTGGCAATCGCGCGCAAACAGATTGTTCAGCAACAGGCGGAAGTGGCCGCCGCCACTGCGAATATCGAGCAGGCCCGCGCTCAACTTGCCGAAGCGCAGGCGAATCGTCAGGATTTGATCATCACCGCGCCATTTGATGGCACGGTGGTGACACGCGCGGCGGAGCCGGGCGAAGTGGTCACATCTGGGGCCCCAATTATTACACTGCTGGACCTGAGCAAGGTCTATCTGCGAGGCTTTGTGCCGGAAGGGCAGATCGGAAGTGTTAAGGTGGGCCAATCCGCCCGCGTCTATCTCGATTCCAATCCCGATCAACCTATCGAGGCTTATGTATCACGAATCGATCCCCAGGCCATGTTCACCCCTGAGAATACCTATTTCCGGGAAGAGCGGGTAAAACAGGTGGTCGGAGTCAAACTGCAATTGAAAGGCGCGGTCGGTTTTGCCAAACCGGGCATGCCAGCCGATGGCGAAATCCTCGTTCGAGGCGATAAGTGGCCTCACGGAAGGCAAAGGGAATGAAGATCGCAAAATGAAGATCGCAAAATGAAGATTGCAAATTGTGGATTGATGTGATGAGCGTCCATGAACCGAAAGTAAAAGAGAGTGCCCAGCAATCAGGGACAGACTTGCCCGCTACCGGAAATCCACAATCGAAAGCGATTCGCATCAACAATCTCTGGAAGCGCTACGGAGCCATCGAAGCGGTTCGCGGCATCAGTTTAGAAGTAGCCGATGGCGAAATCTTCGGCTTCGTCGGCCCTGACGGCGCGGGCAAGACCACACTCTTCCAGATCCTTGCCGGAGTAATGGAAGCGACCGCCGGCACAGCAGAAGTCTTTGGCCGACCGGCGCGCCAGATGCGGTCAGAAACCGGTTACCTCACGCAGGCATTCAGTTTATACGCGGATCTCAGCGTTGCGGAAAACATCCGCTACATCGGCGATCTGCGCCGTGTCCCGCCCGACGAGATTATCAGGCGTAGCCGCCATTATCTGCGAATGTTCGACATGGAGAGATTCGCTGAAAGGCTCGCCGGACGGTTGAGCGGCGGCATGAAACAGAAACTGTCGCTCGCTTGCGCGCTTGTGCTCCAACCTCGCGTGCTGTTGCTTGACGAGCCTACCACAGGCGTTGATCCGGTGTCGCGCCGCGAATTCTGGGACACACTCGCGCGCCTGTCGGCAGATGGTTTGACAATTCTCGTGGCCACTCCCTATCTAGACGAAGCCGAGCGCTGTCACAGAGTGGCGCTGATGCACGAAGGTGAGATTCACCAGGTTGGCGCCCCGGCTCAGTTGCGGGCAAGCCTGGGGGCAAAACGGCTGGAGCTACGCACTTCAGATCTGGGCCGTGCTGAACAGATTCTTTCAGAGATTAGCGGGCCGGATAAAGAGATTATTGATGTTCAGCGGTTCGGCGACCGCCTCGATCTGCTCGCACGCGAGCCCGGCGAAGCCAGACGCACGCTGGAAGAGCGAATGGGCCGGGCCGGGCTGCCAATCGAAGGGACTTACGTTGATGAACCGACGCTGGAAAACGCATTCGTCGCGTCACTGCGCAAGCTGGGGCAAGAAGCGACTGCGACCCCATTCCCGAGTCGCCGAGATCACAGCCATCGGCGCGGCCAGATTGCAATCGGCGCGGCAGATCTTACCAAAAGATTCGGTTCATTCACTGCTGTAAATAACGTTAGCCTGCAAGTTCGCTATGGGGAGATTTACGGCCTTCTTGGCCCCAACGGAGCGGGCAAGACGACGACAATCAAGATGCTATGCGGACTGTTAGATCCAACGCAGGGAGATGTGCAGCTTGCGGGCAAACGCAGCTTGCAGTCGCAGGATGTTCGCCAGCAGGTCGGGTACATGTCGCAAAAGTTTTCCCTCTACGATGACCTAACGATTCGAGAGAACCTCGACTTCTTTGCCGGAATTTATGGCGTGCCCGAACGCGAGCGCGAAGAAAAGAGGCGATGGGTACTCTCATTTTCCGGGCTTGAAGACAAGCAGGATCAAATTACCGGCAGCCTGCCGGGAGGCTGGAAACAGCGTGTGGCCTTTGGCGCAGCCATCATGCATGAGCCGAGCGTGATCTTTCTTGACGAGCCGACCTCCGGCGTTGATCCACTGGCGCGCCGCGCCTTCTGGAGGATGATTAACCGACTTGCGGACGCAGGCGCGGCAATACTTGTGACCACACACTACCTCGAAGAGGCCGAGCAGTGCAATCGCCTGGGGCTTATGGTTGCGGCTAAACTTGTGGCCGAAGGCAGTCCGGGCTATCTCAAGAGCCAGCAGAGGGGCCACCTGCTAGAGTTTATCGTTGATCAGCCCCAGCGTGCGGCGGACCTGCTGAAGAAAGAGCTGAAAGGCTGGCAAGTTTCGCTCTTCGGCCACCGGCTTCATGTCATTACCGATGAAGAAGCAGAACAAGGCAAGCAAGCAATAATAAAGAAATTTGAAGCCGATGGCATTCGCGTCCATCAGGCGCGAGAAGGCAGCTTCTCAATCGAAGATGTGTTCATCAACGTCGTCGAAAAGGCGCGGCAGGAAGGCCACGTCGGCGCTGCCGAGGACTAATGCTGAGCGCAGCAATTATGCTGCCAGGGGGTTCCGCTCGCTGCGGCGCCTTCAAGACAACAGAGAAACGTTTTTGCGGGCGTTGAATCTGCGATTCCATGTCAGACTGAATCGCTTGAGCTTCTCCCGCTCGAAACAACAAAGAAACGTTTTTGCAGGTGGCGCGCTGCCCGAAGTATTTGCGGAACTGGCCCCGACGTATTTATGACGTAGAGCACTAGCAGGATTTTAGAAGTAGTGGAAACAAACTGAAATCCGAAATAGCGAAGGAAGTTGCAGATGAGGCGCATATTTGCGCAGACCCGCAAAGAACTGACGCAGATTCTTCGAGACCGGAGGACGCTCGTGCTGGCGCTGGCGCTGCCCCTGGTGCTGCTCATCTTGATGGGCACAGCCATTTCACTCACGGTAACCGATGTCCCGATCATTGCGCAAGATTTCGATGATTCATCAGCTTCGCGTGAATTTATAGATGCTTTCCGCGCCTCGCTCACATTCCGTATTGTATCCTGGCCGGTGAACAGACGACCCGAAGAGGCGCTCACGTCCGGCGCGGCGCGAGCCGTTCTCATCATACCTGCGCATTTTGGGCGCGACATTGCGCATGGCAAAGGCTCGCCTGTGCAGTTGCTGGTGGACGCTTCCGACGCCAATACCGCGAGGCTGGTTTCAGGTTACGCGGGCCGGATCACGCGGGCGTATAACGAGCGGGTAAGCGCGTCAACCGGCGCCGAACCGGTCCGATCGGCGATCCGACTCTGGTTCAATCCGGGACGTTCATCCAGGAAATTCTACGGCCCCGGGATCTTCGTTCTTGCGATGTCCATGTTCCCGCCTCTGCTTGCTTCGCTGGCAATGGCGAAAGAAGGGGAACAGAAGACTATCTTGCAGGTCTATGTCTCCAGCATCTCAGCTCACGAATTCCTACTGGGAAAGATCTTTGCCTTCATGATCGTGGCGATTGGCGAGTGCTTGCTGATGCTCTCGCTGCTGCTGACTTACTTTGGCCTGAGTCTGGCCGGCGATCCGACCCCCTTTATTGTGGCCACAGTTCTGTATGCCTTCTGCGTCGCATCGTTCGGCAGCGGCGTCGGGGCGCTCATTCCCAATCAGGCAGCGGCAATGCAAGTAGTTGCTCTGGGCGGTTTCCTGCTCGTGTTCTTGCTCTCCGGTCTGATTTTTCCCATTGAGAACATGCCTGCAAGTTTGCGCTGGCTCTCCCATTTTGTCTGGGGCAGGTACTACATAGAAGTCGTGCGCGACGCGCTGTTGCAGGGCGGCGGGTGGCCCGCCGTCTGGCTCAAGGTTTTGATCATCGGCGGCATCGGGGCAATCTTCTACGCGCTCACGTGGCGCAGCCTGCGACGCATGCAACTTAAAGCATAAACGATGAAAAAGCTGCTCCAACGACTCTTCAATCACCGCATTCGCGCTTTGATGCGAAAAGAGTTCAATCACATCCGGCACGACCGGCGTTTGGCGCTATCTCTGATTCTCCCGCCCACATTGCAGTTACTGATCTTCGGCTTCGCCTTGAGCGCGGAGGTGACCAACATCCGGCTCGGAGTAGTCGATGATAGCCGAACGCCTGAGAGTCGGGAACTGATTGCGACAATGACCGAGAGCAAGAGTTTTCGCCTATCGGGTTACTACTTTTCCGCCGACCAGCTCGGTGATGCGATCGGTCGGGGCGACCTCGATGCCGGAGTCGTGATCCCATACGACTATGCCCGCGACCTGCGGCGCGGCCGCGCGGCGACGGTGCAATTTCTCTTGAATGCGATGAACGCCAATACTGCTGCAATCGCTCAAGGCTATGTAGAGGCTGTGCTTCAGAATTACAACAGGAGGCTTCAAAGAGAGAGCATTGACGCAGGGACGCCTTCGACGACGCGGAGACGCGCCGACGCCTTCGACGACGCGGAGACAAAACGTCGAGCGTCAAGCGTCGAACGTCGAACGTCAAATGTCACGAACGTCGAACGTCAATCCACAATCCCGGAGTCCCAATCCGCAATCGAAGAGCCGGCTGCTGCATTACCTCGCAGTAATCGCGGCCAGGCGACATTGCACCCCGCCTTCCTTTTCAACCCCGGATTGGTTGGCTCGTGGTTTATCGTGACAGGTGTATTGGGCTTGCTGTTGATCTTAAACAGCTCGCTCGTGGCGTCCAACACAATGGTCAAAGAGCGCGAAGCAGGGACAATCGAGCAGTTGCTCATGTCGCCCGCAGGCGCCGGTGAAATCATCCTCGCCAAGATCGCGCCGTTGTTTATCCTGCTGTTTCTGATGGCGCTGCTGGCAATGGGGATCATCAAAGCTGCTTTTAACGTGCCTTTTCACGGGAACCCGCTGCTTGTGCTGGCAGGCGCAGCTTTGTGCATTCTATCGGGCATCAGCATCGGCACGGTCAATGCTACATTCAGCAAGTCAAGGCAGCAGGCGCAACTGATGAGCTTCTTCGTGAATCCTCCTCTCGCTTCACTATCAGGGGCGCTCAATCCCGTGGAGGCAATGCCCTCGTGGTTGCAGCCCCTGACGGCGCTCAACCCGATTCACCACTTCGCCCACCTGGCGCGCGCCAGCCTGCTCAAAGGGAGCGGGCTCGAAACGCTGTGGCCCAACTTCCTGGCGCTGCTTGCTTTCACACTAGTTCTGGTTTCGTTGAGCGTGTGGCGCTTCCGAAAACAGCTCGGCTAATGTCGCAAGTATCGCTAAATTGACAACAGCTTTTATGTTCTACGTTCGTCCGACGTCGGACCCCGAACGTCGAACGCCGGATGTTGCGGACGTTGAACATCGAACGTCGGACGGAGGAATATTTGCTTATGAATATCTACAGAAGAGCGCAGATGGAAAATTTGATTGCAACATATAAGAAAAGACTGACAGGATCGGCGCTTCGACTCGGTGGACCTTGCGCGATTCTGCTATTGGCGGTCCTGGTGCTTTCGCCCTGCGCATCTGCCCAGATCGGGCAGGCTCGCAATCAATCGCAGGGCCCCCAGGCCAATCAGCTTCCGCTTTCGGGGCGAAGCGGGCAGAGCGGGTCGGTAACGGCCGCGCAATCGCCTGTGCCTGCTACAACGACCAGCGTCAATACGATCAACCCCACGATCCAGGCGCAGGGCCCCTTCGCCGGAAGCGCCCAGAGCGCGGCGAAACGGCCGTTTTCGGGCAAACTCTCGTTGCGTGAGGCTGTCGAGCGAGCAGTCGAGTACAACCTGGGCGCGGTAGGGCTGACGCAAGCAGCGCAGCAAGCGCGCGGCCAGGCGAGAGTCGCTCGAAGCCTGCTGCTTCCCAACTTAAATGTGGACGCGACTAGCGCAGTGCAGCAGATAAATCTGGCGGCGATGGGCCTGAGATTGGAATCGCCGTTGCCGGGCGTTTCGTTACCGACTCTTGTAGGCCCCTTCAACATTTTCGATCTGCGCGCGAGATGGTCGCAGACAGTGATAGACCTCACTGCCTGGAATAACTATCGAGCGGCCAGCAGCCTCCTGCATTCCGCCGAGCTGTTAGCCGAGGATGCCCGTGATCTGGTTGTCCTGGCAGTGGGTGGGAGCTATCTTCAGGTGGTCGCGGCCAGAGCTAGAGTAGATGCGGCGCGCGCCCAAGTGGAGACTGCCAATGCGCTTTATCAACAGGCTTTGCAACAGCGCAACGCGGGCGTGGCGGCGCAGATCGATGTCAATCGAAGTCAGATTCAGTTGCTGTTGCAGCAGCAGCGATTGCTCTCGCTCGAGAATGATCTTGCGAAACAGAAGATCAATCTGGCGCGGCTGACGGGCCTGCCTCCCGATGATCGCTACGACATCTCTGATACAGTTCCATTCTCGGCTGCGCCTCCGATCGGTTTAGCGGATGCTCTTAAACAGGCATTCGAGTATCGCTCGGACCTGAAGGCGGCAGAGGCGCAGGTTCAGGCTGCCGAGCGCGCGCGTTCGGCAGCCCGCGCCGAACGGCTCCCATCGCTGTCTGTAACGGCCGATTACGGTGTGATTGGAACAAGTCCGTCGCTCTTGCGCGGCACATTCTCTGCAACGGCAACGGTTCGCATCCCGATCTGGCAAGGGGGCCGAATAAAAGGGAATATCCAGCAGGCAGAAGCAGCTCTGGCCCAGCGACGGGCCGAACTCGAAGACATTCAAGGGAGGATAGAGAGCGAGGTGCGCAATGCTTATCTTGATCTTCAGGCGGCAACGAGCCAGGTCGAAGTAGCTGTGAAAAATATTCAGGTGACCGAGCAGAATCTCGATCTGGCGCGTCAACGATTCGCGGCCGCTGTGAGCGATAACGTTGAGGTAGTGCGATCCCAGGAGATGTTAGCTACTGCGCATCTGGACTACATTAATAGCGTGTTTGCTCATAACCTGGCGAAACTCAGTCTGGCGCGTGCTATTGGGCGCGCCGCAGAAAGCCTGCCGCAGTTCCTGAAGCTGCAATGGTAAGGAGGGTGTTCTATGGCAACTTGCCCGCGAAGCTGCGCAGCAAGCAGCGGCTGTCTAAACGTCCGATGTCTGTGCATCCTACGTCCTACATCTGTTTTGCTTACGGACGTCGGACGTAGGACGGATAGACGTCGGACATATAGAGGTAACAGGAGCTCGAATCGAACCACGCTTCAACAGCACCTCGGCATCCGCGGCTCGGCGGTAGGAAATATTCTGCTCGTCTAAGAGCGAGAGCGATTTCAACGGCACAGCATAGACGCCGCCCGGCAAACTGGTCACCTGGGCCTTGGTGGCTAATTCATAGAAACCACGGATTTGGTCCTCTCGGCTGTTGAACTTAATGTAGACGATCTGCATGCATGAACCTCTTCTCCCTCTGCCCTCAGAGAGGCCCTTATATTCTAGGACTTTCCAACTTTTTATCAATCCCTTGCTTCTTCATAGAGCACATGCTCGAATCGCCCGCGTAACAACTCGATCTTAGTGATTATAGTTGTGCCTACATCCGGGTCTGCAAGCTCGCTTAGATGCTTGATCACACGCGGATGCCCGGCGTGCAAATAAGTAATGGTATCGGTGCGGCGCAAGTCTGAATCTTTCGTGAAGGAGCAAGGAAGCAAGGATGACAAATCCCCATCATCCTTCTCACTTGATACCTGAGTTGACTTAGCAGCGTAAAAGTGATACATAGTTCTTGCTTTATCTGCGCTGTAGCGGCATCTTGTGCTGCGCCGACGCCAATCAACTGAGCATCACGGTTGCTGCCACAGCTTGCCTGCATAAAGGATTCAGCGTTAGTTTTAGCTTCTGAACCGGGCGAAACTGAGTTGAGATTGAGGCCATCTGGCATCACTGCCAGTTCCCCAATCAGGGTCGTCTGTTGCTTTTTTCAGTGCATGTTCTCTCTGACAGTTTGTGCAAGCTTCAATCCATTGGACAGGAGGGGCAATCTGCATGCAACTGATCAATAGAAGAAACTTTCTCTCAAAGCTCTACCGACTCTCCGGCTCATTGACTGCGCTCAGTCTTCCTTTGCGCAATGGCTCTCTACAACCCGGTTGGCCTTCAACAAGCAGTAGCTGCTGGCTGAGCGTCTGCATCCCCTTTGTTATCGAAGATCCGGCCAGCAATCTTCACACTGACATAATTCTCACATCAGCATCTTTCCAGGGCATTGATGGCCACAGTGACGGGGCGCACTCGACCGATTACGAGATATACCTGTACGACTGCGCAGGCAATCCACAGCCAATTGATGGATCGAAGAGAGTCAAACAGTTAAATATCCCGGCAATGCATACGACGCTCATTAAGTGCAGCGACCTGATCGGCAGGCAGGGGTCCTTCTGGGGTGGGATGAGAATACGCATGTGGGCCAGAGGCAAGGAGCCCACACATGTGTCAGACCTCTTCAGCGCAGCATTCGTCAGATGGAATTTCACCGATAGCTTCGACACGCTTCATGCTCATCCTGATCCGCTACAGCTCCAATCACCGGACAAGTTCTTCTCAAGCACGCCGTTCCCCAATCTGGAAGAATACTCATGCGCGCTCTGCCTGTTTAATCCTTACAATGTCCCTAGCATTGGCAAAATCTTCGTCTATGCCGGAGACGGCCAGAGACAGATCGAGCAGCCGTACAAGCTTGCTCCTTATGGCTCGACAATCTTCAACCTCAATACCGGCGCGCTCTCTACTGATCACAGGGACCTTTTCAATCGCGCGGTAAGCCTTCGCAAGGAGATCAGGCGAGGCGGTTCGATTACCATCGAAAACGACGAGAGCACAGCAAAGAATTTCGCTTACATGATGATCAAAGGAAAAGCCAATAATGCTTTTTCTGCCGAGCATACTATTCATCAAGGCGATTACCCTATCAAACGCGGCTCGTCGCCCTTTGGATCGGGCCAATCATTCAAAGCCAGAGGCTGGGTCTATTCAGCGTTAATCTTTAACGATAAGACTCTGGGCGGGCTTAATCTGAGCAGCCGCGTCTATGTTAGCTCAGGCCGCCCGCTGGAGGATGAGATGTGGCTGCTGGCTTACGTTAGTGACAGCGAAGGAGACTTCCACTGGACTACTATGAAAGATGATCGGCTCCCAATCTGGTTACCTGCGGGCTTTCTCAGCCAGGGAGCAATTCGCCTCAGCCCATTCCAGAGCTGTGAGCTTGATTTCGAGAAGCTCTCGCTCACTTCTGGATTCGCCGGGGGCATCGGCGTTGCCACTTCGCCTCAGACCTCACATGTGCTGATGAAGGTGGAAGTGCGCGCGCGCAATTGGGGGACAAGCGCGTTTTCTCATTTCAGGCCCGGCAGCCGGTCGGCGCGAGCCCTCCAAGACATTAAAGGACGGGGAGGCGTTGTTTCCGACTACATAATTTCGGGAGCGCGCCTCAATCGAACAGGCAGCCTCGTGGAAGCCGATTGTTTGATCGGCATCTTCAATATGGAAGAAGACAAACTGGGGGAACCTGTAATAGAGGCTTTCAATAGCAACGGTTTTATAATGAGGAAGAATTTAGGGAAGGTTCCTGGACTGGCTTGTAGACATTTTCTTCTGTCCGATGTATTCTCAGAGCCGAGCTTCAAAGATGTTGGGCCGCTGACGCTCAGGCTCATAGACAGCAATGCAGCCCTGATCATGTCTGCCCTGCATATTGACTATAAACGCAGAGACATTGCCATAGATCACGGCTCAGATCGTTTCTCGACATATATTGACTACGGCTGCATATAACAGCCGAGATAAGCGTTAAAATCCAAATTCTCCTGAAAGGATTCACAGCATGACCAACAGAATATTGTTTCGCATCGCTCTGCTTCTACTGCTGGCCGTGATGGGTTTGGCTCAGCAGCAGATGATGGCGCAGGACCCAACCGATCCGACAAGGCCACCGGCGGATCCCTACAGTCGAGGGAGAGGCGAGGATAACATGCCAAAGCTGGCCCCCACTACTGTTACCAGGACGGGCGAGATCCTCATAATTGATACCCAAAACAGAGCTATTAAGATAAGAGACGAGAAGCTGGGGAAAGAGTTTGGCCTGGCGCTCGATGAGAAGTGCAAAATAAAAGGCGATAAGAGCCTGTTTGGCAAGAAGGACCTTCAATTATCGGATCTTAGACAGGGACTCTTTGTCGAGATAACTCTGCCGATCAAAGAGGGAAAGGTTCAAGCCAAGATCATAGAGATCAAAGTCCCGAAGAAGAAAAATGAAGGTAAGATCGAGGCTGCTAAGCCATGACGTAGCGCCATCTATAGATTTTAAGAAAAATATCTTCCGACTAGAGCCTGCGAAGCAGGCAGGAGACGGTAGCTCCGTGCGTGAGCGCGGGGTTGCTCAAAACAATTCAATCCCAGCCCTGAAAGGGCGAGCGGAAAAGTCTGACGCCCTTTCAGGGCTTAGAGGTTCAACACCACACCCACCCAGCAGGGCTGACGCCCTGGGCTACTTTCCCAACGCCCGCTTCGCGGGCTTCGTAAAGAAATTTTTTTCTTAATCTCTATATCTTCCAGCTAAAAACAAGCCTGAAGTTCTAAGGCTGCCATCTTAAACCGATCCTTCATTGCGAGTGCGTATGCGGTATTGAATATAGTCAAGCGCCGGGTGGTCTTCCAGCGGCGAAGGTTCCCGCTGGCCCCCCGCTGTTCTTGCTTCCAGAGCTGCAAGAATCTCTTCATACTCTCTGATAGTCAAGATCACGCCGATGCGCCGTCCGGCTTCGTCGGTGATATATCTGGGAGCAAGTTTTACTTCTGGCATTGGGGCCCTCCTGCTGGCAGTCTCACGCTCTCGCCAATTCTCTCAGCGTAGCGGTCAATGAATGAAAGATGATCCGTCCGTCGGCGCTGCCGAGCAGCTCTTCGCTGGCTCGCTCCGGGTGCGGCATCATTCCCAGCACATTCCTCTCTCGATTGCAGATGCCGGCGATATTATCAAGCGAGCCATTAGGATTAGCTTCGGTCGTGATCCGGCCCTCGCTATCACAGTAACGAAAGACTATGCGATCTTCTCTGATGAGTTCATCCAGGACTTCCGGATCGCAGAAATAGTTCCCTTCGCCATGAGCAATAGGGATGCTCAGCACCTGGCCTAGCTGACAGTGTTGAGTGAACGGGGAATCGGTTGTCTCAACTCTCAAATTGACATGTTTGCAGATGAACTTGAGATCCCTGTTTCTAAGCAGTGCCCCTGGCAGAAGGCCGCTTTCGCAGAGAATTTGAAAGCCGTTGCAGATGCCGAGCACAAACCCTCCACGCACGGCGAAGCTCTTGACCGCTTGCATCACCGGTGAGAAGCGCGCAATCGCGCCGCAGCGCAAGTAATCTCCATAAGAAAACCCGCCGGGCAAGATAACGGCATCGAATTCGCCGAGGCTGACGCTGCGGTGCCATATAAAGTCCACCGGCTGCCCAATAACTTTACTGATGACGTGATAAGCATCGTGATCGCAATTCGATCCGGGGAAAACTACTACTCCAATCTTCATCCGCGTCCTCCAAAAAGATTATACATCGTTGCAGAAATAGATCCTCGCTGCAACGATCAATCTCATTCAATTTCGACCCGATAATCTTCTATCACCGGATTCGAGAGCACCTCGCGCGCCATCCGCTCGATTTCTGCTCGCGCTTGCTCTTCTGTCATAGAAGAATCGAGAGAAATCTCGAAATACTTGCCCTGGCGGACATCGGCAATTCCCTGATAGCCGATTGTCTCCACCGCGTGATGGATAGCCTTGCCCTGTGGATCAAGGACCCCGCTCTTTAAAGTGACATAGACTTTTGCTTTCATTCTCACCCTCTACATTGGCCGAGCTTTCTAGTATACAGCTTTTAAGAAGAACCCCTTCCGGTTCGGGCGCTGCGGCGCCCTCAAAACAAGTTGAAAATGAAGTAACTGCTCAGCCGTTTGTGCGACATAATGAGGAACTGATTTGGGCTGCTCAAAACAAGTTAAAAATAAAGCAACTGCTCAGCCCCAGAGGGGCGACCTATTTATAGTAGGCTGAGAGGCGCCGCGGCGCCCTCAAAACAAGTTAAAAATAAAGCAACTGCTCAGCAGCACCGTAGGAGCAACCTATTTATAGCAGTCAGCAAGATGAAATCTTCATCAGCTCCGTAGGAGCGACCTACGGGTCTCGATTTATAGGCCGCTCCTACCGCAGCAAACAGGTCGCTCCTCCGGAGCCAAGTACTGCCCCGCCGAGCAAGTTACAAGATAAATTTGTTCTGAGGGCGCCACAGCGCCCGAACCAACTGCAATATTTTTCTTAGAGCCAGTCTGAAAAGTCCCCGAAGGGGACGCGCCTCAATAGCCGTGGGCGGCGCTCACACAGCTCAGGGCCTCGGAAGTCCAACCCTGAAGGGGTTGAATTGATCCGATTTCTGCGACCCTTTCAGGGTCGGTTGTGTAGAATCTCGTTTCCAGGGGCGCTACCCCTGGCTATTGACTTCGGCCCTTTCAGGGCCGGAGCACTACTTTTTAGACACGCTCTTAAGGCTATAGCTTCTCTTCTGCTCAGGAGGCGCCAAGCTTCCCTTCAATCTCATCGACCTTCTGCTGTAGCTCTTCAATCCGAGCCTTCATATTCTTTACTTCTTTTTCCAGGCTGACTCTACTCTGATCGTAAGATTCAAGCTTTCGTTCGATGCACGCCAGCGCGTGCTTGATCGAGACATAATCAATTTCAAGGCGCTCATATTGTTTATAAAGAGGGTCAATCTGCCCGCGAACGTCACTGAGCGCCCCTTCTATCCGAGCGAGTCTCTCACCCTGTTCGCGCAAAATCGACGCCACGACTCTATCAAATGCTTCGGTGAAAAACTGGAGCCTCTCTTTCTTATCCATTCAAGCCTCCGCCTGGAGCGGCGCCAAACACCCGCTGGAAGATCTTATCCACATTGCGAAGCTGGACGTTTAAATCAAATACTGCCTCGATCTCTTCTCGTTTGAGCGCCCTTGTTATCTCCGCATCAGCAAGCACCGCTTCTCGAAAGTCCACATCTTCATCCCAGACCTTCATTGCATTGCGCTGCACCATCCTGTATGCATCCTCGCGAGTGATGCCCTGGCGAGTCAATTCGAGCAGCAACTGTCCCGAATAGATAGTCCCCCGCAGCGCATTCAAATTCTCCATCATCCGCTGCGGATAGACTACCAGCCTGTCAATCAGTCCAATAGTCTTATGAAGCAGATAATCAACCAGAATGCAGGAGTCGGGCAGGATAACCCGCTCGACAGAAGAATGCGAGATATCTCGCTCGTGCCAGAGAGCGATATTCTCGAATGCAGCCTGGGCATTTGCGCGCACTACACGGGCCAGCCCGCAAATCTGCTCACAAGTCACAGGATTTCGTTTATGAGGCATTGCCGAGGAGCCCTTCTGGCCTTTAGCGAATGGCTCCTGCGCCTCGCGCACTTCGGTTCGTTGCAGATGGCGAATCTCCAGAGCTATCTTTTCAAGCGATGCGGCAATGATAGCCAGCGTTGAGACAAACTCAGCATAGCGATCGCGTTGAATAATCTGGGTCGAAATTGGCTCAGCCTTCAATCCCAATCGCTCGCAGACCCGCTCCTCGACTTCCGGGTCGAGATGAGCAAAGGTTCCAACCGCGCCGGAAATCTTGCCGTAGCTTATCGTCTCCATCGCCTGGCGCATGCGCCGGAGGTTGCGCTCATTATCGGAGTAGTAGAGCGCCAGCACCAGTCCAAACGTAGTCGGCTCTGCATGCACTCCGTGAGTGCGACCGATCATAGGGGTATTCTTGAACTCAAATGCGCGGCGCTTGAGCACACTGCCAAGCGTTTCCATCTTGCCGAGAATGAGCTTCGCTGCGTCGCGCAGCAAGATCGCATTGGCTGTATCTACGACATCTGATGAAGTCAGGCCGAAGTGAACGAAGCGAGACTCAGGGCCGACAAACTCAGCCACCGAGGTCGTGAACGCTATGACATCGTGGCGGGTGACTTTTTCGATCTCTTCAATGCGATTGACATCAAAGGCGGCTTTGCGCTTGATGACTTCGACCGACTCGGCAGGTATGGTGCCCATCTCAGCGTGGACTTCGCAGACTGCGATCTCCACATCGAGCCACTTCTGAAACTTGTTCTGTTCAGTCCATATCGCGCCCATTTCGGGCAAAGTGTATCGAGGAATCATAATTCAAACCACTCCGTCGGGCGGTCGTGATAAGCCAGTTTCAACCGCCTCTCAGCATCTTTAAAAAAGAGCGAGCCGCGCATATTGAGAGATTGAAGAGCCGTCATGCGAGCAATCTCAGGATGATTGGTGGTGCGGCTCAAATGCGCAAGAACAATGTGATGCGCGCGGCCATCGAAATCTTCTCTGAGGAAGCGCCCCATCTCCTCATTGGATAGATGCCCCAGCCGGCTCATCACTCGCTGCTTCAGAGTCCAGGGATAGGGCCCCGCTTTGAGCATTTCAATATCGTGATTGGATTCCATAATCAGCAGATCGCAGCCGCGAACGCGCTCAGCAACCAGATTGGATACATAGCCCAAGTCGGTCACAATCCCGACCTTTATTCCCCGCGCCTGAACGGTGAAAGCGAATGTATCCACGCCGTCATGCGGTATGTTGAATGGATAAAAATCAAGCTCGCCAATTTGGAACGGCGAGCTTGACTGGATGAGCTGGCCTAGAGGGATGCGGTCGGCATCTTTCAGCATCGGGCCCGCTTTGCAGGCCGCCAGCGTCTGCTCCGATATGTAGACGGGGACCCCGGTAGTCCGGGCAAACACCGACAGTCCCTTGACGTGATCGCTATGCTCGTGGGTGATAACAATGCCCGTCAGCGCAGTTGGATCAAGATTGACTGCCGACATGCGCCGGGCCGTCTCTTTCGCGCTCAATCCCACATCGACAAGCACGCGCGTCTCGCCCGATTCGATATACAGCGAGTTCCCTGAACTACCGCTGCCGAGAATGATAAGGCGCATCTACTTGCTCCAGAACAGATCGATCTTGGATCTGGAGTGTAATCCGCAACCCAAAATCGATTCAGCATTGTAGTTGTGACCGATCAATATCAAAATCCCCAATATTGCCCAGCACTATAAGCGCGGCGCGCTCGCTTTTAAGAATATCATTGGCGAGACGCTCTACGTCTTCGGCTGTGACAGCATCGATTTTTTCTTTAATCTCGTCGAGTGTGAATCGCTTCCGGAAAAAGATCTCCTGCTGCGCCAGATGATGCATGCGGCTGCCGGTCGATTCGAGATTCAGCATTATGCTTGCCTTGAGCTGATCTTTGGCCCGCTTAAGTTCAGCCGACGATACAGGATTATTTTTGATATTCTTGAGTTCCGCCATTGTCAGGGCTATGACCTCTCTCAGTTGCTCCGGAGATGTCGCAGCATAAACGGAGAAGCAACCGGCGTCAACCGAAGCATTGATGCCTGAAGAGACGGCATAAGCCAGAGCATGCTCTTCTCGTATTGTCTGGAAGAGCCGTGAACTCATACCGCCGCCTAGAATAACATTGAGGATATTACAGGCAAATCGCTCTTCCGAGATAAGGGATGGGCAAGGGAACCCGATGACCAGATGCGCCTGTTCCAGCTCCGGTTTGTGCCTGAGAAGAATCGGAGCAGCGGTCGTGGGTTTCTCTCCCGGCACAAGGCCATTGGCCGATGGTAAATGGCCGAAGTACTCTGCGGCCATCTCTACCAGACGGCTGTGCTCCAGGTTTCCGGCAGCAGTAATCAGCATGTTAGCGGGCACATAAACGCGGCGGTAGTAGTCCCAGATCTGCTCGCAATCAAACGAATTGATTGTCTGCTCCGTCCCAAGTATCGAGCGTCCGAGCGGATGATTGGGCCAGAAGGCAGCGAGAAACTCTTCAAAGATCAAGTCATCAGGAGTATCTTCGACCATCTTTATCTCTTCGAGGATCACGCCGCGCTCTTTTTCAATATCGTTCGGGTCGAAGAGGGGGCTGGTGGTCAGATCGGCCAGAACGTCCATTGCCATCGGCAGGTGCTCGTCTAGAACTTTGACGTGATAGCAGGCGCATTCGCGGCTGGTGAAAGCGTCCATGTGGCCGCCGATAGCGTCCGTTTCGGCGGCAATATCGCGCGCGCTGCGCCGCTCGGTGCCCTTGAAGAGCATGTGCTCTATAAAATGCGAGATGCCATTCTGCTCGGCTGATTCCAGGCGCGAACCGCTTCTGATCCAGATGCCCAGGCTGACGGAACGCACATAAGGCATCTTTTCAGAGATAATGGTCAGGCCGTTGTCAAGTTGCGTGCTTTGGATTGAAGCTACTTCCTGTGTCATATTACGTGAAAGCTGAATTGTACCAAATTAAAGGCAGACATCCTAGCACACCGATTGCGCCGGTTGCAATTCAATTTCGGCAAATGATCAGCTATCAGCTTTCAGCATCGGCTTTCACGGCCGTTCCAAAGAGCCGAAAAAACCTCACCTTGGTGTGCCGGACAGATAGCTTACTCTCGGATACTGACACTGGCTTGATTTGATATAGCTCTAGCGCGGGCGAAGTTGCTGCCAGTCGAATGAGTTTTCATATCGTAAGGGCGACTAACGCTGACCTGATACTCCCCCGGGACAAACAGGTAGAACAGTTGGTCGAGATCAATCTTCTCAACTATCTCTTCGCCGGGTCCAATGATTGTGTGCGTGCGCCTAAATATATCCCTATTTTTGATTTGCTTGCCCCAATCACTGAGTGGAACAATCTTCCCCTGTGGATCCTTCACAGTAACGTCGTAATCGAACTCCGGACTCACTTGGGGAATGCTCAAGTCTGTGACGCCGACGTTCTTGCAAATCACCCTGACATTGATGGTCTCTATGTTGGTAAAAGAGTCTTTCTCTGGTGTGAGGATTAGCTCCAACACTCTGCCGTCCGTTTTGACCATACCAGGGCCTTGCTTATGAGCCTGAATCCAGGTTGCTCCCACAAGCAAGGGAAGTAAGCAAATTGGAAGTTCCAGCGAGTTGTTTTGCCTGGTGGCGGATGTTAGAGGTGAATTCAAGCTGCCTGTTGAAGTTACTATCAAACAGGCGACCAAAATAGCTAAAGCAAGTAACCTTACTACAAGTCGCTTCATACTTAGAGCGACGCGACTTGGAGCGCAGGCATCCTTGCCTGCATTGCGTTTTGGAGCGCAGGCATCCTTGCCTGCATTGCGTTTTGGAGCGCAGGCATCCTTGCCTGCATTGCGTTGAGGAGATATAGAGC
>Ga0209172_10000486_pt1 | contig 108989 bp, 91 predicted proteins | sample LarsenN4metaG_FD_184113 | JGI IMG/M metagenome (GOLD analysis project Ga0209172, IMG submission 184113) | Hot spring sediment bacterial and archeal communities from British Columbia, Canada, to study Microbial Dark Matter (Phase II) - Larsen... ... | reverse complement strand
TTTTAACGCCTCGCTCTTCACTTCTCACGTGCTTTTTGCTATTTCAAGCGTCTGCTTTCTTCAAGCGCAGAAACTCTTTTGGCTAATTCAACGATTTCCAGCCTCTTCCCGGCTAAGCGGGAATTGCGGGCATGGAAAATAGCCATTGCCCGGCAACTTCCAGCAAGATATAGTTTGAATATACCAACCAACCGGAGGTCGCATGAACGAGTTTAACACGCTCTTTGAATCTTTTCGCTCTATCTTCACGGCGCCAAGTTTTCTCCATTCTCAGGCAATAATCCTGAGCCTCTGGGCTTTACCCATCGCAACAGGCGGGAGCGGTCAGTATTGCTCGCGCATGGCTTTGCTCTAAGACCACCTCCTAGGGGGACGCCCGCCTTGCGACTGATCCGCCGTTACCGCCAACTCTGAGGATGGGCTGGACAAATCGCTAACACTGTTTGTGCTAGCCAAAGCCAAAGATCGGTTGCCGCTTGGCCGCAGCGGCAAGCCAGTACTGCTGATCGGGGTTGATGAAACAACCGATACTGGAACACAAACCAACCACTGTTCCATTTTGAAAGTAGTATCAGCAATTAACCTTCCAAAGTCTCTACTTTTTATAATCAACACCTTGTAATAGCTTGAATTCAATATGCCGTTGCATTTTGCAACACAGATATTGGCAACCCCAGGCTAATTATATGTTAATACAGTAGTTAGAATCAGTTGCAAGTTGCAACAGGGGAGTTGCAACTTGCAACACACTCAGCTAAGAATTTTTAATACCTAGACTTTTTATCTTGCGATAGAGCGTTGCTCGATCAATCCCCAACATCCTGGCTGCTTCTGCCTTATTGCCATTTGCTAGTTGCAGCGCCCTCTTGATGAGAGATAACTCATTCTCGCGCAGAGAAAGGCCCCTATCAAGCTTACTATTTTGCTGTGGCCTGTCTCCTTCTAGCGCCAGGTACAGATCATCAATCATTATTCGGTCGCTGCTGGCGACAGTCGCTGCTCGCAAGATCAAATTCCCCAGCTCGCGGACGTTGCCAGGCCACTGCTGCTGCTCGAGAAATGCTATCGCTAATGGGTCTATCTCTTTAATCTGTTTCTGATATCGGGTATTGAATTGCTCTAAGAAATGATGAGCCAGCAGAGCTATGTCCCCATCTCTTTCTCGCAACGGCGGCAAGTGGATGTGATAGCTGTTCAACCGATAATAGAGATCACTACGGAAGCGCCCTGCCTGGACGGCCGCTTCAAGGTTGATATTGGTCGCCGAGATGAAACGAACATCAACCGAGATCCGCCTTCGTCCCCCTACTCGATAAAACGCTTTCTCTTCGGTGACATCGAGCAACTTGGACTGAATGCGCGGCGAAATCTCACCTATCTCATCAAGAAAAGCAACACCGCCATCGGCTGTCTCCAGATGCCCTGCCTTGCTCTCTTTGGCATCGGTGAATGCCCCCTTCTCATAGCCCAATAGCTCGGCCTCGAAAACAGATTCGGCTACAGCAGGACAGGGGATGGTAACGAAAGGTTTTGCGCAGCGGCGGCTGAGATTGTGAATGCATTGAGCGACCAGGCGTTTGCCTGTGCCCGTTTCGCCTGTGATGAGGATGTTGTCGTCAGTTTGAGCATAGAGTTTGATTGACTCCAGGACCTTCTGCATAGCACTGCTCTGGCCAACCAGAAAATCAGTAGTTAGCGTAGGACTTTGACTGGGGGAAGGTGTCATCAAGGTAACTCCTTCGGTCTTATCCTTGACCTTATGATCCAGCTCAGCCAGCAGACCCCTTAAATAGACCGGCAGCCTGAGCAGACACCTCAGTTGGCTGATCTATTGTAAGGCCCCGACCAAATGAAGACAGGGAGCACACCGAACGTAGGAGTCAGCGAGCAGGTTGAATTAGTAGCTCACCGCCTTCAGATTGTAAGACTATGGCGCAAGTGTATGTAAATAAATCTAAGCTGTCAAGTCCGAAACCGAATCACCATTCGAACGATTCGGATAATGGTTTGAATTGCGGTACTCATACCCCAAAACTGATCTCTTTGACTCAAGAACCAGGTGATCTATAAGAAATGCATCGGTTAAATCCACATTGACGTGACAAACAATGGCAGGTAAGCTTTTATCAGCTTGCTACATCACCTTTTATTTTGGTTGGCTAGTTACTGAGCATATAAAAATAGTTATCGTAGTCTGCTTAACGATCAGTGACCAGTAGCTGGCAGGTAAAGCCATGATTCGCTTCGAAGACATAATTGAGAAAGTCGAGCGCTACCATCCCGGAGCGGATCTGGATCTACTGCGGCGCGCCTATATCTTCTCTGCGCGAGAACACAAAGGGCAGGTGCGCAAATCAGGGGAGCCTTACCTGGTACATCCTCTCGAAGTAGCTAACATACTGGCTGAGATGCGTCTTGACGAAACCTGCATCAGCACTGGCCTTCTGCACGATGTAGTAGAAGATACTTTGACCACTATTGACGTTATTGAGAGTTACTTCGGCAAGGAGATCGCGCATCTTGTCGATGGACTCACCAAAATAGCCCAGATACCAAGCGTCTCTTATGAAGAAGCGCAGGTTGAGAATTTGCGCAAAATGCTGCTGGCGATGGTCGATGATATTCGAGTCATTCTGGTCAAACTGGCAGATCGTTTGCACAATATGCGGACGCTTGAATACTTGCCCGCTGAAAAGCGCCGTCGAATTGCCCAGGAGACGCTAGATATCTACGCGCCAATCGCGCATCGACTGGGCATGGGCAAGATTCGCGGCGAGCTTGATAATCTGGCATTTAAATTCCTGGAACCCGATGCCTATAAGAACCTTGAAGAAGCAGTTGAAAAGAAGCGAAAGGAGCTTGAGCCTTTCCTTGAAGATGTCACAAAGACTATCCGCGCCAAGCTCGGCGAGATGGACATCCCGGTAATGAATATTGAAGGCCGTATCAAGCGCCTTTATAGCATCTATCAGAAACTCAAGCGGCAGAAGATAACACTTAATGAAGTCTACGATCTGGTAGCGGTTCGAGTCATCACCGAATCGGTCAAAGACTGCTACGCTGCGCTCGGCGTCATACATAATACCTGGAAGCCTGTGCCCGGACGCATCAAGGACTGGATCGCCATCCCGCGCGATAATATGTACCAATCTCTGCACACAAGTGTGGTTGGAGACAACGGCCTACCATTTGAAGTTCAGATAAGAACCGGAGAGATGCACCGCGTCGCCGAAGAAGGGATCGCTGCTCACTGGAAATACAAAGATGGTAGTCGAGGCGAGCATAAGGATGATCAGACTTATATCTGGCTGCGCCGACTGGTTGAATGGCAGCAAGAGGTAGAAGATTCACGCGAATTCATGGATCAGCTCAAGCTCGATCTCTACCCGAAGGATGTTTATGCATTCACTCCTATGGGCAAAGTCATAGAGCTGCCGCGCGGCGCCACTCCTGTCGATTTTGCCTACGCTATTCACACCGAGGTGGGACATACCTGCACCGGGGCCAAGGTCAACGGCCGGATTGTTCCTCTGAAATATACTCTGCGCAATGGCGATGTAGTAGAGATCATCACTATGCCCGGACATAAACCCAGCCGGGACTGGCTGAGCTTTGTTGTCACCGGCAAAGCGCGCACAAAGATCCATCGCTTCTTGACCGAGGCTCAGCGCCAGAAGTCTATAGAGATCGGGCGCAAGCTGTTCGAGCGGGAAGCTGAGCGATTCAAGCTCAGCGTCAAGAAGCTGCTCAATGATGGGGACCTTCAGCGAGTTGCTCCTGATTATGGATTGCAGCGGCCGGATGACATCTTTGCTGCCATCGGCTACGGGAAGATCTCTGCGCGCAGCGTGATTGCCAAAGTGATACCCCCTGAGAAGCTCAGCGAGGTTGAAGAAGGAAAGAACGTATCATTCAAGCAGGTTGTTAAGAAGGTCCTTGGGCTGGGCGAAGATAGAATCAAGGTCAAAGGGATCGATGACATACTGGTCTATCGCGCCAAATGTTGCAATCCTATCTGGGGCGAAGAGATCATAGGTTATATCACTCTCGGCAAAGGAGTAGCGGTGCACTCGAAGCGCTGCCCTAATGTAAGCAGCCTTCTGTTTAACCGCGAGCGTATCATCGACGTTGAATGGATGAAAGATGATGGCCACTCCGCTTATGCTGTGACCATTATGGTTGTGTCTGAGAATCGCCAGGGGCTGCTGGCTGACATCACTCAAGCAATATCGAATATCAAGACGGACATTCGCGATGCGCGCGCGTCGGTCACGCCCGATGGACAAGGCAGAATAGAGATTACCGTTGAGATATTCGACTTGAAGCATTTGGAACGAGTTATGAGCGCGGTCAAGTCGATAGAAGGCGTTATCGATGTAGAGCGCGCCCATACGGCCAAGGGCGCAAACTGAAGCGAAGAAGTTTGGTTATTACTGGATAATACAAAGTTAAGGGCAGGCCAGGGATACTTGAGAAAAGTATGAGAGAGCAGAATACCATCGTGCCCAACTACTTGGCCGATAGCGGCTACACTGAAGACATTCCCAGCCGCAGCAAAGTTGGAGATGCGCAGGGCAAGAGCAAAATAGGAATTATCAAGCGCGAAACAGGGGATGTCACCTGCAAGACAGTGTGCGCCTAGTGCAGCGTCTTATAGAATTGCGAAAAGAGAATTGGGAGATAGCAATCTATCCAGCCGAAGATTACGGATTTGTGGGTTGAACTCCAACCTCTTCCGCTTGTGGTCTGATTTAGAAGAGACGCTTTATCTCCTCAAGATCAAGGCTTGCCAGAGAATCTTTGACAATATCCGCCGAAGCAAGCTCAGCGGCGCTGTAGGTGCTTGTGATAGCCGCGCATTTCATTCCTGCTCTATGTGCCGCTTCTATTCCTGGCAGTGAGTCTTCGACTACCAGGCATTGATGAGAGCCAATCGGCTCACCTGCGAAAGACTTGTTGATCAATAAGAGCGCCAACAGAAACCCTTCCGGATCGGGCTTGCTTGTAGCTACGTCTTCAGTAGAGACGATGACCTGAAACTCTCGCCTTATTCCTGCTGCCTCTAAAATAGACTCTATCTCATTTCGCAATGCTCCAGAACAGATTGCCAGAGGATAATTACTAGCTGCAGATTTGATAAAGTCCAGCACGCCAGGGAGGACATTGACATTCTTTTTGCTGTATGCCAGATAGTATGCTGATTTGCGACTGATCAAATCTTTAATCTTGCGCTCGCTTACATCTTTATTGTGCTCAGCCAGAACGTCGGTAAAGCATTTCTCATCACTGACCCCGATAAACCTGGCGCGATACTCTTGTTCTAAAAGGCTGATGCCCTCTTCTTCAAGCACCTTTTGGAACATACGGAATTGAATTGGCTCATCATCAACGATAACTCCGTTAAAATCGAATATGATTGCTCGAAGCATTTCTACGTCCCACGTCTATACGTCCTGCGTCCTACGTCCGTGCGTCCGACGTCGGACATCGGACGTGGGCCAGTTCGGACGTTTTGGACGTCGGACGTCTTATTCTTTCTCAACCCGCAAGTTATTCGTGACCGAGAAGACGCCAGACACACCGCGCGCCGCAGTATAAGCCAGTGTCTTATCCATCTCGGTAGCCACAACTCCTTCAAGCGTCACATGACCGTTTTTGACGATTATGTGAATGGGAGGCACTGCGCGAAAAGCGTAGCGTTGAAGGGGGGCCTGAGAGTAGATAGCCCTGAATGTCGCAATGCGAATATCATCATCATGCGGCGAGACAGGTAATACTTCAATGTTGTTGATAACCCGCTCAACCCCTTCCAGGTCTTTGACTCTCGCCTCAGCCGCTGATTTGGTAGTTGGGCGCCTGACTTGCCCTTCAAGTATTACTGTTCGTCCCTGGACGCGGAAAGCGAGATTATCGAAGACATCGTAGAAAGGAAGTGTAACCAGCCTCTCGCGTATGCGCTCAATAGTACGCGGCGACATTGTGTCGGCTGCCTCTCCCACTCTTCTCATTCGCGACTGTTTCGGAGCTTGCTTCTTTGAACTCTTCTGGCCGGCACTTGAAGCATACATTTCTCCACCAGAGCCCAAAGGCAGGTCACAAAGGTCAAGAGCAAGATGGGGGGAACCCGCCAGCGCAAGAACAACCAAAAAGATAGATGTTGCTTGGAATCCCATCTTCTTTCTCCTTGAGAAATATTCTCCTTTTAACTTGATTCCATTACGGGGAGAAAAAAGGATCATTAAAAACATTTTAGAGAGTTTCACTGTGATTAGCCAGCGAATTCTCTTCTGGTCGTATAAGCAGCAGCAATTGAACAGGTAGCAGAGACACATAAACCAGGTTTATGATCATAGAAAAAGATTAAATTTTACAAGCTTGGAGAAAATGCCTAAACTCCTGTTTGTTCTGGCGGTTTAGACCTGGATACTCTACGTGGTGCTGATGAATCTACAGGAGAATTCGACTCAAAAACTTGATGAGACTATTGAGCGGCTTGAGCGCAATCGGGATCTGCTGGTGAAAGTCGGCAACTACGAAAAGGCATCTTTTTTCAATGTCCTCCTCGATATAGCTCAGCAAGCCAGACGCAATAATCAATCGCTCAGCAAAAGCTCTACCGCACATTGATCCTGCATCGACTTTCTGTATCCATTTCGAACATTTTCCTCTAATGTTTTTCCTCTATAGTTCCGTTAAATAGAGTGGTTCTTCCTAGATTAACAATGAAAACAGATATGAATAAGTTCCTTTCATCACATTACCCTTGTCCACATTGCAAGCGATATACTTACGAAGACATCTGGCTCTGTGTCTGGTGCCGCCAGCCTATACACGGCCAGAAGAAGTCTCGGCAGGTTGCCAGTGACTTGGTAGCGGCACAGGCGAAGAACTACAGGCCGGCAAAGCGCAAGAAGCCAATAAAAACCTTGCCTAAACTCAAAAGCTGTTGAGCCGCTCAGTAGACCTTGTGTCCTGAAAAGCAGGATTGCATTTCTCACGAAGCTTGTCTAAAATTCTCTCACTGAAACAAAATCGTACATCTTGAGACAGCTATTACTATTTAAGGTTTGCTTGGTTGCACAATCATCTCAAGCAGACTTCAAATGGGACTGTCACAGCTTTGAATCAACTACCTCGCCCTGAGAGGGCAAGGTACAAAGCGCTTCTCCTCGGCCTGAAGGCGCGAGGTTTGCGGCGCCTAAAGTGTTGATAATAGGAAGCGTGAATGTTCCTGAAAGGAGGTTTTATGCAGACAATACTGGGAGCACAAGAAGAAGTTAAGGCGACACAATCGACACGACCGGCTCCACAAATACGCCGCCCTGCGCCATATTCAAAAGCGACCTGGGATGGTGTTGAGAGAAGGTCGGGCTCAGATAGGAGATCGGGCAAAGATAGGAGACATTCTGTTGGTTCGCTTCTCAGGGGCGCCCTTCACTGGCTTGCTGCTAGACCTAATGTGAGGTCGGGTGAGGATAGACGGCAACGAGTCGAAGATAGAAGGGGTCGTATGAGGGTTTATTGATCATCCTTCTACGAATGGTAACCAACCTTCAGCTTTTCGGTCTCTAAAATAGATAAAATTGTCTACTTTCCCTGACAGCCAATAATAAACAAAGGCGACTGGCGTTGCCAGCCGCCGCTCATATCATGAGAATCCGCTGATCGGTCAGTAATAATTTCTGCTTTTCGGTCATAACGACTTAACCAATCTTCATTAGCTGGCCCAACATTCGCCTGTCTCATCTGAACTCCAATGAAATGAATAGGTTGTATTTAAGCTGATCTCTGGCACACAGCTTGATCAGTCTTTGGCGCGAGACTTACCGATTGGTTCTCTCCTTCAATTGAGGAGACACAACCACAACGGAGAGGAGCATATCAACCGAGGGGGAATCTGTATGGTCGATTGGGACGGAAAAGAGAGACGTTCAGGTAACGAACGAAGAACAGTAGAGCGAAGGCAACGCAGTGAGTCTAGGAGGGGCCTTTATGCCAAGAGCAGCGATTCAGAGAAAAAGAGAAAGGATAGACGACAATGGGTGAGAAGAGGCACAGATAGAATCATGCTTCAACTGAAAGAACTCTTTCCGCGCCTCCAATTACCCACCATCAAAGCAGGACGTATTCATATTGAAACGGATTGGCAAATGTGATCTGCAAACAGACACGCTCAATTCAATATCGGAGGAAACGAGGATGGATTGGAAAGACAACGATAGACGTTCTGGAAATGATAACCGTAAGCGAGAGAGAAGAGGGGCAATGAGTATAGGAGTTGCTCGCATCCTGGGCGCCCAGGACAGGCGACAGGACGCGCGCAGATCCGTTGATAAACAACTTCAGCTAAATGCCAGGGCGATTAGAGACTCTATCTTGTCCAGGTTGAATATGGATCAGATAGAGATTGAATCAGGCAGCCTCCCAATTACCAGAGAGCGAATCAGAGCGAAACTGAGATTAGTCAAATAGGCTCTCGAGTAAGCATTAAATTCCTTTTGTCAGTTGCTATTCAATTGACAGATAAATCAAGTTTGATATGGAGGCAATTATGAAAAGACATAAATTTCCAATGATATTGATCGCAGTAGTGTTGATGTGCCTCCTGGCGCTCTTCACCAACAGCCTTTCAGGAGTGACCAATCAAGAAATTAAAGTGATTAGCACTAATAAGCAAGGCGAGAAGCCAAACGGTCAGGCGCAGAACAGTCCCCAGAAGCCAGATGCTGGTAACACTTCTATCCTGTTAGTTAAAAACAGCAATCAATCTCCGATGAGTTATCATCCTGGCCAAGATCAGCAAAATAGATTGTCAAATGACACAGTTATGGCAACGCGCCATTAGCCTGGCGCGCATTTAGATTCTGTGAACTACGGCTACAGCCGTAGCCGGATTGTGCCAGGTTATTTAAGATCAATTACTCAAAGAATCGGAGGAACAATGCACGGGGACGGAAACGAAAGACGCAGCGGAAAAGAGCGGAGGACGAAACAGCGCAGGAGCGCCACACATATCAGCATCGCGCTGATCCTGAGTGGAGCTGCTAATCAAAGAGGCGGCATTGATCGCCGCCAGAATATCAGAAGAGAGGCAGACCGGCTTGCCCTCCGATTACAAAAGGCTTGTGCCTGATTCTTTGGCGACTATGGCCCCTAAGGAAAATATCTTTCGGTTCGGGTATTGTGATGGTTCGCAAAGCAGATTGAAAGAAACTCTTTTGAGCGCACCGCAATGCCCGAACCTGTCTCGAACATCTGCCCGGCCCCATTCTGTATCAGGCCATTTATCCTAAACTATTTCTGCTGAACTAACGATAACTCTAATGTCTGTGTGCCCAAAGACTTGGGGTCTCAACGGGCCCGGTAAATCCGCATGAAGAGATGAGAGAAGAGCAGCACAAGAGCGTTATTCTGGTAGTCGATGATGATACAACGATATTATCTCTGCTCCAGAACTTTTTATACGGGGAAGGCTATGAGCCAATCACCGCTTCTAACGGTGTCGAAGCATTGCAGCTTCTAGAGCAACTTGAGCCCGATCTAATACTGCTTGACATTAAGATGCCTAAGCTGGGCGGCCTGGAGACCTGCGCGCGCATCCGCGCCAGTCAGAGCCTATCTGATGTTCCCATAATCATCATTTCAGCCATAGGCGAGATCGATGATAAAGCAAAGGCTTTCCGTCTTGGCGCCAACGATTACGTGACTAAACCGTTCAACACAACAGAGCTGCTGCTGCGAATCAGAAGTCTGCTGCGCTCTCGGCAGATGGAGCAGGAGATCATTCGCAAAAATTTCGAGCTTTCAGCTCTCTCCGCCATTAGCAAAGACCTGATTACTGCAATCAATCAAAGAGATCTGTTCAAACTGGCTGCGCGCTCAATTTGTGAGCGGCTGGGCTATGATCTTTGCGCTGTGCTGCTGCAAGATACTTCCTTTGAGGCAGAAATAGAAGAGAGCACATCCTGGCCAGTTGTTAAAGCGGTTCACTGGCAGGGCGACAGTGCTGAAACGAACAATTGTCGCAATCGACCGGAAGCCGCAAAGACCGATTTCGAGAAGTATGTAAATGAATATATTCAGAACTCGGCTCAGCCTAAGCTGGAGATTCGTTGCGACGCCAGCAATGCCAAATTTGCTAGCGATGAGATAAAGATTCAAGCAATAATACCACTCTGCTTCAAGGATGAGATCTTGGGGGCGCTCGTTATCGGCAGCCGCGCCCAATCGAAGCTGTCCTGTGGGGATCTGCCTCTGCTCAGCGCCATTGGCAGCAATCTATCTCTGGCGATAAAGAACTCGGAGCTTTATGAAGCAACTCGCTTCTACCTTGAGGATGTGGCCGAGCGCGTCGCTGTGCGCGCCGATGAGCTTGAACAGCAGAAGGCATTTACCGAGAAGATTGTCGATAGCTTGCCTGTAGGCTTATCAGTTATCGACCAGGACTACCGTATTGCTGCCTGGAACAAAAACCGGGAAGGGGCCTACGGCATCACCCGCGAGAAAGCCATCGGCAGATCGATATTTGAAGTCTTCCGCAAGCAGCCGCGAGAGAAGCTGCAAGCTGAGTTTGAAAGAGTGTTTCAGACAGGGCAGATCGAGAGGGTCGAGACAGAGACAGTTATAGATGATGAGACTCGCTACTTTATCATCAGCAAGATTCCTATGAGCCTTGCAGAAGGCAAGATTACTCACGTAATCACCATCTCTGAAGATGTGACTGAGAGGAAGAGGATCATAGAGCAAGCATCCAAGGCGGAGAAGCTGGCAGCTATTGGCCAGCTTGCTGCCGGCGTTGTGCACGAGATCAATAACCCGCTTGCATCTATAGCCGCTTGCGCCGAAGGTCTTCTAACGAAGCTTGCTACTGAACGACGACTCTCGGCTACTACTCGCAGCAGCTTTGAAGAGTACTTGAAGATAATTGAGACAGAAGCATATCGCTGCAAGAGGATCACTAATAGCCTGCTCGATTTCAGCCGCGCGCAGCATTCTGCCAAAGAGAACCTGGACATCAATCTTGCGCTGGAACAGACGCTGTTTCTGCTTAAGCACCATGCGCGGTTCAAGGTTATGAATCTGGTAAAAGAGCTTGATTACTCGCTGTCGCCGGTTTGCGTCAATGAGGGCCAGATAAAGCAAGCTCTTATGGCAATCATTATCAATGCAGTTGATGCCATGCCCGATGGGGGCACAGTTACAGTCCGCACAAGCTGGAGCGACTCCAGGCGCAATCAGATCTGCATTGAGATTGCTGACACCGGCTGCGGAATTCCCCCTCAATATCTATCCAAGATATTTGATCCGTTCTTTACTCTCAAACCGCGCGGCATTGGAACGGGGCTGGGTCTTTCGATCTGTTATGGAATCATTACCGAGCACGGGGGGACTATCCTGGTTGACTCGGTGGAGAATCAAGGGAGTTCTTTCCGCATCTTGCTGCCCGCAGTGAAGGCAGTCGCGCAGGAGGTCGTCGCTTGAATGCTCCAGATCATCGGACGCTTGGGAGCGCAGCTTTATGAATGATAAACAGAATATCCATTTGCTCATTGTAGAGGATGAAGTCAATCTGAGCGTGGTCCTCAAGAAAGAGCTTGAGCACCTTGGCTACACGGTGACCGTAGCCAATGATGGCAAAGCAGCAATTGAAGCAGCCAGCCAGGAGAACTTTGACGTTGTGCTGCTGGATCTGATCATGCCGACGGTCAACGGCATGGAGGTGCTGCGACACGTTCGCAATCAGGACTTTCCCCCGGAAGTCATTGTCATGACGGGGCACGCTACCGTCGAGACTGCGATTGCAGCAATGAAACTTGGCGCTTATGACTATCTGACCAAGCCATGTCGCATCTCGGAACTGAATGTCTTGATTACCAAAGCGCGCGAGAAGAGAAATCTATCGCGAGAAAATGTTGTGCTCCATTCCAGATTGGCGCTCAAAGAGCAGTTTCAGGGCATTATCACTGAAAGCCCCAAGATGAATGCCGTGCTCGATATGGTCAAGCGGGTGGCCCCTAGCGATTCATCGGTGCTGGTAGTCGGCGAGAGCGGCACCGGGAAAGAGCTGGTAGCCAACGCCATTCATCACCTGTCGGCCAGAAAGGACGGCCCGTTTATTGATGTTAACTGCGCGGCTATTCAGGATACGCTGCTCGAATCAGAACTTTTCGGGCATGAGGAGGGTGCCTTCACCAGCGCGCGCAATCGCAAGCTGGGATTGATGGAGCTTGCGCATCGCGGCACTCTCTTCATGGATGAGATAGGAGAGCTTAGCGCGCCGCTTCAGAGCAAACTGCTCCGAGCGCTCGAATCGAAATCGTTTTTCCGGGTAGGCGGCACCAAAAAAGTTCAAGTCGATGTCCGCATCGTGGCAGCGTCGAATAGAAATCTGCTTGCTGAAGTTGAGCAAGGAAGGTTTCGCCGCGATCTCTATCATCGCATCAACACAATCTGCATAGAGCTGCCGCCGCTCAGAGAACGTGGCGATGATATCGCCTTGCTTGCGCGCCACTTCCTGGCGCAACTTGGCGGCGCTCAGAAGGTTTTGTCTGATGAGGTGCTCAAATTATTCCAGCAATATTCCTGGCCCGGCAATGTACGCGAACTCAGGAACGTCATCGAACGCGCTCTGCTTTTGAGCCAGGGCAATAGAATCTATACCGATGTATTGCCGTTCGAGATACGTCAGCCATCATCTACAACTGTTACCGGCACAGAGACAAAGACGAATGGCAGCCTGTCGCTGGACGAGCTTGAGCGGGAGCAAATAATGAAAGCCCTGGATAAAGTGCGTTGGCACAGAGGCAAGGCAGCGAGATTGCTCGGCATCTCGCCCAAGACGCTATATCGCAAAATTCAAAGCTACGGGCTCGACGCTCGCAACAATTAGCGACAAAAGAAAAGAGCCTTTGCGAGCAGCTTCGCAAAAGCTCTTCTCTTGCTCCAAGAGACCCTCAAAAGGGGCCCCCTTACTCTGTTTTCTTCTTCCTCTTCTTTGGCGAATCTTCTTTGGGAGGCTGATCAAAGCTCATTATCGCCGTTTGCTCATCAGTGTAGATTTCAAAGATGTCATCGAGCTTTGATATTGCTATGATCTGCCGCACACATTGAGAAGGATTGAGCAGCTTCAGTTGACCTTCCTCTCGCTGAATCAGCCTGAGCGCCTGAATGAGGCTGCCTACTCCTGTGCTGCTGATGAAGGTAACCCCACTCAGATCTATCAGGAAGTTCTTCTCTCCCGAACTCACATATTTGTTGATTATGTTATTCAGCTCGTCATTGTTATCGTCACTGATAAATCTTCCTGTGACTTCAATGACATTAGCAGCGCCCATTTTAAAGGTCCTGAATTTCGTTGGCCGTCTTATCATCTCTCCCATAACCGAATCAACCCAGATAATTGATCTTGATCGCTTGCATTCGCAAAGTGATTTTTTGTAAACTGAGACAATCAAATTTTGTGCACCCTTAGCTCAGTTGGATAGAGCGTCGGCCTCCGGAGCCGAAGGTCAGTGGTTCGAATCCACTAGGGTGTACTACCTTTCCCGTTTTCTCTTATGTTTGTTTGCGACATCAAGCACCTCAGCCGACATAAAATGTCCTGATTTCGCGTGCTCTACTTCACAACTACCTCACGCTCAGGGGAACGGTCAGCTATCCTGCTGGCAGACCTATGTGCTTTTTGGTTTGAACGCATTAGCTGGCTCTCCTGTCGTGTGAATTTTGGTAAAAACCTTAAACTTAAAGAGAAAGGAGAAGACATAATTATGCAGTTTGCAACAGGGATAGTCAACCTCTCATTTCGAGTATATCTTCGTCTGAGGCAACAGCAGTAATTACTTCAACTCCACATCTCTATAAATATCGCTTAAGGCCAGAATACAGTCTATGCTTGGCAATGAATCCTGGCATCCAATCCGTTGATCTCTTTATAATCCCAATCATCCGTGGTCTTTTTGAAATACTGAGTGATATGTGGCCTGTGCTGCGCTGCCAACAAATACTCTCTCAAGGAGGGAATCGACTTGTAGTAAGTAAATTTATCTCCTCGGTCAAAGGCTTCTGTGCTTGGAGAGAGAACCTCATAAATCAAGACGGGATTGAGAAGCAGGTGATTGTTATTGAATTCTTCGATCTCGGCTTTGCCACATACAACGCTGCCGTCAGCATAGTGATATGGAGGGGCAGCAGGAACCTTGATTTGCATACCGGAAGGGTATGCCCGACAGCCTTTGCCAGCAAGTTGCGCAGCAAGAAGATCGTGGATATTTGTTGTTATCAATTCATGCGCCTGTGTGCCTCCGCTCATCACATAGACTTCGCCGTTCCAATACTCATACCTTGTCTCCGAATTGCGTTCCAGTTCCAGATATTCTTCCAGTGTGTAGCAGTGTTTTGGCTGAGTTGACATAGCGATGATCCTCTTTATATTACTCGGAGACATTTTAGAGGCTGAGGTAGAAAGGCGTCAATGTAAAGGCAGAGGACAGATCGAGGAGAAGAAAACCAGGATAAAGCAACAATCGAGTACCCAACCAAGACTCCGGTTTAATCGGTCAAGAAGCGATTGATCTGATAGGTTGATTTTGAGGACAATCCGGGCAAGCAAGAGACCGGGGGAAGCCATTATGACTACCGAGATCTATCGCAGTCTATAGTGTTTAAGAAGAAATAGTTTCTCAGTTCCGGCGCTGCAGCGCCCTTAAAACGATTCAAAAATAAACTTGTTTCGAGGGCACTACCGCATTCCTTATCACCGGCGGCGACGGCGCCTTTAAAACGATTCGAAAATAAACTTGTTTTGAGGGCGCTTGGCGCCCGAACCAGCCACTATCTTTTTCTTAACCTCTATAGCGTTAATGACCTTATCTTATGGACGCCTAGGTATTAGCCCGGTAGTAGGAGCATTCTTGGCAGGAGCAAGCGCAGTATGATTTAATCATCAAGACAATCTTCATACACTATTGCCGAAGGAGAGTTGATGGCGCATAAGAGCAGATTCTTGCAGGGGAAAAGGATCGATCCTGAGCCGATCACCCGATCCACCTCTATTGTCGAGCTTGTTGAGAACAATTTTCTCGCTTACAATGCGGCGCGGCTGCGCGAGGCTTGCCAGCTCTTCACCCAGAAGATGCTTGAAGAAGACGTTACCGTAGGAGTCACTCTCACCGGCGCGCTGACCCCTGCCGGTCTCGGCATATCTGCGCTGATACCTCTCATCGAAAACGGCTTTATAGACTGGATCGTCAGCACCGGGGCCAATCTCTATCACGATACTCACTTCGGCATCGGTCTAGAGATGCATCGAGGCAATCCTCAGATCAGTGATATCGTTTTGCGCGAAGAGGGAGTGGTCAGGATTTACGACATATTCTTTGACTATAGCGTGCTGCTTTCAACCGACGCTTTCTTCCGCCAGGTGATCTCCGCGCCTGAGTTTCAACGCGAGATGAGCACCGCCGAGTTTCATTACCTCTGCGGCAAGTATGTGCGGGCGCGCGAGAAACATCTTGGACTGGAGAGAAGGTCGCTCCTTTCGACCGCTTATGAATATGGGGTCCCCATCTACACTTCGTCTCCTGGCGATAGCTCCATAGGTATGAACATAGCCGCTAAAGCGCTGCAAGGCAGCAAGCTCAAGATAGATGTCTCGCTGGATGTCAACGAGACGGCGGCAATAGTGTTGGGGGCCAAACGCTCAGGCGGCAAGAGCGCTGTGTTTATACTGGGCGGCGGCTCGCCAAAGAATTTCATCCTTCAAACTGAGCCGCAGATTCAAGAGGTGCTGGGGATCGAAGAGAAAGGGCACGATTACTTCTTGCAGGTGACCGACGCCAGACCGGATACTGGTGGTTTATCCGGCGCCACTCCATCCGAAGCGGTCAGTTGGGGGAAAGTAGATCCTGATAAATTGCCAGATTCCGTTGTCTGTTACCTCGATTCGACTGTGGCCCTGCCTATTATCACCGCCTATGCGCTCCGAAAGCACGCGCCGCGCCAGCCGAAAAGACTATATAACAGGCGCGAAGAGCTACTAGATAATCTCAAACGAGAGTACGAACAATCCGATCGGAAATGAATGCTTCAACCACTTACCCGGAATGGCGCTGAGCCTGTAACCATTCTCTCTGCCTCTTCCCTGACGGGTAGTCTAAAAAAGACTCGACTGTTTGCACCAGACGCTTGATTCCAACCGGTTTTGCCAAATAGGCGCTTGCTCCCAATTGCTCGCATCTCCTCTGCACAGAAGAATCCATATTGGCAGTGATGACAATTACCGGAATGTCTTTATTCATTTGACGGATTCGGCGCAGCACCTCAAGCCCATCCATGCCGGGAAGGAATAGATCCAGCAGCACCAGATCAAAGCGATCTATGCCCAGTTCAGCAAATCCATCTGCCGCGCTCATAGCCAGGCTCAATTTGTAATCGTCCTTTTCCAGGAGCGCTCGATACATCTCTAACAGATCAGGGTTGTCTTCGATAATAAGGATTCGATATTTATCGGACATCTTGCTCTGTTGTCTTGAAGGAGGTTGTTTTCACGCCAGGGGAGTAATCCAAGTATACTAGCGGCGAGCATTTTCTACAAGGCGATCATAACGGATGGCAAATTTTCGCCGATATTTACAGTAAATTTAAGCGTCAGATTATGTATCCTTTGACTATTGAACGGAAACAAGATCGAGTAGCTATGATAGATGAGCGTAGAAGATTCAAACGGGTGAAGGCTTTACTGACAGGGTCAATCTCTTTTATCTCAGGTTCCACTAAGCCGCTTGCTCTTTCGGTCACTTGCCTGGATTTGAGCCCGGAGGGGGCGCTGATCTCTCTGAACTATCCACTGACAGAAGGGACGATGCTTAGCTTGAGTCTGGTAATGCCCGATGGGCTGCTGAGCGTCAAAGCCGAAGTAATGCGATGCGAGCCATCGCGCAGCGGAAGCAAGCAATGGGCGGGATTGAGATTCATCACAATAACCGAATCAGATCGGCGCAGAATCATGCGATATGTCTTTGAGGAAGATGCCAGACTCGCTATCTGAACTCAAATAAAGACCACGCTCTGATAATTGGGGATGTCAAACCGCGAGCGGCAGCGTGGGTTTTTGCAGATTACTACATCATCAACACGAACCATGTAATCGCGCATCTTGGCGAATCTAGCCCGGTCGCGCTCGTCCGCTTGCGGCGGCAAGAACTTCTTCTTGGTGCGACGTATCCACCGCACTTCATACTCAGCCGATTGTCGGCACTTAGGGCAGCTATAATTGGCTATTTTGATCTCTTGCTTCTCGTTAAAAAAGTCACGCTCGTTCATAAGGATTAATCTATCAGGATCAAGCGCATAATGCCAGAGGAAGAGCATTGATGCTGTGATTACAATCCTCGCTGTTATACAGGCACCTAACGCTTAAACTGGGCCTCGGCTCCAGCGGGTTGGTTAGCTGCTTCCCATCTGCCGGATTCCATTTACGCTCTGGTTGCCGCTCAATGCCCACAGAAATTTGCGCCAGGCGAATGACCAGGCGCAATGCCTCATTCACCACTTCTTCGGTGGGAGATGCCTGAGCCACATCTGGCGGCCAACACCACCACACTAGTGCCGGCCGCGTGGCGGTCCGCATATTTCGCATTGAAGCATTCCCCTTCATTCATACCGGAGCGCCACTATTGGATCTATCTTCGTTGCTCTGCGAGCTGGAATATAACCGGCCAGCAGCACCACTCCTATCAGCAAAAAGGAGATAACCGCGAATGTGGTGGGGTCGGGGGCGCTCACTTCAAAAAGAAAACTCGACATCAAGCGAGTTAAAGCCAGCGCCGCAGCTAAACCGATGATAGCAACGCCAATCAATGCCAGTTGCATGCCCTGCCCTACTACCAGCTTGAGCGCATCGCCAGCTTGGGCCCCCAACGCCATGCGAATGCCAATCTCCTGAGTGCGCCGGCTCACCTGATAGCTCAACACTCCGTAAATTCCCACTGCTGTCAGAATGAGAGCCAGGCAGGCAAAACCTCCCATCAGCAGCAGAATGAACTGCCGCGAAGCAATTGAGGAGCTGATTACTTCAGTCATAGGCCGAATCCTCGCAATAGGCATCTGTGGATCTACTTCTTTGACTATATTTCGCAATGATGCGCTGAGGTCTGCTGGCCCTGCCGTGCGCACTATCCAGGATGTGAGAAACCACCGATTCATTGCGGCAGACAATGAATCGGGGACCTGGGCCATCGGCATATAAACTGTCGGCGCGACTGCCTGATCAAGCCCCATCTCTTTGATGTCTCGCGCCACACCGACAATTTGATATCTCTTCTCTCCAAGCCTGACTTGATCTCCCAGAGGCTCACGGTCGGCCCAGTACGCCCGCGCGAGATTCTCATTGATTATCACAACCAGGATGGAGCCCTGCCGTTCAGCATCAGTAAAGGATCGCCCGCGCAGCACCGGGATTCCCATTGTCCGAAAATACTCTGGGCTGATTGTGCGGCACTCAACCGATCTTCCCGTTGGCTCGGCGCGCCCTTCCAGAGTTATAAAGAAATTAAGTCCGCGTTCCAGCGGCAGACTGGGGACAGTGGCGGCTGAGACTACTCCAGGCAAAGTTGAGATGCGCTCCAACACCTGTTGCTGAAAGTTCCACGCTTGCGCAGTGGTTCGATACTTCTCTGAGTTCAACGACATCTGCATCGTAATAAGGTTATCCAGACTGAAGCCTATATCGACTGCGCGCAGATTGAGGAATGTTTTGACAAGGAGGCCGGTTCCTGCGAGCAAAACGAGCGCCAGCGCAAATTCGCTCACGACCAGCAGGCTTCGCATCAACGAATCAAGCTTGCCTGTGCTGTGTCTCCCCGACGATGCTTTGAGCGATTCACTGACATTGAGCCGAGTCGCTTGCAAGGCGGGCGCCGTCCCGAACAGCAGGCTGGTCATAACAGACGCGCACACGGCGAAAGCGGCTGCTCGATAATCTACGCCGATCTCTCCCAGTCGCGGCAGCTCTTGAGGGCTCAGCGCAAGCAACACAGGCACGCTCCACTTTGCGACAAGCAATCCGGCAATGCCGCCAGGAAGCGCAAGCAGCAAGCTTTCAGTCAACAATTGACCAACCAATCGCCATCGATCTGCGCCCAGAGCGATGCGAGTCGCCATCTCTCCGCTGCGCGCGGCCAGCAGCGCCAGCAACAGATTCGCCACATTCGCGCAAGCAATCAACAGGACGAACGCTACTGCTCCAAATAGCAGCCACAGCGTCTTGCCCACATCGCCAACTATGTGCCGGTGATAGGGGACCAGTCGGATGCCTCTCTCGCTGGAGCTAATGTGATTGGGGAATTCACTGCGCAGTTGCGGCAGAATGTTATCCATCTCAGCCTGAGCTTGCTGCAAGCTAACTTTAGGTTTGAGCCGCGCAATCATTCTGATGTTGTGCCCCTGATCTCGCGGATCGGCTTTCAACTGCAAAGGTGCCAGGACATCGACTGTGGTCTCGAATTGGAATCCCGGCGGCAAGACTCCAACTACGATGCTGCTTTGATCGTTCAACCGAATTGGCTTGCCTATGATTGTCGGGTCCGCGCCAAAGTATCTGCGCCATAATCCATCGCTGATGATGACTACCTGGGGGCCACTGGGGCAATCTTCTTCCGGTGAAAAGCTGCGCCCCATCGCTAGGTTTACTCCCAGCACGCGCAAGAAACTTTCTGAAACTCGCATCCCGCGCACGCGCTGCGGCTCAGCTCCGCCTGCCAGGTTAAAGCCGGCGCCGGTGAAAGCATGGGCAGCCGCATCCTCAAAAGAACGGCTACGCTTCTTCCAGTAGACGAACTGCAAAGCAGTTGCTCCAGGGATCTCGCCTCTGGCCCATTGCCAGTAGCACTGAACCAGCCGTTCAGGCTCCCGATAAGGCAATGGCTTATACAGGATGCTGTTGATGATGCTGAAGATCGCAGTGTTAGCGCCGATGCCTGATGCGAGCGAGAGCGCCGCAACTGCTGTGAAACCGGGGTTCCTGATTAACATCCGAATTCCGTAGCGAAGGTCTTGCAGTAGCGTTTCCATCAGGCTGCCTCCACTTTCCCTTCTACAATCCGCCCGTCGAAGAGCTGAATGGTGCTACGCGCTGGTGAGCAAATCGCGGATCGTGAGTGACCATGCAGATGGTGGCCCCACTTTGATGAAGCTCATGCTAGCAAGTAAGCGGGCAAGGAAACCAGTGCCCCCAGGCTTTTCATCATTTCAAGGTATCGCTCAAGCGACATGAAAGACTTCTCCTGGGAGCGCCTCTCATCCCTGCCTGCTCAGCCTTGCACTACCTGGCAAGTAAGCGGGCAAGGAGACTAGACCCCCAGGCTTTTCACTGTTCCCGTGTGTCGCTCAGGCGACTGAAAGACTCCCCAGAAAATACTCTGGGAGCACCAGTCTCCTTGCCTGTTCATGTTGTGCTATATCGCAAACAAGCAGGCAAGGATGAGAGGCGCTCCCAGGCGACTGGTCCAGTCAGTTGCCCTCTGTATGGTAACGGACAACTAACATAAAGAACTGATAACCCCATGCCCAATCAGACAGTCTAACGATTAATTAATTGGTTGCAACTATTTTAGGATCTCTTCGAGAAATTTTATTGCTTCTGGATCATTGCTCTGACCGAGTCAGTAGATTGCGTCTTTTGCGGATATTGCGCGATGTGGCAGTGCGAGCTACCTGGCTTAGAAACTCAGTCGCTCGTGGGCTCCCATGTTGCGAGATGGCAAATACAGCCCCAAACTACTGCTTATTTCAACAGCAGCGCGTCCAGGCAGGCGGGCGCTTCGATCTACACAAAGCAATGAGAGACGCTCACAGCTACGGTCGCTTCGCTGCGCAGCGAGTTTTCGACTATAGTCGTTAAGAAAGAAAAAGGTTGTGGTAGGTTCCGCTTTTGCTGGCGCTCCCGCGCCTGAACTCGCCGGCATCTTTTCTCGACGTCGGTGATTTCATTTTAGCTTGCATGCGTTATAGAATTTGTCCACATGGGAAAAGCGGATTCAAATCGGGAATCATCGTTTTCCTCACTGGCAGAGCAGTGGGACAGATTCTTCGAGCGCCTCGATTACTACAATGCTCGTCTGATAGCTGAACTGGAAAGCTGCTGGCGAGACCAGCAAGCTATTATCAAAGGACAGCTTCACCGGCTCGATGTAATATTGCCGGGAAGTTTAACCCAGCCGGACCTTCACACTTTCAGAACCGCGCGCGATGAAGCGGGGCAGAAACTTCTCATTGAGCCGATCTCGCAATGGGAGCGCAAGCGGCCTTACAAGCGGGCTTTGATGTCAATAGAGAATTATGATCGGAGCCTGGAAGAGCTGGCCAGGGCCCTTCCTGAAGTTGTATCCATCAGTGGGCCCCAGGCAGTTGACCTGCTGGGCAAGTGGGGTGCTACGGGCCGGCGGCGGTTAGCATTATTCCGGCGCAAGGAGAGTCTGCTGCCGCTGAGGGCCATTGTCATTGATGAACTTCAAAGACTCTCTCTGCTGCGACTGAAGATCGAAGGCCGATATCTTCTGGCTCTGGCTCTGGCCGTTCGCCAGTTGAGCAAGCCCTGGGAGATGGTCCGCGCGGCAGTGGACGCTTCGGTTCAGGGCCGGCCGCTGCCCGGCGGCCAGCTAGAAGCGCAGCGAGAAGAGTTGAGCTGCTCTACCGAGCTGCTCGCCAATCAGATTGAGACCGCTATTGCGGAATGGGAACAATGGAATAGCGAGATGAAAGGCAGACTCGCTGAGCGCGTCCTGGCAAAAATAGCCTGGCGGCGACAGAGAAGGGCCCCCGGCGCCAATGACAAACGCGCCGATCACCTCACTCACCGAGTCGAACAAATGCGGGCAGTGGAAGCGGATGTTCGCTTGGAACTGGCATTGGAGAACAGCGAAGATCGAATCCTGAAGGCATTTCACCATGGGCTGGAGAGCTTGATCCTGGAACAATCCAATCTCCTGGCCGAACTCGATAGTGTGATCGATTGGCTGCGCAAGCGAGCCGGGCAGAATGGTCAAGGAGATTTCCCTCCGCCGAAAGCGGACATAGCCCCGGCATCGAGTCGCCTCTCAGAACTTGATGCTCTGTTTAAAGCCGAGCTGGGGCCTCTTCCTCAACCTTGCGAGACGCTGATCAAGCTTTGCGCTCTGCCCCGGCGGCGAAGGAAGTGGCAGAAGCTTTATCCCAGGGAGATCGTCTACCAGGCGTTCGCGCGAACCGGGCGTCCGCAGATTGCGCTGGCGCTTGAGCAGGTCGAGGGTGAGCACCGCAAAATAGTTCAGGAGATTGAGCGCGCTCGCCAGGTAGTCGCATTTGGATTGGAGATGGTCAGCTCCGAGCAGGATCCCCATCCGGAGCTGGCGCGAGAGGCGATAGAGAATGCTCTGTCTTCGCTGGAATTTTATCGCAGCCAGTCACTTGATTGGAGCGCCTCAGCCGATGCCCGAATGGCGAAGGCGCTGGCAGATGTCTTTGTGGAAAGCAGACTGATTCTGCGCCGGCACTGGCTGGGGGTGCTGGCTTACCTGGCCGAGCAGGGGCTGCGCCGGACAATTGCGCTGATTGGTCAGGCGGCTGCTTCGGCATTGGGCAAAGCATTGCGCAGCTTGATCAAGACAGTAGAGAAGCTGGCAACTAGATTCCTCGTCTATATAGGGTGGATGCGGCCGCCGGTTATCGGCAAGCTGGAGGTAGTTAACCGGCCATTCTTGCCTCAAGAGTTCACCATCGACCTCACAGCCAAAGATATGCCTGCGCTCTATCGTCACCTGTTTCGCTTTGAGCCGATCCAGGACCCCAGGTTCCTGGTAGGGCGCGAGCGCGAGATGACAGCAATAGCCGAAGCGCGAGCATTGTGGGAGGCCAGTCGGTCGGTCGCCATCCTCATAGTGGGAGAGAGAGGGAGCGGAAAGACCAGTTTGATCAACTGCGCTTTGAAGCGATCTCTTGAGGGGCTGGAAGTCATTCGCAGCGAGTTCAGCAACCGGCTGGTCACCGAGTCTCAGTTGCGCTGCTTTCTAGCCGAGTTAATAGGGGTAGATGATCCGGCGCGGTTAGAATCTTTTCTGTCAGAGCGGCGGCGCATCATTATCCTTGAAGAGCTGGAGCGCACATTCCTGCGCCAGGTTGGGTACTATCGGGCTATTCGGGCGTTACAGCGATTGATTGCGGCCACCGGTTCATCCACACTGTGGATTCTATCGGTCAATCAAGTTGCCTTTCGCTTCCTCAATGCGGGGGTTAATCTGAGCCAGTTCTTCTCTCACCGTATCAATGCCGGCACGGCCAGTCGTGATGACCTGCGCAATGCCATACTGTTGCGACATAATCTATCGGGCCTGCGCCTTCACTTCTCGCCTCCGCCATCGCAGGGGGGCCCCGCCAACCAACTGAAGCGTCTGATACAGGGGCAGGCCGATCCGGAGGCGATCTTTTTTGACGCTCTGGCGCAAGAATCGGCCGGAGTATATCGAACTGCTTTCGATATATGGCTGGGGTACATCGAAGCGTTTCAAGCCGGGGTGCTCTATATGAAACCGCTGGCAACGCCAAACCTATCTCCGGTAATAGATGATCTTGATCTTTCAGACCTGTTCACGCTGGTGGCGATTCTACAGCATGGCAGCCTCACTGCTGAGGAACATGGGATGGTTTTTCAGAGGAGCGTAGCAGCCAGTCGGTCGCAAATAGATGAGCTTCTGGCCCGCGAGATCATTGAAAGCGATCCGGGCCGACCTGGCTACCGGGTGCGTCCGCAGGCAATGCGTGTGGTTAAAGAAGCGCTCTATCGGCGCAATCTGTTATGAGCGAGTGGCAGCCTCGCGCTAACGTTTCACATCGGCCACGGAGGTGCGCATGAAGACGGCTTTTCTATATCTATTTTCTCCGGCATTTCAGCTCGGGTTGGAAGACCCGGTCAGTATCCTAGCAGAGGTTTCGGCCAGAAAGGTGATGTACGCTCTCCTGGCGCTGGCGATCACCTATTTGCTGGTCCGGTTTACTGACGCTTCGCTGGAGGCGCTGGGTCGGCGGGCGCCGCGTTCTCGATTCTTTTTCAAGATGCTATCTCCGCTGATTCGATTCAGCCTGTGGCTGGGGGGCGCTATGATGGTTCTGGTTTACATCTTTGCGCCCACAAGAGAGACTATGTTTGCGGTGCTGGCTTCGATAGGAATTGCCCTGGGATTAGGGGCCCAGGATCTGGTCAAGAACATCATTGGCGGGCTGGTCATCCTGACCGATCGCCCTTATCAACTGGGGGACCGGGTCAAGATCGGAGATGCCTATGGCGAGATCGATCACATCGGGTTGCGCAGCACTAAACTGACCACTCCTGATGACACTCGTGTGACTATTCCTAACAGTGAAATCTTGAGCGGCATGGCCTGGAACGCCAATTCAGGCGCGCTTGATTGTCAGGTCGTTACCGAATTGTTTCTGCCGCCCGATGTCGATGCAGTAGAAGCGATGGAGATTGGTTATGAGGCAGCCTATAGCTCGCCCTACATCTTGCTATCCAAGCCGGTGGTTGTTCGAGTGCAGGATCGGTTTCAAGAGGCCCCCCATTTGCTCATCAGGGTGAAAGCTTACGTCTATGACCATCGCTTCGAGCCTGCTCTGCAAAGCGATGTTACTGTGCGCGCCAAAGCGGAATTCCTCAAGCGCGGCATGTTGAGCTGGAACCGCGACAATCAAGCGCCCCCTATAGATGCCCTCAGAGCGCGGGCTCACGGAGAAGCAGTCGATAGTGTTGATCGGCAGAGATAGGCTGTCCCAGGCATCTATACGTTCGACGTTCTACGTTCGACGTTTTATTTCCAACGTCGAACGTAGAACGTCGAACGGACGTGGGCAAAGATTAAGGGCCGAGCAGTTGCTTTCCTTTTTCCTTTTATCTAATGTAATGTACTCATCTGCGGCAACTTTTGGAGGGTGGCTATGAAGGCAATGGTTTTGAGAAATGCCCGACCGGTTGATGAGAACCCGTTACAGGCGGCTGAAATCCCTGTTCCTGAGCCTGGAAGCGAAGAGGTCCAGATTCGCATCTCTATCTGTGGGCTCTGTCATACCGATCTCCACACAGTCGAAGGCGAGATTCCGCTTCCCAAACTCCCGGTAATACCGGGCCACCAGATAGTAGGCGTGGTTGAAAGCGCAGGCAAAAATGTCACGAGATTCAAAGAAGGCGATAGAGTTGGCGTGCCCTGGCTCAATTCCACCTGTAGAGAGTGCTTCTTCTGCAAGCGAGGGAATGAGAATCTGTGCGAATCTGCTCGATTCACCGGCTATCACGTAGACGGCGGCTATGCTCAGTATACGGTTGTATCTCAAGACTTCGCCTATCATCTGCCTGCCGGCTTTTCCGACGTAGAAGCGGCGCCGCTGTTGTGCGCCGGGGTCATTGGCTTTCGCGCGCTGCGGCTCAGCCGGATAGCTGAGGGAGAGCGGCTGGGACTCTACGGCTTCGGAGCTTCGGCGCATATCTGCATTCAGATCGCCCGCCGCTGGGGATGCGAAGTCTATGTATTTACTCGAAGCCAGGAGCACAGAGAGCTTGCGCAAAAGCTGGGAGCCGCGTGGACAGGCAGCGCGCAAGACGCTCCTCCGGGCAAACTCGACAGCGCGATCATATTTGCCCCTGCGGGGCCCCTTGTTCTTGATGCTCTGCGGGCGTTGCGAAAAGGGGGCACAGTGGCTCTGGCCGGGATCTATATGAGCCCTATTCCTGAGATGGACTATTCGCTCATCTACGGTGAGAGAGTGTTGCGCAGCATCGCTAACAGCACAAGAGAAGATGCTGAAGGGCTGCTGCGAGTAGCGGCTGAGATACCGGTTCGCACAGAGGTTGAGCTGTTCCCCCTGGAGCAGGCTAATAAGGCGCTCCAATTGCTCAAGCAGAGTAAGATTCGAGGCGCAGGGGCACTGGAAATTCCGGCCGTTTGAAAGTAAAATGCGGGTCTATTGAGGCGCGAATGATTAAAATCCAAAGACAGCAGACAAGACTATCCTGCTTATGACATCAATCTACTTCTGGACCATTTTGATTTATATGGTGGCTTTAATTGGCATCGGCTCTATTCGCAGTCGCGGCGTTCAGACACAGGAAGACTTCTCAGTGGCAGGGCGCAAGCTCAGCACCTTTGTGCTGTTCGGAACTATGCTCGCCACCTGGATCGGCACCGGCAGCATCTTTGGCAATGCGGAGAAGACCTACAGCGTAGGGATTGCCGCAATTATAATACCTGTCTCTGGATTGCTTGGGATCATAGTTCTCTACATCCTTGCCGGCCGCGTGCGACGGCTTGAGCTGATAACGGTGCAAGATATTCTGGAAACGCGCTACAACTCGGCGGCTCGCGTGCTGGGCGTGATCACTCTGGTCATGGCTTACACCACCATCGTCTCATATCAGTATCGCGCTGCCGGAGCGGTATTGAATTTAGCTGCGCCCGACATCTCTCTGTTTGGCCTCAGCCCGATTAATACGGCGATTATACTCGTCACTATTTTTATAATAATCTATACCGCTTTAGCCGGAATGTTCTCCGTCGCCTACACCGATGTAGCGATGGGCGTGACGATGATCATCGGCATTGTAGTTACACTCCCGGTATTGTGGTTTAAGGCAGGGGGCCTCGAAGGGATGCAGGCGAAATTGCCTGCGGGCCACTTTGATCTTTTCGGGCCAATAGGTCCGGTTGAAGCTCTGGGGATACTCTTGCCCCCGTTTCTGCTGCTGCTCGGCGATGCCAACATGTATCAACGATTCTTCTCGGCGCGCACCGAAGGGGTGGCGCGCAAGGCGGTGGCCTGGATGCTGCTGGGCGTGGGCTTCATGGAATTCTCGATCATTGTGACCGCCTGGGTTGCAAGCTCGCTTGAGCCGGGGTTGAAGATCCCCGGCCGCGTTATCGCTTATGCCGCCCGCGATCACTTGCCGGTTGCCCTTGGCGCAGTGATGTTGACGACGATCATGGCGATTGTCATCTCTACTGCTATAAGCTATCTGCTTGTGCCTGCCACTTCGCTGATGCGGGATATTTATCAGAGATTTATCAATCCAAAGGCGAGCGAGCGCAAGATTGTCGTGCTCTCGCGGCTGCTTGTTATTTTGCTTGGCATAATTGCATTTGGCGTCTCTCAGCTCTCTGATAAGTTTTTCAAAGTGGCGCTTTATGCATATACTCTTTACGGCGCCGGGATAACTCCCGCGCTTATGGCAGCATTCTTCTGGCGAAGGGCGACAACAGCGGGCGCTGTAAGTTCGATTAGCATAGGAACCGGTTTGGCGCTGATCTGGCAACTGTTTGATCTTGGCGCGAGGGCCCCCAAAGCGTTAGGTCTCAGCGTTGAAATCGACGCTGCTATTCCGGCTGTCCTGGCGTCGGTTCTGACTCTGATACTGGTCTCTCTGGCCACCGCTCCGCCTGGCCGGGAGAAGCTAGCGCCTTTTTTTGGCGAGGCAGTCTGAAATATCTTCTTGTAGTTAGCGAGCATGCAAGCTATACTATCGGGAGTGATGGCGATCCCGTAGCTCTAGGGATTGGCCGACATAGATTGTGATGATGGCTATAGAGAGCAATTTTGGGTCGCTCTGCGGCAGCAGATTGTGGAGAGCGCTTACCTCCAGGCGACTCGGTTGGAAGCACGAGGAGTCCCACCCCTCAAGGCTGCGAGGAAAACCAGGCCGAATAAAAACTCGCAGACTTCCATGCAATCTGCTGCCGCAGGGTGACCCTGCTTCTTTTCTTTATCAGAAGCTCTGCCTGCCAGATCTCGATTGCAGATTCAGGAAGTGATTGCCTGGTCTTTCCAATGGTTCAATTCAACATCTGCCGGTTGCAATCTTTCGCAATTAAGGATAGCTAGATGAGTTTAACCGAAGAGGCTTTGAACAAGTTATTTGCTGAGACAGTTCAGCGCATCACCAAGTGTAGCACGCCTCCTCCGATCAAGGTCTCCTTTTATCCTTATGCTGGATTAAACAGCTATATACGCATGCGCAATGGGCATATTGATGTGCGCCTCTGCGATATATTGCGCGACGCTCCGAGAGAGTTCCATTCCGCTCTGTCAAACATTCTGGTTGCCAAACTCTTTCGCCGAAAGGTCCGCCAGAAGTGGGAGCGAGTCTACAAAGAATACACCACCAGCCCGGCCATTTTGCAGGCAGTAGACAGGGCGCGTCAGCGTGGGCGCAAGATGCTTACCGGCGCCAGAGGGCGAGTCTACGATCTGGAAGCTATCTTTGCTTCTCTCAATGAGCGTTATTTCGACGGCAAGCTGGAAAGACCGCAACTCTCCTGGAGCCAGCGCCGCACCAGGCGCATCCTGGGCCATCATGATCATGTCCATAAGACTATTGTCATTAGCAAAACGCTGGATGATAAACGAGTGCCCCAGTTTTTGCTCGAATACGTCCTCTATCACGAGATGCTGCACGTCAAACATCGCCCGCGACTTGTTAACGGACGTATGTATTATCACACGGCTGAATTTCAATCAGAGGAGCGGCAGTTTGCTCATTATGAAGAAGCAAAGAGGTGGATGGAAGATTTCAATCGCAATCGCAGAGAGGCCGCTATTAAATCTCGCTGTTGCTAAATCGAGACAATCGGTATTGGTATCTCGCTTCTGCCGTTCACTGTTTTCTGCCTTCTGAATGCATTGGCGGGTTCAGGAAGATATTATCGACCAATCTTGTTGCGCCAATGAAGGCAGCTACCATAGCTATAACTGTGCTGCTTCCTATTTCATCAACCGGCTCCAAAGTGTCAGGATCGACCACAGCCGTATAATCTATCTGCGCCAGGGGCTCAGACTGAATAACCTCTCTTATAGCCTCAATAATTCGGGCAGTATTGCGCTCGCCGCTTTCGACCATCGCTGCTGCCTTCATAAGAGATCGGTAGATGACCGTAGCTGCCCGCCGTTCTTCTGGGTTCAAGTAAACATTGCGTGATGATGCCACTAATCCATCCGGTTCGCGCACGGCGGGGCAGACAACAACTTCAGCGTCCATGTGCAAGTCTCGCACAAGCTGGCGGATTATCACGCTATGTTGATAATCTCTCTGGCTGAGGAAGACAAAATCCGGCCTGACGACATTAAAAAAGATCGTCATAACCGTCGCCACACCGCGCAGATGCCCCGGACGACTCCGTCCACAGAACACATCGCCTAGACCTTCAACATTGACATAGGTGGAAAATCCAGGCGGGTAGATGTCCTCATTGGTCGGCGCATAGATATAGTCCACACCCATTGTCGAGACATAATCGGCATCTCTGGGCAAATCTCGCGGATAACGTTCAAAGTCTTCGTTGGGACCAAACTGGGTGGGATTGACGAAGATCGATAGCACCACTGCATCAGCTATCTTGCCTGCCTGTTGAATCAAGCTCAAGTGGCCCTCATGCAGCGCCCCCATAGTCGGAACAAATCCAATCTTTTTCCTTTCAGCGCGCAGCCTGTTCATAACAGACTTCATTCGAGAGCTTCGTTTGACTATCTCCATATTTCAGCCTCACCCGGCAGTTTACTCTAGCAATAAGCAGTGATCAAGAGCAGGAGTGACCGTACTTCTGTACTTGCGCGTTGTCTGTCAATTCTTCAAGCAGTTGCCTGAAGCTTTTTCCCAACCCGGGATGAACTCCGTCAGGCACTAGCTCGCATAGCGGCTCAAGAACAAATCGCCTCAGATGAAGGCGCGGGTGAGGGATGATTAAAGCCGATTCCCCCTGGGTCTCTATTATTAAATTTTCATAAAGTAAAATATCAATATCAATAATGCGCGGTCCTTTGGCAATAAGGCGCTGCCGGCCCATCTCAGACTCTATCTTTAGGCACTGGCGAAGAAGAGCTTGAGGAGCAAGTTTCGTGCTTACTCTTAAAACCTGGTTCAGAAACCACGGCTGGTCTCGATAATCGACCGGCTCAGTCTCGTAAATAGAAGAACTTGCAAGGATATCAAGCTCTGCTTCAGCAAGCCTTCTATTCGCTTCTTCCAGTCTTCTTTCTCTATCGCCCAGATTGGCTCCGAGAGATAGATAGACAGTACTCTCGCCTTGAGCATCATTCATCATTTTACTTTATAAAATAACAATATCATTGCGCGGTCGCTGTGGTATCTTCCGTTCAATTGGCTCAATCGCTTTTGCAACAGGCGGTGGTTCAGCAGGGCGGCAGCTTGGGCATTGTTGTTTTCGCTGCTTTGCTGACCTGGATTTAGCTGCCTGTTTGTTTGACAGTTCCGAAAGCTCTGCTGCGACCTGCTCAATGGCATCCAGAACCGGTTTCAGCTTCAGCCCGGCATCGGTTAAGTGGTACTCGACGCGGGGCGGAGCTTCCCTGTAGGCTAATTTAGCGATCAGACCAAACCGTTCAAGCTCTTTCAACCGATCGGATAGAGTCTTAGAACTGAGATTCAAATGTTCCAATAACTCTGTGGTGCGCTTCGGCCCGGCCATTAACTGGTGCAGAATCAGCACAGCGCCGTGATTGCCTATCATATTAACAACGAAATCGATCTTACAAAAAGCAAGCGATTTTGCCATTTGCTCCTCCTATCTGGGGAGTATAAGACTGCTTTATATCTTTACAAAGTAAAATCCACAAGACTTGCGCGAGTAAATTTGGAGTGCGCTGACTTGTCAGCGCTTTGGCTAACAGTCGCTCTGGGGGCTGACCGGCCAAACGGCATCTATTAAACCCTTGTGCGCTGACTTGTCAGCGCTTTGGCTAACAGTCGCTCAACACCGCTTTTCTTACCAAAACAACGCGGCGCCCGTGCGGTCACACTCTACAGATTACAATAGGCGTCTCCGGACCAGGTCCAGTGCGGCCTGAGAAGCATAGTGGCGTATCATCTGGCGGTCTCCGGGAAGGATCAGAGGTTTGTGCTCTACGTGAACATCATCGCACAAAGCTATATAGACCAATCCCACAGGCTTCTCCTCTGTGCCTCCGGTAGGCCCGGCAATTCCAGTAACTCCAATGCCAATCGTTGCCAGAGCGCGCTGTTTTATTCCTGAAGCCATTGCTTCGGCCACCTCTGCGCTCACAGCCCCGTGTTTGACAATCATCTCTTCAGGGACCCCCAGGATATCTACTTTTGATTGATTTGAGTAAGTGACTACTCCTTCGAGAAAATAGCGAGAGCTTCCCGGCACATCGGTCAAGCGTTTGGCTATGAGACCGCCGGTGCAACTTTCGGCCACTGCGATTGTATAGCCTTTGACTGATAGTTGAAGGCCGACCACCTCTTCCATTGTCTCGCCGCGCCGCGCAAACAGGTAATGGCCCAGCTTCTCTTCAAGCTTTATTTCAAGCTCATCGAGAAGCTCATTGGCCGTCTGTTCGTCTTTGCCTGAAGCTGTCAGGTGAACTTCGATCTCGCCCATGTTAAAAAGAATGGTTGTTGTCGGATTGCGGTACTGAGTATAAATAGGTGCGATCATATCATCGACTGCTGATTCGCCGAGCCCTGAGACCTTAAGCACTCGCTTGCAGATGTGCACCCCTTTGGATGAGCCGCTCAAGATAGGCATTACCGCATTATCGAACATTGGCTGCATCTCGCGCGGGGGCCCCGGCAGTATGAAGATAGTCTTTTCGCCTTCTCGGACGAAGATTCCAGGGGCAGTGCCATTGGGATTAGGCAATACTTCAGCGCCTTGCGGAATGAGCGCCTGCTTTTCGTTATTAGGCGTCATTCTGTAACCGCGCCGGGCAAATCGCTGGCGAATTGTTTCGAGCACTTGCTCATTGAGGATCAACGGTCTGCCGAGCACGCGGGAAAAGACTTTGCGCGTGATGTCGTCTTCGGTAGGCCCAAGCCCGCCGGTTGAGATAATCACATTGGAACGTTTGAGCGCGTCTCGCAACGTCTCTTCTAATCGCGCCTCATCATCGCCGACAATTGTTTTAAGCTTCACCTCGACGCCGATAGAATTTAGCCGCTCGGTGATCCACAGAGAGTTTGTGTCAACTCTATTGGGAGTAAGAAGCTCTGAGCCGATTGCGATAATCTCTGCGCTTAACATAGACTCCTCGAATGCGTAATACGTGATCCGTGATGCGCAATGCGTAATGCGTAAAATGCGATGATTGCATCAGTCTTGAATACCCGATCCGTGATGCGCAATGCGTAAAATGCGATGATCTTATCGATCTTGTAGGGTAATGGGTAAAACCTGGTGGTCGAACCTTACGCCTTACGCTTTACGCATTACTTCTAAAACAGCTGCGTGCGCCACAGGTCATGCAGATGGAGCAATCCTTCTAACTTTCCCTCCTCATCCACAATCAGGAGCGATGTAATATGGCGCTCTTCCATAATATTCAGCGCCTTTGTCGCCAGCTCATCACGAGCAATTGTAATTGGAGTTCGAGTCATTGCATCTGCCGCAGTGACCTTAAGCGCCTCGTCTTTGAGCCGCTGCATAAGGCGGCGCAAGTCCCCATCAGAGATTATACCGATGAGCTTGTTCTGGCCATCAACCACAGCGGTTGCGCCGAATCCTTTGCGCGACATCTCCACTATAGCTTCATACATAGGCGTGGTGGCGTAGACGCGCGGCAGTTCATCTCCTGTGTGCATCAGATCCTTGACGCGCAGCAGTTTCTTTCCCAGATGCCCGCCGGGATGACGCGCGGCAAAATCTTCTACTGTAAATCCCCGCGCATCGAGCAGCGCCATTGCCAGCGCATCGCCCATTGCCAGCGCAGCCGTTGTGCTTGCTGTCGGGGCCAATCCCAGCGGGCAGCCCTCTGTTTTAACGCTGACATCGATCACAATATCGCTGGCGCGCGCAAGAGTTGAATCAAGCGATCCGCACAGCGAGATTAGCTTCACGCCCAACCGCTTGATCAGAGGAAGCAAGCGGACGACCTCTTCTGTCTCGCCGCTGTTTGAGACGACCAGGACAATATCGCTGCTCACAAGCATCCCTAAGTCCCCATGAATAGCTTCCGTCGGATGAAGAAAGAAGGCTGGGGTACCTGTGCTGGAGAGCGTCGATGCGATCTTCTGGCAGATGTATCCGCTCTTGCCCACGCCGGTAGTCACGACACGCCCTTTGCAGCCGTGAAGCATCTCGACAGCGCGCGAGAATCCATCATTGAGCCGGTCTATCAGCGATTGTACCGCTTCGGCCTCTATTTCCAGTACGCGACGCGCGAGTTGAAGTGGCAGTAGCATAGATATTCTAAATGTGTATCTGTTTAGCGTCTTGGCGAAGTCTTTGGAGTGCGGCAACTTGTCGCCGCTTTGTTTTAAGATCGCATAAGAAAAGCAGCGAGCAGTGCGGCCCGCAAACCAAAGCGCTGACAAGTCAGCGCACTCCAAATATACCCTAAACACATACGAAGCCTTTGGAGTGCGGCAACTTGTCGCCGCTTTGTTTTAAGATCGCATAAGAAAAGCAGCGAGCAGTGCGGCCCGCAAACCAAAGCGCTGACAAGTCAGCGCACTCCAAATATACCCTAAACACATACCTAAATGTTCTGTGTCCGGAGATCGGCAACATTCGGTCGCCGGGCATCAGATTCTACTAAAGCGCGCAGGCTCTCTTGATAAGGCGGGCGCGCAATGCCGCGCTCGGTAATTATTGCAGTAACGTAACGATTAGGCGTCACATCGAATGCTGGATTGGCTACTTGAATCTTGTCCGGCGCAATCTGCTGCCCCTTTATGTGTGTCACCTCGGAGATCGAGCGATCTTCAATCGGAATCTCATCTCCTGAAGGAATCGAAAGATCGAGCGTCGAGATAGGCGCCGCGACATAGAAAGGAATGTTGTTCTCCTTAGCCAGCACTGCAACCATGTAAGTTCCAATCTTATTTGCCACATCGCCGTTAGCGGCAATGCGATCTGCGCCGACCACAACGCAAGCTATTTTGCCCGATTTCATGAAGTGCCCGGCCATATTGTCGGTGATCAACGTGACGGGGATATTCTCCTTCATCATCTCCCAGGCGGTCAGCCGAGCGCCTTGCAGGAACGGTCTGGTTTCATCGGCAAAGACATGGACTGTTTTTCCCATTTGCACTGCTGCGCGAATGACCCCCAGCGCAGTCCCATAGCCGGCCGTAGCCAGCGCTCCAGCATTGCAGTGAGTGAGAACAGTGGCCCCATCAGGAATGAGTTCAGCGCCGTAGATGCCCATGCGCTCATTCGCTTCGACATCTTCACGATGTATCATCCTGGCTTCTTCAATCAGGCACTGCTTGATCTCAGCTATTGATGCATTTTGGCCCTTGCTCTCCTGGAAGACCCCCTTCATGCGATCAACTGCCCAGAAGAGGTTCACCGCTGTCGGGCGCGTCTGAGCGATGGTCTGGCAGATAACTTCAAACTCTCGTTCAAGCTCAGCCAAGTCTTTAGCAGTTGAATCTCGCACTCCGAGAGCAATTCCCATCGCCGCTGCTACGCCAATAGCCGGCGCGCCGCGTATGACCATGTCTTTGATTGCCTGAGCTACTTCTGTATATGACTTGAAAACGGGATAGACCTCTTCTGTTGGCAAGAGGCGTTGATCAACCATCACCACGCCTTCATCAGTCCATTCGATGGTTTTGATCATTTGTTCTCCTCTAAAGTGTACAGCGACCTGTCAGGTTGCTGCCTCTCGCGCACTACCAGCAATCTGACAGGTTGCTGTACATTGCAGCACGCTTTCATCATTTCTGGGCATTGCCCAAGTAACATGAAAGACTCCTCAAATCGAGAGAAATCGGTTATGTTTAGACTCGCGCTCGCCCTGAGTATCTCCTGCAATAAGATGCTTCGGACCGAGCGCAGAAGATTTAGCATAATAGTTAACAGAGAAAAACACAATATGCTGATACTGATTATTGGAGGAGCCAGAAGCGGCAAGAGCCGCTTCGCGCAGGAACTTTGCAAGGCTTATGAGAAAGTGGTCTATCTTGCCACTTGTGAAAATATTGATGAAGAGATGGCCGAGCGCATCGCTCAGCATAAACGGAACCGCCCTGATAACTGGCAGACTATCGAGGAGCCGATCAATGTTGCCGATGTCGTCGCGCGAGATGAGCTGGCAGAATCGCTAATACTCATTGATTGTATTACCGTCTGGATAGGCAATCTTTGCCACTACCACCGCGATCTGCCGGCTAAAGAGATTCAAGCGACTGCGCTCAGAGAAGTCGAGCGCCTGGTTGCTGCTTGCCGCGGCAAGCGCGTAGTTGCAGTAACCAACGAAGTCGGCAGCGGCATAGTGCCTGAAAACGCTCTGGCGCGGCTGTTTCGGGACATTCACGGACTGGCCAATCAAACTCTCGCTCGCGCCGCAGAGCAGGTCTACATAACCGTAGCCGGCATTCCCATTGAAATTAAATCGACCTGATGATCGTTTTTACTGATGCGCGAGCTTGGCTCATCTACAACCATAGGGTAAAATTCATCGGCGAGCTAAATAATGAACATCCTGGATGGGCTTAACAATCAGCAGCGCGAAGCGGTAACAACAGTTGAGGGACCCCTGCTCATTGTAGCGGGAGCCGGATCGGGAAAGACTCGCGTAATCACGTTCCGCATCGCTTATCTCATCAAAGAGAGAGGCGTGCGACCGGAAAACATCCTTGCTGTGACTTTCACCAACAAAGCGGCAGACGAGATGAAGACGCGAGTAGAAAGTCTGCTCGAAGGAGAGCATCTGACCGCTGCGCCGCTAATCTCAACCTTCCACAGCCTCTGTGTGCGGATCTTGCGCCGCGAGATAGATAAGCTCGATGATGGCTATACCCGCAACTTCACCATCTATGACACTGATGATCAGATTCGCCTCATCAGGAGCTGCATGAGAGACCTAGACCTTGACGAGAAGATACTTGCTGCGCGTTCGATCCAGGCGGCTATTAGCTGGGCGAAGAATCGCAGCTTATCGGCTGAAAGCTACATGGAGCAGGCCCGCTATGCTCGCGATCCCAAGAAAGATGCAATCGCCAGGGTATTCAAACTCTACCAGCAGAGTCTGCACAGCAACAATGCTCTCGATTTTGATGATCTCTTAATTAAGACCGTGGAGCTGCTTCGCAAATCGGCGGAGACTCGCGCTTATTATCACAACAAGTTTCGCCACGTGATGATTGATGAATTCCAGGATACCAATGGAATTCAGTACGAGCTCTCCCGCCTTATCGTAGAGAACTGCCTCAAGCTTGAGCGCAGCCAGATCAGCGCCGGCGAGCTATGGCGGGACAGAAGCCTCTGCGTGGTTGGCGATACTGACCAGGCGATCTATTCATTTCGCGGCTCCGACTTCCACATCCTGCTTAACTTTCAAAATGACTTCCGAGACACGAAGACCATCAAGTTGGAGCAGAACTACCGCTCAACCGAACGCATTCTGGAACTGGCGAACAGGATCATCGAGAGAAATCGGCAGCGCCTGCCCAAGAACCTGGTTGCTTTTGACCACAACGGCGAGGGCGAAAAGATAAGTTATTATCAAGCCTACGACGGCGAAGGCGAAGCGCGATTTGTGGCTGAAAGAATAGGCGCGCATCTCAGGCAGGACCCCAACATTCGCTGCTGTGTGCTCTATCGCGCCAACGCGCAATCGCGTCTCTTTGAGGAAGCTTGCCGGCGAGAGGGGCTGCGATACAACATAGTGGGCGGCTTCAGCTTCTATGAGCGAGCCGAAATCAAAGACATAATTGCTTATCTTAAACTCGCGCTGAATCCACATGACTCTATTTCGCTGGCTCGGATTATAAATACTCCTGCGCGCGGAATAGGCAAATCGACTATGGATGAGATCGAGCGGCAGGCGCGGGCAAACAGAGTATCGTTGTGGCAAGCAGTGAATCTGATCATCGAAAAAGAGGAGCTTGCTCCGCGCGCAATAAATGCGCTCCGCGCTTTTCGTGAGGTCATAACTTCGCTCGCCGAGAATGCCGCCACCGCGCCGCTTTCACAGGTAGTCAAGGCGGCAATGAAGGACACAGGATATATTCGCGCGCTTCAGGAAGAAGATACCGCTGAGGCTGAGGGGCGGTTGCTCAACCTCGAAGAGCTGGTCAATGCTGCGGTTGAAGCAGAGGAGCAGCACGAGAGCTTGCGAGATTTCCTCGATCACGCATCGCTAGTTGCAGATATAGATCAGTATCAGCCGAACTCGCCTGTGACTTTGATGACTATGCACAGCGCGAAGGGATTGGAGTTTCCTGTTGTCTTCATCGTCGGCCTTGAGGAAGGTCTCTTTCCTCACGCGCGCTCGCTCGCAGATGAGGCAGGGCTTGAAGAGGAGAGGAGGCTCTGTTACGTCGCAGTCACGCGGGCCGAGAAGCATCTCTATATTACTCACTCGCTGAGGCGGCGCATCTACGGCGAGGAGACTGCTACCACACCATCCCGGTTTTTGAATGAGATGCCGCCGGAGCTGCTGGAAGATCTATCGAGCATGCCGAGCTGGCTCAGCAACAGGTATGACAGCTCACAGCGCGAGACGGCGCAGTTTGGCTCAAAGAGGACGAGCAACTACACAGGCCCAACTTATAATTCCGTTGAGAGCATACGCGCATTCTTCAAAGAGAAGAGCAAGTACGCCGGTGGAGAAGAACGGACTTCGAGCAGCCGCAGCTCAAATGATAAAGTATTCAAGCCCGGCACCCGCGTGCGTCACCCTAAATATGGGATGGGGATTGTGCTCAGGCGCGAGGGAGAAGGCGATTCGGCCAAGCTGCTTGTCAGTTTCCCCGGCTTCGGTCAGAAGAAGCTGATTGAAAAATATGCCGGGCTTGAGGAGATAAAGTAGCGCAACCTGTTAGGTTGCGCCTGCTCCCGATGTTTTCTGTTGCCCGGAGTCAGGAGCAACCTGACAGGTTGCTCTACATTTTCTGGAACATAAAGTGATTAGATTGCGCCTGCTCCCGATGTTTTCTGTTGCCCGGAGTCAGGAGCAACCTGACAGGTTGCTCTACATTTTAAACCCGCGAATAGAAGCCTGTGTTACTTCGATGGCCAGCCTGATTATTACCAATATCTCCCAGCTTGTGACACTCTCAGGGCCCCCGCGCCCGCGCATTGGCGAAGAACTGCGTCGGCTTCATATCATCGAAGACGGCGCGCTCATTGCCCGCGATGGACAGATTGTTGCCATCGGAAGATCCCGCGATCTTGAAGATCAGCTTGAGCCCGACGCGGAGCAAATTGACGCCGGAGGCGGCGTCGCAATGCCTGGCTTTGTCGATGCGCATACCCACCCGGTCTTTGCCGGCACTCGCGAAAACGAATACGAGATGCGCGCTCTGGGCAAAACCTATCAGGAGATTGCCGCCGAAGGCGGCGGCATTCGAGCAACTGTGAGACGCACCCGCGCTGCGTCTGAAGATGAACTGTTTAATATTGCTCGCAACCATGTAGATTGGTTTTTGCGCCACGGCACCACGACTGTGGAAGCCAAGAGCGGCTACGGCCTTTCGGTAGAAGATGAGCTGAAGATTCTGCGCGTCATTAGACGGTTGAATAGGGAAACTCCACTGGAGCTTGTCCCGACTTTTCTGGGGGCGCACGAGGTGCCGGATGAGTTCCGGCAAGATCGCCGGGGATACATAAAACTGATAATTGAAGAGATGCTGCCACGAGTTGCTCAAGAGGGCCTGGCCGAGTACGCAGATGTCTTCTGCGAGCAGCGAGTCTTCTCGCTAGAAGAGACCAGAGCGATTCTGAGCGCCGCAACCAAATATGGCTTAAAGCTGCGCCTGCATGCAGATCAGCTTTCGTCCTTCGGGGGGGCCCGCCTTGCTTCGGAGCTTGGCGCCGCAACGGCAGATCACCTGGAGCATATTGATGCGGCAGCAATAGAGGCGCTGAAAAATTCTGGAGTGATTCCCGTCTTGCTTCCCGGCGCGGTATTCAATCTTGGCGCGAGCAAGTACCCCCCGGCAAGAGAGATGATTGAAGCCGGTTTGCCTGTAGTCATCGCAACAGATTTCAACCCCGGCAGCAGCCCCACCCCCAACATGCAGATTTGCCTGAGCGTCGCTTGCACTCAGATGCGTATGACCCCTGCCGAAGCGATAACTGCCAGCACAATCAACGCTGCTTACAGCATCGGGCGCGGCCACCGGCTAGGTTCACTTGAAGTCGGCAAACAAGCGGATATTGTCATCTTCGATTGTTCTGATTACAGACAGATTCCATATTTCTTCGGAGTGAACCACGTGAGCACAGTTATCAAACGCGGCACGATTATAGCCAATTCTAAATCAGAACCCGCGAGGTTAGTACAGAATGAGACACAGAGTAAATACGGTCCGATGTCGGACGGATGACATAGGACATATCTCTTTACCGTGATTGCTAAATTGGAGAACACAAGAATGGGACAAAGAATTTCACCGCCGCAGAGCACAGAGAAACTGTCTCGAGTTTGCTCCTCTCTGTGTCCTCTGTGTGAGGCGGCGGTGGATCTTATCTGTCCCTATCTATGTTGGTTCGATTTAGATCAAACTAGCAATTACGGTATCTCTTTCTTTATTGTCTCTGTGTTCTCCGCGCCTCTGTAGCCATTTAAGGATTCAATCTCTCAACTGAGCGGAGAGGTTCGCTCCCAGAAGCAACATCATTGCCGAGATGAATGCCCACATCACCAGCGTCACCGAGATATAAAAAGGGCCATAGACGCTTTCAAAATTCATCAATGGCAGCGACCACATGAAGAGATACTTTGAGACTTCCCACAGCAGCCCGATGAATATCGCTGCCGGCAGCACCTGCTTGAGCGGCACCCTTCCGTTAGGCAGGAAATAGTAGATCAGGAAAAATATGCAGACTGTGATAGGGAAGAGGAGCGCTTTGATGACCATGCCGGTGAAAAGCTTCACCGGCCCGTATTCGGCAAACGATCCTGCGATACTTCGGATGATGCTGTGACTTGATGCAGCGATGTAAATAGAGATTAGCGCCAGTACGCCACAGCCCAGCACCAGAGCTAAAGACAGGAGCATGCTCTTCAAAAAGCCCCTCTTGTTGCTGATGCCCCAGGCTCTATTGAGCGCCATCTCGATCGGCGCAAAGACGCCTGAGCTGGTGATGAGCAAAGAGAGCATAGAGAAGATCGCCACGTCGCTGTAGAAGCGCGCCGTCAGTATCCTTAAGTTCTTCACTATGAACTCGCGCCCAACGGGCAGATAATCATCTCTCAGCAATTGAAAGATAGCCTCGTAGCCTTGCGCCCAGCCGAAGATATTGCGGCAGATGATCAACAGCAGAATGACAAAAGGAAAGAATGAGAGCAGCGCGTTGAATGCTATTGCCGAAGCGAGCACATAGACCTCATTGCTTGCCAGATCAACAATCGCCGGCCAGACTCTTTTTATCAGCGGCAGTGGGCCCAACGGCTTCGTTTGATAGTCGAACCGCTCTGTGAGAATAGATCGTATCCGTTGTTCTTTTGCGCTCATGGTCTGGTCAAGATGCTGTTTGATCAATCATCGGAATCTTCACGCCTCGCTCTCTGGCCACTTCAATCGCTTTTTCATAGCCGGCGTCGGCGTGGCGCATAATGCCTGTGCCGGGATCGTTTATTAGCACTCGCTCAAGGCGCCTTTCCGCTTCATCGGTTCCATCAGCCACGATCACCATTCCGGCATGCAAAGAATAGCCGATGCCAACGCCGCCGCCATGATGAAAGCTCACCCAGGTCGCGCCGCTTGCAGTATTAAGCAGCGCATTCAACACAGGCCAATCGGCGATTGCATCCGATCCATCGCGCATCCCCTCGGTTTCACGATTGGGCGAAGCTACCGATCCACAATCAAGATGATCTCTGCCGATCACAATAGGGGCCTTGACCTGGCCCGCGCGCACAAGGTCATTGAATATCTTTCCCGCTCTATCGCGCTCTTTGTAGCCGAGCCAGCAGATGCGCGCGGGCAATCCCTGAAATGCCACCCGCTCTTCGGCCTTGTTGAGCCAGCGGATAAGAGAATCTTTCTCAGGAAAGGCATCCATCAGCGCGCGATCGGTGGTGATTATGTCCTGGGGATCGCCTGACAGGGCTACCCAGCGAAAGGGCCCCTGGCCTTCGCAAAAGAGCGGCCTTATGTACTCAGGCACGAAGCCGGGAATGTCGAATGCATTGGCGACACCTGCCGCTTGAGCTTGAGCGCGGATGTTGTTGCCGTAATCGAAGACTATCGCTCCCTTGCTCTTGAAATCGAGCATAGCCTGCACATGCACAGCCATAGACGCCAGCGAACGCTTGATATATTCATCGGGATCTGATTGGCGCAGCTCAAGCGCATCCTCATAGCTTATGCCAGCAGGGACATAACCATTGAGCGCGTCGTGAGCCGATGTTTGATCGGTCACAACATCCGGGACGATGCCTCGCCGGACAAGCTCCGGCAAAACTTCAGCAGCGTTTCCGAGCAGCGCAATCGATCTGGCCTGGCCGCTGTCTCTCGCCTGCTCGACCATCGGCAAAGCTTCATCGAGGCTCTCTGTCATCACATCGCAATAACGTGTCTGCAATCGGCGCTCGATCCTGCTTCTATCAACCTCGACTCCAAGGAAGACCGCTTCATTGAAGACCGCTGCCAGTGGCTGCGCGCCGCCCATTCCGCCCAGTCCCGATGAAAGTACGAAGCGGCCTTTGAGCGAACCGCCAAAGTGCCGGCGGGCGACTGCGGCAAAAGTCTCGTAAGTCCCTTGAAGTATCCCCTGCGTGCCGATGTAGATCCAGCTTCCGGCAGTCATCTGGCCGTACATTGTCAGGCCCATCTTTTCGTACTCGCGGAACTTCTCCCAGGTGCCCCAGGCGGGGACAAGCATTGAATTTGATATTAAAACTCGCGGCGCATCCGCGTGGGTGCGGAAGATGCCTACAGGCTTGCCTGATTGAACCAGCAACGTCTCATCATTCTCCAGTGATTTAAGCGAGCGGACAATAGCATCGAAGCAGTCCCAGTTGCGGGCCGCTTTGCCCATACCGCCATAAACGACAAGCTCTTGCGGACGCTCAGCAACTTCGCTATCGAGGTTGTTCATCAGCATCCGCATGGCAGCTTCTTGTCCCCAGCCTTTACATGAAATCTGACTGCCGCGAGGAGCGCGCACAATTCTCGTTGCCATCTCTATTCTCCATGTTTTGCAGGCGAAATTTCCGGTAAGCTCATTCTAGCACAAGCAGCAGGTAGCAAATAAAGATGAGTCCTGATCGTTTATGAGTTAATCAACTCATCAAACAGGGCCCCCACGCGGCAAGCGAATCCGGGCAGCAACGGGCTGGTGAGTTGATCATTGCTGAACAGTGTGATAGCCAGTTCCAGCGCATTTTCACGGCGACGGTAAACCTCAATCTGTTTTGCCCTCCAGTCAATAAGCCAGTATTCTTGCACGCCTCTGCGCGCATATAGATCACGTTTGGTCTCCCGGTCGCGTAGAGAATTGGCCGAGCCAGGCGAGAGTACTTCAATTGCGATTTCCGGCGCGCCGTGCAGGTGTCCATCCTCGCCTAAGACCGCGCGAAGCCGCGCTGTGCTGATCCAGACGACATCAGGAACTACATCGTTATCTTCGGTGAAGATCACTCCGGGCGCTACAATTGCACGCCCATCACCGCCGTGATCAATCCAATTGTCGAGGAACTTGATAATTCGGCCACAAGTGTATTGATGATGGTAATGAGGTTGTTTTGACACGTAGAGTTCTCCATCAATGATCTCGTAGCGCCGGCCATCATCAGGCAGCGCCTCCAGATCGGCTGAGGTATAACGGAGAATAGTTGACATCCTGCGATCCTTTCTCGAACTGACTCAGTTGGATTTTAGCACAGTTTAGGGTATGCTTTGCATCCCCTGGTTGGATTAACCGGCAAGGGGACCGACGATTGGCAAGAGGTCATTCAACCTGACAGCAAAGTTATAGACATTAAGGAAAAGGTGACGACTGGTTCCACTCGCCAGACGCCCCCAAACAAACTGGAGATAGAGATGTTTTGAGGGCGCCGCAGCGCCTGGACCGAGAAACTATTTTTCTTGAAAACTATAGCTTCCTCGCGTCAACCATGAAGAATAAGGAGAAAGGATAGAACGATATGAAAAAAGTCATCAGCACCGACAGTGCCCCTGCGCCGAAGGGGCCCTACTCGCAGGCCATAGTTGCTAATGGTTTTGTATTTGTTGCCGGTCAGGGACCGATCGATGCTAAAACTCAAGAGGTGGTAATAGGCGACATCCGTCGCGAGACAGAGCTTACGCTCAGCAATATTGCTGCCATTCTTGAAGCCAGCGGCTCTTCGCTTGAACAGGTAGTCAAAGTGAATGTCTACCTGAAGGACATAAAAGATTTTGCCGCGATGAATGAAGTCTACTCAAGATTCTTTGCCACCAACAAACCGGCCCGCACCACTGTTCAGGCGGGGCTTGGACTTGGAATAGGGGTTGAGATAGACGCTATTGCAGTATCGCCGGAAAAGTAGAACCGATTTGGATGCTCAGCCAGGAAACGATAAAATTTTTGCTGAGGTAATGCCGAGGAGGTTCATCATGAAAAGAGTTGGCTCTTTGGTTGAAGGCCGCAAGGAGATCTTCTTCGTAGAATCAGACCAGACGGTCATGGATGTGGCTCGCTACATGGTCGAGAAGAGAGTCGGAGCTGTGCCTGTGCTCAGCAACGGCCAGCTTGTGGGGATCTTCTCTGAGAGGGATTTGATGACCAGAGTTATAGTTGCAGGGCTGAGTGCAGAAACGACAAAAGTCGGTGAGGTAATGACCAGAGAAGTGCTGGTAGCAGACGCGAGCGAGAGCCATGACCAATGCATCAGGAAGATGCAGCAACGTAAGTGTCGCCATCTGCCTGTTCTGTCTGGTGGGAAGCTGCTCGGAGTAGTTTCGCTGCGCGATCTTTTGCAGGTTGATCTCTCGGAAAAAGATGGAGAGCTCAAGATGATGAGCGAGTACATTCACTATGTTCCAGAGATGAAGTCAAACTAGAACGCGGATAGCGCGGATTGAGCGGATCTGTGCGGATCAGCGATAATCCGCTCAATCCGCCTGATCTGCGTTCTATTCCAGAGATGAAGTCAAGCTAGAACGCGGATGACACGGATCAAGCAGATTACTGCTGATCCGCGCTAATCTGCCCCATCCGCCTGATCTGCGTTCTATTCCAGAGATGAAGTCAAGCTAGAACGCGGATGACACGGATTGAGCGGATCGGCACGGATCAGCGATAATCCGCCCAATCCGCCTGATCTGCGTTCTATTCCAGAGATGAAGTCAAGCTAGAACGCGGATGACACGGATCAAGCAGATTACTGCTGATCCGCGCTAATCTGCCCCATCCGCCCGATCCGCGTTCTATTTGGGAGGCGTTTGTGCTGTTACATGGCAATTTGACTGACCGCATCATCAAGGCGTTTTACAAGGTCTACAACACACTTGGATACGGATTTCTTGAGAAGGTTTATGAAAATTCGTTGGCGTTGGAGCTTCGACGGCTGGGTTTCAGTGTTGAGCAGCAACAGCCAATCAATGTTTTCTACGAAGGCGAGGTTGTTGGCGAATACTTCGCAGATTTGATAGTCGAGGACGTTGTAATTCTGGAGTTGAAAGCCGCTGAAGCTATGAGCGAAGCTCACGAGGCGCAACTGGTGAATTATTTGCGGGCCACAGAAATCGAAGTGGGCCTGTTGTTCAACTTCGGCCCCAAACCTCAGTTCAAACGAAAGATTTTCATGAATGACAAGAAGCACGCGATCCGCGAAGATCCGCCCAATCCGCCCGATCCGCGTTTTATTGAAGGAGACAACATCTAATGACCTGCCCGCGATTGATTGAAGTTGCTTTGCCTATACGCGAAATCTCTGCTGAGAGCGTGCGCGATAAATCGCTCCGTCACGGTCATATCTCCACGCTGCACCTGTGGTGGGCGCGTCGCCCACTGGCAGCAGCGCGGGCCGTAGTCTTCGCCTCGCTTGTTCCTGACGCGGATCACCCCGAATGTCCGCCTGAGTTTCGTGATGCAGTGGATTTTGGAACGGCCAAAGAGCGTATAGGCCACCTTTATCCCGCAGGCAAAGATGGCAAGCCTGTTGTCGGCTATCTTTGGGCGCGGACTGCGCCGTGCTCAAATCCAACCTGTCGCGCTGAGATACCGCTGCTCCGCAGTCTGCTCGTTTGCAACAAGAAAGATAAGCAGGTTGCTTTGACAATGACAAATCAGGGCAAGGAAGTCTTCTTTGGGATCGCAAAGGGCAAGGGTATTCGGCAAACCGAGGGCACGATGCTTGCTCGCGGTGATTGTCGCTGTCCAATTTGCAAGCAAACAACGCCTGTTGCAGATATACGACGCACAGGGCTTGAAGGCAAGATGGGCGAGCGCATGGTTGGCATCATCGCCGATGCCCCGGATGGCAAAGATTACCGCTCAGTTGAAAATGAGCTTAGATTAGCCGCTACGTTTGAAGCTGGAATCGTGGTGGCAGTTGTAGGATGGCTGCTCTCGGACACACCAGTAACTGATTCTGCGAGAGTGTGGCCATACATAGTCTTTGGCCTGGCGCTCATTGCTTTTCTGGTTGAGTGCATTGACCTCATCAAAGGGCCCCTGTATGCGGCGCTCATCACTGCTATCGTTAGTGTACCCCTGGCGCTGGCGGCGCGCTGGTTGAGTGATACGCCTTATCACGCTCTTTCGCTGATGTATTGGGGAGTTGTGGCGCTGTACGCGCTTTTAACCTTCGCGCAGATTGTCGTATGGATCGGGCAGCGACTGTGGTCAAACTTCTTTAAAGAGGAGGGCAACAACTAATCTTAGCCATTCCTACAAAACAAAGTAACACTCAACTCAATTTGCTATCAGAAAGGTCGATCCTTTCCAGGTATGGCGTTCGATTGTCTGGGCGGGGAAACAGGTGGGCACTGAAGGCTGCAAATTGTTGCCGATCATCAGACCATATCAAGTGAATTATAAGCACGCGATCTCTGTAGATCTCAATCAAATTGTAAGTGTTCTTCTTAGCTTCACGACTGCGCCCTCTGAGCGAGATGGCTGTCCCTGCGTTAACAACAATTATGCTGCGCCGCGCCTGTGAATAAAAATCGAGCGTGTTGCCAATGTAACAACGATGCGTATGGCCTGACAAGATCATGTCGGTGCCACATTCTTCCAGCACAACCAGAGCTTCACGCGCGTCGGCAATCACACCTCCCTTTTTGAACCCCAGTGGGGGAATGAAATGATGATGAACCACAACTATCTTGAAAGTCTCTTCAGGCCGGTTCGATAGCCTGGCACGCGCCCAGTCGAGCTGCTCTTTCGATAAGCGGCCCCCTTTAATAGTGAAACTCCGAGTAGAGTTGAGCCCAACTGCTGCCAGGCCATCCTCAATGTAGCTGGTGTTTACCTCCGCGCTTATATATTTCTTGTATCCATCAAGTGGATGGAAGAACCGGTCATACACATTCCACAGCGGCACATCGTGATTGCCAGGAACAACAATCTTAGGCGAGCGAATTGAATCGAGAAATTGCCGAGCCTGCTGGTATTGCTCCTCTCTGGCGCGCTGTGTCAAATCGCCTGAGATGATGACCAGATTGGGCCCTATCCGCTGTAGCTCTGTCAGTAGTGCATCAGCGCGGCGCGGCAGCAGCGCCAAAATGTATGTCAGAGATATGAGCAATGACTTTTTTCATATTTCCTGATCTTGGGCTTGCCGAGCAGGCGAGCTTTTGAGCGCCTTAACCTTCAGGCTTCGGGGAAGAATCCGGTAATGGAGAGGCGTCCGCAAGCGCACAACTTCTCCATCAACGGCAACTCTCATTCTGCGCCGATTGGTCTCAATCCACAGCTCAGTAGCCTGGAGGATTTCAAAATGCTCTGCCTGCTTCAACTCCGCTTTAACGGCGCGCGCGGCAAGAGTAATAAAATCTGCGCGAGTCATCTCATGCAGCAAGAATATACTGAGCAGGCCGCTATCGAGGCGTTCGCGCGCGCCGAGAAATAGAAGATCCAGACGGTATAAATTATTGCCAATAAATATCAGGGGGCTCCGCCTCACTATCTCCCGACCGTTAACGTAAAGCCGCGCTTGAAAAGACTGATAGTGTTTGAGCACTTTGATAGTAGACACAAGCATAGCGGGCCACTTGCCCAGGAGCGGGCGACGCTGCTCGCGCTCAACCACAATATTGGGGTACCAGCCCAGGCTCGAATTGTTAATAAAGTATCTGTCATTAACGGCTCCTACATCAACATAGACGGCGTTGCCGTTTAGAGCGACATCAATAGCTTCATCAACAGCGGACGGCAGATTGAGGTCTTTGGCGAAATGGTTGAGCGTGCCCAGAGGCAGGATGCCAAGCGGTATTTCGGTCCACACCATCTCCGCTGCTACTGTGCCGATTGTCCCGTCGCCGCCGCCGGCAATCACCTGATCTACTCCATCGGCTACCGCGCGGCGGGCAAGCCTTGCCAGCTCATTGCCTGTGTGCGCTACGTTGATCTCAGCGCGCGCGCCTCTACCAGTCAAGAGTTCGCGTATGGACTGAATAACTGCGTGCTCTCCGCCAATAGTTCCTGATCTCAAATTCAAAATTACATGCACTTGATTATTCATGCGAAACTCAATCTCAAGCCCTCCTTTTAGTTGGTGCTTGCCGGTGGAGTAGATGTTGTCTAAACTTGCATTTGAGGATATCTTGCGGAGGTGATTATGAACCAAAAAGTAGAGTTCAAGATCGATGGCATGCACTGTAACTCATGCGCCGCGCTCATAGAGGATGAGCTAAAAGATACTGCTGGAGTGCAATCGGCAAAGGCCAGCTTCGATGATAAGAACGCCACGGTAGAGTTTGACGATGAAGTTGTACAGCAGGCGACGCTTATAAAAAAGATCCAGGAGCTTGGCTATCAGCCTACAGTGAGTAGATCGACCACCAGTGTAATGTAAGCCGGTCAGTTTATCTTTTGCTCGGCTTCGGCTACTGCCGCATTCAAGGGATTAAGCGAACTCTTGACCTGCACCCCTAATTTGTAGATACTGCTATCCCATTATGGGAAAACAGTTCACCTTTTGCCTTCTCTTACTTGCGATTCTCTTATCAACATTCGGAGCTTGCAATAGGTCTGATGAGAAGATCATCGCAGTAATTCCCAAAGGGCAGGCGCATATCTTCTGGCAGAGCGTGCATGCCGGAGCGGTGGCTGCCGGGCGGGAGTTTGGAGTGAAGATACTCTGGAATGGGCCGCCTACGGAGGTTGATTACAGCAAGCAGATCAGCATAGTCGAAGACTTCATCAACCGCCATGTCGATGGCATAGTCCTCGCGCCTACGGAACGCAATGCTCTTGTCGCCGTCATCGAACGCGCGCAGCGAGAAGGCATTCCTGTCACCATCTTCGACTCAGGGGCCAATACCGATAAATATGTCTCCTACGTGGCGACTAACAACTATGACGGCGGAGTTCAAGCCGCGCGCCAGATGGCCAAGATACTCGGCGGCCAGGGCAATGTAGCTATCATCGGAGTTATACCGGGAAGCGCTTCGACAACCGAGCGCGAGCAAGGGTTCAAAGATACAATCGCCAGAGAGTTCCCTCAGATCAAGATCGTAGCGTTTCAGTATGGGATGTCGGATAGGGCCAAATCTCTTCAGGTGACAGAAGACATTCTCACTGCTCATCCCGATTTGAACGGGATCTTCGGCCCTAACGAATCGAGCGCCGTAGGGGCAGCGCAAGCAGTGAAGGGCAGGGGCCTGGCAGGCAAAGTCAAGATTGTCGGTTTCGATAGCTCGCCCAGCTTGCTCGATGATCTGAGGGATGTCGTAATTGACGCGCTGGTGGTGCAAAACCCGTTTGAGATGGGCTATCAGGGGGTCAAGACTATTGTGCAACATCTGCGCGGCGAGACGCCGCCAAAGCGGATCGATTCAGGGATCACCGTCGTTACACGCGATAATCTTAACGATCCCAATGTGCAGAAACTCGTCAATCCCGATCTGAAGAGATACCTCGAAGAGTAATGGGTAATGCGTAAAAAGATTCAGGGCGATGCACGAAGCAATGCGTGATGCGTGAAAAGATGCAGAGCGACCAGTGATTCGTGATGCGTGAGAAATCAGGCGACTCTCTTTTATTCACGCATTACTTGAAAATTTCTATGCTTCTAGAAATGCGCAATATAGTGAAGTCATTCGGCGGCGTTGCCGTGCTGAAGGGGGCCTGTCTGTGCGTAAACGGGGGCGAAGTGCATGCGCTTGTGGGCGAGAACGGCGCGGGCAAATCGACATTGATGAAGATCCTTACAGGCATAATCCCTCAAGATTCGGGCGGGATTTACTGGCAGGGCCAGCCGGTTCGATTCAACACGCCGAGAGAATCACAGCGACACGGTATATCAATGATCTTTCAAGAGCTCAACCTCGCCTCGCATTTGAGCGTTGGGGAAAATATCTTTCTGGGTAACGAGCCGCTCAAGTATAGCGCTATTGGAGTCATCGACAGGAAGAGCCTCGTCCGACAGGCGCAGACCCTGATCCAGATGCATAACTTCCCACTGCAAGCCGAAGCGATTGTGCGCAACCTCAGCCCGGCGCAGAAACAGATTGTGGAGATCTGCCGGGCGCTCGCCTCTGCAAGCAAGCTCGTTATTATGGATGAGCCTACATCATCGCTCTCAGATAAGGAGGCCCGGGAATTGTTCCGCGCCATCGGCCAGCTCAAACAGCGGGGCGTTGCCGTTATTTACATCTCTCACCGGCTTGAAGAGCTTTACCAGGTAGGCGACCGGATAACTATTATGCGCGATGGCGAGACGGTCTACACCGGAGATATGAGGGAAACCCGTGTAGACGAGATCATTCGCTACATGGTGGGCCGTGAACTCAGGCAGTTCTTCCCTAAAGAGGAGGTCTCGGTTGGAGAAGAGAGTTTGCGCGTTGAGGGGCTTTGCAGGAAAGGCGTTTTGAACGATATAAGCTTTACTCTGCGACGCGGCGAGATAGTTGGTATTGCCGGTTTGGTGGGGGCCGGTCGCACAGAGCTGGCCCAGGCTATCTTCGGAATAGACTCCATTGATTCAGGCAAGATATTTATTGACGGGAAAGAGCGTGCGATAAATTCCCCTAGAGATGCAATAGCTGCTGGACTGGCTCTGGTTACAGAAGATAGGAAAAGCACCGGCCTGGCGCTGACCCTGTCGGTAAATCACAACATCACTCTGGCATCTCTTTCTCGCATTGCTTCGCTTGGCAGGTTGAATCTGCGCCGCGAGCAGTCAATCAGCAAGAGCTTTGTTGAGAAGCTTGAGATCAAAACTTCATCTATTCATAAGAAGGTCTTTCAGCTCAGCGGCGGGAATCAGCAGAAGACTATCCTTGCCAAATGGCTTTTCGCTCAGGCGCGCATCTTCCTCTTTGACGAGCCGACGCGCGGCATTGATGTAGGCACCAAGGTCGAGGTCTTTCGTTTGATGATCGATCTGGCAAAGCAAGGGGCGAGTATACTGATGATCTCTTCCGATTTGCCTGAGCTACTTGGTATGTGCGACCGCATACTGGTGATGAAAGATGGTCGAATAACAAAGGAGCTGATAGCCAGCCATACCGATCAGGAGGAGGTTTTAAGATATGCAACGGTCGGAGCGTAGATTGCCTGACGAGAGCAGAGACGGGCAAATTCTGGTAAGCGGCCTCACAGTAGCAGTTCAAGAGTCCGCGCCCGGCAAAGCGAAGTTGCGCGACCTCATTGAAAATCTCCTTCCGTTCTTGAGCCTCATCATTCTATTCATCGCTCTTTGCCTTCTCTCGCCGTACTTCTTCACGGTGAAGAACCTTTCCAGCGTAGCCCGCCAGACGGCAGTGATCAATATCATTGCCCTCGGCATGACGCTCATCATGGTCTCCGGCGGGATAGACCTTTCGGTCGGCGCGATGCTCGCTTTCTGCGGGATCATAGGCACAATGTGTTTGCAGGCAGGGCTGCCGGTTGTAGTCTCGATTTTGATTGCAGTGCTCGTCGGCATGGGATGGGGGGCCATCAATGGGCTTATTACAACTAAGCTGAAGATCACGCCTTTTATTGCTACTCTGGGCACGCTTGGCGTTATTCGCGGCCTGACTCTCATCATCTCCAATGGGATGCCGGTTGTGAATGTGCCTAAATCTTTCGGCTATCTCGGCGATGGAACCCTGCTCGGCGTAATCCCCGTGCCCGTCTTGCTGCTTGTGGCGCTTGCGCTGCTAGTCCACTACATTTTGAAATATACCCGCCTGGGGCGATACGCTTATGCCATCGGGAGCAATATGGATGCCGCTCGCTATGCCGGCATCAACATTGGCGGATATATGGTAGCGATCTATGCGCTTGCCGGAGCAATGACCGGGCTTGCAGGGATGATCGAATCATCTCGTCTGATGACCGGGCAGCCGACGGCCGGTGAAGGATACGAGCTGAAAGTCATTGCTGCTGTTGTCATAGGCGGCGGAAGCCTCAAAGGCGGGGAAGGGACAGTGCTGGGCACTATCATCGGAGCGTTTATTATGAGCCTGCTCAGCAACGGCAGCAATCTGCTGGGCATCTCGCCGTTCTTTCAACAGGTGCTCATAGGAAGCGTGATTATCCTGGCAGTGGCGCTGGATGAGTACAGAAGGAGAAGACTACTGTGAGCAGAGGGGAAAAAGAAGAGTGGGAGACGTGGGAGAAGGAACGAAGTCTGTTCTCCCATTCCCCCATTCCTTCACTCTTTCTCTCCGCGTCGCTCTCTCCCACTCCTTCTCTCTTACTCGGCCTGCTGTTGCTTACGGTTTGTCTTTGACGATTTCGCCATCGCCAATGATCTTGATGTCGCCGCTGAATCGTTTGTAATCGGTATAACGGATCAACATACGAACGCGAGATGATTGGCCGCTCTCAAAGTGGAGCACCTCGTCGGCGAAGGTGTAGGTCGGGAACCAGTACTTGTCGTCAATGTTTTCACGATAAGTTTCAAAGAGGGGGAATCGCTGCTTACCCTGGGGCACTCCACGGCCAACCACTTTAACGATCTGGAAATCGACATCGTCGACCCAGATTTTCCCTTGCAGATACCTCTCTTTGCTCTTGCGCAGATCGGGCATTACCTTCGGCTTAACCTCAAATACATAAGTGTTAAGCTCGTCAATGCGCTCTTTGCCCAGGTACTTGATGTCGTACTTGCCAACTTCATCGAGCGTGAGGGCAAATGGTTGAATGCCCGACAAGTCGTGCAGATCCTCAGGCGTGATGACAACCTCGGTTAATGTTGGAGTTGGGAAATAGACGATCTTTTCGCGGCGATTTGATGAATCATCAAAGACCACTTCCGTATCGCGCCTGAATTCGCCTGTTACCTGGCCCCCCGGCCCTATTGTCTGGATGATTACTTTCTGGCGAAAACTGTAGTTCTTACGCGCCTCTTTCAGCTCGCTCTCTTTGCTGGCAAATCGCCGGATGATCTCCTCAACCGACAGATTATCTACTGTTTGTTGCGCGAAGGTCGGCAGTGCTGTTAGAGAAGCAATCAATGAGAACGCTGCGAAAATAGTTAATGCGATAGATGCTTTTCTGCTCATAAGTAACCTCCCTGCTGTGCAGGTCGTTTTAGCAAGGTTAACGGAGCGGGCAGGAGAGAACCTGCCCGCCTGTGTCAGGACTGAGAATTAATCAATCTGAGGACGGCGCTTAAGCATCGGTCTCTGCTCAATATCCTCTCGTCTCTCTTCTGAATCAGGCGCAGTTGTTTGATCTTCGGCTGGCTTGCGCCGCTTGAGCGTTGGGCGACGCGGTCCGTCTCCATCGGGTGATAAGCTATGCAAATTCACGCGAGTAATATCTGCCAGCCGCGCCTTAATCTGAGCAAACTCGGAAGAGTTTACTTTGTACTCTTCCTGTGGAGGGAAGCGGTCAATTAAGCTGGAGACCTTTTCTATTCGTTTATGCGTCGGCGGATGCGAGCGAAACAGTGTGCTTATTGTGCCGGGCTTGCTCTTCTCCTTAACCTCAAGCTTTTTGAAGAATGTAATCATTGCTGCCGGATCATAGCCCGCTGCCCAGGCATACTGCGCGCCCAGTCGATCTGCTTCCTCTTCAGCGCCGCGACTGAATTTCAGGAACGTCATAGGAACAAGGACATTGGCCGCATTCTGAGCAATTACGCCGGGGAGGCCGCCGAGGAAGATAAGAGGAATGCTTCCGAACTGGAACAACTGGCCCTTAGAAGCTTGCTCTGCGCCGTGACGCGCGGCGACGTGAGCAATCTCGTGCGCCATCACTCCGGCAAGTTCGGCTTCGTTGTCAGCGGCAAGAATCAGGCCGGAGTTGATGTAGAAGAATCCGCCGGGCAAAGCGAATGCATTCACTTCATCTGATTTTACTACTTTGATTGTGAACGGGATCTTAGCGTCTGAATTCAGTACGATGTTCTGTCCGACGCGGTTTATGTACTCGGTGATTACAGGATCGTCTATGAGCTTCAACTGGCGCTCGGCTTCAGCAGCAAGCTGCCTTCCGATGGCCATCTCCTTATCAAGCGAGTAGAAGTTGATCTGATTGTTATTGAGATCGCGCTTGCCAACCATAAGCGGATTCTCGGAATCTTTCAGCTTCTTCTTCTTATCGTCTGCTGATACTGTCGGAAGGCCGCCGAAGATCAGCACAAGCGCAATGGCGATAGCTCTAATGGTTCTTTGCGAAATCATAGCTGCCTCTTTCTAAGTAAGTAAGTACTTACAACAGTAACTTTAGCTGCCTATTTGAGATCGATCAAGTGGGAAAAGTTGCCCGCTAAGTTTATCTGTTCTTGAGGGTTTGTTTGTAGACCTCGCTCTTACTGAGCCTGCGAGAGCGCGCCACTGCTTTAATGGCGGCCATTCGGTCAAGGTTTTGCTCTCTCATCAGCCGCTCTACCTCTTGAGAGATCGACTCTATGGTTGACAATGCCTGTTCGCTTCCGATCTGTTCTTGAGCCTCTTTCCCGCTCACCAGAACGACCATCTCGCCGCGAGCAGGCTCGGTGGAGAGCTTTGCTAAGAGTTGCGAGATAGAGCCGCGGAGGAATTGCTCATAGATTTTGGTCAATTCGCGCGCCACTACTGCCTGGCGATCTCCGATGACCTGCTGGAGATCTTCAAGCATTGCCTTGAGCCGGTGGGGGGCCTCATAGAAGATGATTGTGCTTGGCAGACCTTTTAGCTCTTCCAGCCGCGCGCGGCGCGCGCCTCTTTTTGCCGGCAAGAATCCGGCAAAAAGGAAAGAGTCTGTTGGCAATCCTGACGCGGCCAGAGCCGCTACAAAAGCAGTTGGGCCGGGCACCGGAATGACAGCGATGCCGCGATCGATTGCCTCTCTGACCAGTCGATAACCGGGATCGGAGATGGCCGGCATCCCGGCATCGCTCACAAGCGCAATGCTGCGCCCTTGCTGCAATTGTCCTGCCAGCTCAATGGCTTTCTCTTTCTCATTATGCTCGTGGTAACTGGTCGTTGGAGTCGAGATGTTGTAGTGAGTTAACAGTTTTCTCGTGTGGCGCGTGTCTTCACATGCTATCAGATCGACCTCGCGCAGGATACGCAGCGCGCGCATGGTTATGTCTTCAAGGTTCCCTATAGGCGTGGCGACCAGGTAGAGTGCGGCAGGCATCTTGCTCTTTTAATGTAGCGCGACTAATGTAGCGCGACCTGTCAGGTTGCGCCTGGTTCCCGATAATGTAGTTCTTAAGAAAAACATTTTCCGGTTCGGGCGCAAATACTTCGGGCGCCAAGCGCCCTCAAAACAGTCCTATTTTAATTTGTTTTGAGGGCGGCGCGCCGCCCGAACCGACTACAATCTTTCGCTTGAGGTCTATAGCTATTTGCCTAACTATGAACAACCTGACAGGTTGTTCTACTTTCAATCCCTGAAGAGAGAGCCAGGCTGGTATCGCTCTCTGCCCATATTCTGTACAACAATCTTCTGCACTTCATTTATATCTTTCATATTGTGCAGCTCATAGCTCATCCCGGTTCTCAATACAATCTTGAGCGAGGGTTGTAAGAAGAGGTATTTGGGCGAGCGAACTTGCATGCAGCTTATAACATCCCTTAGCTGTATTTCAAATTTTGCTGCTTCGGCAAAACGAGAGGGGAACCACAGCAATCGGTAGTTTGTGCATACAAGGGTACCCGAATCCCACCAACCGAACTCGGCTTTGGTAGTCAGCATCTCAAACTCGCCTGGTTGGTACTCGATATTGTTTGCGCTCATTTAGCGAAACGGTTTGAGCCCTTCTCCAGAGCGAATACTACTCGCCACAACATGCGGCTGTCAACCGGGGCAAGGGCGCATATCGGAGCTAATCGGCTTGCTTCCTCGAGATGGGCGTTGCCTCGCCTTCGATCTCGCCCATAGCCCAGCGAATCCCGTTGAGTAGGTGCTTCTGGAAGCGTTCGTCTTGCCAGACTTCGTCGCGATGGCCGAGCGCAGTATAGAAGACCCGGCCTTTGCCGTAGCTGCGGCACCAGGCGAGGGCAAAATCTTTATCTGCCCGCTTCACACCCTGCTTATTCACATCTACCGAGCTATTATCCAGGCTTAATAACACGCGGACTCTATCGCGCGAGAACTCTTTGAACTGGTATATCTCGTCCTTAATCTTGAATGACGGCTCCAGGTGCTGCACCGCCGGATGTTTGGGGTCCTCTACTTTGATAACCACATCCTGGTGCCACGGGTGCCCGTCGAAGTACCCCCCGATCATCTCGCCGTACTCCGGCCATTTGTAGAAAGTGTCGCTGGCGCTGTGCGCTCCAACGAACCCTTTGCCCGATTTAATGAAGTTCATCAAGTCAGCTTTTTGCTCATCGGAGATCGGCAACTCGCCTGTGGTATAGAAGAAGACTGCGTGATAGTCTTTGAGAGTCTCTTTGTTTATGAGGGAGCAATCCTGGGTTACAGTAACCGCAAATGCGCCCGACTTGTCTGCTATCTCTTTCATGATCTGCTCGGATAGCGGAAGGACCGAATGTTTGAAGCCGGCGCTGTGAGTCAAATAGAGCACCTTCCGTTTAGCATTGCTGTTGGTCAAATTGCTGTCGGCGCGCTGAGTTTGGGGCCCCGTCCAGAGAAAAGCAACCGATAATAGAATGAGCAGCGCGATTCTATACCTCGCCATTATCGCCTCCTATAGTATAAAGGTTCAATAGTTCATGACGTCAGAAATCATTAAATGATCCGGGAGAACTTGCCGGACGAGCTTCATCCGTTGCGGCAGATATGGTATCAAATCGGCAGAAAAGTCCATAGCAAAATTGTCCCGGAAAAAAGCTGTGCCTTAAACAATACTCAGTTACTGATCGTAGTTACGACATGCGCAAAGTTGATGATGGTTATCTATTTGATATGGAAATTCTTGAAACCTTCTCTTATCGACTGCCACGTACTTGACGAATGATTTACGAGAGTCGCAGTAGATAAAGAGGAGAGATGTTAGCCAGGGCCCAGCTCTCGATGAAATTGGAATTACAATCGGCGGCGGAGATCAACGACGTCGTAGTGCGCTGTCAGCGCGGCGATGAAGAGGCATTCCATCACCTGTTCAATCGCTACAGCAAACCGGTCCTCAGCTTCATTTATGATATGATAGGCGACGGCGCGCTGGCCGAGGAGCTGATGCAAGAGACATTTGTCCGCGCCTATAAGAACCTGGCTAATTTAAGAGAGACGGGGAAGTTTTCAACCTGGCTTTTTGGAATCGCAAAGAATACAGTGAGAGAAGCGATAAAGGAGAAATATAAAGATAATCGCAAGGTCGGCCTGGACGAGCCATCCAGCCTGCGCCTTGAGGACGAGCAGCCGGGGCCTGACGAACAGCTATTGCACTCTGAGCTTAATGCTGCTATCAAAAAGGCGCTGATGGGCCTCAGTGAAGACTGGCGGCTTGTTTTTACACTGAAGGTCTTCAATCAGAAGAGCTATGAAGAGATTGCTGAGATCACCGGTTCGTCTATTGCCAAACTCAAAACTGATTTGCATCGTGCGCGGCTTGAAATGCGCCGGCGATTACGGCCATATTTAACACAAGGCGGCGGCTAAATATTGAGGTGACCTTTATGAGGTGCGAAGAGGTTCTAGCCCAGCTTGAAGATTATTCCTACGGCGAGCTTGGTGACCGAGTGAGCTTGCGCCTGGCGACTCACCTGAGAGATTGCCAGACTTGCCGGCGGGCTTATGAAGAGATTCTCAAAGAGAATGAGCTGTACACAAGCTACACGCGAGATATTGAAGTTACTCCCGCTATGTGGGAAGCAGTGCGCGCGCGCACGGTGCTGGCCGATGGAAGGCAATTGCGATTGAGTTTAATAACCAGGTTGAGCAACTGGCTGCGGGCAAAGTTCGCTTTGCCGGCGGCGCGACTGGCAACGGCGCGCCAGCTCGCATTTGCTCTGGCGCTTGTCGCTGCCACAATCACCACAACCCTCATAGTCAAGAACTATCTGGATGGGAGGGGCCAGGAAAATCCCGTTGCCCGGCAAAAAGAAGTGAGCGGCCATGTGGAGCAGCCCGCAAAAGATCAACAGGGGCCGGCTAAATCTCAGCAAGAGAGTTCAACCAGAGGAGAGGATAGAGGCGCTATCAAAGGGAAAGAGCAATTGGGGCCCTCGATGGCAATTTCTCCATCAAAGAAGCCGGGCCCCAATCGACTGATTAAGCGGAAGCAACCTGAAAGCAATCCGTCGCTAGATTCGGCATTGAATATTGCCCAGCAAAAGATACAACGGGCCGAGCGGGAATACCTGAGCGCAATAAACATATTGACTCAGGTAGTCAACAGACGCAAAGCCTCTATGGATCCCGCGCTGCTGGCCGAATATAAGAAGAATCTCGATATAATCGACCGCTCTATCGAGGCTTGCCGTATTGCCAGAGCTAAGCACCCCAACGATCCGGTGGTGGCTGAATTCCTGCTGGCAGCTTATGCCAAAAAGGTTAGCCTGTTGCAGGAGATGGCTCAATGAGACGATGGATGGGATCAAAAAGGCATTGCGGGAAGAGCCGAGTCTCCCTCTCAATCCCGATTCTGGCCATCGCGCTATTGACGATAGCGCCCGCCATTGCTGCCCCTGATGAGCGGGAGGATTTCCGTCAAAGCTATGAGATCAATCCCGGTGGCCTGATCCGAGTTGAAAATACTAATGGATATATCCGCATCTTCGGCTGGGATCGATCCAATGTTCAGGTCGATGTGGTAAAACGGACAGACCGTTCCAGAGAGGAGCTGGATAGAGTAAGGATTGTTGTTGATAGTACCCCCAACAACATCAGGATCAGGACCGTTCACGAAAGAACTACTAATATACGGGTGAAGGTTGACTATGATATTAAGATCCCGCGCAGCGTTAATGTTGAGCTGGCCAGGTCTACCAACGGCGATGTGGCGATTTCTGACGTCAACGGCAACGCCAGCGGCAGGTCAACAAATGGTTCGGTGACGGTGACAAAGATTGCCGGCTCGATCGAAGCAGTGACAACAAGTGGGCGCGTTTCTGTCTCAGATATTAAAGGCGATGCCAGTTTGCAAAGCGCCAATGGCGATGTTGAGGCGATTAGAACTGAACGGCGTCTTGATGCCCGGCTCACTAACGGATCGTTGAAGATCGTTGAGCCTAAAGGAGATGTCAGCGCGTCCAGCACTAATGGAAGCATATTGATCGAAGCCCCAAGCGGCCGTGTCGTAGCAGTGAGCATAAACGGTGATGTGAAGGTATTCGGGGGCGCCGGGCGCGTGGAGGTTCGTTCAATCAGTAGCGATGTAGTTGTAGAAGGCGCTCGGGGTAGTGTTCGCGCCAGCACGGTCAGCGGCACTATCAGGCTCAACAATATTGATGGAGCTGATGTCGATGTGAATACCGTAAGCGGCGATGTGATCTTCAGAGGCAGCTTGCAAAGGAATGGCAGTTATATCTTTGGGAGCCACAGCGGCGACGTGACATTAACTCTTCCCGCCAATTCCAGTTTCACTATCAGCCTCTCCACATTTAGCGGTGACATCGATACTGCATTTCCTCTCACAATAACTCCGGGCCCCCAGGGGAACATGGGAAGAAGATTGGGGCGTCGCATTGAAGCCACTCATGGTGATGGCGGCGCGAGGATCGAAGTCAAAAGCTTCAGCGGAACAATAACCCTCAGAAAGTATTAACCAACTGCTGCTGTAGAGCTTAAGAAAAAGGGTGCAGTTAGCTCGGGCGCTCAGCGCCCTCAAAACAAGTTAAAAATAGATCTGTTTTAAGGGTCGAGTATTGATTAACTTCAATCCCTGTTGAGCAATGCCTCAAAACAAGTTAAAAATAGATCTGTTTTGAGGGCGCTGAGCGCCCGAACCGGAAAATGTCTGTCTAAAGGCTATATCTGTAGAAGCAGTCTCATAAATAGCATCTGAGTAAGGTCCCCATTCACCTAGAAGAGAAGTATATTCTTCACATAGCAAACACTGGCCTATCACTGTATAATAACCCTGTTCAAATGGTGACTAAATATCTTATAAATTGTTGAGCCAGCTTTCCGGTTAAAAACAGAGCCTGGGCACAGCTACGGCCAGATGCAACCAGAGATCGAAGCCGAAATCAGCATCACCGATTCAGCTCCCGAGCAAGAGCGACGGCGCGCCCGTGTGCTGTCTGTTGTAGACAAGATCATCATCGTCTGGTTGATTGTTTTCGCTTCGTTCGCGCCCCATTCAATAGCCGTTGCTCAATCGAGCATGGCTCTGGCTGTTTTCTTCTGGCTTGTGCGAGCTGTTGTGCGAAAGAAGCTGGAGCTTGAGCGAACGCCCGTTGATTATGCTCTGCTCGGCTTTTTTGCCTTCACTGTGCTGGCAGCATTCTTTTCCGTTGAGCCGGTGCAAAGCATAGGCAAGCTGCGAGCGGCGAGCCTGTTTGTTGTCTTCTACCTTTTCGCTCAAGCCGTTCGCAGCCAGCGCGTCGCCAGGGCCCTCATCTGTATGGTGCTGATCTCAAGCGCGGCTTCGGTCATCTATGTAACTTACCAGAAGGTAGTCGGGCGGGGATTGCGCATTGACCGAATATTTGAAGGCAGTCCCCTCAGCGTCTCCTTTACGCTCGACGGCGAATTGACGCGCATATCTTCCGGGGACATCCTGTTGCGCGCTAATAAGATTGACCTTCGCTCGCTCGACGACCTGAGCCGCGCATTCGAGGAGAGCTACCGGAAACAATTGACGCGCCCTGACGAAAAGGCAACAGTTCATCTGGAATTTCAGCGGTATGAGCTTCTGCTATCGCTTGATATTCAACCGGACGCGATCGCCGAGACGGTTCAACGCCGGGGAAGAGATCGCTTTCGGGCGGAGGTTTCGCCGGGAAGAGAATTTCGCGCGATGGGCTTCTTCCATCATCCGGTGACATTTGCCGAAGTCTATCAGTTTATTGCATCGCTCGCGCTGGGGGTATTGTTAGGGTTGAAGAAGAAGCTTTCGCCTGTAGGGGCCCTCGTGGCATTGCTTACAGCGGGCCTTGTTGCTTCGCTGGTTTTCAGCGCCACCAGAGCCGCCCTCATAGGGTTTATTGCCTCCGCCATTGCCATGTCTCTTATGCTTGCAAGCCGTCGCGTTCTGGCGCTTGCGCTTATTGCAGCGATGGTGATAATCGCCGCCGGGGCCTATGTGCTGCCGCGCACGCGCGGCATGCAGTTTCTTGGGCTTGACGATGGCAGCGCGAGATGGCGAAAGATAGTCTACCGCGATGGGCTGCGGCTGGTGGCAGAGTATCCATTGTTCGGCGTCGGCATGGACAGTATTAAATGGCACTGGAGAGAATGGAATCTATTCGATTCGGGCAGAATTCCAATAGGCCATTTTCATTCAACGCCGCTGCAAATCGCCGTCGAGCGAGGATTGATTACTCTTGCTCTTTATATTGCAATGATGGTCATCTTCTTCCGCATGTCATTTCAACTGGCGAAGCAATTGCAGCGCAGCGACGACTGGTTGCTGAAAGGATTTTCTCTGGGGGCGCTTGGGGGCCTTGTCGGATTCAATGTCAGCTCGCTGGTGCACTATAACTTTGGCGATTCTGAAGTGGCGATGATGCTCTGGTTTGTGATGGGACTGGTAGCGACGATCAAAAGGCAGAGTGATATGCAAAAGGGGAGAGGCGAAAGGCGGCAGTAGAAGCGCCAGCGTTTCTTCTTTTACCTCTATGAATATTGTCATCATACCTACTTACAACGAAAGAGATAATCTCCGACCGCTGGTCGAGGCCATTCTGGAGCTGGATTGTTGTCTGAATATTTTAATCGTGGATGACAACTCGCCCGATGGAACCGGCGAGCTGGCCGAGAGTTTAGCTCGCGGCAGCGAGCAAGTTCGCGTGCTGCGGCGAACGGGCAAGCGCGGCTTCGGTCGATCTTATGTTGATGGGTTCAAGTATGCGCTTGAGCGCGGCTACGAGCGCATAATAACTATGGACGCCGACTTCTCCCACGATCCTAAGTATATTCCCGATCTGCTTGAAGCCAGCAACCGCGCTGATGTGGTCATTGGCTCGCGCTATCTTAATGGAGTCAGCGTAGTCAACTGGTCGATTCAGCGGCTGCTCATAAGCTTTCTGGCAAACCGCTATGTGAAGTTGATCACCGGATTGCCGGTTAACGATTGCACTGCCGGATTCGGCTGTTACAGCCGCCGAGCGATCGAACAGATTGAGCCCGATTCTATTCTATCCGAAGGCTATTCGTTTCTCGTTGAAGTGAAGTTCCGCGCGCTGAGAAAAGGTCTCAGCCTCGCCGAGGTGCCGATCATCTTCGTCGAGCGACGCGCAGGCCATTCCAAGCTTTCAAAGAAGATAATGTTTGAAGCGGCGCTGATGCCGCTCAAACTCAGATGGAGAGCGATTACCGGGCAGTTATAAGCTCGACTTTATCCATCGTTGTTTTGTAACAATGGATAAAGTCGAGCTAAGGCGCAGATGGATAATATAAAAACACAAGAAGCGGCCATAAAGGTCACAATGGGTAGAGCATTTCTTATCTTATTGACTCTGAATTTTCTGCTGCGATTCTTCTATTACGGCTACGATTTCTTGATCTCGGACGAGGCGCTCTGGGCAGTGACTGCGCAGATGTTGTTGGACGGCAAGAGGCTGTATGCTGAGGTGTGGCTCGATAGATTGCCGGGGGCAACACTTGTTTATGCTGTGCTGTTCTATCTATTCGGCCCTGAGATGATCGCGGTGCGCATCTTCAGCGTGCTCTATGTCTTTGCCATAGCTCTCATCATCTATGCTCTTGCGGCATATCTTTATGACCGCCGACAGGCGCTTCTGGCTGCGTTTCTGTTTTCGCTATTCAGCACAACCTATTTCACTCTTGAAGTGATCGCGTTCAATACCGATCTTTTTCTTGCGCTTCCTTACGCGGCGGCTGCGCTCTTTTTCTTGAAAGGGATGAGCGATAACAGGCTCAGCTATCTCTTCCTGAGCGGCGCGCTGACCGGAGCGGCAATCTTCTTCAAGACTCTTGGGATCTATAATCTGGCATTCTTCGGACTCTATTTTTCGGCTACTTATTTCTTGCTCACGCCTCGGCGCAAGGCGCGAGATTTGATTCTTGCCGCCGTATTTGTCGGCTGTGGGCTGGCATCGGTGTTGGGCGCATTTCTCCTTTATCTGTGGGCTACGAGCTCTATAGGCCCCTTTTATCGCTACTGCTTCGCCGATCAAGCATACTACATAGAATCGGTAGGGGCGCGTGCGTTTCTGAGAAATTTCTTCAAGTATGGAGTCTCCTATTTGCTCTTCAATCTGCCTATCGTCTCTCTCAGTCTTGTGGCAATTTTGATCTCGATCAAACAGATAATGCGCGCTCGCGGGGGGCCACCTACTAAAGATCGGCAGAGCGATCTGTGGATGATCCTGTGGGCCATCGCGTCAATCCTTGCTGTAGGGACGACCAGGCGATTCTTCGGACATTATTTCATTCAACTGCTTCCCGCGCTCTCGATTCTTGGGGCCAGAGGGCTTGATCACCTGATGAATATCTATCGCTCCGGCTCTTATCGCAGATTGGCGCGCTGGGCGACTGCATCGTTGATTGTAATGACTGCGATCACCTTCATCCGATTTCATCAGCGCACAGCTATTCTGGCTTACGAAACATTGACCGGTCGAAAGACGAGCCGGAGTTATCCCTGGGCAATTTCGCGCGATGAGCGCGAATTGAGAGAGATAGCCGCCTATGTCAGCGAGCGCAGCGCCTCATCGGCTTATATTTTCGTCTGGGGGTTTCGGCCTGAGATTTACCATTTTTCCAGGAGGCGGCCTGCATCTCGTTATCTATCATTCTATCCTCTCAGCGGATTCAATCCTGGGGTCCCCCTAGAGAAAGCTTTCGCCGATCGGCGATGGGCCCCTGCCAGGCAACAGCTCCTGGATGATCTGAGGCAGACCAGGCCAGCTTACATCATCGATATCGGTATAAACCTGCCGATGACCGGCTATGAAGAGTTAAAGAGCTTTCTCGATGAGAATTACTCGCTTGAGCATACATTCGAGTTTGCAGAGAACAGAGCGATCATTTACCGGCGTAAAGCCGATTTTGCCGAGTAAGGCCCTCTCAGAGCGTGTCTAAAAAGGCATGTCCTCTCCAGGGACTTTTCAGAACGGGTTCTTATCACATCTGGCTATCTTCTTAGTGCCGATTGCGCGGCTATAAAAGAGATATAAGTAACAGAGCAGGAGCAGCCATTGGTACATTGACTTTAAATGCCTTATGCCAATAAGCCTCTGTTTTAGACAGATACCGGTCGATCTTACTCATTAGAATCTTTCTCCAGATTGAATGTGGGCTGAGCCCCCAACGGTAGCGAATGTAATATTAAGGTTATCGTCGAATGCAATAAGATCGGCTCTCTTCCCGACTTCAATTGAGCCTAAATCTTTATCTAGCCCGATGACTCGCGCAGGCGCCAGCGATGCCATCTTCACCGCATCTACAAGTGGAATCCCAAGCTTGACTATGTTCTGGACGGCATTGCGCATTGTGATAACTGACCCGGCTATAGCTCCTGACTGGTTGCTTGTGCGACCGTCTTTGATAGTGATCTTCTCTCCCCAGATGATAAACTCGCCGTCGCCGAGGCCCATCAGCGGAATAGCGTCACTGATTAGCGCCATGCGCTCGCTGCCCTTGCACTTGTACGCCAGGCGAATTACCTGGGGATTGACGTGAATGTAATCGGCGATGAGGTCTACAGTCACATCATCGCGCAGCAGGCCCCAGCCGACGACTCCCGGATCGCGGTGATGTAACTGGTCAAGCGCGTTGAAGAAATGGGTTATATGTCGCGCTCCGATGGCAGCAGCCTGTTCGAGCACTTCAAAAGGGGCGCGGGAGTGGCCCACCGAGATTACAAAACCGCGCTCACGCAACTGTTTCACTAAATCCAGGCCGCCCGGCAATTCCGGCGCAAGCGTCATTAAGCGCGCGCGCAGTGCCGGGTTCGATTCAAGTTCGGTGAAGACAGAGATAGCATCTTGCGAAGAGAACTGGCGGAACCGATCGGGCTGCAATGCGCCGCAACGAGCTTTGTTGACGAAGGGCCCCTCAAAATGCACGCCCACTATCCGCGCGGCAGCCTGGTTCGTAAGCTCGGCGTGGCGCACATAGTTGTCGATGCGGCCAAGCGCGCGCCGGTACTCTGCGTCTGATGCGGGAACCAGTGTGGCGAGATAGCCGGTGACGCCTTCGGACAGAAGAAAGCGGCCCAGGCGCTCAAAGTCCTGCGCATCGGCCTCCATCAAATCTACGCCTACGGCTCCGTGAAAATGGATGTCGATAAAACCGGGGGCAAGGAAATTGCCGTTGAGCGAGATAGATCTGTCTGATGCGGGCAGAGGCGCTCTTTCTGGAATGATCTGATTAATCAGCCCATCGATGATAAGCAAACTGCCGGTCACTATTCGATCTGGCAGTATTAATTGCGCGTCTTGCAACAGTAATTTTTCCATTTGATCTCCTCAGAAAACAGTAGGCAGAAGGCAGGCGCTCCTTCTTCCAACTGCGCTGTTCTCATTGTTTCTGGGCGTCGTTATTGACGACATGAATAACTCCTCAGAAAACAGTAGGCAGAAGGCAGAAGGCAGGCGGGCAGGCTTCTTCCAACTGCGCTGTTCTCATTATTTCAGGGTGTCGCCTGAGGCCGTCTGAAAGACTCCTCAGAAAACAGTAGGCAGTAGGCAGAAGGCAGTAGGCAGGCGCTCCTTCTTCCAACTGCGCTGTTCTCATTGTTTCCGGGCGTTGTCGCCGACCGTCTGAAACTCCTTAGAAACCGTCTGAAACTCCTTAGAAAATGTACAGTAAGGCGGTTAGGTTGCTGATAGTCGCACACTATCAGCAACCTGACAGGTTGCTGTACATCTTAGGTTGCTGATAGTCGTGCACTATCAGCAACCTGACAGGTTGCTGTACATCGCGCCCATTTTCGTCATTTCAGGGCGTCGTTATTGACGACATGAAAGACTCCTTAGAGAATGCCCTGGGAGCGCCTCTCACACGGCCTGCTTGATTGCGATATGGCGCAACATGGGCAGGCCATGTGAGAGGCGCTCCCAGCCGTTTCATCGTTAGTCTACCACCGGCGAAGCTCTCAACCAAGATGCGGGAATCTATTGCCTAGCTTTGACAATCCCGCTATCATATACTGTTTCTATTTCAAGAACTGAAGATCGATATAATGTTTGAAGCACTTTCTGACAAGCTGAAAAAAGTTCTCAAGGATCTGCGCGGCCAGGGCAAGCTTACGGCAGAGCATATCGAGGTCGCTATGCGCGAAATCCGAATAGCTCTGCTCGAAGCCGATGTCAATTACCGCGTCGTTAAAGACTTCATCGAGAAGATCAAAGTGAAAGCTCTCGGCCAGGAGGTGCTCGGCTCTCTCTCTCCCAGTCAGCAGATAGTCAAGATAGTCAATGAAGAGCTTATTGAGATGCTTGGCGGGACATCGAGCCGCCTGGTATTCACTCAGCGCATACCTAATATTGTAATGATGGTTGGGTTGCAGGGCTCAGGCAAGACTACTACTACAGGCAAGCTGGCGCGCTTTCTCAGCAAGGAGCAGGGGCGAAGGCCGTTGATGGTTTCAGCCGACGTTTACCGTCCTGCTGCCCGCGAGCAGTTGTCAATCATTGGCAGAGCGGTCAATCTGCCTGTCTTTGAAGCCACAGGGATTAATGATCCGCTGGAGATTTGCCGCCAGGCGCGCAAACATGCTCAACAGATCGGGTTTGATACGTTGCTCATCGACACTGCGGGACGCCTTCACATCGATGAAGAGCTGATGGTCGAACTTACTGAGATCAAGCGCGAGATGGTCCCATCAGAGATTCTCTTCATCGCCGATGCAATGACCGGCCAGGATGCGGTCAAAAGCGCCAGGGAATTTCACCAGCGAGTCGGCCTGACAGGGGTAATCCTGACGAAGATGGATGGCGACGCGCGGGGAGGCGCGGCGCTCTCTATCAAAGCGATTACCGGGCAGCCTATCAAGTTCATCGGGGTGGGAGAGAAGTACGACGCATTGGAGCCGTTCTATCCCGATCGTATCTCGTCGCGCATACTGGGAATGGGCGATGTCCTGAGCTTGATTGAAAAAGTTGAAGCAGAGATAGATGAGAAAGAGGCGCTCAAGCTGGAGAGGAAGCTGGCCGAGAACAGCTTCACTCTGGAAGACTACCGCGATCAGCTTCGCCAGATCAAACGGCTCGGCTCTTTTGACAAACTGCTCTCATTTTTGCCTGAACAGTTGTTTGGAGGCATGAATCTGAGAATATCGCCTGAGCAGATGCAGGAAGCGGAGCACAAGCTCAAACGTGTTGAGGCGATGATCAATTCAATGACTCCGCAGGAGCGCACGAACCATAAGATCCTTAATGGCAGCCGCCGCAAGCGTATTGCTGGAGGCAGCGGCACTACGGTGCAGGAAGTTAATACCATGATCGAAGAGTACGAGATGATGATGAAGATGATGCAATCGATTACTCGCGGGATTGGGTTGCCCGACTTCCTGGGCAAACGACTGCCCGGCAGCGGCGGCGGAGGAAGCAAACGCAAGAAGAAAGCGAAGAAGAAAAAAAGGCGCTGAATTGCAAACAACCTGGATATATTCTATTGTTATGAAATAAAATCTCAAAAGGTTTACGGAGGTAATGATTTGCTAGCTATCAGATTGACTCGAATGGGGGCTAAGAAAAAGCCCTACTATCGCATAGTGGTGACCGAGAAGGGATTTAAGCGGGATGGCCGTTTCATCGAGGTTTTAGGGCATTATGACCCGTGCCGTCAGCCAGCCGAAGTTAAGCTCAACAGAGAGCGTATAGATTACTGGATTGAGCGCGGGGCGCAACCGACCGATACCGTGCGCAGCCTTCTGAAGAGACAAGCGGCGTAAGCTTAACTGACGGCGACTGCACCAATCCAGAAACTATCCGGTCTCCCCGAAGCGCGTCTCACGCTCTCATCTTCACAAGTTCAAACAGGGAGGCACCTTATGAAGGAACTGATAGAGACCATAGCTAAGGCATTGGTGGATTATCCGGGCGAGGTAGAAGTCAAAGAGGTAGAGGGGGAGGCAACAACTGTTCTGGAATTGCGTGTTGCTCCATCAGACCTGGGCAAGATTATTGGCAAACAGGGGCGCACAGCGCGATCCATCCGAACTATTCTTACTGCTGCGGGGATGAAGGTTAAAAAGCGCTTTGTGCTGGAAATTCTTGAATAAGTGAAAGAGCTTGGCCGAGCCAACGACAAGCAGGGCGATTTGATTGCGATTGCACACGTTCTCAGAACGCAAGGTAATCGCGGCGAAGTGTCAGCCGAAATGTTGACCGATTTTCCCGATCGCTTTGCCCGCCTGCAACTGGTTCAGGCCAGATGCCAAGATGGCGCTTACAGAGAATTGATGTTAGAGGGTTATCGCTTTCATAAGGGGCGGATAGTCCTGAAATTTGAAGGCATTGACAATATATCGGCGGCAGAAGAATTGATCGGATGCGATATTGTCATATCTGAGCAAGAACTGGTAGAACTGCCGCCCGATACTTTCTTCGATTTCGACCTGATCGATTGCCAGGTCGTGACTACTGATGAGACGGTGATCGGAAAGGTAACCGGTTTGCAGCGCATTGGCGGTTCCGGGCTGCTTGCAGTGCAGGATGGATCGGGACGTGAGCGGCTTATCCCTTTTGCAGAAGAGATCTGCGTGGAGATCGACATTAAAGCTAAGTTGATTCGTATTGCCCCCCCGGAAGGTCTGCTGGAATTATAGGCTGGGCATCGGCAACCTTTCGGCAAAAAATTGCCAATGGTTGGACAGAGTGAAAATGGACGCTCCATTCGATAACAATCTTCTCAGAAAGTGTACAGCAACCTGTCAGGTTGCTGATGGCGCGCATTGTCAGCAACCTGACCGCCTTGCTGTACATCAGCGATTTTTATGCGGTTTGACATCCTGACCATCTTTCCCGAATTCTTTCGCGGCCCCTTTGATTATGGCATTATCAAACGGGCAATCAAGAATCAGATTGTGGATGTAAGGATCCACGATCTTCGCTCGTTTACCTATGATAAGCACCAGATCGTTGATGATCGCCCGTTCGGCGGCGGCGAAGGAATGGTACTCAAGCCTGAACCGATCTTCCGTGCAGTCGAAGCGGTAACGGCTGAAGCGCGCAGCGAGCCAGTCTCAATAGTCCTGCTCTCTCCCCAGGGCCGCATCTTCAATCAACGTGAAGCCGAACGCTTGGCTGCATTTGAACAAGTTGTCCTGATCTGCGGCCGCTACGAAGGCGTAGACGAGCGCGTGGTTGAGAATCTGATAACTGATGAAATCTCCATCGGCGATTTTATTTTAACCGGCGGAGAGGTCCCAGCCATAGTGATTGTCGATGCCGTCACCCGATTGTTGCCCAAATCACTCGGATGCGAGGTCTCGTCAACCAATGAATCTTTCTCAGGAGGGATTCTCGATCATCCTCAGTATACTCGTCCCGCCGTTTATCGCGGGATGGCTGTGCCTGAGATCCTGCTCAGCGGGAATCACGCCGAGATTGCCAGATGGAGGCGGCGCAAGGCGCTAGAAAAGACTTTGCAGAAACGCCCGGATCTGCTATCATTGGCGACTTTAAGCGATTGGGATCGACAGATCCTGGAGCAGATCAAAAAAGCGCAGCTAAAGTAGCGAGCCAACCGGCTCGCGCTGGTTATCAAATGCTTAATGAACAGGAGGTGAGAGAGATGAACCGGCTAGATCCTATTGAAAAGAATCAGCTCCGCAGCAATATTCCCGATTTTAAGCCAGGCGATACCGTGCGCGTCCATGTGCGCATTAAAGAAGCAGATAATAAAGAGCGATTGCAGGCATTTGAAGGAGTAGTAATAGCCATGAGAGGCAGTGGCCCGCGCGCTACATTCACCGTGCGCAAGACATCTTTTGGCATCGGTGTTGAGCGCATCTTCCCTCTGCATGCCACAATCATTGACCACATAGACGTAGTCAGGCGCGGGCGAGTGCGGCGCGCCAAGCTCTATTACTTGCGCAATTTGCGAGGCAAGGCTGCTCGCATCCGCGAAAAAGATACTCGCACGCAACAGACCCCATCCAATACTCAAAATCAGTAGCAGGCATAAAGAGAAAGAGAATTTCCTTATAGAGAGAGGCGAAGCCTCGCGGCGAGAAAATAGCCCGGCCACTGCCCGTGGTGGCCGGGCAGATGCGGCATTACATCTGCGCCCTGAAAGGGCGATAGAAAACACGGACTATAAGTGGGAAGATCTCCTTATCTATAGTTTTTCGATTAACGCACTGTGGCGCGCTTGAAGCGATTCTGAGACCCAATTGCCTTGAGTGCGCCCGGCAAGCGAAGTTGGCCGCAGCCTTTTCCGTTCCAGGCCGAACCCGCCGCCAACGCGAGATATAGGTTTTAAGAAAAATCCTTCTTCAGTTCGGGCGCCAAGCGCCCTCAAAACAATCTTATTTTTGACCTCAAAACAATCTTATTTTTGAATTGTTTTGAGGGCGCTTGGCGCCCGAACCTACTGCAATCTTTTTCTTAAAGTCTATAGTTATAGCCCCCGGCTAAAGTTGTCCTTATCAACCTCCGATGAAGATCCGATAAAAGGATATTGACAGAACATTTTGGGGAGCGCCCGTTTATGACTGAGAAAATACTGGTCGTCGATGATGAGGTTAATATTAGAAATCTGCTGGCACAGAAACTAACCGATTATGGCTATGAAGCAGATACGGCAAAAGATGGGTTCGATGCCCTGCGCCTGATTCATCAAAACGGCTACAATCTGGTCCTGTCAGATGTGAACATGCCGGCGCTTAACGGGATACAGATGCTTGAATATCTCAAGCGCCTCAATCCTGATCTGCCTGTAGTCATGCTCTCAGCAGTGAAAGATATTGGCACGGTGAGGGAAGCGGTCAGAGAAGGCGCTTATGACTACTTGCTCAAGCCATTTGATTTTGATGAGCTGCTGAGGACCATCAAAAGGGGATTGGAACGAGCAAAGCTGATCCAGGAGAATAAAGAATATCAGCGCAAGCTTGAGCAGAGAATCTCCGAGCAGAACGAGCAGTTGGCTCATCTCTATGTAGAGACGGTATCAGCCCTGGTCAGCGCCCTCGATTCCAGAGAGCATGAGACGGCTAACCATTCGCTGCGAGTCACACTCTATACTTTAGCCCTGGCCGAGCGATTGAATGTGCCCGGCAAGGACCTGCCCGGTATCATCAAAGGGGCGCTACTGCATGACGTGGGCAAGATCGGGGTGCCGGATCAGATACTGCTTAAACCGGGGAAGCTCACGCCGGAGGAGTGGATCGAGATGCGCAAGCATCCGCAGATCGGCTACGATATACTCAAGCGGATCAAATTCCTCGAACCCGCCGTCGAGATTGTCTATTGCCATCAAGAGAAGTTCGATGGAACCGGCTATCCGCGCGGCTTGCGCAGCGAAGAGATCCCTCTGGGAGCGAGAATCTTTGCCGTAGCCGATACCCTTGATGCGATGACAAGCGATAGAGTCTATCGCAAAGCGCTTCCCTATGAGACCGCCCGCCAGGAGATCATCAGGTGTTCAGGGACCCAGTTTGACCCTAAAGTTGCCGAAGCTTTCCTCGCAATTCCGCCGGAGAAATGGACCGAGTTGAAACAGTTATCTGAAGGCTCCGATGCGCTCGATTGGCATAAATTCTTCTGATCAGGCTGCTTGTGATGTAATAGCTGAATTGACCGAATTGAGCAGTTCATCGAGCGCGAACGGTTTGGGAATAAACTTGTTGCCTGTCTTCTGGATGAACTCCCTTGTTTCATTATTGACCGTATCGCCTGTCATGAAGATCATTCTTCTGGCCAACTTCTCGTCTGCCTGGCGAACTCTTTCGTAGAGCATATCGCCGGTCAGTTCAGGCATCTTGATATCGGTCAGGATCAGATCGTATTTGCCGTAATCGAGAAGCTCCAGCGCCGCTTTGCCGCTATTAGCCGTGACTACTTTGTGCCCCCTCTGCTCCAGCACACCTCTTACGATCTCGGCTATGAACTCCTCATCATCGACGACCAGGATCTGCTTGGATGGGATCTCCGTTTCTTCAACTACAGGTCGAACCTCTTCTTGCTCCTGCGCCTGAGTAATGATCGGCAGCTCGATGAAGAAAGTAGTGCCTTCGCCAGCTCTGCTCCTGGGGTAAATCTTGCCCCCATGCTCTTGCACTATACCGTAGCATATAGACAATCCCAGTCCGGTCCCCTTTCCCACCGTTTTGGTGGTGAAGAACGGATCGAATATCTTATTGAGGTTCTCCGGAGGAATGCCGGGGCCATCGTCTTCTATTGTGATTACAATCTGATCTCGATTGCGCTGGCTCTTTATCTTCATGTGCCCGCGACCGTGAGATTCAAGCATTGCTTGCTCGGCGTTAATAATGATGTTGAGGAAGACCTGCTGAAGCTGCGGCCCATCGCACAGGGTTTGGGGCAACTCTTCCAGGTCCATCTCCACCGTGATCGAATGGACGCGCATTTCGTAGGCGCGCAGCTCTACTGTGCGTTCAAGAATAGAATTAATGTCGTTCAAATTCTTCTCCGGTTTGTACTGTCGCGCGAAGGTGAGGAGGTTCTGCACAATCCTTCTTGCGCGTTTCGATTCATTGACCACAATGTCCAGGTGCTTTCTCGTCTCGGCGCGTATCAAACTGTCGCTCTGCACCAGTTCCGAATAACCGATAACAGATGTGAGCGGATTATTGAGTTCGTGAGCCACACCTGAAACCAGTTGCCCTACGGCGGACATCTTCTCCGATTGCACCAACTGCTCTCGCAGACGTTTCTGTTCGGTTATATCTTTCAATATGAAGACGGCCCCCTGCAGTTGCCCGTGCTCGTTAATCAGCGGGTCGGCAGTGAGCATGAATGAGCCGTTATATCTATCTAACTCTTCGAGGCACTTCTCGCCTGTTTCGATGACTCGCTTTACTCGGCACAGTCCTTCATCGCAGGTGATGGAAAGCTCGCAGCAGGTGCGCCTCAACAGGTCTTCAACACCTAATGACTTCTCCAGCGCCAGACCGGCATCATTTATCCGATTGAGCCTGCGCTCGCAGTCGAAGATGAGGATGGCATCAGACATAGCATTGAAAGTGGATTCCCACTCGACCTTAGCGTGCGAAACCTGATCATAAAGAGACGACAGCTCTGCCAGGTGCTTATTAGAACTCTCTACCTTGTCCAGGTAGACTTTGTAAGTGAAATAGACGATGAAAAAGACCGGAGCAATAACGACAATATAGATAGGATTGACGAACTTAACCAGGTAGCATACAACTCCGGCAGCAATGGCGCCCGCCAGGTAGCTTATTGATGTCCAGAGAAAACTCTCGCGCCAGGTCTTGATCAGATTCAACTGCCTGCGTACAGCTATTACAGCCGCAATTAAAAATGAGTTTGTGAGGTAGTGCAGCAGCGCCAGGACCGCTAGCGGAAGAATCAACTGAGCAGCTTGGATATCACGAGAGATGCTCCCCAGCACGTCAGGAAAGAAATAGTCGGCAATTGATGAAGAGACAAAGACCGAGAGCGCCATCGCCGCGACGTTGTAAGCGCGGGTCATGAGCTTCTTGGTAAGCTTGATTGATTGTATACCGGCATCAACCCCTGAGATGATCACTGCCGGATGGATACCAAACAGAAGGGCGCTAATGAAGACCAGCGTATCAGAAACACTAACCGACGCCTTGACGCCGGGGATTCGCACCGTCCCAAAATAGGAAAAGCCGAGGGTGACCAGGATCAGAGGAAGCCAGCCACTATTTCTTATCAGATCGGTGGAGTAGAGGTCGTAGCTGGAGTGTATGAGGAGCCCCAACCCTATAATGGTCACGCTCCACATTAAGACCTTCAGTTTTGTCTCTGTCTCTCTCATCATCCTCAATCGCTCTTAACTGAACCCTCTGGCATAGAGCGGGCGCACACTCATAAAGCAACCACAATGCCACTCCATCAGAAAGTCAACCCTTTTATTTAGTGTGTGTTACGGATTAGCGCGGGCCAATGCTGGGGGCCTGAAACAGGCCATTCTGACCGAATTTAATCCGCCGCAAGATGCGCCGATTTATCTGTGCCTATCTCCCTTATTCCAATTTAGTAGGCGGTAAGCAGTTTTATTTTACGCATTACGCATCATGCACTACGCGCGATGAAGGAATAGCTAAGTCTCCTCATCCGATCTACCGATAGAATAGCTGGTAGAATCTACATATTTAAACGTTCGACGTCGCCCGTCCATGTCTGTGACTCAGAAGGTGCCCCGACGTAGGACGTAAAATGTCAGACGCCTATGCCAGACAGCCTAACACTCAGCGACTTTCCTCCGGCAGCGCGCCTGGCCGATATTTTCCCGGCTACTGCTCAAAACTTGCTGGATTATACAGGCGCTGAGAGGTGCTGTATCTGTTATCTCAACGAAGAGGCTGATGAGCTGGAATGGCTCATTCTGGAGAGTAAATGTCCACCGCTGGTGAAGGCAGGGCACCGCATTCCGGTCGAGCAGTCTGCCATTGCTGGAATCATCCGCACTCGCCAGATAGCAGTATTCGAGGACTTCACCCGCGACACCAGCCCTGATCTTTCATGGCTGGCGGCTGAAGGTTACAAATCGGCCTGTATTCTTCCACTGGTGTGGAAAGGACAGGCAATAGCGGCGCTCTCTCTGTGGGGAATTAAACCATCGCTGTTTAGCATTGATCTGGCGCATAGCGTCACCAATCTAGCGTCCTATCTAGCAGCCTATGTCAGCGTGGAGCTTGAGATCAAGTCCGACCGAGAAGAGATAAAGAGGCTTCTTCTGGTAAATCAACTGGGGCAGGAGATCCGGTCATCTCTTGACCCACAATCGGTCATGCGGCTGGCAGCAAACGGCATCGGCCCGCTGATGAAAGCAAGCCGATGCGTCATAGCTCTGTGCAACCTTGCCACAGGCGAGGCGTTTCCATCAGCCGAGTGGTGCTCTCTCGGTGTGCCTTCGCTCACCGATCAACCTATACCTATTTCCGGTAGCCCTTTCTTATTAGACCTTATTAACCAACGCACCACGCAGATTGCCGTTGATATAGAGCAGGAGCCCAGACTGGCGACTAAACTGGATACTCTCAGGGCCTATGCTGTACGCTCGATTTTAACTACGCCACTAATTGTCGATGGGCAGGTAATCGGGCTGGTCAGTTTGAATCAGTGCGACCGGGTGCGTCGGTGGACTCTCAAGGATATCAGTCTTGCCGAAGAAGTAGCAGCTCAGCTTGCAGTGGCTATCGGCCAGGCGCGGATGTACGAAGCAGCGCAGCGCCGTGCTGAGCGCGAAGCAATAGCTAATCGTATCACCACCAAGATACGAGACTCGCTCGATCTGGATCAGATTGAGCGTTCTGCTGTGACAGAGCTGGGCACATACTTCGGAGTAGACTCCTGTAAGATACTTGAGCCCGGCAGCGACGAAGCACGCCTGAAGACAATCGCTGCATACTATAGGCACGAAAATGAGCTGCGAATGGATGAGCTAGACACTTCTCCATTTCGCCATTTGGTGGATGAACTGCTGCGCGGCGGCCATGTAATAGTTAATGACCTGGCTGAGGACGAACGCACGTTGGACATCTACCAGGATGTATTCCGCCCGCTCCGTTTGCGCTCATGCTTGATTGTGCCAATACGGCAATCAGACAAGCTGCTTGGGGCCATGACATTCACCATGAGCGACATACCCAGGCAGTGGACTCAGGATGAAGTTATGCTTGCCCGCTCGGTCGCAGATCAGTTGGCTATAGCTATCTGCCAGGCAAGGCTCTATTCCGAGACTCGCGAAGCGCTTGCCAGAGAATCCAGCCTGCGCGAGCAACTGCTCCAGTCGGAAAAGATGTCGGCTATTGGCCAGCTTGTCTCAGGCGTTGCACACGAGTTGAACAATCCTCTCACCAGCGTAGTCGGCTTTTCAGAATTGATACTGTCGGAGACATCGCTCCCCCCTATGGTCAAGCACTTTGCAGAGAATATTGCTCAGCAAGGAGCGCGCGCCGCCAAGATAGTTCAAAACTTATTGACGTTTGCGCGCAAACGCAAAACGCAAAAAGCGCTAACCAACATAAACGAGCTGGTGGAGAAGACCCTGGAGTTGAGGTCTTATGAACATAAGGTCAATAATATCGAGGTGATCACTGAGCTTAGCCCGACGCTGCCTTACGTGCTGTGCGATCCCAGCCAGATTCAGCAAGTGTTGCTCAATCTTATTATCAACGCAGAACAGGCTATGCTGGAGGCAAACAATAGAGGCTGCCTTACTATCAGCAGCATGAGTGTCAATGGTAAAGTGAGAGTCTCAGTTATCGATGATGGACCGGGAATACCCCCAGAAGTGCTGCCGAGAATCTTTGACCCATTCTATACTACTAAAGAAGTTGGCAAAGGAACTGGACTGGGCCTTTCTATTTGCTATGGCATACTGACCGAGCATGGCGGCAATATATGGGCAGAGAGCGGACGCGGAGGGGTGCTGATATTGGAGTTACCTGTGGAGGCAAAAGAGGCTGATGTAAAACCCTTGTCGCAACAGCTACCCAGGCCGCGAGTGAGCGGGAAGAGGATACTCGTCGTAGATGACGAGCCTTCAGTCACAAGAGTCATCAGAGTGATGCTTGAGGCCGATGGACATAGCGTAGATGAAGTCGAAACGGTAGACTCTGCTATAGAACGGTTGCACAACCACAGCTACGATCTTGTTATTTCAGACGTGAAGATGCCAGGCAAGAGCGGAAAAGAGCTGTATCGATATATCAAACAGCGACCGCAGTTCACCTCAAAGATACTGTTCATGACAGGAGATACTGCAAGCAACAGCACAGGCGAATTTCTGGCAGATTCTGGAGTGCACTATATCCCCAAGCCATTTTCATCAGAGCAATTGCGCCACAGCATTTGCCAGGTGTTCCTATAAAAATGTACAGCGACCTGTTAGGTTGCTGCCTGTCGCGCACTATCAGCAAGCCGGTCAGCAACCTAACAGGTTGCTGTAGATGGCGAGAAGAACAACAAAGCGGTCAGGTTACCGGCAGGCGCGCACTATCAGCAAGCCGGTCAGCAACCTAACAGGTTGCTGTAGATGGCGAGAAGAACAACAAAGCGGTCAGGTTACCGGCAGGCGCGCACTATCAGCAAGCTGGTCAGCAACCTAACAGGTTGCTGTACATGAGGCGATTGCTGAGTTAACTGACATAATCAATTCATCTCCTGAGAATGGTTTCGGGACATAATGGCTCCCCGTGCGCTTGATGAACTCCCAGGTATCTTTATTAACTGTATCGCCCGTCATGAAGACTATCCTGCTTGCCATCTGCTCATCTCTGGCCCGAATCTCGCTGTAGAGGGCATCCCCTGTAATCTCAGGCATCTTTATATCGGTGAGGATCAGATCAAATGGTCTGTCCCCGAGAAGCTCAAGCGCCGCCTTGCCGCTATTGGCGGTAATTACTTTGTGTCCGTCCCTCTCCAGAAGCGCTTGCACAAGCTTAGCAATCATCTCTTCATCATCAACTACTAATATGTTTTTGGGTGCCATGTAATACTCCTTCAAGAACGTTCTATGTTCTAAGTTCTACGTTCGACGTTACAAGCAAAAACATAGAACGTAGAACATAGAACGTAGAACGTTTTACCACCCTTCAAGCATAAGGTCTTCAGTGGAAGCCATGCTTGAGGTGTTATCACCATTCGTCAGCACTGCCTGTCCTACTGCTACTGTAGATGACAGACTGGATAGAACACTGTCTGACAGGAGCACTCCATCGCCAAGCAGCAATCCATCTGTTAGCAGCACTCCATCCGTTAGCAGCACCCCTTGAACAACCAGTGTTCCACTCGCCAGTACTGTCCCATCCGACAGCAACACTCCATCGCCGAGCAACACTCCATCGCCGAGCAACACTCCATCGCCGAGCAACACTCCATCCGTTAGCAACACTCCATCGCCGAGCAGCACTCCTGTGCCGTAGATCCCCTGATACTTGGTTATCAGGTTCACTCCGGTAATGAAGTTCCACTTCTGAATTATTCCTCCACTCCAACTGAAGCTTGCTCCTGCTATCGTCGTCGTCTGAGTGGGAGCCGAGCCGGTCAGAAGAGATGCTCCCACTGACAGGTTTGACAGATCCTGGCGTATTAGCCCTGCCAGGCGGACTGCTCCTTCTACATTGAGCAGGCCGGCACCTTGCTCAAGAGTGTTGAATCCTTTGAGCGGTTGAGCAGTGTATTCGAGCACAGCTTTGACCAGGTTGGCGCTCAGCGCCGGATTTCTTTGTAAGATCAGAGCGGCTGCTCCTGCCACTGCTGGCGTAGCCATTGATGTTCCGCTCAGATACATCACCTTATGATGAATGTTGGGATTTGTGCTTGCATCCAGCGAAGGATTGTTTGTCACCAGATAATTGCTGGGAGCTTCTCCCCCGATCAGCTTATTGCCGGGAGCAATTAGATCCGGCTTAATCAAATTATCATAGTGCTTAACTCCAAGAGCGTCGGTGTAATAACCTCTTGTCGGCCCGCGAGAGCTATAGCTTGTCACTACATCATCCGTGCGCGAGTTTGTGCCAAAAGTATTAGCCGCTCCAACGGTGATAGCAGAGGGCTCAATTCCAGGAGACTTGATCCCCCCGTAGACTTTGTTTCCATTGGCGTCTTTGCCTGAATTTCCTGCTGATACACAGACAACTATTCCAGCATTGAACGCTCGGCGAACCGCCTGGCAAAGAGGATCATTTACATAAGAATCAACTGCTGTGGTGCCAAGGCTGATGTTAATTATTCTTATATTGTAAGTTGATTTATTGGTGATGCACCAGTCAATGCCAGCAATGGCATTAGAACTTGAGCCCTGGCCCTGAGAGTTGAGCACGCGGACGTTGATGATATTGGCCATAGGGGCTATGCCGGTGTATGCCCCCTGAGCCAAATGAGCACTCCCTGCAGCCATTGTGGCTACGTGAGTGCCGTGGCCGTAAGGGTCATCAGTCCTTCCTTCGCCAGTAAAATCGATGCCGGCTATTACTCTGGTCGTGTCATCTTGCCCGCGGGCAAAAGCATGATTGGAGGAATAGATCCCGGAATCAAGCACGGCAATGCCTATACCTGAGCCATTTATCGCACCGGTAGAGGCGGTGCCGTAATTCCTCACCTGATCTGCTCCGGTTGTAATCTCAAGATGGCCTGTCGATTTAGTTGGTCTATCAAAAGATATGTACTTAACATCAAGGCGAGAGGCCAACAGGGCAACCACAGAAGCAGGGAGGCGCACCCCGATAGCGCGGACATTGCTATATATCCTGTGGGTAAAACCACCCGAGAGTCCGACAGTTAACAAGAGGCTGCTGGATGGCGCCGCTGGAGTTTGAATGATTACTGGAACGAGTCCTCCAGAAGTATTCTTCAATATATCTTGCAAATCGTCCGAAATCTTGGGCCCTGCTCCATAAGCTAGAACCTTGGATTCGAGCTGCTGCCCGAATGGAACTCCTGAAATAGCCAGGAGCAGTATAAGAGCTACTATCAATGGCCTTACTATCGCCTTTGTGCATTTCATAATAATTGCCTTTCTCTGTGTCGAATTTCTGCGCCTCATAAATTCTTCTTCTTCTCTACACCCTATAATCCCAAAGGAGTTGGGGGCCGCTAGATCCATTATCGCTTGGTTGGATAATAAGGGCTCGCAGTTGTGATAAGCGTCAACCCTGCGATGGGTACATCATCATTGCTTACCAACAACTTGATACTGTTTGTCACCGCATTTGAAGAGATAGAGATGGGATCAACAACCGAATTGCCCCAAATCTGATATCCTCTGGCGGAGAAGACTACGCCTCCGCTTGGGTGGCCTGTAGAATCAATAATCCCATCCACGTAAAAGCTGCCGGCTCTGACCCCTGTCATAATTGGTTGTTGCATCACTAACAAGCGATTGCCTATAGTCTGCAAGCTGTATGTTCTGACATAGCTATCGGTAAGGACGAAACCATTAGGCCACAGACTGCCATCAGTGAGAACGAATCCATCGGTGAGGACAAAGCCGTCGGTAAGGACGAACCCATCAGTGAGAACGAATCCATCGGTGAGGACAAAGCCGTCAGTGAGGACGAATCCATCGGTAAGAACAAACCCGTTATTGAACACAGCATGTTCAAGCACATTGCCGTATTGATCAGTCAGATTGAGTTTAAGATCCTGATTGAGCCTGCTCAGAGTCACTCCTGATTTAAGCAAAGACTCGCCCGCTTTGGCTGTGTTGGCATCCGGGCGAATATTCTGCGCCAGGCGAACGGCAGAATAAGCATTAACGAGTCCTGCTCCTTGTGTGAGCAACCTCTCAATAGGGTCAACGGAGGATAGCGATGGCAGTTGCTGCGCCGTCATCATCAATATAGCTTTGACCATTCTTGGCGTCAGGCTTGGATTTGCCTGTAGTATCAGCGCTACTGTCCCTGAAACAACAGGAGCGGCAAAAGAGGTCCCCGTAAGCTGGCAGTACATTTTGGGCGTCGCCCGCCTGGATGAGGGGGGCACCACCGCATTGGGCAGCACTCTATCAGTCAAAGTGGCTGCGTTCCTGGTCGCAGCGGCAATTATCTTTGTTCCCGGAGCAACCAGATCAGGTTTAACTATCCCATCAATCAGCGTCGGGCCGCGCGAGCTGTAGGAGGCTATTTGCAGATCAGACCGGCACAACGGATTGGGAGCCGGGTCAAGAGTAGGGGCCGTCTGGCTGTCCGGCCATTCAAGCAGTGATTGATTGGGGTTCTTTGTCGCGCCAACTGTAATTACCTTGGGGTGGTTGGCTGGACTGACTATTCCCCCATAAACTGTCTGATAGATCGGCTTGCCTGAACTATCATAGCCAACTACTACATCACTGCGGCCATAGTTGCCGGCAGAGCAGATAACGACAATTCCGTTTGCCACGCACTTCTCTGCCATCTGACAGAGAGGATCTGTCTTATAGCTTTGCAGGACAGGGGCCCCAAGGCTCAGGTTTATAACTCTGATGTTGTATCTGGACTTGATCGAGATACAGTAATCCATAGCTTTGATTACTGAACTGATTGTCCCTACCCCATTGGAGTTAACGGCTTTGATAGAGATTAGATTTGCTTTTGGGGCAATGCCGGTGAAATCTCCGTAATTGCCTGGATACCACTTCTGTCCTTCTCTATCGACTTGACGAGACCCCCAGCCATTGCCTGCGACAATCCCTGCTACAGTGGTGCCGTGACCGTAATCATCATAGCTATGTCTGCCGTCAGTCCTCGACTGGATTGTGCCATTAATATCGCCGACGAAGTCTTTGAATATGACTATGCGCGAGGCGGGTCGCCCTGAAACATCTGAAATGCGAAGATCATCCTGATCGGCTCCACCAATGCCTGAATCAATGATTGCTACTCCAATGCCTGCGCCATCAACTGCTGGATAACTGCCGCCGTAGCTGCTTGCGCCAACCTGTCTGAGCTGGTCTACTCCAACCAGCTTGCAGGTTGCATCCAATGTGCTTCTGACCTCTCTGTCAGGCGTAATAAAGGCAACACTATCTTCCCAGAACATCTCCTCTATACGATTGATAGGCATCTCGACAAGCAGAGCATTGATGTTCTCGAATTTGTGCTTAACATTGCCACCGTGTCTTCGAACGACTTCGTCACCAGCATCTGTTAACTGGGTATTGGCTTGCACTATGACATTCTTAATTTGACCGTTCCCTCGATTGCTATCAATTAACGAGAGCAGATCCGGAGGCAGCTTCTTTGATCTCGGATCACTACCGGTAGATGTTGCGTTTGATTGGCTGCCCGGATTTTCACTGTAACCGCTAGGTTGGTAGTAAGCTACTACTTGACGCCCAGTAGCATTACCTTCTACTCGAATAAGCGGAGAGGTGACTACAGCCAGCAATATGACGACAGCGATGAGTTTAGTCGAATTGATTCCCATCGAAATCTCCTTATTGAGTTCGACTCTTCACAAGATCTCATCGCCGAAGCTGGAAAAGAACGGCACAGTTTGGAGGTGACGAGCTTCTGATATATCAGGTTTCCCACTTCGGCAGCCTCGCAGCCATTCCAGTTCCTGGAGTGAGGCTCGATGCTTTGCGTGCCAGCCTTTCGGTCTGGGTTGCTCTTATCGGTGAAGAACCAAGTTACTCTCATTAATAAATGACTCCCGATTTTACTCTCTTTTATCGAGACCCAGCATTCAGTTATGCCGAATCCGCCATTCACATATCAAATCCCGTGCCATGACTCTGATTAAATATTAACTACTGTAACAAACGGAGTTATCTCGCATTTTATTAACAACCTTAAATAGTAGTACTTCTTGCTCTGGACTTATTGACCGAGGTTAAGATATTGGCCTGGGAAAAATTAGGACAATGCAGATAAGAGCATGATGAGATTGAGAGGCCAGCAGTTCAGCATTAAAGTGCGCAAAATGTCTTGAGAATATTTCTCCACTTAAAAGTATCTCCATTGCGGAACGGGTTAGTTTATAGGTAAGTTGGATACCACCGACTTGCGGTCGCGTGGAGATTCAGTTTTAACCTGGCATATACTTTAACTTCTGGCATATACTTTAACTTGTTTTGAGGGCAAGAACTTCGGGCGTGCAACGCCCTCAAAACCGCCCGAACCTACCGCAATCTTTTCCTATAGTTCAATTTCAGCCTAGCAGAAACAATCATTCTTTCAGATACCACCGACTTGCGGTCGCAAATGAAAATAGGCAGCAAGTTCGGGCGCCAAGCGCCCTCAAAACAGTTTAAATTTAAAATTGCATCTAGATACCACCGACTTGCGGTCGCAAATGAAAATAGGCAGCAAGTTCGGGCGCCAAGCGCCCTCAAAACAGTTTAAATTTAAAATTGCATCTAGATACCACCGACTTGCGGTCGCAAATGAAAATAGGCAGCAAGTTCGGGCGCCAAGCGCCCTCAAAACAGTTTAAATTTAAAATTACATCTAGATACCACCGACTTGCGGTCGCGTGGAGATTCAGTTTTAACCTGGCATATACTTTAACTTCTGGCATACACTTTAACTTGTTTTGAGGGCAAGAACTTCGGGCGTGCAACGCCCTCAAAACCGCCCGAAGTTCACGGGCGCCCTCAAAACAATTCTAAAAAAACTTGTTTTGAGGGCACCCGGGTGCCCGAAGTATTTGCACCCGAACCGGAAAATGTTTTTCTTAAGAACCATAGTTCACTTCGAGGTGGATTCCAAATGAGAGCAGTAGTTATCAGTAAGCCGGGCCGGGCCGCAGTTGCCGAAATTACACCTCCGCAGACCACTGCGCCAACGGATGTCCTCATTCGCACTCTTGCTGTGGGTATTTGCGGATCAGATGTAGGGATATTTCGCGGCAAGAGTCCGTTTGTGACATATCCGCGCATTCCCGGGCACGAATTGGCGGGCGAAGTCGTTGCCGTTGGCCGCGATGTCACACATATCGCTCCAGGGGCCCGTGTGGTTGTCGATCCCGTGATTAGCTGCGGCTCTTGTTATGCCTGTCGAGTAGGGAGGGCGAACTGCTGCGCAAATCTGAGGGTCGTCGGCGTCCACGTAGATGGCGGTATGGCTGAATATCTGGCAGTTAACCGGAAGCAGGTTTATCCGGTCTCCAACTCTCTGCCGCCACATTTAGCTGTAATGTGTGAGCCGATGAGTATAGGTTTGCAAGCTTGTGTTCGTGGCCGCATTTGTGAAGACGATAAACTGGTTATTATTGGAGCGGGATCTATCGGCCTGATGGTGCTGCTTGCGGCAAAAGCGAAGGGAGCGCAGGTGCTGATCTCAGATATAGTACCCTATCGCCTGCAACTGGCAGAGGAGTTCGGCGCTGATAGAACAGTCAATAGCCAGCAGTCGGATCTGTTCGCTGCTGTCAGCAGATTCACTGATGGAGAAGGGGCAAGCGTAGTTATTGAAGCAGTGGGGGCCCCCAGCACGATTTCTCAAGCGTTCAGCCTGGCCTGCGCCGCCGGCCGGGTTGTCATCTTAGGCATTACCAATCAATCGATTGAATTTCCCTTGCAGAAGATAATAGGCAGAGAGCTGGACGTATACGGCTCGCGCGTCAATAATGGACTTTTCCCCCAGGCGATAGAGATGGTAGAGAGGCATCAATCTCTGCTCGCCAAGCTGGTTAACGAGATAGTTGATTTTCATTCACTAGATGATGCCACCAGGATCTTTCTCGACCGCCCTGGGGAAGCAGGAAAATTAGTAGTGACGACTTGTTACCGATAACAGAATCGAGTACAATGCTGCCCGTCTTGGGCGTGCAACCCGGACTTAATACGTTCTATGTTCTACGTTCGATGTTCCACATAATGCGTGATGCGTAAGATACAAATAATCTGTAATCCGCAATCGTAGAACGTAGAACGTCAAACCTAGAACGACTCTGGCGCCCCAAGCCGGAACTTTGGGAGTAGCTTCTAGCATAATCACGCTCATCGAGCGTTCTCAACAGGAGGAAAGTTGATGAATAATAGAATCAGTGTTTTTGCCACTTGCATACTGGCCTGGTGTTTGTGCAGCAACACACTGGCGCAAACTATTACTGGCCGCATCTCTGGTACGATCACCGACACTGCCGGCGCTGTGGTGCCGGGGGCAGCGGTGAAAGTAACCAATGAGGCCACTCAACTAACTCGCACTACCAATGCCGATCCAAATGGATTCTATGTTGTGACCAACCTGCCTGTAGGCGTGTACACAGTGACAGTTGAACAGCAGGGGTTCAAGAAGGCGACAAAGACCGGTTATACTCTTGTCGCTGATGGTCGCCTCACCGTCGATTTCACTCTGGAAACGGGCGCCATTACCGAGCTTATCGAGGTGACGGCTGCAGTCGGCGAAACGGTCAATTCCACTTCGGGCGAAGTGGCGCGCGTCATCGATACCGCCCAGGTACAGGAGCTGGCCCTCAATGGGCGCAACTACATGCAGTTGACCACTCTGATACCGGGCGCGCCGTTGCTCACTGATGATCAACTCGAGCTAATGACCAGCTTGAGCGTATCGCAGCCTATCAATGGCACTCGCGGCAATGCTAATTTGCTGACCGTTGACGGTGGCTTCAACCTGGATTCGGGCAGCAATGGAAGCCAGATCAACAATGTCGGCATAGATTTCATCCGTGAGGTCAGCATCAAGACTTCCAACTTCTCAGCCGAATACGGGCGCAACCAGGGGGCCTCGGTCAATGTGGTGACCAGGAGCGGCGAGAATCGTTTCCACGGCAGCCTGTTCGAGTTCGCGCGCAATGACAAACTCGATGCCAACAACTTCTTCAATAACTCGCGCGGCGTCCCTCGCCCTTCGCTGCGCTATAACAATTTCGGCGGCAGCATCGGGGGCCCCATTATCAAAGACCGGTTCTTCTTCTTCGCCGGCCTGGAGTGGAAGCTGATCCGCCGGTTCACGGCTGCGACGCTCAGGACGCTGCCGACCCGCGCTGAAAGAAACGGCGATTTCAGCGCGCGCAGTAATGTATTTCTCAAGGATCCGAGCAAGACGGGAACGTGCAATGCTACTACGCAAACAGCCTGCTTCCCTAATCCCAAGGTCATCCCTGCTAATTTGATCACTCCCGATGGCAGAGCGATAGCCGCAGTTTATACTGCTATGGAGCGCCTGGCCGCTTCTTATACCGATACTCCCACAGGCAACAACGCACTATTTCAGCAAGCCAATCCTTTCGATTTCCGGCAAGAGATCGTGCGGCTTGACTATCGAATCAATGAGAAGCACAGCATCTATGGCCGGTACCTGCATGATGATTACAATCTGATCGATCCATTCGGGACCTTCATCAATTCTCAGTTGCCGACGATCCCGACCAACCGCGTTCGCCCCGGATACAGCTATCAGATCGGGTATATGTGGATGATCACGCCAACGCTTATTAATGAAGCAAAAGCCAACGCCTCCTGGAATGGTCAGCGAATCCCTCCGGTAGGCGAGAACTGGAAGCGCGAGACCTACGGCTTCACTTTCCAGCAGTTGTTCACCAATGGCGGGCGATTTGAAAACAGCATCCCCAATGTGTCGATCACCGGGTTTGCCAGTTGGAACGGGGCCTCGGCTTCGCTGCTTTCGCCCACAACCGATATTGCCGTAAGCGACAACCTGTCATGGATTCGGGGGCCCCATACGATCAAAACCGGCGCGCTTATTATTCGCAATCGAAAAGATCAGAATGGTCGCTCAGTCTATGCCGGTCAGATTAATTTCAGCGCCAGCGGCAACCCCAACACTACCGGCAACGCCTTCGCCGACGCGCTGCTTGGCAATTTCCGCACTTACACAGAGGCGCAGAGCGATCCCATCGGTTTCTTCCGCTTTACCCAGTTCGAAGCCTTTGCCATGGATAATTGGAGGGCCCACCGCCAGTTGAGCCTGGAATTCGGTTTGCGCTATCAATACGCCTTGCCGATATACACCCAGGCCAACAACATAGCCAACTTCGATCCGCGGCTCTACAATCCCGCCCAGGCGGTGACGGTCAGAACTAACGGCACGATTGATACCACCCGAGGCGGCAATCTCTTCAACGGCCTCATCCGCGCAGGCCAGGGGATTCCTGCCGACCAGTTGGCTCGCGTGCCCAACGGCAACGACCCGATCGTTTTGTCGGTCCCCGCCGGCGCGCCCCGAGGTCTGTATGATCCGCAACACCGATTCGCGCCGCGCTTCAGCTTCGCCTACGCTCCGTTTAACGATAGTAAGACTGCCATTCGCGGCGGCTTTGGCGTATTCTATGATCGACCTGAAGGCAATATCATCTTCTCTTCGGTGAATATGCCGCCTTATTCGGGTAGTTCTCAATTCGAGAACGGTAACCTGAGAGCGATTGCCAGCGGACAAGCGTCTGCGCTGGCGCCGTTCGGCGATATCTTCACAATCGATCCTAACTTGAGGATACCGTATACTATGAGCTACAGTCTGAGCGTGCAAAGAGAGTTGCCCCTGGGGATCTTCGGCGAAATCTCTTATGTTGGCAATTTAGGGAGACACTTGCTGCGCCAGCCGGACATCAATCAGCCAACATTTGAAGATCTGCTGGCCAACTCCAGGCTCCCATCTGCCCAGCGCGCTTCGACCAATGCGCTGCGACCTTTCAAGGGGTACTCGGCAATCAGGCAGAGAATTTCTGATTCTACATCCAACTATAATTCTTTGCAGGTCTACTTTGCCAAGCGCAAAGGGGCATTGACAATGACAGCAAGTTACACCTGGTCGAAAGTCCTGGCTGATACCAGCGGCAACGGAGACAATCCCGAAGACCCATTCAATCGAAGATTCAATTATGGTCCGACCAGTTTCGATCGTCGCCACATCTTCGTCACTACCTACACCTATCGTTTCCCGTTCTTCCGTAAACTGAGCGGCATCGGCGGCGCGGTGCTTTCCGGCTGGGAGATAAGCGGCATCACTCGCCTGCAGAGCGGGCAATACCTGACCCCAACAGGCAATACCTCCATTGGCGGTCGCCGCGCCGATTACGTTGGCGGCGAGGTCAAACTTTCGGGCGACGAGCGTAGCATAACCCGGTACTTCAATACCGCTGCTTTCCGAAGCGCGCCTGACGAACGGCGCGGAAATAGCGGGGTTGGAGTCATCGAGGGCCCGGGGCGATTCCTCTGGGATCTTTCGCTGCGCAAGAGGTTCAGAGTCACCGAGACCGTCAGGCTGCAATTCCAGGCTGACCTGTTCAATGCGTTTAATCAGGTTAACTTTAATAATCCCAATACCGACGCGAGCAGCTCAAGCTATGGCACAATCACAAGCGCGGCGCCAGGGCGCAATGCGCAGCTCGCGCTCAAGCTGAATTTCTAATAATAGAATTAGCCACAGGCGCCGCAGCGCCCGCAAAACGGTTTTATATTCAATCTGTTTTACGGGCGCTCAGCGCCCAAACCGACTGCAATCTTTTTCTCAATGTCTATAGTATTTGTTGCTCTGCCTTGCGGTCCCGTTTTGAAACGCCGACGCTTGGCAATAGATAAAATCTCCACTGCCTGTCTTTAGCCATATTGATTCCAATTCGCGCGCAGGCTATAACTCTGTCCGCCTCGCTGAGGGGTCCCTTCTCAAGCCATAGGGGCCCCTTGGGATCGGTAAGGTCAATATCATTAAGCTCTCTGGCGATGCTGAAGACGCGGCATAACTTGCCCGGCCCATTTGCCAGGAGATTAGCCGCCTCATTCCGGCCATTGGAACTGCTCAATCTGTCCAGTCCGCGCACGAGCACTGCGCCCGGCGTGCCTTCCGGCTCAGTCACAACGTTAAAGCAGTTGTACATTCCGTAGATGAAATAGACATAGCTGCGGCCTGGCGGGCCAAACATTGGATAGTTGCGCGCAGTGCGCCCACGAAAAGAGTGAGACGCAGGATCATCTGCTGTGTAGGCTTCAACCTCGACTATCCGTCCGCGCAAGATAGCTCCATCTTCAAGCCTGCGGCATAGCAGGCAGCCTAATAAATCTCGCGCAACCTCAAGCGTTGGCCGATTATAGAACTGAGCAGGCAATACAGGAGCAGACATAGAATCCTCGTTCTACATTCTACGTTCGAGTTCAACGTTCAATGTTTAACATAGAACGTAGAACGTCAATTCACTTGACAAAGCTTCAATGATAAGATTACTTTCTTTTCTTCATCGCCTGAAAAGCCCTTTCGGGCACGCATTTCCAGGCGATCAATGATCAGGGCCGCATCTTCGGCTCGCTCTATTATTCATCATGAGGTAAGTAAGCAATGAATCAGAACAACTCCCCGAAGAGGCGTGCGGGCAGCATTCTCAGTCGCCCAACAGTTAAGAGACTCTTACTCGACGCGCTCGGATCAACTTCATTCGCCTCTCTACTCTTTTATATATCGTTACATACATCAAACAGCAGAATCTCTCTGTTGTGCTTGATTGGCGGCACAGCCTTGCAGTCGATACTGGCGCTGCGCACCTGGACAACGCTCAGCAGAGAGCTTTCAGAAAAAGCCACGCTCAGCGCCAGCGATCTGTCGCGAGAAGAGTTTGACCGCAATCTGCATGTCGCTACTGCAGCTTCGATCATAGCCGCTCTTGCCATCGCCGTCATGTTTCTAGGGTTCACTCTCTAGGTGAGGATGGATTCAGGAACTTCGCCGAATGTTCTTGGACGTAGTTGAGGCTTTGCTTGATTCCTGAGGCTCATCCAGATAGCAGCGGATTGTTTCAATTAGCTCGTCAAAATTGGGCGGCTTGGTGAAGTAGGCGCTAATGCCCATCTCTTTACAGGCTCGGCGCGATTCCATGCCGGTATCTGCGGTCAGGATAATAACGGGAGTGGCGGTATCAAGCCGCCTGATCTCTCTGAGCACCTCAAGCCCTCCCAGGCCGGGCATGCTCAGATCAAGCAGCACAAGACTGGGCTTCTCTTGAGAGAAGATATTAAGAGCGTCATGCCCGTTGGCTACGATCGAAGGCTCGTAGCCAACCTGTTTGAGCAAAGTGCGGTAGAGAGCAAGTATTTCAACATCATCGTCTATAATCAGGATGCGTTTGCCTTGCTTCATAACTCATTTGCCTTGTCTTCTTAATCTCTCGACTTTTCTGATGCCGTCACAATTGTTTGGTATAGAGTATAGCAGATTTCTCTTGCGGCAAGAACAGCCGTTGGGCAAGCGCGAGATTTTTTTGCCAAGCGTTAGAAATTGGCCAGCCCAACTCTTGAATTAACAATTATTGCAAAGCAAAACAGGATCGACTAGAATCCCCAAATAATCAATTTGGAGAGGATAAACAGACAACTCAAATGTCCTTGCCTGACAGCAGACGTCTAGAGCTGCCGATACTTTTAGAGCTGAAGGCCACCGGCGGGCGAGATCAGTTGAGATTTCTTTACTCGCGGCTCGTTTCTTATTTCCCGCAATTGAGCAGAGAAGATCTGGCCGATGAGACAAGCGATGGGCGCAGCAAGTGGAAGCGGGCAGTGCAGCGCGCCGGTCGCGCGCTCTCAGATAAGGGCGAGCTGAAGCGCAGCGCCAGATACTGGGAGCTGACTGCCAAGGGGCGCCGCCGCGCCGAAGAGGAGACTCTGCGCCTGGCCGTCGCTCCTGCGGCAGAGATAGCGCAGAGCGCATCTCACGAGGAGGCGCAAAGAAAGCTGGTTGAAATCGGTCGAATGCTGGGCAAGTATTCAGAAGCGGAATTTCAACGTTATGATGTCGTCTGGCGCGATAGCCGTTCCGCGCCGCGCATCAGCCATGTCTTTGAAGTTCAAGTTAAAGGCAAGATTGAGAGCGCGCTCGCCAAGCTCAAGCATGCTTATGATACTCAACGGTCAAGGCCATTTCTCATCATCGCCGATGAGCGCAATTCCAGGCGCGCCAGGCGGTTCCTTACGCCTTATCTTTCGGGCTCGTTTCACGAGATCGGCCACGAAACAGTCGTGCTCGGCATAGGGGACCTTGACCGGCTCTACCATGCGCTCAAGTCGGTCGAGCCCCTGCTGGAAAAGATCTTTTAGCATGACCACTCCACTACGCAAACAATATCTGGAGATCAAGCGGCGCTACCCCGGCGCAATACTGCTCTTCCAGGTAGGCGACTTCTACGAGACGTTTGACGAAGATGCTGTTATTGTATCGCGCGAGCTTGGGATTGTGCTGACGCGCAAGACCTTCGGCGCGTCGTTGCGCTCTCCACTGGCCGGAATCCCGGTGCGCTCGCTTGAACACCACATCGGCAAGCTGCTGGCCAAAGGCTACCGTATTGCCATCTGCGATCAACTCACTCTGCCCGGCAAAGGGCTGGTAGATCGCGATGTCGTGCGCATAATCACGCCGGGAACAGTCGTTGAGCCGGGCCTGCTCGATAGCAGCTCGAATAACTATCTGGCCAGCTTTGTCCTGGCCGGTAATCTCGCCGGAATAGCCTACGTTGATATAACTACCGGAGAGTTCGCTGCCACTCAACTGGCCAGAGCGCAGTCGATTCCTGAGCTTGAACGCCTGTCTCCATCGGAGATCATCGTCGATCAAGCATTGAAAGATTCATCTCTTCCCGCCCCGGCGACGGTAGCGGAAGCTGGCTGGTTCGACTATGAGGCGGCAGAGAGCATTCTACTCAACCATTTCGGAGCTAATTCTCTGTCCCCATACGGCTGCCAGGAGCTGCCGCTGGCAGTGCGCGCTGCCGGCGCGCTGATAGCCTATTTGCGCCAGACTCAACCCGAAGCGCTCACCCAGCTCGCCCGGCTGTCTACCTATTCCGTCGAGTCGTTTATGGCGCTCGATCAGCAGGCGCTGCGAAACCTGGAGGTATTCGAGGTTGGGGGCCCCAGCGGAGGCTCGCCGTCGGGCTCGCTGCTCTCTGTCATTGATGCCACCTACACTCCGATGGGCGGGCGGCTGCTGAGAAAGTGGCTGCGCTACCCGCTCCTGGATATTAACGAATTAAATTCCCGGCAGGGGTTCGTCGAGTGGTTCTTCCACAATGCCGATGCCCGCGCGGAGCTGCGCGCGCAATTGGCAAAAGTCTCCGATGTGGAGCGGCTGTTCAGTCGAACCTCCAGGGCCATTGCTCTTCCTGCCGAGCTTGTCACACTGGCTCAAAGCCTGTCGGCAGTCCCCCAGATCAGATCGCTGCTAGAAAAGCACGGGGCCCCTTCGGTTCTGGTTTTGCCGCTGCAATCATGCGATGAGGCAGTCTCAATGATCAGGCAGGCGATTACCGATTCCCCGCCTTCTCTGTTCGAGAAGGGCGGCATTATCAGAGATGGCTTTTCGCCGGAGCTGGATGAGCTGCGTTCAACGCTGGGGGGAGGGAAGAAGTTCCTCGCCGAGCTGGAGCGCCGCGAGCGCGAGCGCACAGGGATTCGCTCCTTGAAGGTGAGCTATAACAAGGTCTTCGGCTATTACATCGAGGTTACCAAACCTAATCTGCACCTGGTTCCCACAAACTACATCAGGAAACAGACTCTCACCAACGCAGAGCGATTCTTTACATTGGAATTGAAGGAATATGAATCACTCGTGGCTAACGCCAGGGAGCGGCTCCTGGAGCTGGAGACCAGCATCTTTCGCCAGGTGTGCCACCAGGTGGGGGCCTATCGCCACAAGATAGCAGCGGTTGCCAGCGCGCTTGCCCGGCTCGATCTCTTCTCCGCGCTGGCAGAAGTGGCTGCTCGCCATTCTTATGCGCGGCCAACGCTCACCGAAGGTGATGAGATCGAGATAGTGGCCGGTCGCCATCCTATGGTCGAGCGCGGGCTCAAGCCGGGCGAGTTTGTCGCCAATGACACTCGTCTATCAAATCACGATAGCCAGATAATCATTCTCACCGGGCCAAATATGAGCGGCAAGAGCACCTATCTCCGGCAGGTTGCCCTGATCTGCCTTCTCGCTCAGATAGGCAGCTATGTGCCTGCCGAGCGGGCGACTCTCTGCCTGATTGATCGCATCTTCACCCGCGTGGGCCTGCACGATTATGTCACGCGCGGACAATCCAGCTTCATGGTGGAGATGATAGATACGGCTCACATTCTCAACCACGCCACGCCGCGGTCTCTGGTGCTGCTCGACGAGATAGGGCGGGGGACGAGCACAACTGATGGCCTCTCAATTGCGCGCTCGGTGATCGAATACATTCACAATCATCCGCGGGTAGCTTCAAAGGCTCTGATTGCCACTCATTTTCACGAGCTAACCGAATGTGCAGAGCAGTTGCCCCGCGCGCGTAACTACCACGTAGCCGTCCGCGAGCAAGGCGGTAAGGTAACCTTTCTTCACCGGATTGAGCCTGGCAAGGCCGAGAAGAGTTTCGGCCTGTTCGTGGCTCAGCTTGCGGGACTGCCAAGAGCAGTAATTCATCGCGCTCAAGAACTGCTTGCTTATTATGAAGGGGCCCAGCAGCAAAACAGTGAGAAGCGGGCAGCAGAGACACCGGCAACTTACTGCGGCCATGCAGATTTGCTGGAGGAGCTTCAGCGCCTGGACATCAACTCTCTCACGCCGGTCGAGGCGCTGACAAAACTTTACGCGCTTCAAAAAAAGCAAACCTGATGTAGCTAGCCCTGCCGCGCTAACACGGATCTGCTTGCTAACGCCAATGCCGACCGCCTTACGACCATCTATCTGTTTGCTCTGTCACAGGGCAGGTGCAATTATGGAAGGGAAGCCGGTTATTATTCCTCGATCCCACTCTGCTCAGCTTTGTACATATATTTAATGTTGTGTTTCAGCACCAGCAGATTGGGGGCACCCTCACGATGAATCTTAATGCAGCCCTTGTCGTACCACTCGATTGTGCCGCACAGTTGCTCGCCGTCTTGCAATACCAGAACCATTGGCGTGCGCGCATCGATCTGTTTTTTGTAGTAGAAGCATTCAGCATTAGTCTGTTCGGGTGGTATGCGCTTGCGCTGCGCTGACATAGGACCCGGACCAGAGCCAGGTCCCCTGAACCCCTCCCGTTCTGCGCGTTCCTTAACTTCCGCAAGCGTGGTACGGATCAATTTCCTATTCACTATTTTTTTTCCTCCTACAAAAAGAATTGTAGCAATATATACTCAACTGTAGCTAACTAACCACAGTCAGATAGATTAACCCCTTCGGCCTCCACAAAAGCCGAGTCTTTTTATAACTCACGGCAAAGTTGTCACTGAACACTGTTCGCAAAGTGATCACTCGCGCTTTGAGACTGCGAATGGAACCTATCACCCAACCGCGAGTCCTATGTTCTGCTACTACAATGTCATAGTGACGAAAAGAGTTCTTCTCTTCACAGGTCTTGGTTGGGTTACCGGCCCAGATCTTTGTCCCTCTGGGCTTTATCAGCCATTCTTTGCAAGCAATTGCCGGAGCAGCTTTCTGACAAACAATGGCAATCGCATCGCGTGAATGCTGCTTGCTCAACCTGATTGCTATCCGCCACTGTTTTGTCTTGTGTCCCTGTACCACTTCTATCGTTAGTCCCAGGCAGCGCAATCGGTTGAACAGATAGCTCTTTCCAACTTCCACAAGTGAGAACCAATTGCCGTAGCCATGTTTTGCGTGATTGAACTTAACTTCTTCCACAATAGCTTTTGTGACTCTCACTCGCTTTGACATATCCTTGATAAAGCGCACAATAGAATCTTTGCGACAACGAATCGAAGGGAGAATCTTAGCTCCTGTTCGGTTATTGAACTTAGACTTACGACAGCGAGTCTTGCGATAGCGGCGCGCTCTCCGATAGTTGCGCCGCTTCTCCATTAACAAACTCACATCCTGACGAAGTTCAATCTGCCCTTTAAAGACGACTTCATTGGTCTTGTCATTGACAATACTGACGCCAACCTGTTTTGCCCCATCATCAATGCCGACGGTGAATGAACCGGTTGGGTTATCAACAGATCGGTTAAGCTTAATGGTAAACGGGATCACTGATACCACTACTGCCTTGCCTGAATCAAGCAGCTTTCTGGCTCTAGCAGGATGACAGGGCAGCAGCGGCTTATCATCTGCGTCAACCACAAATACTTTTTGCATTTAAGCAATCTCCATTAAGGTCAAACTTGCTCTCGACAATGCCCTGCCTGTCAGCAGACTGCCCGCCACGAATTAAATAGGACTGAGCACATCCTACCGTTCGTTAGTGTGGCTGGCGCAGGCGGGTGAACTGACCCCCGTAATGAGCTTAAGCACCCGCCTTAGTCTCGGAGCCTGTTACGGATGTGTACTCTTTTCCACATTTACGGAAGCTCCTAGATTCTCCTATACACCTCTCTTCGATTCTTTAGCTATTCAATCTTACAGTCTCCTCCGAAAACCCTTGTCTATTTGGCAAAGGTCAAGCTCACGTCGGCCCAAAAAGCGGACACAAGAAAGATTCAAGTAAATCTATTCGACGGAGGAGCTACGAAGGTTAAAATCTCTCTCTTGATTCAATTTATGAACTGAATCCTACAATATTACCGTCGATTTGGCAAGCATCAATTTATCGCGCTCAGCAATTTTACTACGAGATCAATATGCTGCCAGCTCGCGGGCAGCTTTCAACAGTTTGGGAACATTGGGCAAAAAGAACTCTTCCAGCGGCGGACTGTAAGGCACAGGCGTATCGGGCGCAGTGACGCGCACTATCGGGCCATCCAGATATTCAAATGCCTTCTCCGAGATAATAGCTGCAATCTCTCCGCCTATGCCGCCAGTGCGAGTGTCTTCGTGAAGAATAATCGCTTTGCTCGTCTTGGCCACTGAGTTAAGTATCGTCTCTTCGTCCAGCGGCAGCAATGTTCTCAGGTCGATGACTTCAACATCAATCCCCTCCTGTTGCAGAGTATCGGCTGCCTCCAGTGCCACATGCAGCATAGCGCCATAGGTGATAATTGAGATGTCTCGCCCTTTACGCTTAACAGCAGCTTTGCCGATAGGCACGATGTAATCTTCCGCCGGCAGCTCCTCTCTCAGTTTAGGCAAGCGATAGAGATACTTGTGCTCGAAGTAGAGCACCGGGTCCTCATCGCGGATGGCGGCTTTGATCAATCCTTTGGCATCATAGGCAGTAGCTGGCTCCACTATCTTGAGGCCGGGCGTGTGAAAGAAATATGCCTCTACATTCTGCGAATGGAATGGGCCGCCGTGAACGCCGCCGCCGCAGGGCCCCCGGACTACGATGGGGATGCCCGCCCCCCAGCGATAGCGCGACTTGGCGGCAAAGTTGGTGATCATATCGAAACAGCAGGAGATGAAGTCTATGAACTGCATCTCGGCTATCGGGCGCATTCCCATCAGAGCCGCGCCGCAGGCCGCACCAACAATCGCCGTCTCGGAGATGGGGGTGTCGATAACTCGACTTTCTCCAAACCGCTCCAGCATCCCTTCAGTGACTTTGAATGCGCCGCCATAGACGCCGATATCTTCGCCCAGTATAAAGACGCGCTCATCGCGCTCCATCTCTTCCCAGATGCCCTGTCTGATAGCTTCAAGATATGTTACCGGTGGCATAGATTGATTTTGCCTCTCTAATTTAAGATGGTTTGAGCATTGTCTAATGCATCAACCTATTCGACCTCATTCCTTCGAGTCCGTGACAGATTACGCATCACGCATTAGTCTTCGCCCCTTCAAGCTCAGGCGCGTAGTAGACATTTTCCAGACACTCTTGCGGCTCAGGGTAGGGTTGGGCTTCGGCCCATTCTACCGCCTCATCCACTTCGCGCGCGATCCGCTCATCAAGCTCCTTCAATCCTTGCCCATTAATCAGTCTCTTTTTCTTGAGCGCCTTTTCCAATCGCAGGATGGGATCTTTTTTGGCCCATTCCTGGAACGCCTCCTGGGGCACATAACGGGCGTCATCGTGGGCTGAATGGCCAGTCATGCGGAATGTCACGCATTCGATGAACATAGGGCCCCCACCGCTTCTGGCCCGCTCGACTGCGCGGCCTACCGTCTCATAAACGGCCAGCACATCATTGCCGTCGATGGTCTCGGCCGGGATGCCGTAGGCAGCGGCCCGCTCGGCCACGCGCTTGATGTTCATCTGCAAACGAAGCGGCGTGGAATAGGCATATTGATTGTTATTGCAGATGAACACTATCGGCAATTGCTGCACCGAGGCGAAGTTTATTCCTTCATGAAAGGCCCCCGTTGAGGTGGCCCCATCGCCGAAGATGCAGAACTCCACATTGGGTTGGCGGCGGAGCTTGAAGCTCAGCGCGATTCCCACGGCAACGGGGACGCTATCGCCCAGATGGCTGACAAATGCAATGAGCCCGTGCTTGAGATCTCCCATGTGCATATTGCCGTCGCGTCCGCGAGTCAGGCCCGATTTGCGGCCCATGTACTGGGCCAGTATCCGTCCCGGCGAGACGCCTCGTATGAGAAACGCTCCCATATCACGATGGCACGGCGAGATGACATCACCGGACCGCGAATGGATCACACTGCCAACCGATATCGCTTCCTGTCCGCGCCCAACGTAGACTCCACCAACGATCTTCCCCTGGCGGTAGAGCTTGCGCTCGATTCTGGTCTCAAGCTCGCGCGCCAGCTTCATATAGTAAAGCATCTTAAGCTCTACTTCATCGCTAGCTCTCAAGGCTCTAATCTCCTGGTACAGTGGTTGTCTTTGGCTCTTCCGCATAGACGCCGCCGAGGGCCGTCTCCGGGTCAGGAAACGGACTCTCCTCAGCATAGCGCACATCTTCATCCAGCTCCTGATTTATCCGTTCCACAATCTCCTGAAGCTCTGCTCCGGCAGCGATTGCTTGATCAAGCAGAAATCGTTCGTAACGATCAATGGGATCTTTCTTCTCCCACTCTTGCAGAAGCTCTTTGGGCACATAGCGCTGGTCATCGTGTTCGGCGTGCCCCTTGCGGCGGAATGTCTTGCTCTCGATGAACATCGTCCCTTCGCCGTTGCGCGCTCGCTCAACTGCGCGTCTGGTCACCTCATAAACTTTCAGCACGTCATTGCCGTCTACGATCTCAGCCGCAATCCCGTAGGCCAGAGCGCGATCGGCGATGTTTTTAATATTCATCTGTTTGCTCGTAGGCGTTGAATAGGCGTAAGCATTATGCTCGGCAATGACAACCAGCGGGAGCTTCTGCACACTGGCGAAGTTCATCCCTTCGTGAAACGCTCCGGTCGATGTCGCGCCATCGCCTATGTAGGTGAGGGCAACCGTCCTTTTGCCTTGCATCCTGGCGGCCAAAGCCATGCCTGCGAGCACCGAAATCATATCGCCGAGCATGCTGATCGGGCCGATGAAACCGCGTTCGAGGTCCCCGAAGTGAACATTGAGGTCGCGCCCCCTGGTAGGGCTGGTAGCGCGCGCCATATACTGAGTGAGCACTTCGCGCGGTTTTACTCCTTTGACCAGCAGAGAGCCGAGGTTGCGTATCAACGGCGAGACAATATCGCCGGGCTCCAGCGCGTAGGCGCTGCCAACAGAAGTGGCCTCCTGGCCGAGGCTGCGATAGAGCCCGCCAATAACCTTGCCCTGGCGATAGAGATTCACCAGCCGCTCCTCCAGCAGGCGGTTGAGCTTCATGTAGTAATAGAGATCCAGATATTGCTTCTTGGTTAGTTCTACCATAAACGCTTTGTTCGTCCGACGTCCAATGTCCGATGCCAGTAAAAATCTCGCCGACGTCCGATGTCTTATTATTGATGCCTGATGTTCTTCATCTATCCGACGTTTGTGAAAAGCGCCTTTGCCGACAGACGTCGGACGTAGGACATCGGACGTTAAAAATGGATCGCCTCGCCGCGCGTGGCGTGCGCAGCTTCCATCACCGCTTCGGTGAGCGTCGGATGCGCATGTATAGTCTTGAATATTTCAACCGATGTCGATTCCAATTTCAAGGCAACGCCCGCTTCGGCGATCATATCGGTCACGTGGGGGCCTACCATGTGCACTCCCAGAACTTCGTCGTAGCGCGCTTCGCTGACAATCTTAACCAGTCCCGCGCTCTCGCCCATTATGCGGGCTCTGGAATTGGCGCTGAAGGGGAACCTGCCTACGCGCACATCGTAGCCTCGCCTCCTGGCTTCCGCCTCTGTCAATCCAACGCTTGCTACTTCGGGCTCGCAGTAGGTACAGCTTGGCACCTGATCATAATTGATCGGACGGACCTCTTTGCCCGCCATGTGCTCCACTGCAAGTATCCCCTCGAACGACGCCAGATGCGCCAGTTGCGGATGGGCCCTGTTCGGGATAGCAACGACGTCGCCTATGGCGTAGATGCCCGACGCGCCGGTGCGCATAAACTCATCCACCGGAATATAGCCTTTGACCGTTTCTATCTCTACGTTCTCAAGGCCCAGCCCATCAGTATACGGCCCGCGACCGACTGCAACAAGTAGAATCTCTGCGTTGAGCGGATCGGGGTTACCCTTGATCTTGATCTGCACGCCCTGACCGTCCGTATCGGCCGATTCAATTTGAGTGTTGGTCATGATCTTCATCTGGCGCTTCAGCGCCTTCTCAAGCTCGGCGCAGATCTCCTCATCTTCCAGAGGGAGAATGCGCGGCAGTAATTCAATTAGAGTGATTCGCGCGCCGAAGCGCGAATAGATCGAGGCAAACTCAACGCCCACTGCGCCTGCGCCCAGCACGATCATTGATCTGGGAATCTGCTTCAGCTCCAGCGCTTCATCACTGGTTATGATGGTTGTCCCATTCAATTTCACGCCGGGCAGAGAGCGGGGAACCGATCCGGTAGCAATGAGGATGTTCTTGGTCTGTAGCGCCTGAGTCTTGCCCTCTTTGTCTGTGACCGTCACTCGACCGGGGGCCTCTATTCGCCCGATCCCGTGAATGACTTGCACTTTGTTCTTCTTCATCAGGAAGTCAACGCCTCTTGAATTCTGGGTTACAACCTTGTCCTTGCGCTTCTGCACTGCGCCGAAATCGAGCGTGACTTCGCCTGTGCTGATGCCGAACTCTTTGGCATTTTTGATCTGCTCATAGATGCTGGCATTTTGAAGAAGAGCTTTGGTTGGTATACAGCCTCGCAGCAGACAGGTTCCACCCAGGCTCTTGTCTTTTTCTATGATAGCCGTCTTCAAGCCGAGCTGGCCTGCGCGCACTGCTGCCACATAACCGCCCGGCCCACTGCCTATGATAACAAGATCGAAATCGAGATTCTGGCTCAATAGTTCCTCTCCTTAGAAAATGCTTTGGGAGCGTCTCTCATCCTTGCCTGCTCAGCCTTGCACTAGCTGGCAAGGCGGGCCTCTCAAGGAAACTAGTACCCCCAGGCTTTTCATCATTTCTCTCGCGTCGCACGAGCCCTCTCCTGGGAGCGCAGGCATCCTTGCCTGCTTAGGTTGCACTACCTAAAAAGTAAGCAGACAAGGAAACTAGTACCCCCGGGCTTTTCATTATTTCTGGGCATCGCACAAGTGACATGAAAGACTCCTCAGAAGGTATACAGTAACCTGCCAGGTTGCTGCCTATCGCGCACTATCAGCAACCTGGCAGGTTACTGTACATCGCATTTTCATCATTTCAGAGCGTCGCACAAGCGACATGAAAAATGTACAGTAAGGCGGTCAGGTTGCTGGTAGGTCGCGCACTATCAGCAACCTAACAGGTTGTTGTACATCGCATTTTCATTATTTCTCTCGCGTCGCACGAGCCGTCTGAAAGACTCCTCAGAAAACAGAAGGCAGTAGGGAGAAGGCAGGCGGGCAGGCTTCTTCCAACTGCGCTGTTCTCATTATTTCTCTCGCGTCGCACGAGCCGTCTGAAAGACTCCTCTCCTGGGAGCGCCTCTCATCCTTGCCTGCTTAGGTTGCACTACCTAGCAAGGCGGGCCTCTCAAGGAAACTAGTGTCCCCCAGCCCCTTTCATTATTTCTCTCGCGTCGTCGCTGACGACATGAAAGACTCCTCAGAAGATGTACAGTAAGGCGGTCAGGTTGCTGGTAGGTCGCGCACTATCAGCAACCTAACAGGTTGTTGTACATCGCATTTTCGTCATTTCTCTCGCATCGCACAAGCGACATGAAAAATATGCCCTTCGCTGGCAGACTATTTACATTCACTCGACCACACACGAGACAAAAGTAAAAGCATAAACGCACAGCCCCTTTTTGCTGCACGCCAGTTTCAATTCATAACTACCAAATCTCCTGTTCTTGATCAGGTTGTACATGCGCGGTCGGTCCACGCAGACAAATGTTTCGCCGCTTGCGCTCTCTTGCAGATCGCTTCCTCTATCCGATCGGGAGACAGGATGCTCATCTTGAGTGACGATAACCCTTATCTCGCCTCTGCTTCCCGGACTCATAACGGCGTTTACTTCAGCAGCAGAATAGATGACAGAGAGATAAGCATCCGCATCTCTGGCCAGCTCTAAACACTCAGAACGATTCAACCACTCTCCATAGCAATAGACCGTATCCGGCTCGTGTTCGTCAGTATCATTATATCCGACTACGGCGCCGGGTTCGTACCCCTCTTCGTTTCCCAGTCGTCCCCGCTCATAGCCGAGATAGAGTTCCGGCGTGACCGGGTAGCACGACGCTCCTGGACGATCAGTCGCCCTGAGGAACTCTATTGGCTGAGGAAACACAAGATCGGGCTTGATCTCAAGCAGCAGACTCCGTATCTCCAGCTCGGTTTCGCTGTAGGCCCCCTCGCCGAAATGGTAGTAGCGCAAGTAGCCATCTCGATTGAACAGATATTTAGCAGGCCAGTAGCGATTGGCAAAAGCCTGCCAGGTGTCGTAATTGTTATCCAGAGCGATTTTGTATTCGAGCCCGAATCTCTTTATCGCTTCTTCAACCCAGGCTGCCTCTTTGGCGAAAGTGAATTCCGGCGCGTGGACACCTATTATGACAAGGCCATCCCCGGCATATCTCTTATGCCACTCTTTGATATAAGGAAGAGTCCTGATGCAGTTGATGCAGGTATAGTCCCAGAAGTCAACCAGGAGCACTTTGTCTTTCAGGTCTTTAATTGAGATAGGCGGAGAATTGAACCAGCGCGCAGCGATGATTTCAGGTGCACGGATATATTTCTCTTTTGGTCTCATTCGGGGGCTCTCCGGAGATTGGTAATCGAAACCGCTTTCACCTTCCCATCTTCTTCTATCACTCTTGCCACAGGCATCCGGTGGTCATGATAAAAGATACACAGCCACCGTTCCCGAATTGCCTGCGGGATCAGCCGCTTCTTCTGCTCAAGCGTCTCAACAGGAGTTAAATCATAAGCCATGATCCAGGGCAAAGCCAGATGATGGGTCATTGGAACCAGATCGAAGAAGCAAAATACCGTCTCTCCTCCTGACTCAATGCGAGCGCACATCATGTTCTTGTTATGTCCTGGGACAACCTCCAGAAAGACGCCCGGCGCAATTTCGCAATCGCCATCAATGAATTCTAATTGTCCGGCCTCAAGCAGGGGCTCCCAATTTTCTTTCAGGTAACTTGCCCGATCGCGCTCATTGGGCGAGCAGGCATGCTCATACTCGCCTCTTTGAACAAGGTAACGCGCATTAGGGAAGGTCGGCTCAATGCGCCCATCTCTGATCGTTGTATTGGCGCCGCAGTGATCGAAATGGAGATGCGAGTTGACGACTATGTCAATATCTTCGGGCGCGAGCCCAAGCCTGGCGAGAGAGTCGATGATAGTCGTCTCGTGAGTGATGTTATAGATCGCTCTCTGCTTTTCCGTCCATTTCGTCCCCACGCCTGTGTCAATAAGAATATTCTTCTCTCCTGTGCGCGCGAGCACGCAGTTAAGGCCGAGCCGGACGCGATTGCTGTCATCAGGCGGGCAGACCTTCTCCCACATCACGCGGGGCACCACTCCGAACATGGCCCCGCCGTCGAGCCAGAGGCTGCCATCCGAAACAATGTCGATCTGGAAATTGCCGAGATGCATGGATTAGTGGTGAATCTCTCTTTTCTCTAAGCGTCGTTCACTGTCATCAGCAAAGTTGCTCACGAGCTTCGGCTCTCGACCGAGGATGGAAGTGTAGAGCAACCTGTCAGGTTGCTCCCGACTCGACAAGAACTACTGCCGGGAGCATGCGCAACCTGACAGGTCGCGCTACTCTGTTCAGAGCAGATCATGCCAACTCAAGCGGCGAGAGAGCATGTCCACTTTGCTCAAAATAGAGTCGCGTGCGACGCACTGTGCTGATCAATTGCTTCTGAGCCTCATGACCAATGCTGTATACAGCGCCAAGCACTTCTGTCGGTTTGGCGATTCGCTGAGCATCAAGAGCAATTACAACGCGAAGCTCGCGCTTGCCGTTTTCTTCTACTCGCAGATCGACAACCGACCGGCGCACATCTACGCTTTGCACTTTCTTGTCCTTCTCTCGCTCAATCAAAACCTCATTGCGCGACATGAAATCGCTGATGAGCTTTTCATGAATAGCTCGATCGCTTGCGCCATTTCCGTTGCTGAACTTACTAACGGCCTCAACTATCGCCTGGCAATCAAGGGGAACAGAAAATTCGGCGCGATTTATGGCCTTTGCCAGCGATGGAGACTGTTCGCTGAGCTTGACCAGGCCGGTGAACTTCAATCCTTCAGGCATCACCGAATTGATCCTGGGCAAGAACTGATCGGCAGTAAACTCCTCGGCAGTGCTGAAATCGATGAACTCCTCTTCGCCTACCACTCCAACGCCAAGCGCGGGCCCGTAGGAGATTAGCGGCATCGGATGGAAGCCCTGGCTGTAGCCGAGCTGAATGCCCGCTCGCCGGAAGCCGCGCGGAATGGCGCGAGTCAGATCGAGGTGAGACAGGAACTTCACCGGCTCAAGCTTGGTGAAGGAAGCGCGATAGCGGTTCAGCTTCGCATTTTGATCTGTGGGCGGCGCTGTCCCAAGTTGAACATTCGAATCCATCTCAGCTTCGCTTGAAGCAAGCTCCAGAGCGGTATCATCGAGCGGCTGTTCAAGGCCCGTCGCCCGTCTGTTCATCTCTCTCGCTTCAAGCAGTTGCTGGCGCATCATCTCAAGATCGCAATCCAGCCCGCAGTCATAACAGAGCAGGGGCCTGGAAGCCAGGTTCTCAAACTCTTTCCACGATGGCGGAATAGCAGTGGGCCTCCCATCGATGACCTTGACGGGGAAACCGCATGGGGGAGCGATTTTCGCCTTGAGCCCGCGATTGTACTCCTGCGCCAGGAACTCTTTTGTCACCGCCGTGTCGATGTGATCCCAGGGCAGAGGAACAAAGCCTGCTCTGCGATCATCGTGGTAATAGACAGGCAGAAGCTCAAGATAGATTTCCGGATCTATTCCCTCTTCTTCAAAAGCCTTCATCCAGGTCTGATAGCGGAACTGCTCATCCCATCCATCGAAGCGGCATCCGGCGCGCCACGCGCGTTCAACCACGCGGCTCATGCGACGGTCCCCGCGAGAGATTATCCCTTCAAGGCGCGAGATCTCCGGGTTGTGCAAGCGCAGATTCAGATGATACCGCTTGCATAGCTCCCTGAGTATCCCCTGTTTGCGCTTGATCTCAGCGATTGAATCCATCTTGCACCACTGAAAAGGGGTATGCGGCTTTGGCACATGGGAAGAGACCGACACGGTCACTTTAGCCGATTTGCCGAATTTGCGGCCAAGCTGTTGCACCTTGCGCCCAAGTTCGGCTATGCCGCGCACATCTTCATCAGTTTCGCTCGGCAGGCCGATCATGAAGTAGAGCTTGATCTGCGTCCAGCCGTTAGAGAATGCATTGGCGCAACTGCGCATCACATCGTCTTCGGTTATGTTCTTGTTTATAACATCGCGCATGCGCTGGCTGCCCGCTTCCGGCGCGATAGTAAACCCGGTGTGGCGCACTCTGGCAATCTCCTGAGAAAGCTCTTTCGTCAAGCCTGAAGCGCGCAGCGAGGAGACTGAAAGCGATACCTTCTGCTCGGCCAGTTGTTTGTTTAACTCTTTCAGCAACGGAGTCAAGCAGGTATAGTCGGCGGTTGAAAGCGATGTCAGGCTCGATTCGTCATAGCCGCACTTCTTGATGCCTTCGATGATTGTGCGAGCTACGTCTTCAGGCTTGCGCTCGCGCACCGGGCGATAGATAGTTCCCGCCTGACAGAAGCGGCATCCATCAACGCAGCCGCGTGCAATCTCAACTGCAATACGGTCGTGAACCACATCTGCGTAAGGCACAGGCGAATCGGATGGAAAGGGATATTTATTGATGTCTTCAACGATTCGCCGCTTGATAGGGAAGGGGATCGAAGCGTCTTCCGGGCGATTGACTACTTCAAGACCATGCTCAGGGACAGTTGACGCCGTATAAAGCGCAGGCGCATAGACGCCGGGAATCCGGGCCAGCTCTCTTATAATCTGCTCGCGTGGGCCCCCACCGGCTTTAAGTTCAATGTAGCGATCGACCGTCTCCACCAGAAGCTCTTCTCCATCTCCGATCAGGAACAGATCGAAGAAGTCGGCAATCGGCTCAGGGCTGAACACGAGGGGTCCTCCGCCAACTACCAGTGGGTCTCGCAGCGCGCGCTCGCTTGCTCGCAGAGGAATCCCTGACAGGTCAAGCACGGTCAACACATTGGTGTACTGCATCTCGTACTGAAGCGAGAACCCCAGGACATCGAAATCTCTTATCGGCGTGTAAGTCTCAAGCGAAACGAGCGGCAGACGGCGAGCGCGAAGCGCCGCTTCCATATCAACCCAGGGGGTAAAGACTCGCTCAGCGGCAATATCGGGCCTGCGGTTGAGGATTGAATAGAGGATCTTCAGCCCAAGGTGAGACATGCCTATCTCGTAAGTATCAGGCAAGCACAGGGCAACGCGAACGCGCGCGCTCGCGGGGGACTTGCGAATAGCGTTATATTCGCCGCCCATGTAGCGCACGGGCTTTTCCACCGTTGGCAAAATCTCATCAAGAGCTTTCTTGTACTGCGCGTATTCAGGAGAAAACATACTGCCTCACAACTCTGAGTTAATCTGTCGAAGTACCGCCTTCAGGCGGGTCTTTATCTTCCCTATTGAAAACAGCTAGCTAGAGCCGATACTCCGATCTCACCATTCGATTCATATAGATAATAATAGATAAAAAGCATTAAACAGATAAGCTATCACAGCGAACTTATATTGTAAATGAACGACAGAAAGGCGGTTCGCTTTTTCGCTTGACACGTCAGATGGTTCGTGTTAAACTGTGCGCATCTCAAAAGGAAGCAGGGTAGTGGTTGAGAGAAAGGGCCACACTGTTTAGCTGCTTAATAACTCCCGGTGCTCCTGATGGCTGCGCTCTCACCCCCTAAAATTTCTCACATTTGCTTCGCCTTAAGTAAGGAGGTTCCTTAAGGCAATTCTAGAGGTGGTACTGATCGGGATTAAATAACGAGGGGCGATAAGAAGACGGTAAAGTTATACGTGGATAAAGCTTGGATGGAAATCAACAAACTGCTATAAGCAGATATGTGCCATCCGCTGTTAGGGTATCTGAAACCGGGCAGTCTCTTCAAAAGCAGTCAGAGCGCGAAGGAGAGGCAGATGTCAAGTCTTAAATTAATTGGCGAAAGAGTCTGGTGTCCTTTCTGTGAAGATTATGAGCAACTACTGAGAGTTTCTAAGACAGCTAAACTTGCCGATGTGAGCACGAGAACGATCTATCGCTATATCGAAGAAGGGATAGTATATGCCATCAAAGTTGCTGGCAAGACATACCGTGTATGCAGCGGTTGCCTGCTGAGGCAAGACCTGGACAGCCGACGAGAAAAATATTCTTCAGATAAAAAATAGTGCCATTTTGTGACTTATGGTGTTGACGTGATTGAAGCTGCGTAACTAGTATGATGGCAATCCTAGATAGTAAGCTTCGAGGTCGCCATTACGTTCGCGTTGGAAGCCTTCACAACTACTGAATGGCTGCCACAGTAGACTCCGAAGTTGATGTCGCGGGAAAATTTACAGGGAGATTTCTTTTACAAAGGAGGATACCATGAGCCGAGCCACAAGAATTTTGACCCTTACGCTGATTGTTTCTGCGTTTTTCAATTACCGTCCGTCCTTCACTGTGTCTACAACGAGAGTACCAGACTTTTCTTCTACTGTGGCAATCGCTTGTGTTAAGTGCCAAGTGAACGAAGCTACTTCATGTTGGGAGTGTGTAGCGACAGAGCTCAATGAGGCTGGAGCTATTCGTTGCACGCATGTTACTTGTTATGATTGTGCTGTAGAAGGAGTTTGCCTCCCACCAGGGGATGAATCACCTTCACCGCCTCAGACAGCTTTAATTCACTCTCAATTCTCTATACATACTTTTCTTCCGAAATCTCAGCAAAAGAATGCTTCTTCTCAACTGATACCGCCATTGAAGATAGATCCAGGGGTCATTCGGCAAATTGCAGCAGTGCATCCGCGATTTGCTGCAACACTCGCTACATTCAATTTAAGAGGAGGGCTTGGAGCCACAACTGCCATGCAGCATTGGACGCCTGTAGATATTAGCGCCGAGGATGTTGAGTGGTGGCTGAAACCCGAAAAGGATTCTGCTATCTTCTTTGAGGGGGTTAACGAGAAAGCGCGGGAGATCAATCGGTTAATTCTTCAAGGAAAACTGGCCCCAGTAGTTTACGCGATTTCGGTTGATCTATCTGAACAGATCCTTACTCTTCGTGTGATCAGCAATGGATCTGCCAAAGATCCCAATTACTCATTGCTGCAGATAAAGCTCGCGGACAAGAAAACCCCAGACAATAAGTGGCGAACAGCAAAGGAATGGCGAATTAGCTAGGTGAAAAGAGATTGCGCGACTTGGCGAAATTTAAATCAAACATGGTAAAATTGTCGCAAATGTTACAGCGAAGACGATGGTAGCGTCGCAGCCGGAACAAAATCTTACAACTAGCAAATAGGGGCTTGGTTGTATTCATCTTCGTAAGCTCAAAATATTGTCTCTGCACTACCAGACATCTGGTAGTGTGGAGGGGTCATTTTATACCCGGAATATGTGGGGGATTATGAGAGTAACAGAGTATATTCTTTATGCAGCGATTCTTTTGGCCGTCATCCAGAGTGGCCAGGCTCAGCAACCATCACAAGAGGTTAACCGCTCTCCGGCTAAGAAAACGGATAGTTCATTACTGAGTCCCAAGATGAGCACAGAACAGCGAGAGCGTATGGTAGCTCGCGTACGGAGTTTTGCAGATCGCATTTTAGATTTCCAAGATGATAGGACAAAGATCATTGCATTAGCTGATCTGGCTAATCTGCTTTGGAGGGATGATGAGCCTTTTGCGCGGCAACTCTTTCAGAAAGCACTCGATCTGTGCATTCCGAAGACTGAGGGAGCCTTGCCCGAATCCAAGCAGACAGCGAGACTACTTACAAGTCTTCGTCATCAAGTTATTGCCCGCATTGCCAAATGCGATGCTGGCTGGGCTCAACGTTTAATTGAGACCAATGCCTCATCGAATGGCAAGGATACAGATATAGCAGCTCGTACCCAATCATACCTCACTGCTGCGTTAAGTATTTTCAATGATAAACCGTCGAAAGCAGCCGAATTTGCTGAACGGAGCTTGGATCATGGTATTGTGAAGAGCATGTTATACGCGCTAAACTACTTTCTTGGCGATTTGCATAGCAAGGATGAGACATTAGCAAATGCGCTTTTCATCGAAATTCTTGACCGACTCGTCGCTGAACCGGCAGTTGATGCTAATGACCTTCTATTGCTTGGCACCTATGTATTTACCTCGCCAACATTTGATAATCCAGCCAAACATGGTTCTATCCAGTGGGTATTAGTGGATCAGCTGCCAGTGATTAACATATCGGCAGATCGGCCTGGCGTAAAGCCGGCTATTGTGCGCGCGTATCTTGATTCAGCCATAAAGATCCTTACACGTCCCGTTTCCGATCTTAAACAGCGGCAACTCTACTATGTTGCTGCTTATCAACTGTTGCCTAAAGCTCAACAATTTGCTCCCGATCGTGTCCCTGAGTTAGCTGAAGCAATGCGCGCGCTAACTCCTGATATCCCACAATCGCTAACCCAGGAATCAACGTATACTATACTCCGGCGCACAGGTCCGCTAGCATTGGATGAAGAAATGAGAGATATAAACAACATATCCGACGAGCAACGTAGTCAAGTTAGATACCTGGCCTTAGCACACAGTCTATGGCAGCGAGGTGAGTTCTACGATGCTCGTGCTATCGCTGCCAAAATCAAATATCCCAGCACTCGCACTCAGCTTATGACGTTGATCGATTTCGGTGAAGCGGCTAAATTAATTGAACGCGGCGAGACTACATTAGCCGAAGAGAAAGCGGCTAAACTATCTGCTGGGGTCGAACGTGCTGTGCTTTGGCTTGGGATTGCTCGCGCCCGTGCCGAGGAAGGTGATATACAAAGGGCGTCAGAGGCTATCAATTTTGCATTATCAACTGCACGGCAAGTTGACGATGCTAGGCGCCCGTTTCTTATTCTTTCCGCATCTGCTCAACTGGCTCATTTTGATCCCGTGATTACTGGACCAACTTTGACGGAAGCTATTCGTGAATTCAATGCTCAGAAAGCGGACTCTTTAGCGCGTGTGCAGTGGTCGCAGAGTATTGTAATAGCAGGATTACAGCGGGACTTCCCGCTTAAAGTAAAAGGTATTGAGTACGGGTTTGACCACAACATGCCAGCTCTCATTACCGCAGATCTGGAAGGGACCTTAGCGCAGGTATCCAATTTGAAGAGTGAGCAACAACTGGCACAAGGACTGCTTGCGATCGCCAAAGCTCTTTTGAAATAAGCACATCCGATTAGGGCAAACGCATTATAAGAAAAGCAAGGAATAGCTTTACAGATGTGGGTAAGCGTGGATAGTCTAATTGGATTTCATTGGGAAAGGACTATCCCACGATGAGCAA